>JAANMV010000017.1_pt1 | contig 160468 bp, 232 predicted proteins | sample 7279661 | NCBI WGS metagenome assembly JAANMV01 (sample SAMN14094540, study PRJNA606508) | bioreactor metagenome | isolation source: A lab-scale SPAN reactor treating ammonium-rich wastewater day 121 | place: Ireland: Galway | collected 2017-05-16
AAGGTTGCCAATGCCCCTACGCGGGTGAGTTTCAATTATGGAGGCTGGAAACCAATGGATTACGTTCATGACCACGGACATCCAGAAACACCGTTCCCGCATCCTTATCATCGACCTCATCGACCTCATGACCACGACCATGAACACAGTCACGGTCACAGCCATACCCATACTCACGAAAGGTAAGAAAAGATGGAATTGTTGGAAATGATTGACAAGTTGAATGGGGATTTATCCCGTGAATATGCCCACTGGCACTTTTACATTCACGCCGCCCGCATGGTGGAAACTTTACATCGAGCGGAACTCAAGGAGTTTTTCGATGAGGAAGCTGCGGACGAAATGAAGCACGTCCAAGCCTGGGGCGATTTAATCGTGGGCCTTGGTGGCGTGCCCACTACGGTCGTTGCCCCCTTCAGAAATGATCTTGGCGATCCTGTCGAATTGCTCAAAGAGGCCATTAAAATGGAGTCCGAGGTTGTCGAGCATTTTGTGCAACGGCAAGACGAGGCAAATGAGCTTGAGAAAAATGGAGGAATGGATAAAGTAGATGGTAGACGTATCGACGTATTCCTGGACGATCAAATCCTGGATAGTCGAGAAACCGTGGACCATGTGACTCAAATGCTCAAGGGCCTGTAATATGCCAACCGAAAACGAACGGAAATTCGTTATTGACCGTTCCTGTGAGTTGGAAGCGAAGGAATTATCTTCCAAGAAGTATCTCATCAGTCAGGGATACTTGATTGCAACCAGAGGAATCACCGTTCGCGTGCGGAAATTGGATAACGGCAAAAAGGTCAAGCATTATTTCACGCTCAAAGCCAACGCAGGCGGACGAGTTATCGAACTGGAAGAGCGTATCGACAAGAGGGACTTTGATGATCTCTGGAATATTTGCTTGAACAAACTCCAGAAGATTCGATACGTTGTAAAGGGGCGACACTACACCTGGGAGTTAGACTTTTTCAAGGATTATCAGGGCAACACATATTTCGCTCTGGCAGAAGTCGAGTTGCCGGAAGGAGTTCCTGCACCAGATACCGTCCTTGATATTGTCAAAGCGAATTTACTGTATGAAGTTCCCTTGACGGATAATCGTTTTGGCAATAAACTTCTAGGCGATGCAAGATACGCAGCAGATATTTTGCAGCATATCAACGAGAAATTTGCAAATTTCAAGGATACGGAAGCATGTTGAATTTACTGAAATACAAGCCGATCAGGAACCAGCCCTTTTACAAGTTCTACTACAAGGGCGATCACTCTCATCCTGTCCAGCGGACGGTTCTCGTTGTCACTTTGACACGGGATTTGGTCACTGGATATGAGCTACGGGAAGGCAATATCGCCAGAACGATTGATACGGCTCCGATCAAGTCGTATCGTCGGGATCGAATTGCCGCCCTGTCGCAACTCAGAAACGACAATCCGCGTAGGAAAAAGGCCAAAAAGACGAGTCTGGTCAAATGTGGAATCAAGAAAATTCAAACTGAAGGCATCTGACCTTCATGCGTGAATGAGTGCGGAAAAACGCCTACGGCTTACTAAATAAGCTCGTAGGCGTTTTTATTTTGCACGAATGGTGAGGACATATGAGTTTTTTCTTGAACCCGTTTCACAGTGAATATCGCGGCAGCCTGCCTTTGGACGACCGCCAATACAGCATCACTTTTGATTGCCCGGCAAATGGCGGCAGAGGCCCCCACGAAGTCAGAACTTTCACCGATCCAACCTGGGATTTGAGTGGCAGCGATGCGGACAGCAACGATACAGACTTGCTCACAATCAGCTACGCTATCGACAGCAACCTGATGACATTTGTGGACCTGACAGTCGATATTGGTGCTGGAGCCGCCACATTGGCTGCTACGAGGCCATCAGAGGTTGTTACAACGCTCATGGCGAATGTCTCATTCAGCACCCACTTCCTGGCAAGAGTCTCTGAGGACTTGAACTTCATCCGAATCACCGCCAAACGACCAGAAAGAATTCGCTGGTATATCAAGCCGGGTGGTGCTGACACGGTTTTGAATTTCAACAAGTTCGTGGGCATCAAAGAGCTTCCCACATACTTCGCTCGCCACACAATTGCCAACCGCTATAACTTCACAGATAGCGATGCTATGCTGATCGAGTTGGACCCCGATACATATGACGTTCACGCCAATATGATTGACGCAGCAGTCAACAGTAAAGGTGTATCGCTAGGATATGACTCCGGCACCGTCAGAGAGGATTACGAACTCCTCGCGGGACGTTCTCCAGCATTTATGTTCGAGAAAAACTCAGTGGATGGTAGCAGCCGAATCACACAAACAATTCGTTATCCAGCCGGAGCAAAAGTGGGCGATTTAGCAAAATTGACCAAATACACCTACACGGCGGCACAAACTGCTCCTGACCAAATCACAGAAGAGCCTTACGTGTTAACGAGTAGTGATCTCGTTACTCCATAACCGGCAGTCCATCGGATGGAGCTTGAGTTCTTCAGGTATGTTCTGCATATCTTGCAGAGACTTCGTGACGTAAGTGTACTTGGTCAATACTTTGGGTTTGTATCGAGCCATTGAATAAAAAGGGAAGTTATGCAGAACATAACTTCCCCAAGGCTCGCACTGCTTTTGCATTGTTCTTCTTACATAAAGAAGATAACGTAGACAAGGCCAACAACCATTGCCGCAATAACTCCGATTAAGACCTTATCGGTTGTGGAGTATTCTGCTTGCGGAGCATCCCCTTGCCTCTCGGCGATTGTTTCCGCCAGACCAAGACTACGAATTTCGCCGCTAGGACGTGCTTCACGACGAACTGGTGGTGCAACATGCTGATGATCGTCGCTTCTAGCTGCACGGACGCCAGCAATGATCGCCTCGATCATTTCCTCTTTGGTTACGTTGCAATCGCAGTCATCATCTGAATAACTTTGAGCGTGAACGTCGTTTGCAGCTAGACCAATGTGGTCAACCAGATGCATCCGGGTCACAGGATCAGTGGATTCAGTTTTTTGCTCGACAATGTTGCCATCCTGGTCAACAGTCTCAATGACTCGCTCGTAAACGAACGGTCGTTTCTTTTCCAGTACACGCTCCGATAGACGTAGAGGACGTTCTTCCTCAACGTAGATTTCCGTAACGACTTCTGCCTCGTTTCCGTCTTTCGTCTCAAAGACACGACGCTCCGCTCGTCTTCCATCGTGTAAGCTGTACTTCTCAATCTTTGATGCTTCCATTAGTAAATCTCCTTTATTTGTCAAAGAGACGGGTCAAGGATATGTATCCTTCTCATGGAGATTTTTCAGGACAACCGGACACGTACTTCTCTAATATCCGCTTCTGGCCCTAATAACGCCTCGGCCTTTTCTTGGGCGATACTTGCCGCATCTTCTTTGTTGGCTGCCGTGAATTCAGGAATATTCCTATATTCAATGCCCAGGCCCCGGTTGTAGCGAGCTATCGCAGTAAACGTATACTCTCGATAGATATATAGCTCATTTGCCTTATCCGCCGCCTCTTCGTAAGTGTCAAAATTAACAGGCTCCATGACTCGATCATCCACAGGTGTAGCCACCTTCATCATCGTAAAACGACTGCCGTGTGGGTACACAATAAATCCAGATGCGGTCAATTCCTTGCTTAAACCGTCCATTTAGATTCCCCATTTTTCTTGCATTTTTTTGAGTATTTCTTCGGATCGCTTTGCTGCCACTCGCTTCTGCGTTTCCCGCAATACTTTCCGGGATGCCGTTTCTTTCTTCATGGCAGTTTCGTACAAAGACTGCACTTTGTCTTCCCATTCATCATAGGGAGCATAGCCGTGCAACTCCCCATTGATCTCATGATAGGCAATATGCCCATTCCATCTTAACGTCAACTCCTTCCTGTCTTCAAGGTATTTTATTTCCATATTCATACCTCGACTAAGGCCGTCAAAATGCCAACCAATTTGGTAGCTGATGTCGTCTTCGTCCATCATCGGAAACTCATCCGGGTCATGCAAGCGAAAGGGATCGTCCAGGTAAGATACTTCGTAGTTTGCACTTCCAGACGCAATAATTGGATGGCCCAAATTTCTTACAATTGAACCAATTTTACCCGATGGTCCCATCAATCGCTTTCGCGTGGCTTCGATGGTTCGTGCCTCTCGGATAGATTCTTCCTTCTTGTAGTACATTTTGCCTCTCCAGGTCATACATACTCCAGACAATAAAGGAGTATTATGGCCGATTCAAATTTGATCCACTGTTATCTAAACGATCCCTCTCAACCTGATTTTGTAGCGAACGTCGCTGTGCCGCCTGATCCGGTTTGGCCCATCAAAGTTCGGGGATACAAGGGTGCAGGACACGACAAAGCCTCTGTTGCTGGACAAGCAGCAGGTTGCTACGTCACACTTGCAAACGCCATTAACTATATAGTGCCAAGAATTCCAGAAGCTCCAACCAAGTGGGCTGCTGTTAAGGAGCTATACGTCCAACCACGGGCCGGAAAAGACTTCAACGCATATTACGACCGTAAGATGCTGAGGTTCTTTTACGATACAGACCCAACGAAGGGCAAGGTGGTATTTACATCAGAATCGGCAGATATTGTATCGCATGAACTTGGTCATGCCGTATTGGATGCTATTCGCCCTGACTTATGGAGTGTCCAGGGCATGGAAGGGTGGGCATTCCACGAAGCCTTTGGCGACATGATGGCCGTGCTTGCTTCATTGCAGCACGAAAAGATTCTGGATCATGCCACGAAAATCGACCTGAACAAGAGCAACATTGTAAGTCGATTAGCAGAAGAAATGGCTGCTGCCATTTACGTTTTAAGCGACAGCAAGAGCGGCTACCGCATAGACGCCTTGCGGGACGCATCCAATCAATTTGTCTATACACACCCGGAACGACTCCCGGCCAAAACCCCGGACAATATGCTGAGTCATGAACCCCATAACTTCAGCCGCGTGTTCACGGGTGCTTGGTACGAAATGCTCGTCAGAATTTACGAGAAGAATGTTGTTGACGGGATGCCAAGATTGCAGGCGTTGGTTTCAGCAAGAGACACCGCTTGCGACTTGTTGTTGAACGGCATTCGCCAAGCTCCTCGCACTGTGCGTCTCTATGACGCTATTGCAAAGTACATGATCCAGACAGACAAGCAGAATGGCGGCAAGTACGCAAGCATTATCGAAGGTGTATTCAAAGATAGAAAAGTCATTCGCCCAAGAATCTTAATGCTGTCTGACAAGGGGCCAGATGATATTCAAGGACAGAAAATTGTCCATGCCCTTGGACAGAGCATTGTGGTAAAGAAAAACGAAGTTATCAAGCTGGCAGACCACTTTGGCATCGCTGCTTTGTCGCATAATCCTCTCTACAATGTGGGTGTGGAAATTCCATCAGAGGAAAGATACGAATTCAACGAGAAGGGATTCTTGGTTGATGCTATTGCTCCGTCCAAAAACGAAATCATTGAAGACGTGCGAAACTGCCTTAACTTCCTCAATGATGAAGATTTGGTTGGCAAGGACGATCACAGGCCATTTGAGATCAAGCGAGGCAAGCTGGAGCGTACACAGTTCTACGGTTGCTTCCGTTGCTCTCAAACAGCTATTCACAAACAAAATGCTTGTGATCCAAATGCCCCGGAATATGGAAAGCCACACAAGCCAGCGAACAATGCCGGTTGCTGCTGCAAAGGCGAAAACTGGACGTGTGATTGTGATACAACTCCACCAAGCCCGCCCCCCAAATTGGGTTGCTACGTCAAAGTAGTTCCCAATGGAGGAAGCGGGGTCAAGGTGTGCAGTCGCGTATCACGAACGGTTTGCTAACTATTTACGCCCGTTTCTGGATGGGATTCCGTTATCGAAATCAATTCGATCCAGACTGGTGTCGATACGGCTGTAAATCATTTCCGCGTAGGGCTTGTCGCCCATAAAATTCACACGTATCTTTACTTCAGATATTCCTTGCTTTGCTCGACGAATATTGATGCTGAAACGATCCTCGTCGCCTGCAACAATATGGTAGTTGCCATTATTGCCAGGGCGATCTTTTGTAATGGGGATGTTCAGTTCGCGTAGAGAGCGTTTTGTGGCCCGATAAAGTACGTCCGTGTCATTGTTGTAATACTTGTGGGCTTCACCTTCGACCCACATAACGACACCCGTGACAATGGGTCCGACAAAAGGCACCGCTTCGCATCCTACGAATGGAAAAATTGTTACCAAAAACAGAATATAGGCTAGTTTTTTCATTGATACCTCCTTTTATATGTAATCGCGGGGTATCAAAATTAAGGAGAAACCAAATATGTCGGCAAGAGAAATGTATAACTCCTACGAGGACGACGACTTAGAAGACGACGAGGAATGGGTCCAGTTCTATGGAGACGACTTGGACGACGAAGACGACGAGGATGATTACGACTTCGATGACTTCGACGAGGATGATTACGACGATGATTACGACTTCGACGACGATGACGAAGACGACGACGAAGAAGAAGATGATTATGACTTCGACGACGACGATGACGAAGACGAAGGTTTTTGGGAAGACGAAGATGAATGAACCCCGCAACTGAATATCTCTTGAGAAGAGACTGCATCCGAGCGTCGTTTCGGGTGCCAGTCTCTCTTTTTTTTCAAGATGAAATTCAGCGGAAAATGGTCGTCACGATCAAACACGAATTTCCCGAATCAGATCATTACGTGGTCAATCAATGGCACATATCGGAATGTCGGGCCAACCACGTTCTGCCTTCCATTTCTGAGTTTCGCATTCTGCGAAGCGATGTGTTTTCACACCAATCAGTCATGTTATCCGACTGGCGGTTGTTGTCATATAGAGTTGATAGCGTGCCAGACGAACAGAACACGTATCACACGCCAATGTTAGAGGAAACTTACGACTATTACTACGAAGATATTTTCAACAGCCTTCTGCACAGAGAGGCTAAAGTAGATTGGTTATGGAACGCTTTTGTAAAAATCTACTTTCCTGAAATCTGGCAATCCATGCCGTATATAGGTCAAAAGGATTCGTTGAGCGAACTCGCTGAAAAACAACGGACACTGGTGATGAAGGACCGGCCCCAACTTTGGAGCGTCTGGAAAAAGTGGAGCAGATATATGTTGTTCCCTGAGTTCATCCCTGGCGAGTTGGTCTTTGCTAAAGACCGTGCTTAACGCACAACGGCATGGAGGAACATGAATAATTTAGCATGGCTGGTGCCCGTAGTATTTCTACTGCTTCCAGGGCATATCGCAAATTCACAAGATAACTACGAAAAGGTATATCCAAACCCTGCCGTAGTTTCCCATCCCCTTCCTAATTTCAACCCGGTTGCCAATTACGAAGGTGAGCCAGATGAAAATCTGAGCGATGTGATGGTCCCCATCCCAATGGCGGACAGAGTTCCAAACAAAACAGGTATTCAATGCGTTTGGTCTTCCATCGAAACGCTGGCTCGTTATGCCAAGTTCGAGAGGCTTTACGACATGACAGAGCGACCTGAATGCCGCAGTTATAGCGGTCCATCGAATGCTGGAGGTTGGCTCAGGAAACACAACGTCCGATTTGAACAGACTACTGGCGGCGACCGCAGTCTCATCATTAAGGGCGTGGTCAAGGAAAAGCGAGGAGTGCTGTTTTCAGTGCCGGGCCACGCAATGGTCTTGGTTCACTACGACGAAGAGAAGGGCGTTGTCAAATACATCAACAACAGCGACAGGACTCTGCAAGTCCGAACATGGACGATGCAGGAGTTCAATAAACGGTTTGATGGTTGGGTGATGATAATTTACGCAGACAATGACATCCTGGGTAGACCCCCAGGAGAAGCCAGAAATGTACCGATTTTGGACAGAAACAATCCTGTGGCGACATATCCTGACGATTACATTCCAAATCGTAAAGACTAGCAAATAGGGGCTTCGGCCCCTATTTCTTTTTGGCTTTTTTCCCACAGCGACGACACGGCTTTCTTTTGAATAGCGGATCGCCGCCCACAGGCTCGCCTTCGTCGGCACTTACTTTGGGAATATGCCGGGCGTCTTCCGGGTCGCCTGTGTCGAACGTAAATCCGCTACCTTCTCGCTTGAGTAGCCATGCTTTGAATTTCTCAATCATTTTACCCTCCAATCATATATACCCTTGATGCAAAGGAAGCAACTACAACAAACCGTCATCATCTTAGGGTTGGCCCTCCTGTTTGTCATAGGACTCAAATGGAAAAAACAGGAGCCGGAACTGCCTATCGTGGAACGTCCGCCCATCAATCAGCCGATTGAACCTGAGCCGGAAAAACCTCGCGTACCAGACACGCCTAATATTGCCGACCCTACACCACCATATTTAGCATATGACGCCATAGTGGCAAAAATTAAAGAGTGGAACCAAGCGGCACCCGATCTGACTGAAGTGGGGACGTATGGTAAATCTAGTCGTGGCGAAGAACTATGGTATATTCGAGTAACGAATAAGCTCTCCCTAGAGCGTGTCATGTTGGCAAAAAACCCTGATTTTGATAGGTTAAATCCCAACATCAAAAGCTATCTGGTAAGCCGACAGACCCCACGGAAGGTTGTGATGATTACCGCGTCCCTACACGGAAATGAACCGTGGTCTACGGGATGCGTAATGGCCTATATCGGCAATATGTTGAAGTCATATGGACAAGATGCAGAAATTACGAATCTGATTGACACCAGGGACATATATTTCGTACCCGTTGTATCGCCCGACAGCTACCCTCACAGTCGGCACGTAGACGGCGTGGACCCCAACCGTAATTTCCCTGGTCCGCGTAGCAACACACGGTCTGTGCCTCCCGTGCAAGCCATTCAGGATTTATTCAACAAGATTCAGCCCAACGCCGTAATATCCGGGCACACATATGGCCGAATTTTTCTGCATCCATATGGGGACGACATGCAACGCTCTCCCAACGATGCCGACTTCCAACGTATTGTTGGCGAAATGGGCCGACTTGCTCGCTATCGTGTAGACCGGGCCTGCAATCTGTATAACCGCCCCATCTTTGGCAGCGAAGTGGACTGGTATTACCGTCACGGAGCATTTCCCATTGTCATGGAATTCGGGACGCATCAGCAACGTCCATCAATGAATGACATCACATCCGAATTCGACCGAACCTATAAATCGGTTTTGTATTTCATCAAAGAAGCTCCTGATGTTCAGATCGTGCGTCAGTAACTACAATAGTGCATGAAATACTTATTGAGAGATCGGGAAAGTGGGCTGTTTGTTGGCAGCCATAGCCATAAACACGCTCAACTACAAGAACATAAATATGCATACGTCTTTTCGACGCAAAAAGAAGTCGAAGAATCGTACAATTTGTTGGCGGGTGTCGCTGTCGATTTGGAAATTGTGATAGAGGGAATATGAACGAGTTTAAGACTTTGCTGTTTAGCCCTTACTACAAGGAGCTAATTGTTGACGTAGATTGCAAACGCTATTCACGATTCATGTGTGATGGCGAAATATCATGTTTGACCACCAGACTTGCCATCAAAGAAGACGGCAGGATGCGTGTCATCTGGAGTCCCGACAAAGCACACCGCGAGGAAGTTTGGGAGGAAGCTCTGGATCGCCTGCCCGAATTGCTCAAGCGTTGGCAAACCATGCATCGAGCTTACGAGTTGCGGAAGAAAGCTACGATGGAAGACCGGATATTTTCCCCGGCGTCGGCATCCACCCGATTGATCTGATGCCAAATGGGCGATTTGGTCAACACTAATCGGTTAGGACGCGGTTGAACGTAACATCCTATCCCTGTATTTGGCGTCTCTTCGACAAATAACTCTCCACCCCAACTTGGGGACCAAACCTGATGGGTGTAGAACACCATCGCTGCGGCGTAGTCGCCATCATCATGCCAAGACAGCTTGGTGCCGCGAGGATACAAATAAGACCGCAAAGTCACTGAGTTGTAAGGGTTGCTCATATGTTTGGGATAATGCTTCGCCACTTCCATTAAGTACGCAACCATCAAGTCCATTGCGTTGCCAAATGGAACAGTCTCTCCGGCTTTGCGTTTATATTCCGGCCCACCCATCGGCATGGCGTCATTTAGTCGCCACACTTTGATCCACTTGTCCGCGTGCGGCATTGAGTATGTTTCTTCGTGGCTGTATTTGGCAATGGCTTCAAAATGTGACCTGGGCATGACTTCATCCAGGACCACCATTTTTTCTGTTTCGATAGCTATCTTCATTTTTCCTCACAAGGGAATATTCATTTTTGATCTATTGGGTGAACCATTCAAAGTGCGATTGACCAACATCGCGTCAGTAAAAGTGCTTGTGTTCTTGAGATTGGGGGCCAGGGGATTTTCCGCTACGACGCCCGCCAAATCAAAAAACCAGTAAACACTCATGAGTGGAGATATGAAGTACGGTTGATCGGCCCCGCCATTATGCAAGCGTGCATCAACATTTTGATACATATGGAAGTCGCCAAATTCGCCCTCAACGGCAGAAATAACCTTCGTGTGAATATGGCTCTTTCTTCCGTTGCTCCAGGCATTTTCGCAAGCACTTCTGTATATTTTGTACTCTTCCATATGCTTGGTCAAAGAGCAACTCCCCAAGAAATGCCCCTTCTTTGTCAAATGAGCGATGTTTTCCAAAGCTCGATAGTGATTGAGTTGCTCATCGGTTTCTGTGCCAAACCCAACGCAAGTCAATAACTTGATGCAGTTCGGTATTTCATTGATGGCAGTGAGAACAACGAAATCTTCCAAGTATGTTCCGGCGTGAATCTCGTCGCCACGCATCAAGGAATCAACGCCGCCATCCACTCCGATAATGGTGTCGAATTCAAAGGTCTTTCTGATTTCCAGGAGGGCATCTTTGGTGATTTGCACGCCGTTTCTGCCAATCGTCCAGACTTCGTGCGGCAATGTTGCCTCTGGATAATCTGCGGGCATAGTCGATTTCCTTACGACGAATTTGTCCTTGGAGTTTGTCAAATTGACGAATCCATAGGATCGACGTTGTAAAGTCAAGGCAAGCTCGGACTTCACAGCCTCGTAGACAGGTAGTCCCGCGAATACATCGAAGCCGCCGCCCACACCTACAAACAGGATGCGAGTGGAGTTGTGAAGTTGTTTCAATATGGGCAAATTCAAATTCATTTCCAATATCTCAAATTCTGATTTTTCAAAAAGAACAAATGTCGTTCGTAAGAATCTTCCGCCCATTCCCGTTGTTCTGCGGAAATTACGTTCGGATATTCCGACTGATATGGTCTGTAAAAGTGCAGTAATTTCTGAATCGGAGTTTTGAGATTCAGATATTGTTCAACCTCTGCGTCCATGCGGCCTGTGAGCAAGTCGTCCCACGTCAACAAGACCGCTCCTGGGGTGCGTTTCGCCATTTCACACAACCGTCGCAAACGATAGCAGTAGTATCTGACCGCTCCATCGGGTGAATATTTGTGATACGAAACTATTCCATTGATAGATGGAATTGGTTCTCGCACGATGTAAATGAATTTGGCAGCACCATAGTAAAACGACTCTGTACAAAACAGATGGTTGAATAGCAATTCATCCATCCAGATGGCGGCATTAGTGTTTAGCTTGTGCTTATGGCTTACCAGATGGCGATACGTCAATGGGCTTGTGTACGGCACACGAATACGATGCCCCTGAACTCGGTAGTTCAAGTTCAGAATATCAAAGTAGGCCGACGACCCGGAAAACAAGTGACTGGCTAAGAATAATACCTTCTTCATTTGCCATATCAGAGTGAGAAAATTTGGATTCCGGCTAATAACTAGGGATAACACGCTTAATTAGAAAGAAGGTGAACTTATGCCATTTTGGTCAGATTTATACAGATTGCTGACTTTTGCAGACGAGAAAGACCCGCTGCAAAAGCGTAAAGACAAGAGCCAATTAACGGGTGCTGGTACGTCTCAGTCGGACGCCCTGCACACGCTTGGCTCTGAAGGTCAATCAGGTGCCGGTGGCGGTCAAATCAGCTACCGCCAAACCAACGACATGATTGACGTAACGACGTTGCAAAATCGTACTCAACGAATCAAAGAGTACGACCGTCTGAGAAATCTCCCGGAAATCGAGCAGGTTATGACGGTTATTGCCGATGAAGCCTGTATCGCGGGCGACACCCCAATTTCCACAGCCTTTGGTGAAACCTACATCAAGACACTGGCTGAGGAAAAAGCCCCGGATGAAAAATTCCTGGTCTACTGTTGGGACTTTGAGAAATCCGATTACACACTCGGATGGGCATGGAATCCACGCAAGGTGAAAACCGCAAAAACAGTTCGCATCGCATTGGATGACGGAACAAGTTTCGTGGTGACTCCCGACCACAGAATCCTGCTGAGAAATGAGCAATGGATCGAGGCTGGAGAATTAAAGTTCGGAGACGAACTGATGCCGTTTTATCGGATACCGGCAAATCAAAGACTTACGAAGATCAAAATCAATCAGTTCCCCAGGATTTACAGTCATGAAAAAGGCTGGATTCACGAACGCCAATTCGTAGATGAATGGCGTAAGGGGAAATCTGATGATCGTTTCAGAAAGATCAACAAAGCCTGCCGTTTGATTGCATCCAACGTGCCGGTCAGAAAAGTCGCCACAATCATGGGGCACGATTACGACACGATTGAAAATTGGATCAACAAGGAAGGTTTCTCTCTGAAGGAGCTTCGCTACCTGCAAAAGAACTACGAAGATCGCAAGCGGGTAGTGGGAGTATTTGAGGGAGACGTAATCGACGTGTATGACCTGTCTGTTGAGAAGCATATGTGCTTCTGCACCAACAGTGTCGTCATGCACAACTGCCAGAAGGATGAAACCGGCAACGTCTTCAAAGTCGAATGCGACAATGAAGAAGTCAAAAAAGAAGTGCAATTCTTGTTGCTGCACAGAAATATGCTCAACTTGAATCGTACTGCTTGGAACTGGTTCAAGAACCTCATCATCAATGGTGATGAGTTCCTGGAAATGGTAGTCAACCCGGACAATCCCAAGGAAGGAATTTACAAAGCCGTAGCACTTCCGCCAGAGAGTATGTACCGAATTGAAACAACCAAGGGCAAGCTCATTGAGTTTCAGCAATCGAAAGAGGGGCCGGACTATCAAGCTCTAACCAAGACTCCTGTTGTCGATGCATCTGAAGAAGAGTTGATGCAATCCAAAGCAATTCGCTTCGCTCCAGTTCAGATCGTCCACATGAGGATTGGTGACGACCGTGCGACTTTCTATCCTTATGGACAGTCGCTAATCGAACCTGCTCGCGGACCCGCTCACCAGTTGCGTTTGATGGAAGATGCGATGGTTGTTTATCGACTAACGCGGGCACCAGAACGACGTGTGTTCTATGTAGACGTGGGTCAATTGCCGCCATTTAAGGCAGAGGCATTTATTGACCGGCTCAAGGACCAGTTCCGCAAGCGAAAGATCGCAAGTGGACGAGGGGCATCAGGGGCGTCTGCTGTGGAAGAACGCTGGCAGCCACCTGCTCAGGATGAGGATTTTTGGCTTCCGATTCGTCCCAACAGCAACACTCGTATTGAGACGTTGCCGGGTGCCCAAAACCTGGGTGAGATTGACGACGCGGTGTACTTCAGGAACAAGCTGTTCACAGCTTTGAATTTCCCGAAGAACTACTTCAGCAATGAAGACCCGAATGCCACTCGTATTACGTTGTCGGCACAGGATGTCAAGTTTGCTCGTATGATCGAGCGTCTTCAGTCGCACTTCATTGACGGTATATTCGAGATTTGCGAACGGCACTTACGTTTGCGTGGGTTCCCGGAAGAATCTTACGAGTCCTTGGTCATCAAAATGACTCCTCCTTCTGACTGGCGTGAGCTAAGTCGGCAGGAAGTGGTGACGGCTCGTATTGGCAACGCAACACAATTGAAGTCTGGACAGTTGATGTCTGACTACGACATTTATACGTTGTGGCTGCAATACACCGAAGACGAAACCGAGGAAATGCTCAGTCGTCTCAAGCTGCAAAAGCTGGAAGACCTCAAGCTGCAAGTTCTGGCACAGAACCCGGCCTTGTTGGGCATCGGACTTCCTGGCAGTGGCGATCCACAAGGTCAGGAACTTGGTGTTCAGCCCGGTGGTCCAGCAGCTATGCCTGCTCCTCCGGGTGGGGCAGCCCCGCCGATGCCAGGAATGGCAGCGGACGAACCGCCGCAAGAAGGAGAACAGCCGCCTGAAGGTGGTGCCGCTCCAGTTCCGACGCCGGGTCCAGGTAAGCCGCCGTCCGAGGGTGGTGCGTTACCTGAACCGGATAGTGAGGACATCAAGAAGTACGATATGGAAATCCAAGATTACTCCACGGAGCAGGATGAAGAGGATATTGACCACTCGGTCGCGGAAGAATAATGGACGAAGTACAAGCTCAAGGTCTGTTAGATATTTTCAAGCTCACTGACAAAGCCGTCATCGACAAGATCGCTACAATTATCCAGGCGATAGACGCCGACAAGATCAAATCTGTCATGGATATGATCGAAGTCGATGAAGATGGCTGGTTGCATCTAAAAATTGATTTGAGGGTGAAAAAGTGAAAGTGGGAACCTATCAGGCCGCGAAGCTGGCTTTTAAGAACAAGTCGGAAATATCATTCTCCACCAAATGTGGATGCTATTACTGCTTGGCCGTTTTCGAGAAGAGTGAAATCAAAGAATGGACTGACGGGGGCGAGACTGCTCTCTGCCCCCGTTGTTCCATTGATTCCGTAATTGCGGATTCTACTGGATTTGAATTAACTGAGGAGAACCTCAGAAAAGCAAATCTGTACTGGTTTTAGTATCCCACAAATGGATCGGTTGGCTTCTTTTCAAGCCGTTCCATTCGTCTTTCGGCCATGTGCATTTTCCACATGACGCAGCCGAAGGCCCATCCAATCAAGATCAACTCGGTTGATCCTTGTAGGAGTCCAATTGTCAACAGCAATGCGGTTGGCAACAGTGGCAAAACCACTTTTGCCGCGTGACCCAAGACCTTACCGCACACTTCCCTGGTCTTTGGTCGATTGGTACAACGTCTCTTGGGATCAATCATAGATTATCCTCCTGTCTTTGATGAAAATATCCCTTGATGTCTTCGTGCATTCCCACCTTGTCGCTTGCCCATTCAAACACGCCATTGTCTGCCAGCACGATGTCTTTGGCAGGATCATAGTCGTATTTCAAAACAATGTCGTGGCGATCCATATACTTTCTGTTCTTCAGGCTACCGTGCCAAAGGTGGTAAATATCAATTGGAATGAAATCCACATTGACTTTCTTTTTGTCCAGAAGAGCCTTCCATGCCATCATGTCTTTCTTCATGCCTTCTGTGAATTTCTCGGCATATCCGTGGATGTCCCACGACTCTAAATAACAGTCAACGAGGAAGGTATCACCGCTGCCGATAATATTGCGGTCATAAATGCCAATATCCTCAAAGACTTCTCTTCGTGCTGCCCATGCGAATCCAGGCGTTGAAAATGGAAGCTCTTTGGTACGACGCCGGTTTAGCCAATTCTTGTGAATGATCTTTTGCCAGATGACACTCTGTAACATGCATATTTTCTCGCCTTGCCAGTGGGTGTGACCCTTGGGCATATAAGAAACACGCTTGTACAGTTGAACAATTTCGCTGTGTTGCATCTTTTGGATAGCAAGATCAACCCAATTATCTACTCCGAACAGAACGTCGCAGTCTAGCCATCCAAAATACTTACAGTCGGGTGGTAACTTGGAAATGCCGTAATTTATGAGGCGTTCCTTTTGCCACATGATGCTATTGGATCGAACACGATGGACATTTTCCCCATCAGGAAGCTGGAATTCATCATCGTTGAACGCACATTCAACAGTTAGTAATTCCACACCTTGCCGCTTCAAACCCTCGGCAAAGATGAAGTAGTTCTTACGAAGTGACTCGAACTTGGCAGGGTTGAAAAAGGTGGTTATTGCTACAAATTCGCTCATAAGACTCCTTTATTTGAACGCTGGACCATGTAATTCATGCTCCACTGGTATCTACTCGGAGTAAGCGAATAATGTCATTGCTTATTCCACCAATTACTCGAATCCAGAGGAAGCTCCTGGCTCATCGGTCGAGTTCGGCACGATAATATCCGCATTGGAGCTTGGATCGCCAGAGGGCAATGACATCCCCTTACGGGACGCCCGCCGCAGGCTGCTAATTCCCAAGTCTTTAATTTGCTGCAATGCTGCCGCGATTTCTTCATCGCCATGAGACAGTCTTTCGAGAGCCTGAAGCATCATAGCGGGCTTTTTCCGGGCGATGGTCTTAGCAATTAAGACCAACTTCTCCATAGCCTGTCCTTCTTCGTCGGAAAAGCTGCTAGTTCCCATGACGCCGCGACCAAATGCAGTCGCTCCACGCTCTTGTAATTGAACGTAATCCTCAAATGATTTCACAATATTTCTCCTGGTTTTTTTGCCCTTGTGCATACCTATTTACTGAGGAGAACCGAATTTGTGAGTCGGCGTTGGCAAATATCACCGAAAATAAGCCCACGTTAATATATACTCCAAACGGCATCAGTTGTGTGGAACAACTTAGGGAACAACAAACAGCATTAGGGGAGTAAGTTCAATGAAGAGAAAACTCATCAACTACGATGTCTTTGAGAGAATGCAAAAGGACTCGTTATCATCAGCACAAAATGAACTCGTCCTTGCTGAAGACGTAATTTCAAAGGCATTAGATAGGGATTGTGTTCAACTTCTTTCTTTTGGCGAATCCGACGTGACCTATGAGACATCGGACGGCACGTACATTCACGCCACCTACCAGATCAAAGAAGGCCGCGTGGTCTTCGAGAACATCGAGGAGTTGGTCGTGGAAGAGGAATCTGAGCAATTACACGCTAGGTCTACACTCGAAAGTATGGTTGACTCCCTACTTGATGAGAATGACGCAGCAGCTTCGGCAAAGTTCTCGGATTATTTGAATTCGTCGTTTGTTCGCAGAAAGTTGAAGAATGCGTCTCTAAACGAATCAGCATTGACAGAGGATCAAGTTAAGGTCACTGTCTCCAAGCCAACGGGCAAGCAATCCCCGTTGAAGAACAAAAGACAAAATCGCGGCGACGTTGCAGAACGTATCCGCAAGATGAAGATCACCAAGCGTCGTCGCAAGGCTGGCGGTGGTGGTGCTGCTACTATCGAAAAGAAGGCCGACAACGCCCGCAACAAATTGGGCGGCTCTACCAACAAGCGTTGGAGAGTTAATGTTCGTAAGGTAAAGCCCTCCACAATGGCTGAGTGGGCAACCATGTGCGAGCATATTGGTCAATACGTTGACTACAAGGAATTCGGTCCAGTTCTAAAAGAGTCTGTCACACAGCATGACGAGCGAGGAAATGTCGTAGGACTAAGCCTGCCAAACTCGCATCGACGTAATGAAGGCAAGATTCTTAGCTTCAACTGGAAGACCCTAGACCACGAAGTCAAGGTTCTCCGAGCCAAGGTCAAGACGCTTCACGAAAACAACAATTTCGTAAGAGCGATGGCTGACCTGAAGCGTTTCAATAATATTTCCGACGACTCTGCATTGCAGGAAACTCTGGAAAACATCGTCAGTGCATGGCCGGATTTGATCTATCTATCTCAAGACGAACTGTCTCAGTCAATTCATTTGGCTTTGGAGACGGGTGGCGTCAAGAATTACGACGATCAGGTCTGCAATTTCATGGCTGAAGGCATTCTGCGGACTGCCCATCACGCCTACCGTGACCGAGTTCAGAAGATCAGCAGCTTGGCAGGTGCTTCACCGACCGAGACGACTGAAAGTTCTGACAATCACGACGCCTACGCGAAGTTCCAGGAAGTCGTCAGCAAGTTCTACCCGACGCTTGATGAAAGCGACGAAACCGATCTACGAGTTTTCCATGACCTCTACTCTGCACTGCATGAAATTTATCAGGCAGCTTATGACGACGGTGATGAACTCATGGTTGCAGAACTTGCCAATTACTTGCACGTCTGCGAGTCGGTATTGAACCGTGAGAGACTGCCCGATGTGGGAGTCGCTGCGGAGATTACCGAGTGGCTACGCGACTTGGTGGAAACCAACCTCGCCGGTCACGATTGGGGGGTATCGAATGACACGCACATGACATTGAATGGCGATCACCCACGTATGGCTCAGAACGCAAAGCATGGCTACACGCCTTCTAGCGATCTGGAACCCAATTGGGGTGGAATTGCTCCAGTGAGCGACGGTAAGAGCTACCGTGGCGGACTGGAGGACGAAATGAGAAACCGTTCTTGGAGCAATATCGGAGGTTCCGATACCTATCCAGACCTGAAGAATCCATATGTTCCTGCTCCATTTGGTAAGTACACCATTAAGGGCGAAGTGGGAGCAGAAGAGGGTGGCACGGACGATTGGAGCCGTTGGCAGAGTGGCGACACTTGGCCGAAACTTCAGAACCCGTATGTACCGAGTGAAGCAGGTGGCACAGGTGGCACCGGCTACAAGATGAAGTCTGACAACCTCGTCGTAGACAAGTAAGGAGCGTTATGGCAGGAGAAATCCTTCTAGTTGATTGCTGCCATAACGGCGGCTTCGTCTTAGACCTGAACGAATCCTCTACTCAGACAAACGGACGAGTAAAGTTCAGAGGAAAGTTTCAGGAAGCTGAGGCGGTAAACAAGAACAAAAGAAGCTACCCATTTAGTGTTCTCGACGAGAACGTCAAGAAGTTGCAAGAGGCTATCAAGCATCGTGGGTTGGTTGGCGAACTCGACCATCCCACGGATAGCATCATTCACTTCGAGAAGGCTTCTCACGTAATTACTAGATTATGGTGGGAAGGCAACAACCTAATGGGTGAAGGGGAGATTTTGAACACTCCTCACGGAAGAATTCTGAAGGCTCTATTGAATGATGGTGTCCGCACGGGCATTAGCAGTCGTGGAGTCGGAACAGGACGAACAGACGAGAACGGAATTATGGTTATAGGCGACAGCTATAAACTTATCACATTTGATGCTGTGGCTGATCCAAGTACCTTCGCCGCCTTCCAAACTAAGGTGGTTGGTGGAACGAAGGAAAGTGTAATGCCCGGAAGCGGTGAATATATTGGTTCTCCTACTAATTATGACGCTAAAAATGAAGGTAGCGGCATACATAATAGGGTAAGTAAAGATGCACTCATTGCTTGTTTGGGCGGAATCATTCAACAACAAACTAGCAACATTAAAGCGAGGTTAGGCTAATGTCAACATCAAAGATTGTTGAAGCACTCAAAAAGATTTTACCAGGGGATCAGGTCAGCGAGGTATCAGCCGCCGTCGAAGAAATGCTCAACGAGGCAAAAAGCCAGCTAGACTCAGAATACAACGAGAAGTTGGAAGAAGCCTACACCGAGCTATCTAATGAGTTGGCTGCTGCTGAGAAGACCGCTGAACAAGGATACCAGGAAGCATACGCCATTATTGGCGAATTGCGAAATCGACTTGAAGTGCAGGGCGAGGAATACAAGCAGGCTCTTGAGGAAGGCTACGAAGAAGCCTATCAGATGCTCAAGGCCGAGCGAGAGAAGAACAACACGCTCGAAGTCGATATGTACGAAGAGTACGACAAGAAGCTGGCTGAAATGAAGAGCTATATCGTCGATAAGGTCGATCAGTTCTTGCAATTCAAGGGCCAGGAAATTTACGAGAACGCCAAGCGGGACATTCTTAATGACCCACGTATGGCGGAACACAAGCTCGCCTTGGAGAGAATTGTTGACATTACTGCCAACTATCTTTCGGAAGAGGATTTGGGCTTTGCTACAAGCAACAAGCTAGATGAAGCCTTGAAGCAGGTAGAGGAAATGAAGGGTCAGCTTCGCATTATGGAAGCTCGCAATATTCGCCTCTCCACGGACAACACCAAGCTCAATGAAGCGGTGCGTTCGGCTCAGGAGCTTATCAGCGAACACAAGAGTCTTTTGGCTAACGGCAAGACGGCCAAGACTATCAATGAACAGAAAGAAAGAGCAGCGAAAAGTAAGAATGTAACGGGGAGAGGACATGCCACTACCGATGATGGTGTCGTTATTGCGGAACATAACGCGAACACGGGTAGTGATTTCAACGAGTTGCTCAAGCTGGCGGGCGTTGTAAACGACCGATAACAAGCTGAAAGCATATAGACATATTTTGGAGACAAAATGAACGCAAATTCAAGGTTTCTTAACGAAGCCAGAGAACTAGAGACTCGTTGGTCGAAAACTGGACTCTTGGAAGGTATCGAAGACCGTTACGTTCGATCAGCAACCGCTGTTCTACTGGAAAATCAGCGACTCATCAATGAAGTATCCACGGATACTGGTGACATCGCTCAGTTTAAGCGAATTAGCATCCCGCTAGTTCGTCGTATCTACCCGCAGTTGATTGCCAACAAGATCGTCTCGGTTCAGCCGTTGCTCGGTCCTACTGGTTTGGTTTACTACCTGCGTTTCCGTTACTCTTCCAACAAGGGTGCCACTCGCGGTGCTGACAACAACGGCGGTTTCCCCGGCGATGATGCCAACTCCCTGATGCAGCGTGCCGATGGTACGGGTAACTTGGACGTTTTCTACACACACCAGTTTGTAGAGAACGAAACTACTTCGACCGATCCAGGTGGTGACACCACAGCAACCTACAAGCCATTGGAGCATACTCCAATCCTCGGCGGTACGGTTACTGGTACTGTCTACGATGGTTCGACTGCTGTCCAGACCTTCTCGGTCGCTTCGGATGGTACGTTCACCTTCACCGCCATTGGTTCCCCTGCGGCCTACGCCGTTGTTTCCGGTTCTTCTTTGAACCTAAACACTGGTGAAATGGTTCTTGAGTGGAACACTGACCCAGGTGCTAACCACGTTGTTATGTCTTACGAGTACAACATGGAGTGCCAAGGCGATTTGCCGGAGATCAACTTGGTCATCGAGTCTGAAGAGATCGCAGCCAAGACCCGCAAGTTGAAGGCCGTTTGGTCCTACGAAGCACAGCAAGACCTTCGCAGCCAGCACAACCTGGATGCCGAAGCTGAGTTGACCGCTGTGTTGGCACAGGAAATCAACCTGGAAATTGACCGTGAGGTTCTTACCGACCTGCGTAACAACGCCGGTACGATTGCCGCATGGGACTTCAATACCAGTTTGGGAGAAACCATCAAAGAGAAGTACGAAAGCCTCTTTGTGAAGATCGTGGAAGTTTCCGCCGTCATTCACCGTAAGACGCTTCGTGGTGGTGCTAACTGGCTTGTAACCTCGCCAGAAGTTGCATCTATCTTTGAAACCGCTACTGCTGGTTTTGCTCCGGCTCCAAGTGAGACATTCACAAGCAGCTTGGGTATTCAGTACGTCGGTACGGTTAACAACCGCTGGAGATTGTACAAAGACCCGCTATTCCCAACCAACCAGATTCTTCTCGGTTACAAGGGCGATAGCTACATGGATTCGGGCTACTTCTACTGCCCCTACGTTCCACTGACACAGACGCCGGTCGTGTTGGACCCTGAGTCCTTCTGCCCGCGTAAGGGTATCCTAACTCGCTATGGCAAGAAATTGCTCCGCGAAGGTGCCAAGTTCTACGGACGTATGACAATCGCTAACTTCATCATCTAAGGATGTGAATTAGAGGGTTAGAACCCGGTCAAGATTTCTCTTGACCGGGTTTTTTTATTGCAAAAGCCTGCATACGGGAATCTTGATGGCACTTCTTCGTGCATATAATGAGGTATGCTTACACCCGAAAAGGCCCAACAAGTGCTTAAAAGTAGTCAACGCTGGTCCGTCAAGCTCATGATGGAGGACGAGGGCGGCAGGTGGGCGTATTATTCCGATCCTATGCCCTTCGCCGAAGAAGTCAGCTTCCCTATTCTCAAAAAAACCACCATTCGAGGATTTGCTTTGTTTGGAGCGACACAAAACGCTACGAATCACGCTCCGTTCTATAAAAACACTCTGGATGCCGATGTTGTTGCTCAGGAAGGGGATACGTTTACCCTCAAGTTGTCCAAGCTCGCAATTGATATTGACGACGGCAAGAATACCGGCCTCGCCAAATATCACTTGCAAGACATCATTATGAAGTCGCTGGAGGGTTCTCCTCGGCGGTCGATTGATGATGAGTGGCAATCGAGTTGGGAGTGCTGAGATTGTGGTATCGCACGCCGCTATAATCCCAGGTCACATCAACCGATTCCCCATCGTAAGACGGATCGTATTTGACCAGTGTCAACTCCTCTAAATCCCACTCCTCAATAGGCTTCATTGGACTGTGCAATGCACTGGCAACCGTATATAAATGCCCTTTGCAATGTGGGCAACTTGGGAGTTCTGGACAAAGCAAAGTTAATTTGCCCGTTCCTTTAACGCCGCGAATGGCGTCAAAGCCCAGGAATGGATTGTCGTCATCGAAAATAGGATGTCCTACACCATAAAATGTAGTGGTAATGGATTCCCACTTGGCTGATTCCTGAATCACTTGGAAAGAGCCGTCTGCCAGAGGCGTTTCCTCGATAGTTAAATTGGGACGACTGACTAATTTGATCCTAGCTTGGGAAATGGTCTTATTGGGAAATTGTGCAGTGAATTGCCATTGAAACTTTCTTGACATGAGACTCCTTATTGAAGGTGAGCAGCGTAAATACTGCGGAGGTACGAATGAAATATCTTGATACAGCAATGAGAGCCGTCTTAATGACTCTGATGCTTTCAGTTATCGGTATGATTATCTGGAATGAAACGCGATCTGAATCTGTGGTAAAAGTGCGAGTCGATCTGAGCGACTCAGCAATTGCAGCAGAGGTATTGCCTCAATTGGGAAGCTCGACTCATAAAGTAACTGATGTGCGGGCGATAGACGCATCGAAAAATCAATATGAACTGACTTTTCGATGTGCCAAAAAGAAGCAATCGCTGTTAGGTTGGATTCTGGATAAAGATTGGGTTGAACACGCGGAAATTGATGAGGACGACGACGATTAGTCGAGAAGTTCTCGCCATTCCGGTTCAGTGGCACCTTTTCTAAAGATGCCAACTTTGAGGGTTTCTGGCTCGATTTCCTCGATCTCATAGACGTGTCGAGGAAAGTCGCTATTTTTCGCCTTAACACCATCCATATATCGCTTCAAATCAGCTACATCATCGGCGTAGCAGTAGTTCTCGAACTGATACATGATGTGCGAGCCGTTATAGAAACGGTCTGTGACTTTGTAGAGCTTCATTATTCACCTTTGGGTTTGTACCCAGGCTGCCCTTCAAGCTCCAAAATATGGAGTTCATCTTCGGCTCGCGTCCGACCGATATAACGGTTGTTGAGTTCTTGAGCCAAATCAGCCTCTCGCGTACTACGCGGGTGAGGCCATAGGTCGTCCCGAAGGATATACACTCTCTGGAACTGAAGACCTTTTGATTTGTGGACGGTTGAAAGGATTACCGGGTTTTGTTCTTTAGTTTTTCGTTTGTACTCAGCACGCTGCCGGTCGCCTTCTCTTCCTGATTTATCAAGCTCCAAACCACCGAATTTAGCCTTAATCCAGTTGTCAAATTCAAACATGGTTCCGTCGCCTTTTTCTTCTTGGAATTGTTCCAAGGCGGCGGTAAGGGCCTCAGTAGTTTCTTTCAGGAGCTTCATGCGAGAAGCCAAAGCGACTTTGCCAGCGTTCTTTTCCTGTTGCTCATCATTATATGAGGAAACATGGCCCAATAATTTCGACACAGAGTCGCTTTTCTGGATAAAGAACAAATCCTTTAGTTTCTCAATATGCTTAGTCAAATCCGATGCCAAATCTTTGCCCAGGATAAGGAATGGGATGCCTTCTTTCATCAATCGCAAACTGGCGTGGACAAGTGGTTCATTAGTACGAGCCAAATAAGCTGTCTGCTTGATCTCGCCCATATCCTTCATTTCTGACTTCAGCGTGTCAAAAGAATCATCGTAGGTTTGCTCAAACTTGGTTGCCTGCCCCTTGCCAATACGACCTGGATTTTCCGAGAAAGGCCGTCCCTTGATAAGATTGCTGACGTGATCCGATTCACGACCTTCGTCGTTTGCCAGATCAATAATCGACTGACGCGAACGGAAATTCTGCGTAAGCTGTTGTTCTACGTCTTTGTCTTCCGACATATCTGTCAACATTTGAGATATGCCTGAGAAAGCTCCATTGTCTGCACCACGGAACCTGTAAATGGCCTGATTGGGATCGCCTACGGCAACAATCTTGGCCCCATTCTCTGCCAACTTTTTCAGCATAATCATCTGAGCCGCGTTGAAATCCTGAACCTCATCGGCCAGTACAACATCATATTTAGGCCAATTAAGCTCATCGGCGTGGATTGCCGAAAACCACAAGTCGTCGTCGAAGTCACGAACACTGCCTAACTCAATTTCTTGATCTTTGTAGTTCTTGGTGGTGGCCGTGAATTTATCCTTGGATGCGTGTGGCATTACCTGATCCATGAGCCACTTGGTAGCCTGAATGATTTCGTTAGTGAAATCTCGACTCATGAAATCTTCACCCATTAAATCGTCAATATACTCTGCCGCCCACGGCTTTGTCTTTTCAATCTTTTCCTTGATATTCTCCAGATCAGTATTGATGTCATACTGATCCATGACGCTCTTGATGTTGGCTTCAAGTTGATCCGTGTTACGCGGGTCCACTGCAAACGATTTGACGAGGCCCAAGAGCTTGACGCACTCTGTTTTGAATTCACTATTGATCTGCCGCAAAATGTACCATAGGGCCTTTTCGGTCGAACGAAGTGAATTTGGGTCGCGTCCATATTCTTCATTTTGATCGGGGATATTCAGAGACTTCATGACCTGCGTAAAAGCCGCTGTGTCGGCCACCATCTTGGATTTTTCCTTGTAGGTGAAGTCCACAACACGATCCGTAGGCTTGACGCGATTCTTGCCCAAAACCTCTCTACCTGCCCAACCATTTGTTGTTTCCACCTGGACGCTGGCAGGAAATTCGTCTTTGGCCTCAGCTTTATTTTTGGCATTGAACACCAAATATAGCCATTTTTGACCTTTGGAATACTTGTGAGCTAAATGCTTGAGCATCGTTGTCTTGCCGCTACCAGCAAGAGCGTTAATCATCATGTGGTTTTGGCCGCTCTGCATCATGCCAACGAATTTCTGTTCAATTCGTTGCTGTTCTTCGGTGATGCGATTGTCAGGAATAGTGTTGCTGCTACCGCCTTCCTTTTCGGGCGTAATCGCGGCCAATACTTGGCTTGGCTTGCTGCCATGAGCATATGTTCCGTCTTGTTTGCGTTGACTTTCGATAACATTGCGTACTTCGGCAGCCGGAATAATACCGCGACTCACCAAACGCTGTTCATCAACATCCAGAACAACAAACATGAACGAGTTGTCGTCATTTTTCTTGATAGCAAGATCAAGATTGACCGCAGGCATATTTTGTGTAACAGCCTTAGATTTGGCATGAACCCACATGCCAGCGTCCAACAAGCCCTTCAAGTTATTGGAAGAAGCCCCACCAGAGGCGGGAGCTTGCGTTTGTGGTGCAGGTTGCTGTGAGGTTGCAGCAGGTGGTCGTTGTCCGCCATTGCTGCGACGTGCGAGTTCGTCTGCGACAGCCGTGCGTACTTCTTGAGGGCTGAGTTTCCTGCCTGTTTGTGGATCAGCAAGATCGAAGTTACCTTGACCGGCGTTGATTTTATCCATCATCCATTGCAAATAATGCGTTGGTGCTTGCGTATGGTCTTTACCTCGGTGCCCTCTTGTGCCACCGAATCGCAAAGTTGCCATTTCTGAATAATTCAGCCAGTCTCTAAAATGCATATCAATTCCTCACTATGGTTTATTTATCACCATTCCACGTCTTTTTCCTACAAACAAGCGGATTACAATATATAGTCTTAGGAGCTTAACCAAAGGTACGATATGGGGAAAAATTCGCCCTACTACCTCAGACTTCATCCAGAGATTGTCGAGGTAGAACCGTTTTACGAAAAATACTTCCTTCAGAGACGCCACGGCATCGGCATTCTGCACGGAAAGGTATGGGGCGATATGCAGGACGGCGTGTACGTGCGTCATCCTGATAAAAGCCTGGGCTTCTACTACCAACGCGAATTCACGGCGATCAGTGAAGAAGAATATTCAGCAACATTGCAGGCTGAAGAAGAAAAAAGAGTCGCCGAAGAAGTGGTAGCCCTTTATCGAATCGCCAATGATGCCCACCTGTACCAATATCGTGCCAGGGTGTTGCGGGTTGTGGATGGCGATACTTACGATTTGATGATCGACTTGGGCTTCGAGACGTTCATTCAGAAGCGAATACGTTTGTACGGCGTCAACACCCCGGAGATCAAAGGAGACGACAAAGAACGTGGTTTGCAAGCACGGGATCGTGTAGTACAATTGATCCACGGTAAAGAAGTCATGGTCGTAAGTTGCGATCACAAGGGAAAGTATGGCCGACCGCTCGCCAAGATTTTGATGCTGGATCGAAATCGACAAGATTTGGGCGATCTGCTGGTGGCAGAAAAACTTGGTGTTGAGGAATATTACGACTGATGTTGAGCCAACTCTTGAAAGACGACCAGGACCGATACTGGTTCAAATCGACCTTCCGTCTCACCGACATCACCGATGCCTACGAGTTTTACGTCGAAGAAAAAGGCATGTGGCGTTGGAAGAAATGGCAGCTAGTTGCTCGATATATTGTTCGACCAGCATATTACCGTTTTCCTGCCACCAAACGTGGCTACCAAGCTCCGGTGGTCAAAGAAAAGATCATTGGAATATACGAAAACAAGAATAAGGCAGCCTTTGCACTGGACGCCTTGTTGACCTTTCGCGGCATGACGGGCGACATTGATATTTTCAATCCGCCCACACCCCATTGAAATGAAGGAACCAGGAGGCAAATGATGAATTCTGCATATTTCCCATAGTGCAATTCCGCACTATGGGAGACTACAAATGGGTTATTATCGACACCCTCGCACGACTCAGGAACGCCGTGCGAGTCAGGACGGCTATGGCCGTCCCCGACGCAATCTGAAGAATCTTCCCAACTCCTGGGATGATATTTGGGCTGAACGCACCCGCTGCTGGAAAGCGTATAGAAAAACCCAATATAAGGTGAAAAATATCTCGCTCGACCATATAATTGAGTATGGACGAGAAGAACAGCGAGATATTGATGGGGTATAAGGGAAGCCAAATAATGGACGCGGGCTATATCTACGCACCGTATGTCCCTCTAACCAGCACCCCGGTCGCTCTTGATCCGGCGAATTTCGTCCCAAGAAAGGGACTGTTGACTCGTTACGGCAAAAAATTGCTGCAACAGGGCGGTCAATATTACGATACCGTATCCCTCAACGACCCTGCCCCGCTCATCCCGCCCAAATATCGTTCTATTGACGACAATTGGGGGCCGAGCCAATGGTAGAAATGTGCAGCTTTGCCGGGTGCGTCGTCGAATGCGACGATGTACGCGATGTGCCAAAACGGGTCCGCTGCCCGGAGTGCAAAAGACGTATGAAGCCCGCAGTCTACCACTGTGGCTGCGGGTTTGATTGTGCGTGCTGGATTAAGGTCGGCGTGCCACGGCATAAGCCCAAAATGTGGTGGAAGAAGTGATCCCGGAAGTGGAACTTCATATCGAGAGCAGCGTCATCGTTGCCAAATCTCGCAAGCTAAAAGCCAATTGGACCTTTGAGGCCCAACAGGACTGGTTCGCTATGCACTCCCCTGGGCATGTACGGGAACTGACCGTTGATATGACGGACGGCCACAGAAAAATCTTTCAGATGCCCGACCATCGAACAATTGACGATGACTGGTCGCCCTCGAAACTGTAAACTTCAATCTTGCAAGTTTTCTGCAAATTGGTAAGATGGGGAAGTTTCCAGGTGGGGGATACAAATGAACAACGAGCCGATGCGTGAAATCGACGAATTGAAGACAGCCATTGCAGGCGTTCAGGCCAAAGTCGATTGGCACGAAGAACAAATCCAGGATTTGCAAAAGCAAATTGACGACCATCGAAACAAGCAGGACGAACTCAAGAAGCTCCTCGAAAGAGAAGTTGGCGGGTTGGTTGGCCTCAAAAAGCACGCTCGTCCACGTCGAGCCAGCGGTTCTCGATCTGGTTCCACTCGTTCGCTCATCAAGGAGTTCCTGAGTGTCTCCGGGCAGGCTCAGGACACAGAAGCAATCAAGGCTTTTTTGAGCGAAAAGGGAAAAGACACGAATCCGAGTGTCGAATTGAGTCGCATGTTGAAAAGCGGCGAGATTATTCGACCAAAACGGGGATTCTACACCACCCCGCAGAAATGAACGAAACCCATATATACCTACATGAAGGTTTCGTTCAAAGAATTTCTGAATATGGTGGAAGGCGGGATGGTGGCTGACGACAAGGCCGAGGAAGGCAAGTCGAAGCCCAAAATACGTCCGTCCACAGCCGGTGCCCAAAATATGCAGGTCAAAGCCAACGGTGTCGCTGGAGGCACTGGAGGCGGCTCTGCTGGCAGTGTAGCGACCCCTATCGGGGGCGGGGCTACTCCACGACCAACTGCGGCACAATCCCCTCAGCAGGCACGGTAATGTACTCTGGCGTGCCGGTAAATTCAACGCTTTGATACTTCAGAACCACTTCCAGATCGTACATTTCCAAGTCTGAATCGAACGTCGGGGATTTCATGCTGAACGCCAAAAGAAGCACAGCATCCATATCCCACGTTTCTCGCAGCCAGCCCCACTCTCCGGGCCGCTCACCTTCTCCCTGATTGTGCCAACAACGCAGGAGTGCGTTTAGTTCTGGCACGCGGGCATCTTTGAAGTTGGTGTTCAAATCATTGAAGTGACGTGATGCGTATTGCGAAAAGAAATACGCTCCATCATTCTGGCTTGCATCGACATAATCAAAGCTGAAATCACAAAATGTCGTCTTTCCGGGAATCCAGCAAGTCGTCCCGGATACGTCGGTTATTGTTGTGTATTCCGCACTGTATGCTGGCTTGGAAGTAATATTCACCAACCCACGGGGAATCACTATACCGAAATTGTGTCGATCATAAAACTCTATCGTCCAGTAGACTCTTGGGTTACAACGCATTGAAGTTTCCTTTCAATGAATTATAACTCAAGAGCGTATATATCAATGGTTAGTAGGAAACAGGAGGTATACCTTGGATAACAACAATAACAACACCTTGATGATCTTTGTCATTGGGATCGCCGCCGTAATTGGCGTATTCTTCATGGGCAATTGGATCGTCAATTGCAACCGAAATCACCACCACGATAGCCACCGTGGTTATCGTCACCATCACCATGATCGTCGTCATGATGATGTTCATGTGAGAGTCAACCCAAATGTTGACGTGAGAGTGAATCCTTACCAGCGTCGTTACTACCATCCTCAATACCACTCCAATGAGAGGTTCTGGCATGGTTATTGGGATGGATACTACAACCGTCCGTGCAGAATGGGCAACTGCCCCATCTACAATGGTGGGTATCGAACTGGTAAGTACGACTGCACTTGTGGACGCCCGCACTACTACAACGACTACTGTCCTTCTAGCGTGCGAGTCAATGTTCCAGGGTTCAGATTTGAACTCAAGTAAACGGAACTAGGTTTTGAATAAATTGCTCCGCTGAGGATTGCCAAGTGAATTTCTCTGCCAGAGTCCGGCAATCCTTGGCGGAACATTTCAAAGCAGCATCCACAGCTTCGCCCAGGTTCTCAGAAACCTGCCCCGCGACATTCTCCCACCCGGCCAAAATGTCTCCTGGTCCTTCTACTGGATACGCTGCCACAGGCACTCCCGACGCCAGAGCTTCGATTACCACCAAGCCGAACGTATCGGTTCTGCTCGGAAATACAAACACGTCTGCATTGGCATACATTTGAGCCAATTCTTCTTTGTGTAGAACCCCGGTGAAATGAACTTTGGGATAAGCCTTTTTGAGTGTGTTGAGCAGCGGACCATCACCCACGACGTACTTCTCAACATCGTTATCGAGATCAAGAAATGCCTCGATATTCTTCTCGGTGGAAATTCTGCCAACATAAAGAGCGATAGGCTTATCGCTCTGGATGGTCTTTTCTCTTGGATAGAACAAACCCAGGTCTACGCCACGGGACCATATCTTCTTAGGCGAAGTCAAACCCCATCCGTTGAGTTTTTTCTTCAGGGTATTGGTGGCAACCATGATGCCGCTCGATCCCAGGTGAAACCGGCGAATGTACCATTTGGTGAGCCACATGGGGAGATAGGCTTGTTTCTTTAGGTACTCAGGGAAATTTGTGTGATAACAAGTTGTGAATGGAATTTTCTTTCGCCGACAGTACCGAACGAAAGCCCATCCAATAGGGCCTTCGGTCGATACGTGAATGCTATCGCCACGTTCAATTGTGCGTGACACAAAATCCCATGTGCAATTCGTTGCCAATCTCACGTCGATTGTGAAAGGACATTTGACTGTATCGAACATTTCTGGATGGACAACGAGAACTTCGTGTCCTTTGTTTTCCAAAAGCTCAACAGTCTTTTTGAGTGTGCGAACTACGCCATTAACTTGAGGTTCCCACGCATCCGTCGCTATTACTATCTTGCTCATTCTTTAATCTCTGTCCGTCTAGGTAAATAGCCACAGCATTTTGCTGCCAATCCCATAGACCGCCCCCGCCACAAAGCATTGCATTCTCCCAAGCCTTTTCACACGCCTTGGCTTCATCAAGCAACTTTTGATTGAACTTGCTCGACTTCTCTTCTCGTTTCTGCAACCAATGATTTTTCATTTTGTACCTCGTAGGTTTGAACTGTGACAATACCATCCTTAACCGAAAGATAAGTACACGGCAGTTCTGTCCAACACCCGCTATTGAAATAACCGATGTCTCCGGGGTGGTCCACAACTAAATGAGTGTGCCCACAACAAACCGCATTCAGGTTTTTCAGTTTTGCATACTTGACTGCTCGTCTTTCTATTTTCTCCGAGCATCGCAGGTAAGTCTTACTCGATTTCTTAACGAATTTAGCGAGCCAAAAAGAAGGATCAATTCTCTGAATGATCCTATAAACGCAGTCGGCAATATGAGTTACCCAGGGATGGTCGCTAATGAACTCATCGAATGTATGACCATGCAAAACAAGTATGGCCCTGCCGCCGCTCTCTAATGTGTACTCCTCGGTCACTTCTACTCCCAATAAATGGGAAACAATTTCCGAGGGACCATCGTGATTACCGTTGATCCAGGTAATCTTGATTTTGTCCGAAAGGCTCCTGATGGCTGAAAGAACACGCCAATGGTGTTTTTTCAGTCGTCGAAAATCCCATGAATCAAATACGTCTCCGTTCAATATCAATTCATGGGTTCTTGTCTCAATATTCTGCAAAAAATCTTCCAGATATTTGGCTTGACACACGTCACTGCCTAAGTGAATATCTGAGATAATGATCGCGTCTTCCATGAAATCCCCAAGAAATAGACCAGACCAAGGTATCTATTCCTGGGGCGAATCATTATTGCGTATTCGTTTCTTCCAAACGAATATCTTCCGTGGTTACGCAGAAATTTTGGTCCACATCGAACGTGCGATTGGAGCCGGGCGGCAAAACATACACGCAAATTGCGTCAGCCAACAACGCTTCCAACTTGCGTTCAGCAATTTTTTCCAACCAGTAATTCTTCATGATTGCTCCTGTATAATGGAAAGGGCATACACAAGTGATTATACATGAATGACTGGTTAAAAAAATGGCTTGCTGAGAATATCGACGACATTGCCGGTATTGATCTGAAGCGATTAAAACCCGGCACGAAGATAGTCGCAGAAACCAAAAACTCGACTTACACGATCATCGTTGTTGACCAACAACAAGTGATTCTCCGGGGAGGTCGATTTGTGCCTGCCCCTATTGAGGCTTTCTTTAAGGGATCAAATTTAGACAGCACTTTCCGCCCCGCCTGGATCGGGTTCATGATGTGCATGGAGTTTTTGTACGAGAACAAACGGACGCTAACCACAAGTCGAGTGAAGTCAGCGACCGTTGTTGGTCCGCATGAAGACTGGTCTTTTACTCTGGACTGGCCTGATCTAATCCCTCCAGGATAAACTTCGGGGCACGATGTAGCATCGTACTGAGGTACTCTACCGCCCCTTGATTGCTGAAAACGATCTCATATCTACCACGGGTGGTGTGAACCTTACATTCGCAATCCAACTCGTTGAAGTATTGAGCAATAATCTCCGAGCCTTCTTCACCGAATTTTTGTGTACGCAAGTAGGCTTTACGCTTGCTCTTGCGACCAGCATCTACGAACCACACCATCCATGCTACGTCTGTTAGCAAGTCGAGAACTGACTTCTTGACAATCTTCTTGCCGTCCTCGTCGTAGAAGTCATCATGCACATCGTTGAATATGGGATATGCCACAGAATAACAACGAAATGTCGTCTTGTCCTGCTTGATGACGCCCTTGTCCATTTTGAAAAATGGGCGTAATTCGGATGTTTTGTAAGCCAACCAATCGTGGTTGCGATCCCGCATGGCTAGGTAGCAGTTGCGTCCTCGTTTGGGTTTGATGATAGACGATCCCCCTAAGACCGTGCCGTAAAGCACTTGCTTCTGGTTATGCGTCATTTCGGGTCCGATTTGGTATGTCATATTTGTATATAGTCCTTTGGATAAATTTTCTCCAAAATGCCGACGTGAAAATGGGGAAAATATCTACCCAAGAATATCTACCTTTACGAACAACATTTTCGTTCCATAAAGGAGATCGACATGGGAGCAACAAGTGTAACAGGTGTTAGTGGTCCCGGATCGGTAGCCGGTAATCAGAAGGGTTCTGAGCATCAGAGCCTCGGAGTAAACAAGCTAATCGGCCCGAAGATTGTGGCCGCTGGCGTTGAGACTCTTTCTGGAACCACTGGCGTTATCGAAGTTCCAGCCCCGACTGGTGCTGTATCCGACTACATGGTTTTCTTGCAGACTAACAGTGCAACCGCTGGTTACGTTTCGACTGCTTTGGCAGCCGTTGCCAACACGGACGCATGGTCCTTCACTGTGACCGCCGCTAACAACGCGGTTGTTAACTGGTGCTTGGTCAAGAAAGGTGTCTAAGACACTATCTTGAGATAGCAAGAAAAAAAGCGTCGATTGCTCATCGACGCTTTTCAAAGCCTTTGCAGAGGCTTCATATCTGCTACGGGAAGAATTGGCTCATCCTTATAAGCCTTTCTAATTAAGCGAAAACGGGTGTTACATGCGTGGTGTAACACTCGTTTTTTTATGCATTTATGCACATACGGATATATATGCAATCGGTTGTATTTTTCACCGATTACTCACCTTCTGATTGGCCTTGATCTGGCTTCTGGAACTTAATGTTCCGGTCAGCCCATTCAATTGCCATGTGCGTACCTCTGGTTAGGAGGCCCACAACTTGCGTCGGGTTTCCGCTACCCTCGATGGCGATATTGTCTCTTTCGCTGTCTTCCATCCAGACCAACGCGAAGCAAACATTTTCTCTTCGTTTCAATTCATTCGCCATCTGGCGTATTGTCACCAGAGAGAGATCGGGAATACCGAATTCGTTGTGGTTAGTCATCCTCAGTCCTCCAAAATTCCAGATTGTTGAATCACCCGTACAAACTTGATTAAGTGCTTGCACATTCCGGGCATTTCCCCTGGATTGGCTGGAGGCCGACCCGTAGTCGCTTCATATGCCGCCCGCTTCCTGCCGAAAAGGGACTTGTCAAGGTGGTCGTAGTAGTTGAATCGCCACTTAAAGTCCGGGCAATTGCAGCGAACGAGAACTTCATTATTGGAATATTTCAGTTTTTCGAGCAAATAGTTTTGCCCATCGCTTGCTGTAATTTCTACCAATCCAGGAGTGCGACTGGCATGGTATTGAACCCCTTTGAATACCACAATTGGGGTATATTCCTTGCCAGATTCTCCGCTTTGGGCCAAACCCTTGAGAAACAAGGTCTTGACACCAAGGTATGGAACCCAATCCATTTCTGTGATACGCACCAAGTCTGTTGAGTGCTGACGCTTCGTTGTGCGGGGAAATGCGTCCACCGTACTCTGATATAGTGCAGGCAACGTAGTCTCGTCGGTGCGTAGCCAAGTGTTGAATTCCATATGCTTATTTAGGTAAAAAGGGTATAATATTGAATCATGGCTGACCAAGAACAACGTCCTTTGGATAAAGATGGCAATCCAAAGAAACGATTTGAAGTAAAAACTCGGATGAGAAGCGGCGGCGTGGAGAACGCCATTTTCATTGATGGAGAAATGCTCGACTGGTCTGTCGATCTTTCTTCATTGGAAGAAGCCAGGAAAATGGGGCGTGAATATTTCATCGCGGCACAACGCGATATTGAGCGGCACTTTCTGGAATCTGTCCAAGACTTTCTCGGTCGTGAAGTAACGACCAGAGATATTCAAGAAGCTACAAAGACAGGTTGGATTTAAGATGGTTCAGGCAAATGCAGTTCGCCATATTATGCGGAAACATACTATCGGCGACGGAGAAAGTATTGTTCTCGACTACGAAAACAGCAAAGGCTCTTGGCTCGTTGATGCTGTGACTGGAAAGTCCTATTTGGACCTTGCGTCACAGTTCGCCAGCCAAGCTCTAGGTTGGAACCATCCTTATCTCAAGGCCCTCGAAGATGACTTCAAGGTTGTCGGCCTGCATAAATTTGCCAACTCCGATTACTATTCGACAGTTGCCGCCAATTTCACGATGATGTTCGCGTCCATTGCCCCGGACTTCCACCACTTTTTCTTTGTCGAAGGTGGTGCCCTGGCTGTTGAAAATGCACTAAAGGCCGCATTCGACTGGAAAGCCAAGAAAATGGGCCTCGCTCCCAACGATGTGAACCATTTGGATGTTATCCACCTGGAACAAGCATTTCATGGTCGTAGCGGATATACACTTTCTTTGACAAATACTGTTCCAAACAAAACAGCGTACTTTCCAAAGTTCGACTGGACCCGTATTATAAATCCGAAGACAAATGGTAACTCGGTTCAACAAGTCGCAGACCTGGAGACTCGCAGCCTCCAGCAAGCGGAGAACGCTCTCAAGCGTGGCAATGTAGCAGCAATCTTACTAGAAACCGTCCAGGCCGAAGGGGGTGATAACCATTTCCGGGCGGAATACTTCAAAGAGCTACGCCGACTCGCAGACGAGTACGATGCCATGCTGATTCTTGATGAGGTTCAAGCCGGACTTGGACTTACAGGAAAAATGTGGGCGTATCAACATTACGGCATAGTGCCTGACATGATCGCTTTCGGCAAGAAGACCCAGGTCTGCGGCTTTTGTTCCACCACTCGCATCGACACGGTAAAAGACAACGTATTCAAAGTCAGTAGTCGCATCAACTCAACATGGGGAGGCAACAATGTTGACATGCTTCGTTTCGTTGCCATTGCTGCCGCCATCAACGACTTCAACCTTGTTGATAACGCAAGAGTGGTAGGTAACTACCTACTCAATGAACTGAGGAAACTCCCTCGGATTAGCAATGTTCGTGGCAGAGGCTTAATGATAGCTTTCGACTTGGATAACGCGATGGCCCGAAACACTGTGGTTGAGAAACTCAAACGAACATGCACCGTGTTACCTTGTGGGGAAAAATCAATCCGCCTCAGACCCCATCTGACATTCAGCGAGGGTGAGGCGGATTTGGCTGTGCAATTCATCCGATCTGCTATCGGTTAAATCGTAGCTTGGCTCGTTGGAATCTTGCTTCCAGAGCTTCCCTTAATTGTTGGTCCGAAGGATACAAGGTGTGGGATAGCATGTCATAGGCATCGTTGCCCCATCCACCATTGGAACCATCTGATCCGTTAGGTGCCGTAGCTCCATCTTGACCATAACCTTGTGGCACTTGTTGTTGTGTGGGAGCCTGTTGGGCAGCAGGTTGTTGTCTGACAGTCGCTCCATGTGCCTTCAAGAAGCCCTTCAGACTTCCTAAGACAACAGACCAGTCTCGCTTGTCCTCATGCACTTTATCATGCATTCTCTGATCCCAACTGTTGCCTTTTTTGTTCATCTTGGATGCAATCCCGGCTGCCCATTCCTTAACTTTGGCATCCAATTGACCAGATTTTTGCAAATCTTCTAAGCCAATAGCAGCGTCAGTGCCTTGCCACTTCTGTTTCAATTCATCCAAGTTGACATTGTTGAGAACGTGTGTCGCTAAAGCATTACCGTCTTGTAACGCATTGCCCCGAACAGGAGCTTGAGCAGCGGCCTGTTGGACAGCAGGGTCTTGGGCGTTTTGTTGAGCCTCTGGATCAGCCAATGGGTCTGTCACAGAATCAGCCGGAGCATCGGCTCCTGCTTCTGGCTCGGCTTCCGCACTATTGTCTCCCTCTCCGGCCCCGCCTGCGGCATCAGCCTGAGCGTCTTGTTGCTGCTGAATACCCGCTGCCTTCTTGAGAGCCGCCAATACTTGATCCAAGTGTGGCAGAATGTTGGCACCACCCGGCACTGACTTCATGTATTCGCCATGTGTGGTTTGTAGTCTTTGTAGAGCCTGCAATGCAGCGTTAATGGCCTCATCACGCTTCTGTCGTTCCTGCTTAAATCCAGTTGCCTTCCAACCTCGGCTAATGCCATCCCATGCACCCTTGATTGCCCCACCAACTTTGCCAAAGAAATCACCAATGGCATTTTCAAGTTCAATGGGATCATCGTAATACTGACCCTCTTCGATGTACCACTCAGCGAACACGGCTGGATCAATGTAATCAGCAATCTCGGTGATACGACGACGCATGGCAACTCGTTCCAAGAAAATGGACTGTCGTGGTGCCGTAAAGTCATCGTGGTCAAAACCGCATTCGTTAATCAAATGCTCTCGAATCTGTTGAAGGGTGACATGATAGCCTTCCCTATTCAAACGGTTCTGGTAGTTTTGGGCTGTGTAATCGCCTACCTTTCCGTCAGGATTATTCTGTCGCCAGTTACGGAAATCCTTGCTGTGTGTCCAATAATCCTTTTGCGAACCCATCCACGCTTTTGCTTTGTCCCACATGCCTTTGCCTTTTTGTCCCTGGGCATCGGGCTGTTGTGTTTGCTGTTGCGGCTGTGCCGGAGATTGCGGCATCTGTCCTGCAAACGCACTCATGTATTGCATCAAGCTATTAACAGCGTGCTGCAATTGATGCTTTTGCAAGAATGTCTCTTGACCATTGATGGGTGGTAATTTTTGCAATGCAGCCAGGGCTTGAACAGCAGTTTGAACGTCGGCAGAAAAAGTTGGATCAGGTTGGGCTGTTCCGGCTCCTGCTGAGGGCATTTGAGGTTGGGTAGGCTGCTGTTGGGCAGCGGGGGCGGCTTGCGGGTTGGCAACATTTGGATCATAAGCATGATGCCAAGGAGCTTTCCGCATATCTCCCATTTCATGTAGGAACCAATCCACTGCTGCATCAGGACGTGCCCAACCTTCATCCTGATACCATTCGACAAAAGCTGTCGGGCGAACTCCATAAGACGCCAAACGTGTGCAAAACACTTGGGCAGTTTCTACGAATTGCTTCTCTTGAATGCTTTCAAAAAATGTCTTCATAAACCCCTTCCTGACCTTTCTTTTTGGTATATATCAAGAAAGGAGCCTATTTCTCTTTGCTCCACCCAGGAAAATAACTGAAGTCATATTCCATCGCATGAAGGAAATCATAAGCCAAAACTGGCATGGTTTTTTCGTGGTCATACACGTAACTCACATCCGGCATTTCTTTCAATCGACTTACGGGTATTGCAAATCCGAAGTTGCCTAAGAATCGACTTTGACCCAAACCCGAAGGCACTGCTCGCAACGCTTGTGAAAAAGCAATCACTTCATTTTTCGAGTTATACAAAGGTCCACCCGAATCGCCGGGCACCATAAAGCAATTCACTCGCAATCCAGCCAGCCTCATAACGCTTAACTTGGCGTTAACGGAGGTCACTTTGCCATAATCAATTCGAGGTTGATCTCCCAGGCCCGCTCCTATGTGAAACACATCACTGCCGATAAAGAGCTTGTTATCCATGTTGATCTTGGCGACGGGCATTTTCTTCTTGGTAATGAACAACAAGATCGCCAAGTCACGCTCTTTGTCCTCGGAAACAATCATCGCTGGATAGTCGTCCCATCCTGTGAATTCCGACCAGTCCTTGTACTTGGCAACACGCACGCTAACTTGACTGCGACTAGCTACAACGTGTTCACAGGTCACAACGACATTGTGATAATGATCCTTATGCTTCTCACAACGAATGATTACGCCACTTCCATGAGCAGAGGATTCATTTTCAAAAGACTTCTGGTAAAGGTTGCTAGTTGCCCCGATGCCCACAGTTGGATAAAGACATTCATTGTGCAGTTTTTCGTCGGGTTCATCACTAAATACGTCTGACTGGAAGATCAAAAGACATAGAACCGCGAACGCCAGCAGGCGTGTAATTTTTTGTTCTTTCATGGAATCTCTTTGTTAGGAGGACAAAATGAAAAACAGGAATATCTTGTACGTTGCAGTCGTGGTCCTGGGAGTAGGACTCTGGTACGTCTACAACGAAAAAGTCAACAATAATGGCCTTTCGGGCATCTTTAGTGAAAAGACTCCTGCTCATGAGGATTGGTTGAACGATCCAGGTTGGAGCAACAATCAGCAGCCTGAAAGTATGCCGCCAGCAACGAATACTTCGCCGCCACCAGACACGAATCCACCTATGCCGCCCAATATTCGTCCACCACGCGGCTGACGATGCCAATTCAGCGTTCCACAGTTTGTGGAATAAATTTCACCAAATCGACAAGGAGGCTCTCATGAATTATATAGATAGCGTTAAGAAAGAACGGCGACCTTTTTTGGACTGGTTGTTCCCAAAAAATGAAGAGCATCCAGCAAAGAAATACTCTGATGAGGATGTTGAAAAGCTAATCGAAGACATCAAAGTTTTCAATGCGGGTGCCATTGACGAATATCTCAGCAAGCATGTTGATGATGTGTACAATAAATGGAAATCTAACTTTGGAGACAATGCATAATGAGCGGTTTACTTGGAGAGGCAAAAAAGCAACTTGATGCTGCATTTCAATATGCAGAAATCGACCCGGAAAGTTGGGAACGACTTCAGTATCCACAGAAGACTCTTCAAGTCGCCATTCCCATGCGACACGATGACGGCACTCTACAAATGTACAAAGCATATCGGTGCCAGTACGATACCACCCTGGGTCCGGCAAAGGGTGGTATTCGATACCATCCCAATGTAAGCCGCGACCATTGCGAAGCTCTTGCATTCTGGATGACCTTCAAATGTGCAGCACTGAAAATTCCCTTTGGTGGAGCCAAAGGTGGAATCTGTGTTGACGCCACAAAGTTATCGCATCGAGAACTTGAACGACTCAGCAAAGCCTACATTACCGCCATCATGGACTTCATTGGACCGGACATTGATATTCCGGCCCCGGATTTGTACACCGATGAGCGAATTATGGGCTGGATGTACTCTGAGTACAAACGAGTGCGTGGCGGACACCCAAAGGATATGATTACGGGCAAGCCGGTCGCCCTGGGCGGCATCGAGGGTCGTAATTCCGCAACTGGATACGGTGGATATTACTGCCTTGAGTCTTTGCTCAGTCGTGGCTCCGTCAGAAACGTCCCTGTGGCTCCAGAAGACATCAAGATTGCTATCCAGGGATTTGGTAAGGTCGGCTATTGGTTTGCAGAGAAGTGCTTCAGAAACGGTATGAAAGTCATTGCTTTGACAAACGAATACGGTGGGGCCTACAACCCTCGCGGTCTAAACGTGCCTGCCTGTCGGCAATCACTGGACGAATCTGAGGGCAAAGAATGGGGTGATGGGGAACACATCACCAACGAAGAACTATTGGCAATGAAAGCTGATATTCTTGTTCCTGCGGCCATCGAAAACGTCATTACCAAGGACAATGCCGACAAAATCCAGGCCAAAATGATTCTGGAACTTGCTAATGGTCCGATCACCAATAAAGGTGATGAAATTCTGGCTGAAAAAGAAGTAATTGTGGTCCCGGATATTTTGGCGAACGCAGGCGGCGTATGCGTTTCGTACTTTGAGTGGCTACAAAACCGAATGGGACAAGCCAGAAGCCGAGAACAGGTGGATGAAGGGTTGAAAAGCATGATGAAATATGCCACTGACAAGGTGATGACTATTCATCAAAATCACGGAATTCCAATCCGTACAGCAACTTACGTGTTGGCTCTCAAGCGTATTTCTGAGGCCAATGAGTGCATAGGAACAAAGGGCTATTTTCAAAAGTGAAAAAATTGAAAAAAATAATTTGCCAACACACAATCAATGGCGAGTTTGTTCGAGAATGGCCCAATCAAATAGAGCCACGCAAACTCTATGGGGCACACGTAACAAGCGTGTTGACAGGGCGGCGGAAGTCAGTGAAGGGATTTGTCTTCCTTTTCAAAGAATCGGGGGCAGCGTCACGGACATTTTCTTGATCTGCCCCTTTTGAGTGATATTGACACATACTTCCCGCTTGCGGGGGTTGAAACTGTCGATGCTCCAATCAGCGTCCGGGATACTGAGAAAAAACTCGTAAGTGTCCCGCAAAGGCTCGATCATCGCCAACAGCGTTTCTTTGCGAAGCGGCTGCTCTTTTCTGCACGCTCTTCTTGAAAATTCCTGCATAAAAGCTCCTCTATTAAGCCAGTTGTCTAACGGTATATACGCCACAGGAGCCACAATGCACGACACAGCTTATAATCCTCCGGTTCACCCCGTTTTTGGCGGGCCGAATAACACTCCTCATCCACAAACCTGCTATTTCTGGATTGACTGTCGAGAAGAGGAACAATATATGGCGGTCATGTGCGAACAGTGCCACGACGAAAAAATGCCTACCGTGGGTTGGAAATGGCATGGCAGTCGAGGATTTGGCCCGTATGACTATGTGTGCGAACTATGCAACAAGGTCATTCACAAAACAGAAAACGGGAGCGACAATGACGAGAATTCGACCGACCTTCAAAGTTAACGGATCGAAATACTACCTCAGCAAGTGGATAATCAGTCAGTTTCCTACTGACCACGAAGAATACACGTACCTAGAGCCATATTGTGGAGCAGCCAGCGTCTTATTGAACAAAAGCCGAGCAAAGCTGGAGGCCATCAATGATTGCGATAAGGGAATCATTCAGATATTTCGTGCATTGAGAAATGAACCAAGCGAATTTATCCGCCGTCTCAACTTGGTGAAATGCTGCGAGGAGTCTTTTGAACGAATGCTGAAAAAAGACCAAAACGAAGACTACCTGGATGACGCAGTAACAGAATATTGTCTGCGTAATATGAGCAAATACGGTCAGAAAATCAATTTCGGCTGGAGCGAGAAGACTCTGGAGGCTGGCACCGAGACATGGAAAAAACAATTGTCGTTATTGCCATTGGTCGCCGACCGTCTGGATTGTGTGCATATCTTCAACAAGTCAGCTATCTCGGTCATCAATACCTTCACCAGTGAATCCACCTTGGTTTACTGTAATCCACCAGAACTCAATGGGAAAAACATGGCAATGAGCGTGGCGGACCATGAAGAACTCGCCCGCACACTTCACAACTTTCTTGGCAAGGTGGTAATTTCTGGCACGCCCGGCACCATCTACAACAAGCTCTACAAAGCCTGGAACTGCAAGAAAAGAAAGTCCGGCACTCATACCGAAGTCATCTGGAAAAACTTCTGACAGCCATTTTTAGGCACCAACTCGCTACATAACAGCATGGATCGGCTGGACTTCAAACAATGGCTTGAATATATGGACCGTCTCGCCACAGGCCCAATGGGAGCGGGCGAAATTTGGCAAACCGCTGGCAATACAGGCGATTATTCAAAGAAGGGAATTCGCTCTAACAATATTGCTCCAGATGGAGTTGTTGTGGACCCTAAACATTCCGATCCTGAAGAACTCTTCGGAAAGAAGAAGTGCAAAAAGACACCCAAGTCGATAAATAAGGAAGGACTTTAGGAGGAAATTATGGCACAAACAACTGACTCGCAGCCGAATCACCCAACCATCGTATTTCAGGTGAATTTGGAAACCGTAAATCGCACCGGCCACCTTGTACCAAACCGTACTGAGGCTGCCACTGGCGAAACCGTTGCGGAAGCGGACAACATGAAGAACACTCGCACGCTTTGGCTTCCTGGCATCAATGCCGCAAGCAACATTGGCGGACGTTCCGGCCCTGGTGCTGGTAACGGCTCCAACTTTAAGCATGGCGATCAATTCACGGTCAAGGGAATGAAGGCCGTTTATCTCAAGAACCTATATGTCACCGGATCGGTGGACGATGTTCTTCAAATTGTCTCCGAATCCTAAAGGGGGCAATTGTGGGCGTTTCGTTTTCCAAGCTGTGGGAACACATGCAAGAGAGAAGCCTTGCTGAATCGGAAGAAAATAGCAAGGCCCTGGACGCGATACGCACCGGCATAGGAGTTCGTGAGGACTTCTGGTCGGATTTTTTGTTGGTAATCAACAATTCAGAGGCACTATCTGAGTTGTTGGATATTCCTTCAACAAAGATTTCCAGTTGGCATTCAAAAGTTAACGACGCTTTATCGAAAGTGAAAGCTGCCGATGAAACGCCGGAGGTAAAGAAGAAGACAACAATGCTGTCTACTGGCGATCCAGAATTCTCTGATGATGAAGATATGGGAGCGGTATGAGATCGTTTGAACAATGGAAAATTCTTGAATCGAAAGACCTGGATTGGGATGAACTCCGTCGTGTGTGGGGTGCTGGAAAGAAACCAGTAGATCGCACCCTGATGAACTCATTCAAAATGCGAGTTGAGAAGTTCAAGGAGGCAATGGTTGCCAAACTGGCAAAACAAAATGATCGCATCCAGAGCTTTCGTGATGTTCCACTAGACCAAAAAGACATGATGGCACAATCTCTCGTCGTAGCGGTGCTGCAAGCCTTTTATGACACGGGAGGAAGCACGTTTGACCCCACTAAACGTGAAATGCCGATGGCAAACATGCCCGGCAATCAACCAAATATACCACCAGGAGGACCATCTGGAATGGAAGGTTCCCCGGCTGAGGCACCGAAAGGATGGACAGGACAATGATGAAATCATTCAGTCAATGGGCGGGCGAAACCCATTACGCCAATATGAAAGAATTCGTCAATCAAGTTGATGAGATTCACAATCAAAAAATCAATGAACTGCAAGCCGCACCGCCTTCGGCGATGGATTCCATGAAGCAAGTGGCTAGTCGTGCAGGCGGGGCTGCTTCTGCCATGAAGAACCTCGGACGTGTTGCTGATAGAACGGGTTTGGCAGATAGAATGCAAAACAAAATGAGCATGAGCAATCGGCGAAATACGTTGAAAGCTACACTGCAAACACTCGGTTATACTGACATCAATTTGCTGCTCAGAGACGTGCGATCCATCGCCAAAGACCTGGGTGTTCCGGGTGCCGAAGTTGCCAACGACCAACAAGGCATGGGTGGCAACACGGCTGCGGATACGTTGACCCCAAACAATGGCGATATGGGAGGCATGGCGAATAGCGGCGTGGGTGCAAATTTAGGCTAAGGTAACAGGGAAATGAAAGAATGGCTGACAAGAAAACCGTGCGAAGTGGGGAGAATCGCCGCACGATGCAGGATAAGCTACGGCAGGCGTTAGACAAAAAACCCACCATGTCTCACCTGAACACTAGAGGCATACCTGCGGAAACTCTTAACAAACAACTGTCGAACCTCCCGGAAAACAAGCAGCGTTTGATACAAAAGCGTGTCCGAAATCCGAAAAACAACAAACGATTCGCTAACCGCCCCACAAAGGTTGTATCCTCGGTTAGACGCGAACCATTTAATGCTCCCATCGCCAAAGTCGTACCAACTCCTGATTGGTTTACGTCCGTAGGTCAGGTCGATGTTTCTATCATCGTCCCCATGTACCGCAGCAAAGAGTACATTGAGGATCAGATTCGCAAATGGCCGCTTGAAGACGATGGTCTAACCAAAGAAATCATCTACGTCGATGACAACTGTCCTGATCGTAGTCATCGCTATATCGTAGAAGCCTGGAAGAAGAGAAAAGACGAACTCAAGACTCCAGTCGGCAAAATCGTGATGCACAACCGCAATGGCGGGTTTGCTCCCGCCTGCAATGCAGGAGCTAGAGAAGCCAGCGGCACCCACCTGATATTTCTGAACGCAGATACGGTAGTGCATCCCAATTGGATCAAACCAATGTACGATCTCTTCAAAGACGAAAGTATTGGCATCGTGGGCAATCTGCATCTGAAAATGGGTTCTACCAAGATTGATTCTCTTGGTTCAGAATGGGACTGGAAACAGCGGGCTTTCTTGCATGTTGGCAGACATATTTACAAAAAGAAGCCCTTGAATGAACCGTTTCGCTTGGAGAGCGTCCCCCCGGATTTAATGCAGGTTCGTGACGTAGAAATGGTCACTGGAGCTTGCTTCATGATCCCAAAAGCGATCTTCAATGAAATCGGTCAGTTCGACACAGAATATCGCATAGGGTATTGGGAAGATTCGGATATTTGCATGAAAGCCCACATGCACGGCTATCGAGTAGTTTGTCAACCTGCGTCTGTGATCGAACACAAAGTTGGACATGCACAAGTTGGTTATCACAGTCACATGGTCGAGAACCAGCGGGTGTTTGAGCGAAAATGGATTGACACGAAAATCTTTGAGGGCTTCCTGAGCGGCAACGAAAAGAAGCGAATCCGTGTCAACAAGAGTTCCATTGTCGTATACACGTCTGTCACAAATGGATACGACAACCTGAAAGAACAACGAGATTCCGCCCGCGAGGGCATCAAATTCATTGCCTTCACAGATGAACCACAGGAATCCAAAACCTGGGATATTCAACCGGCCTGGAAAGAGTTTACTGACCCAAATCGCAATGCCAAGATACACAAGATTCTATCGCACAAGTTCTTTCCAGACCACGCATACAGTTTGTGGATGGATGGGTCTGTTCGCATTCAGTTTCCTTTCGGCGTAGAACGCTTGGCTGAGATTTACCTGTCAGATCATGACATGGCGATATTCAAACACCCGGAGCGAAACTGTTTGTATCAGGAAGCCAACACTTGCATCAATCGCAATTTAGATAATAAGGACATAATCCGACAGCAGATTCAGCGATATACAAAAGAAGGCTATCCGCCTAATGCTGGATTAGTTGAAGCGACGATCATTTTGCGGCGGCATTCCCCCAAGATGGTTGAATTTAACGAAGCGTGGTGGGAAGAAATCAAAAATGGCTCCAAACGAGATCAAATCAGTTTCAATTATGTTGCCAAAAAAGTGGGGATTACCTGGAGATACTTTCCTGGGGATTTGCGGACCCCGAACTCCTTGTTCCGTGTGGATAACCACAAGAAAAGAAGATGAAGAAAATAGCAATAGGTCCAGAGCGGGATGTTCCGTCCTGGAATTGGGTCGGTTTTGATACAGGGCGAGAACTTTCAAAATACTACGATGTTCAATACTTCGAGTCTTTGAAATCACCGCCCGATGTAGATGCTATTGTTGTCATCAAGCAGCAGGTTCCCACCAGTTTCATCAAGGACGCCCTCAAGCGGGGTATTCGCATGATCTACGTCCCCATCGACTTCTATGTCGATACGGGGCATCTGGAGCGGGATGCCAACAATCTGAAGCTCTACAACGCCATTCTCTCGCACAGCGAACGACTGACCCCCTATTTGACCCGATATTGCCAGGATGTTCGGTTCGTAGACCATAACAACAAATTCGCTCTCCCCGTTGCAGATATGCCCGAATATCAAGAAAAGGGATACGTGATATGGGTAGGAGGGTGTCAATACGTGGCATATCTTTGCGATCATCTGAGAAAACACCCTATTTTCCATCCGGTCAAAATCCTCACTGATATTGAGTGTGACCGAGCCAGATTCGCCGCTAATCAACTAGCGACCCAACTTGGAATCAGCCTGAAATTAAGCACCAGATCGACCACTGTGGATGGACACGAAATCATCCAATGGTCAGAGCGAACACAATACGAAATGATGAAAGAAGCCAAGGCAGCCATCGACATCAAGGGTGCGAACGACTGGAACCAGAAGCTCAAGCCGCCAACAAAGGCCCAAAAGTTCGTGGCATCAGGCATTCCGTTTGCGATCAATGGCGGCAGTTATTCCGCAGAATATTTTGCCAAACGCGGATTCAACCTCGCGTCTCCCTTATCGCAGGATAGATGGTTTTCCAAAAGATATTGGGAAGAGACACGGGAATTTTCACATAAGGTTCGGGAAGAAACATCCATCGAAGCCGTAGGCCGGATTTTTCAGGAGGTCATCAATGTTTGACAGCGTATGGGATGAAGAATCCAAAGCCAGAGGGTTGAAATTATTTTGGGACGTATACAACTACTTGACTCAAGCGGGCACTTTTCCTTGTGTTGTCTATGGAACCCTGTTGGGGGCGTGTCGTGATGGTAAATTGATACCTTGGGACGGCGATTTTGACCTTTGTATCGACATTATCCATCAACATCAAGAGCCATGCATCGACAATATCAATAAAATGGGATATGAAATTGTGCCACATAATGAGTACAATTACAAGGTGTTTTATCCTGACGGGCTGGAAACTCAACGTCATTTCAAATGGCCCTGGGTTGATATTGACTTCTACGAGCGACGAGGGGATGAAGTTCACTTTCTGAATATCGAGGGATCAACATTTCACAAGTGCAAAGCCAGTCAAATGTTTCCTTTCGAGAGCAGAGTTTTTGAGGGGCAGACCGTTCTGACGCCGCACAAACCGGAATGGCACTTAGACAAGATATATCCCAAATGGGAGAGCGTTTATTGCAGCCCCAAAGTGGACCACAAGACAACAAATCGAAACAAACAGATCATAGAAATTCCGATAGAAAGTAACGAATGAAAGTTTTCAAACCCGGTGTGTTCGACCTGTTTCACATCGGCCATCTGAATAGCATTCAACAAGCAGCCAGTTGCGGCGATTATCTGGTAGTGGGCGTACAGGATGATCGGGATGTGGAGATATGCAAAGGAAGAAAACCCGTTATCCCCCTACAAGAACGAATGGCGATCATCGCTGGACTCAAAGGCGTTGATGAAGTCATTAGCTATCGAAATGCCAACCTCAGCAAACTACTGGCCGCATTTGATATTGATGTTCTAGCAGTGGGAGAAGACTATGGATGCATCCCTGAATTCCCGGACCAACAAGCAACCCTGAAGTATTGTGCCAAACACAATATCACCGTCCATCGGACTCCTCGACTAGAAAACGTCTCCACATCCGATATTCGTCAGGGGGCCAGCTATCGAGCAATCGCCGACAAACGCAAGGCTGTACAGAGTTTTTGGGACAATATTTCATCCATCAACAAGCAATCCAGCCAGTCCACAATGCTGACGAGTTTTGGCGGCGATCCCAAACTTATAGACGAACAGACCCGCCGCGAGCTTGAACTCTTCAAGAAATTCATCAAGCCAACTGACCGCGTTTTGGATTTGGGTTGCGGGAATGGCCGCATTACGATTGGATTGGCTCCGTTCTGTCACCGAATTGTCGGCGTAGATTTTTCAGAAAACTTGATCCGAGCAATGAACGAACAAAACCATCTCAATATTCAAGGCATTTGTGACGATGTGTGTTCTGGCAAGAGCTACGGGGAATTCGATGTGATCGTATTGTCAGGTTTGTTCCCATGTTTGGATAACGACCAGTACGACAGTGTGTTGGCTACGTGTATGGCAAACATTACAGACTGCGGGCACGTTCTGGTGCGAACCAGTATGGCGGACACTGAAAGGATCAACGTCATCAATCAGTTTTCGGAGGGGCTTGGTGCTTTATACACAGCATACTATCGCACAATGAGTGAAATCATTGAGAGCATGAGAGAGATTGGGTTGTTAGAAACGTACTATCAATTCCTATACAGAAATCATCCTGATACCCACATCGGGTTTTTGAGTTTTGAGAGGAAGAAAATATGAGCAAAGATTTAACCACCATCATCATTCCAACTTGCAATCGCTATGATGTGGCTATCAGGAATGTAGAGAATCTACAAAAACAAACTTGGCCGGAAATAGAGATCATCGTCTGCGATGACAGCGATAAAGAAGAATTCCACAAGAACAGCAAAAACTTCCGTAAGAAGCTCCAGGAATTCCCAAACGCATCGTATCACTACGTCGCCAGATTCGACATAGATGGCAAGAAAGACTATGGACTTGCCAGAGCAAGAAACTTTGGAGTCTTGAATGCCAATGGTGATTACTTAGTGTTTCTGGACGACCGAATCACGGCTGCCGACGAGAACATGGTGAGGATTTTCGTAGAGAAACTAAAAGCGAATCTTGGCAAAAGATTATGGCTGTTTGGAGACAAAGGGGCACAGAAGAAATCGTTTGTTGAAAACTGCTCGGCTGTGCGGAAGCGATGGCTGGTTGATGCAGGCATGTTCAACGAACGAATCGACCAATACGGTGGCATGACGCGAGAAATCGAAAGGCGACTGACTCACCAGGGTTTCGCCTTTGAATACCTTCCCGATGCCAAAGGTATGCAATTGCACAAAAGCACTGGATGGGATAAGAAGCCCGCTCAAATAGAACAAATGAGGAAGGTCTTAGATAGGTTGTTTAGCTAATGAAAAGCATATTTATCGCCAATGAAAGCAAGCAAGCCCTTGGCGGCGGCTTCATATTCATTGAAAACTTCAAAAAGGGATGCAATGGACAGGCTCGGATTGTAGACCGATGGGAAGACGCCCACGGCATCTTAATCCCAAGTGTCACCATGATCCGACGACAGGTAATTGAAGAGGTAATGGCTTACAACAGGCATAAACCGGAGCATCACAAACGGATTATTCTACGTGTTGACAACATGCCAAAGAACAGCCGAAACCGTGGCACGGCATTCAGTCGAATGAAAGATTTTGGAATGTGGGCTGATGACATCATTTTTCAAAGTCAATGGGCCAGAGATTACGTGGGTGGATGGCTAACTCGTCAGCATAAAGTAAGCCCCGAAAAATATCACACCATCCTGAATGGCGTGGACACCGATTTCTTTCACCACAATGACGATCCAAAACAACGCGGCGAGACATTCCTGTACACAACATTCAATACAGACGAAAACAAACGTATTGATGAAGCTCTGTATGACTTCCATCTGAGAACCGTATATGCTCGCCAAGCTGGCAAAAAGGCACCCTTGCTGAAACTTGTTGGGCAGTTTGACAAGTATCGCGTGGAATACGGATTTGACTTCTTTGAGGATGAACAATTCAGCTATCGACCGCCTGTTAATGACAGGGCGGAAATGGCAAAGATTTATCGGTCCTGCCAATACCTGTACTTTCCAGCATTCGCCGACGCTGCCCCCAACACTGTGGCTGAGGCAATGTCGTGTGGATGTACTCCTTTGTTGATAAATAAAGTAGGTGGCACCCAAGAGGTAGTGGAAACTTACTCCAAAGGGATTGTCACTATTCAACAAATGGCACAACAATACTGCGAATTGGTGAGGAAATCATGAAAGTAATAGCTTCTTGGGATGACGGCGGGGTGGGCGATCTACGCTTGGCAGAGTTGATGAGCAAATACAACATCCCCTCAATCTTCTATTGGCCTGTTCATCTGGAAAAATCAAAAAACGTAGGACGAGTGGGGAAATTCCTGACTTTGGATCAATGCAAGGAAATTGCCAAAGCTCACGAAGTCGGATCACATACCGTAACCCACAACTGGCTTACCAAGCTCAATACACAACAGGCTCGGAACGAGGTATTTGAATCTCGAAAGTTCTGGCAAGACGAAACAGGTCAGGATGTGAACTCGCTGTGCTACCCACGCGGATACACCAACACAATGACCATAATTCTGGTCAAGAATGCTGGCTACACCAATGCTCGCACGACAGGTGTAGGTATCCTGGATGGCGGGGATGATCCTTATCGCACCCCTACGACCGTCCACGTTGGCGTAGATCGCACGGAATACAAAGGAAAGACCTGGGAGGCATTTGCTCGCCAGATGCTCTCACAGGCCACAGAGGACAGCATATACCACATTATGGGGCACTCATGGGAGTTAGACCGTGAAAACGATTGGGACGCCCTAGAATCGCTTTTGAAGGAGCTAACGTAATGCATGATTATCAACTGGAAATCAATCCTCGCACAAAAATCAAAAATCCTTTCACCAAGGACTTGGGAGAGTATTCCAATCTGGAAGAACTCGCGTATGGCATTGTTCACAATATTCCTTATGGGAAGCACGCCTTTGTCATCAAGAACGAAATAACGGAGAAGCTGTCCAAGCAATATCGCACACCTGTTGTCATGAAGGTTTTTGACACCTGTGGCGAGCTTGAGGACATCCGAACATATAAGTGGGGAGACGATCCCAAGCCTGGAAAATTAAAGAAGAACACCCTGTTGTGGGATGCCACACAAATTCAAAATATCGCATCGTGGTATGGACTGGCTCCCAGGGTGTTTGCACTCGATAGTGTCATTTTGGAAGGTAAACGGTATCCGTGTCAGATTGTAGAAGAAGAAGAGATTCCTGAGAAATGGTGGGAAGGACACGGCGTCCACGATGATGCTCTTTTAATCTACGAACAGGTCAAAAACCTGGGTGAGAGATACGGATTCGCCACAGTAAACGACGACGCCAACAAACGAGACGCTACCGGCAGCAAACTTCTGGATTTCCAAACCTTTGAATTTACTCGACCATATCGAGATTTTGTCAGACAGACTTATATCCAAGAAGGCAAGTATGGCAAAGTTTACTACCAAGATGCACCTAAACTCGAATTATCAGGTGGTCCAAGAAAGAGCCTAGATCGCATCAAGATGCTTGCTTTGGATAAAGTAGATTTTTCAGGGAAATCCGTTCTGGATGTGGGCTGTGCGGGCGGATTCTTTTGCCGATATGCGGATAATCAAGGAGCCGAATATGTGCGGGGCGTTGATATGGTTCAGCCTATTGAAGCCGCCCGCAATCTAGCAAACTATCTCGGTCAATTTGCCATCAATTACGAAGTTGCTGATCTAAGCAAGGGCTACGACGGAGAATTCGATATTGTGTTCTTTTTGTCTATGATATTCCACATCAATGTCCCGGAGGCGGTCAAAAAAGCCAAGTTTCTCATTTTCGAGGATAACTCCAAAGACAAAAGACACGAAAAGCAACTCGGCAAACCTTGGACTGATTGGTTTAGTCACATTGAACACGTAGGCGTGGCAACCGATCACGGCGACAAATCCATCTATCACTTGAGGAAATAAAGTGAGTTTCTACCGGCAACAACTCGAAGACTTTCTGAAAACGGTATCTGTTGATACAGACACCGTTTTTGATATTGGTGGGGCACATTACCCTATTGACAAAAAACGTACCAAGACGTGGAAAGTAAAGAATTTCCAGATTATGGATTTGCCGGAGTACGATCTTGATACACCTATTGAGTTCAAGGAACAGGCAGACATCATTTTTTGCCTGGAGGTATTTGAATACCTGATTGTACCCACGGTTGCTATGGAAAATATTGCTGCCGCATTGAAGCCAACAGGACGGGCTTATGTGACGTTCCCGTTGGTTTACCCCTGGCACAACGATACAGATTACGACAGCCTGCGGTACACCGAGAGCGGAGTGCGTCGTTTGGCAAAAAGAGCGGGCTTACGAGTAGACAAATTGCACTATCGAAGAACCAAAACGAATACCCTGAATAAATACTACGCAGAGGACGGCATGAGAGCCGCCAAAGGCAAGGAACATAACATCACAGGGTATATCTTCGAGTTTTGCAAATGAAACTAATTCAACGACCACAACGCCGCCCGCGTCCCAAAATCAGCATCTTCACAACTTGTAGTAATCCGCTTGAAAGACAAGACCTATTCTTTCAAGCTCTCAAAAGCTATCGGCCATTGGCCGACGAACTAATCGTCGTTAACGGCGGCGGGCCAATCGCAAAACCAGACCCTCATTTGTGGGACAAAATGATCCATCATCCGTGGCCGGATGAGTTCAAATGGGACTTCATCGGTCAACAATTTCAGCGAGGCTATGAGGCTTGCACAGGGGATTGGGTGATCCGCATGGATTTGGACTTCATCTTGCATGAGAAGGACTACAACGTCATCAGAAAGAAACTCATGATGAACCCGGAGGTTCACGCTTTCTCCATGACGAAGTTTCAATTTCTGTTAGCTGATCGTTACAACTTGAAGAGCCGACTCGACTTGATCCTCAACAAAAAGAAATTCGGCAAGCACATCCAACTGAATGGGGGCGGCGACCTCTGTCAAGCGACATTGCACGGAAAGCCTCTGAAACGAGTTCCAGAAATAGGAGTTGCAGTATGGAACTATGATTTCCTTTGCAAAACTCAAGACATTGTAAAGAAGGACATTGGCCGTTTTGCAAGGGCCTGGGACCAACATTTTGGGGACAGGAAGCTCGGCGGGCCGGATGATGAGGGGGCGTTTGAAAAATTCATGCAGATGCAAATTGGCAGGTTTGCTCGGCCACAACAAATCGTGCCGCTAGAGCAACATCCCAAAATCATGCAAAGCACCATTAAGCGTTTAGTGCCAGAACAGTTTGGGTACAATATGTGGGGTCACGCAGACCGTGCCATCTACTTCAAAGACTAAATGTAGTATCGCTTTCCAAACAATGTGAAGCGAATCAAAGGAATTTTGAAACGATTCATCAAACGTCTGTACGGCGGCGGACTGACAACTTCCAGTATTCGCATGAAAGAAGGCACAAAATTCACATTCAGTTCATGCATGACATCCACGTCGGGCATTGAAGCAAGTGCATCCAACCGAGCTTCGGCGTCTTTCATGCGACTAAAGCGTTTTGGATCGTGCCAACTCGCCATGCCAATAGGCCCTCTGAAAAACTCAACATGATACTGGCGAGGTCGCCACCACTGTTTTACTGTTTCAATCATCGTCTCAAGTGACTTTCTTCAATTTCCATATCAATCATTTCGTGTAGGATGTCTTTCCAACTATATGTTGGTTCCCATCCCAACTTGGTTTTTGCCTTCGTGGGATCACCCACTAGCAAGTTGACTTCCGCTGGTCGCATGAAGTCAGGAGATTGTCTGACATAATCGTGCCAATCCAGGTTGACATATTCAAAACACGTTTGCACCATTTCTTCAATAGTGTGAGTCTCTCCTGTGGCAATCACATAATCGTCCGGCTCATCCTGCTGGAGCATGAGCCACATAGCGTGAACGTAATCTTTCGCGTGACCAATATCTCGTTTGGGATCGAGATTGCCCAGGACCAATTCCTGTTGTTTTCCTTGAGAAATACGTGCTGCCGCTAGTGCAATCTTCCGCGTCACAAAATGCTCTCCTCGACGCGGCGATTCGTGGTTGAACAATATGCCACAAGAAGTGTGCATGTTGTAGCTCTCGCGGTAGTTAATCGTGATCCAGTGTGCATACAATTTAGCCACGCCATACGGACTGCGGGGATAGAACTTGGTTTCCTCGGTTTGTGGAACCTGTTGTACTTTGCCAAACATTTCGCTTGTAGACGCTTGGTAAAACCGAGCCTGTGGTGCATATTTTCGGATCGCATCCAAAACTCGCAATGTGCCCAAACCGTTGACGTTTCCGGTATATTCTGGCACGTCCCAACTTGACTGGACAAATGATTGAGCCGCCAAGTTGTAAACTTCGTCTGGCTTTGCTTGACGCATAATCGAGTCAATGGAGCCTTGATCTGTAAGATCGCCTTTGATGAGCTTGAGATCATGCAGATGGTCGATGTTGCGAGTATTGGGTGTGGCTCGTTGACTTAGAAGGCCATAGACTTCGTAGTCCTTTCGCAGCAAAAGCTCTGCTAAATAACTACCGTCTTGACCTGTGATTCCTGTAATCAACGCCCTCATATCATTTCCTCGTATATCTTGCGGTATCTAGCTGCACGCTCCTCGTTGGACCGAGATTGAACGACCTTCTCGGCAGCGAGTCGTTGGTTAATTCTAGTGTTTCTGCCATCCATCATTTCTTTCAAATGAAATTTGATGGACTCCACATTGTCTTGCTTCTCATGATTGATACGCAAACAAGTCTCATCTTCCGCGTAGAGATCGGGGACGTGACCCACCCATCGAGTCAAAACCGGGATTCCACACGCCATTGCCTCCAAGATGGGCATAGTGCCACTCTCAAAGTTGTCCACGGAGTTGCAGACATGAATTGCAGACTCGTAATAGGATTCCCGCAATTGTTTGTCGGAGACATTTTGTCGATACTCGATATTTGAGCCGCCAGCCGCCTTCACTTCTTTGACGTATTCTGGCTTGGATGGACGGCCCACAAGAATGAATTTGTAATCGAGTTCCCGGCACGCCTGAGCGACTTCGACGACTCCCTTTTTGCCCTCAATGCGATTTACCGCCATATGCACAATTGGCTCCGGTGTGTAATATCGACTGTACTTGAAGAAATTCAGATCAATTGACAAAGGAACCAACTCTGCGTCTGGTAGTTCGCTTTTTTGATATTGATTGACGACAATAACTTTGGAGTAATCTTGCCAATCTTCTTCATGCAGGTTGTAGGGGTTGTAATGAGTCAGCATTTTCTTTTTACTGCCCCATAGGTTTTGTCCCTTGAACAACTCTCTGATCTTGCTGCCTGATTTCCAGTATTGCATATCAACAAAATCACACCACGACCAACCTTCTTTCAAATCTTTGATCTCTTTCGAGCTTGGTTTCTTCGGGTGGAAAGGCAACAATCTGATTTCCAGGTCTTTGTTGTTTTGCAATATTCCATTTGCCTGTGTGGTGATGGCTGTTGCCATTGCAGGGACGATTTGAATGATTTTCACTTCTGTCTCCGTTCCTTTCTATGCTCTCCAATGCGGTCATTACTGGTCAGCACTTCCTTCAACAAAAGCGGATCATATCCGAGTTCCTCCGCAGCCCAATAAGCTAAAGCAGCGATGTCTTTGGGCAAGCACTTCCCGCCAAAAGCCTCATCATTCGCCTCAAAAACGGCTGTATGCATAGGGTTGACTCGCGGGTCGAGCATCCACAGTTCTCGAACCTCGTTGTAGTCCACACCCGCTGCTTGGCAGATATTGGCAATTTCGTAGCAATATGCGATCTTCGTGGCAGCAAATGAGTTGATTACATACTTAGCAATTTCAGCAGATCGTGCGTCGGTTTGACGATATTGCTTGGCGGGACCAGTAATTGGGAGATACAGATCAACAATTCGACGGGTATCCTTTGGGTCGCCACCAAAGATGAAAAATGGAGTTTCTTTGACATCCCGATCCCAAGCATAGGGCGACCAATAAGTAGACTCCCCACAGAATTCTGGAGCGAATATGATTCGCTTCGAGGGATGGAGTTCTTTAAGTTTCTCGGTCGTCCCTGGTTCGACGGTGGATTTGATGACTATGTATGAGGAGTCGATCCAGTCCACAACATCAAACACGATTGATGTGACACAACGTCGGCTATATGGGTTTTCCTGAGTAGGCACACAAACGAATGTCACATCACAGTCATTGATGGCATTCTTGTCTGTCGGGCCTTTTTGCTCATCATATAGGATTACCGGATAATGAGTGGTGAAAAACTTCTCCATAGCATTGCCCACATAACCGTGACCAACGATACCGATCTTGTCTTTCAACTTGGTTTTTCGCATTTGCATTACAAACCTTTCACAAATTCAGACACATAGTCTGGCAGGTTTTTCACGGGATTCCAACCGAGTTGTTCTTGCGTGAATGAAATATCCGCCAGAGTTTCTTTCGCTTCACCAGGGCGGGCAGGAAGATATTCGATACTTACGGGATCGAACATCGCTGCCACTTCATTGATTGAGTAGTTGTTGCTGCGACCCAAATTAAACACTTCGCCCTTCCACTTCTTCGGCGAATTGGCAATGGCTCTCAAGCCGCTGGCAATATCATGGACGTGTGTAAAATCACGGCGTTGTGTGCCGTCTCCGGTCACAGTAAGTGGCAGCCCTCTGCGTTTCTGGTCTTGGAATATTCCCAGGCACGCAGCATTTTCTCCCGACTGAACCATTCGGGGACCATACACATTGAAGAAACGAGCAATGCCCACGTCTACGCCATAGACCTGGGCATACATTTTGCAATATTCCTCGCCGATCCATTTGGAGAAAGCATATGGGTTGCAATACGGGTCAAAATAAAAGGAACTAGACCCGGCATAAACAACCCTAGCTTTGCTCTGCCGAGCTAGTTCCAAAACTTGAGAAGTGCCTTGACAATTCACGTCCGTAAACAGAACGGGCTTTTTGAAGCTCGGCACAATCCTAGCTAACGCCGCGATGTGGAAAATAACGTCAGCTTCCAGCAAATCCTCGTACTGCGTCAGGTCTTCACGAATATCCACTTCTTTGAAGTAAAGCTGAGTTTCACACGCCTCGCCTGCATATTCAAGGTCGGCCTTGTTTCGTAGATACCCTGTGGAGCAGTTGTCGATTACCACAACTTCGTCCTCACGGGTGCCCAATAGAAGCAAAGATTCGACCAAATTGCTCCCGATAAACCCGCACCCGCCTGTGACAACGTATTTCGTCATAAATCCTCCCAAATTACAGCATAAGGGAGTATGACAAATAGCTTTTTAGTAGACTTCGGTCCAAGTTATCGAAGCACCACAGTCTGTGGCTCCGCTTAGGGATGTGACGGCAATTGTAAGAATATCAGTGTTGTTTAGAGGCAATTTAGACAATAAACCAGCCATGCCTCCTGCCGCTTTGTCTCCTGTGGTTATATATCCCGACTGTACTGTTCGCCCACCAGTAACAGTGGTGCCTGCCACATCGTATTCTACGATGCTATTGGCATCTACCGATGTGTAAGAAGGAGAACCGCCTAAAGTGCCACCATGTACAACCTCGTAATAAGCATCTACGTCTTGACTAAAGACCTCAAAATCCCTGGGTACTACCAGTCCATTATTGGCGATGCTGTTGAATGTGGACTTCAATCGAATTGACAACAAAGCTCGACGAGTTGTTACAGAAATGGTTGTAGCACCATTTCCAATAGCGAACGGCAAACCTCTTGTCTCTTGCCCGCCCTCACTAATTACAGCACTACAAATTTGAATCAAATCCGTACTACTTGCAGCGGTATCTGTATTCTCGATGTCATATCGAAGCGGCAAATTCGCCGTGGTCATATAAACACTGGTTAGAACATTGGCATGATTCGACTGATGGCAGTAAATCAGGTTGCCGTCAATAACAAATCCAAATCTTACTCGCCCGACGCCAAGCCATTGAAAATCAAAAACAAGGATTTGGGTTTTGGACATATCCAAAGTGATGCCACTCGGACCAGTTCCATCAAGTGTGTCCAGATTCCAGGAGCTTTGATTAACGGCTGTGTCAACCGGCGAGCCAGAGGTTGATGACCGCACTACTGCTTTTAGATTCGTTCCATCTTGCTCAAAGAACAAGCCATTATTGTCGTCATACAGTCCAATTCTTTGCCTTACATCGCTTTTAAGGACACCCATGACGCCAGTCATGAGAACCAGTTGGGACTTGCCCGGCTTGTAACGGAAATACTGCTTACTGGTACGCATCGCTTTGTCACCGGAAGCTGTTCCACCTGTGGAAAGCTCCACAGACGATTCATTGGGTAAATGCGTAATCGCACCGTTGCCGCTTGTAGAATCGGTCCAAACTAGAGGCTGCGTATTGTATTGATGCTGAACTTCAAACACATCAAAGGGAGCAGATACTCGCTGTCGCCCGAAAGCATCTAACAGGCTCGAAATAGGGGTAATTGGCAACGGATTATTGTGGCTTACGTCCGTAGCACTGCCATCGGCTCCATATTCAATTTTTACCCGTTGGTGTTTTACGCCGCCAATATCATCGGTAGCGATTGTATCACCGGATGTTACGTTTGCATTGAGTTGTGTGTTATCAGCCATATTTCCTCCAATGTATTTAGAGAACGATTCCAGGATTTCTTCTCTGGATCGTATATAAGGTACACAAACACACGAATGGAGGAGCCATGTCCGTAAATGAACTAAAAATTCAATCTCTCGGCACTGATGAAGTGCAAGAAGTCCTGAACAGCATCGACGCTTTTTTGATGAATCTGAAGGACGAATGGGACGCTGAAAATCAAGCAAACGCCAAGGCTGGCTGGTTTGCAGTCAACCGTGTGCGTCTTGTATCGGGAACCGTATTCATTATCCGCAGTTTGGACCGGATGATCCAATTTGTGGAAGACCTGATTCCAGAAGGGAAGGACAAGAAGGCAGCCGTCATGATGGTTGTTGGAAATCTTTACGACTATGTGGTCGTAGAAGCCTTTCCAATGTGGATGAAGCCCTTCTCGCCTGCCATTCGTCGTATCATCGTTGAGGTAGTTGTAGCGAGCGTTATCGACTTCGTTGTTGGCAAATACCGCAATGGTGCATGGAAGATGGACGACAGCCCGGTCGTTGTGCCGGTAGAAACCACGGAGGATGTCAATGTCGAAAACCAAGAAGAGTCAATCGAATAAATATCGTTGCAGTCTGTTGCCCTTCGAGAGAGAGGATATTCTCTCGATGCAACAGGCGAAACAAAGCGTTGGATGGGAGATCACAGCATTTGAACTTCCCGATGCTTGGAAATTCACCCAGGGAGAGGGAGTCAAAATCGCTGTGTTGGACACAGGGGCAGATGAAAAGCACCCTGACCTGTCCGATAACTTGCTGCCCGGCTACAACTTCATCAACCCAGGCAAACCACCACTTGATGACAACGGTCACGGCAGTCACGTAACAGGCATTATTTGTGCCGATGACAACGCAATAGGTATGGTTGGCGTAGCTCCGGCTTCCAAGGTCATACCTATCAAGGTATTGAACGAAAAAGGCTCAGGCAACATGAAGAATGTTGCCGCTGGCATTCGTTGGGCAACCGACGCTGGTGCAGATTTCATCTGCATGTCGCTAGGCACGCCTAACAAACTGCAAGAAGTTCGCAAAGCAATTCAATATGCTGCGAGCCGGGGGGTTGTTACGTTCTGTGCTGCCGGTAATGCAGGTAGCACACGGAAAATCTTCTACCCCGCAGCGTATCCAGAAACCATTGGCGTAGGTGCCATAGATTCGGATTTTGACCGTGCAGACTTTAGCTGCACGGGTGACGATCTGGACTTCTTGGCTCCAGGCGTCAAGATATTCAGCACAGTACCCGAAAGCTGGTACACTTTCATGTCGGGCACATCAATGGCAAACCCATTCATGGTGGGTGTGGCTGCATTGGTGTTGTCGTACAAGCGAAAGCATGGTTTGGATGTAAAGCTAGAAACCGCTGACGACTATCGTCAACTGTTCAAGCAGTACACAACTTCGGTTTCAGACGATGAAGCTGGCAAGAAATTCTTTGAAGGCTTCGGGATCATTGATCCTCGGAAGATGGAGGAGTGGATTCAGAGGAAGCATTAAGTTTCTTCTCAAGCTCTTCGATCTTGGTTTTGAGAACACCAGCCGCTTCGTAGTTCTCCAATTTGATGGCATTCGCCTGCTTTGATTTGAGAAGCCGAATTCTTTCATGAATATCGGCTTCTCTTTCTTTTTGCTCCAGCCTTTCCTGGTTCTCCTTGGCCCATTTCTTTGGCACTTTGCCGACGTGCTGAATGCTCCCACCCTGTACCGCCCTCAACACGCTATGCAGTTCTTTCTCGAAATGGTCGTAACAAACCGGGCAACCAAGACGTTTTGTCTCTGCAATCTCTTGCAGAGTGATGCCGCAATTTGGACAAGGCGTGCGGTTATTTTGGAGCAGCTTATCCTTGGCCTGCATGGATGCAGCAAGGAAATCCAAAAACTCACCCAATGCATTGCCCAAATTGGGATGACTAGGATTAGGCGTGGAAGCAATGGAAATATCTTGCTTCTTTGGCGGGATAATCTCTCCCGTGGATGTGTCCACATTGACAGCACAGATTTGACACAGGTGCGTTTCTTCCACCACACCGTTCTTGATGTCGGTAATATGCAAAGTGCGAGGCACATTGCAGAATTTACCCGTCAGAGGGCACTTCATCTTTTTCCTCTTCCACTGGAGGTTTTACCAACCCATCCTTTTCATGACGCTCACGAATCTTCTTGAGATATTCTTCCTGATCTTGGGCCGGAATATGCTCATTGTATTCTTTGAATATAGCTTGAGCTTTGGATTCGACGGTCGCGGCGAAATCTTTCCTGAGATCGGTCAGTTTTTCGATCCACTTCTCTACGTCTTCTTTGGACGCTGTATTATTGTTGGCATCCTTTTCGTCTTTGACCATTTCTGGTAAATAAGCTGGATTCTTGAACTTATTCAACTCCCATTTCCAGGCGTTGTCAATATAACTCAGACGAGCGTAGACCTGATCTGACATCATCAGGCAGAAAATCTTCTTCTCGTAAGCTGTGAAGTCCGACCACTTCTTGATCTTATTGGTCGTGCGATGACGGAAGGTCGTGGTGTCCCACTTATCTTCATTGAAGACATTTTCTGTAATCTCCTGAAGACCTTCGAGGACTTTTTGATAATTACCATTTGTGGGTGCCGATGGTCTAGGTGCTGGTACTTCCGGCACATCGGGCACGATGATGATTTGTGGTGGTTTATCTTGTGCGAAAACCGGAGCGGCCAACAAAGCCGCTAACAAGAATGCAAAAATACGCATAGCTCTTCCCTTAAAATGAAGATTTCGATATTTCATTTTAAGGGACCAATATCAAGAAGCAATGGGTTCGCCTTTGACTCGAATCGTCATACCGTCATTTTCTACAGCATCCGTACCTGCTACAACGGTTCTCTTGATCCAGATCGGCACCACATCAAGTCCTCGCACGCTTCCGATTGCCAATGGACTGACCGCCGTAGGATAACCAAAAGTCACGCCGGTTGGCGGCGTGGTGTCCGTATCAATTTCATCGGCCACGGCGTTAATTGGTGAGCCGTCTACCAGTTTCGATATGGAAATTGTAGACAAACTCAAAGGAGTCAGATTGTTGCTGACAACTTGTAAAAGAGGGTGGTATCGAGAACCGGCATTATCAAGGAATTCGACCTCAAAAACAATACTGCTGCCAGAAACATTTGCAGAAACGGATACTCCTTCCGTTACTTCTCCAATGGACTCGATTTGAGTTTGTAGAATTGCCGCGAACGACGAGGGCGTAGAATTGAAAGACACGGTAATATCCGTGCTTTCATAACGCAACACGAAGCTACCGCCCGTCAAACTGGAGTAATTGGTAATGGTGATCTGTTGTCGGTCATCACGGGACAAAACACCAATTTGCACCGTTGCTCCTTCGTCAATCTCGGAATCAATGAATATCTTCGTGTTGTAGAGGGCGTCTGTGGCGTGATCGTTCGCCAAGTAAAAACAACGGTAATCTTCATGCCCCAAAGCGGTTTCGCTGGTGGAAAGGTCGTCAAACAACGTACTCATGAGAATCGGTTGAGACGAGGGGTCGCCGCCCAGGGCGGCATTAGGGTTGATGTTCGTAGAACCCCCGGACAAAACAAAGGCGATGTCATCTGGTCCAACAGCCATTATTGCTCCCTTTTCGACAAAATATACCTGACGTTTCTGGTTGTGTAGCCTGTTAATTGAGCTATTTCTTGCACATTCCAACCCACATCAGCCAAACTCATCACTTTTTGATGTTGCGTCTTCAGCCGATTTGGCGATACGTCGTGATTGTGGAGTATTCTGTAAATTTCGCCTTGCGATTTCCCGGTAACGTGTGATATTTCTGATATAGGCATATCGGGCCTACTCAGATACAAACCAATGATCTGTTGATCTTCGGGGTTGCTTGTCAAAAATTCTCTGAAACCATACATGCTTGACCATAAACTTACTATAATGAGGTTCTCTCTTATGTAGGTTGTATCCATGAAAAAGTGCAAAAAGTGTGACAAGACGTGTTCGCCGAGATCGAAAAATTGGTGCGAAGAACACCTGAATGAATCAATACGAAAAACGATGAAAAGACGCCAAGAAAAAAGCGAGAAAGGACAGTGTAGAGATTGTGACAAACAAATATCCACTAAGTCCACCACATATTGCGATGACCATTTGGAAAAATACAAAAACATCAGGAGGACCAGAGTCGTCAATGGCTTATGTCGAGATTGTGGTGCAACTGCGGTGGCGGGCATAGGATTTTGTCCCGCCCACATTGACCGACACAACAAGACATGCAAAAAAGCAATGAAAAAGCCATCAAATAAATACAACAGACTGAAGAAAGCGGCGGAAAGAAGATCGTTGGAATTCAATTTGACTATGGATGAATTCATTGAGTGGCACAAAGCAACCAAACGACAATGCTATTACTGTGAAATAGATGAAACTCTGCTTAAAACGTCTCAAAAGCCTAGAGCATTTATGTCCATAGACAGAAAAGACAACAATCAAGGATATGAAATAAACAACATATGTTTGTGTTGTTATCGCTGTAACAACAAAAAAGGAGCGTTTTTTACCGAAGAAGATTGGCTGAAAATAACAAACGAATTCGTAAAGCCTCGAATCAAAGAATATCATCATATCGGATAGACGATGAAAAACGGCCAAAGACGTAAACGCTGCGTCACTTGGAAAAAGAATCCTTACAAATCCAGGATCATCCAAAAGTCAAAAGGACTTGAATACGCCTTCGTATCGGAAGATATGCAGCAGGCAACGGATTTCTCCAGAAACCCCTTGCATTTGCTGGCTGCTATGTGGGGGCGAGTGAACAATAAGAAGATCGAGCGGGACGGGTTCAAATACAACCCAAAAATCCACCCTGAAATCTGCAAAAATAAGGCCGGTATTTTAATCGCCAACCCTGCGGACGAGGATTTCGCGTTGCGAATTCCTGGGGTAGTCAATATACTGAACCAGATCGAATACGATCTGGAAATGCCATTGACGGTTATCCGAGGTTGTTGTGATCCGCCAGTTGGCTACAATGAAGTTTGGTACATTGAGGGAGGGAAGCGTTGGGCAAATTCCCCAACAATGTTGTCGCTTTATATGCTGTGCATCGCAATTGGGCTGGTGCATGAGCCTGGAGCGTTATTCAGAGAGACAATAGAGGCCATCAAGGGGCATAAGCTCCACCCATACGCCGCCGAAGACTTTACGGTGTGGCAAAATTCAGAACAAATTATTGACCGAATATTAGATCGTGGTGACAGAAAATTGTTTTTCCGAGACATTGCGTCTAACTACCCTCTGCATCTTCCAATTGGAGTAGCAGAAGGTGAAACGGACTTGAGTATCAACGGACTTGCGTCTTACGTGCGTTGTTACAAGAGAGGTCAGAGAAATCTGATTCCGTATTGGCCGATAATCCCTCTTTCTGGATAACGATAATGTTTTCAATTGGTTCTGACCCCGAATTCATGCTCGTTGGGCGTGTCAAGGATCGCGTTGCATACAAATCCGCTATCGGGCTGTTGCCCGATCAGAAGCACGCATTGAGTCAGAAAGGCCATCAGTTCTACTACGAAAATGTCGTAGCTGAATGCGGCCTCAAACCAGCCGAAACAAAAGACGAATTTCTCAGCAATATCCGGGAATGTCTAAACATTCTGGCCGCGAAGATTTGGCCGCTGCGATTCTGCTCCAAGGCTGCGTACTACTATCCAGACGAAGAGCTTTTACACCCTGATGCCCTGAAAGCCGCTTGCAAGGAGGATTGGTGTGCTTACGATTTGCTGCCCAAAGAGGCACCCAAGGAAATAATCCGCGATACCTGCTTTCGCAGTGCGGGCGGTCACATCCATATTGGATCACGGTTCCTGGAAGATGCTGCCCATGTCCCTCACGTCGTCCGAATGTTGGATTTGTTTTTGTCAATTCCGTTTGTGCTGATTGACCAAGATAAAACCAGTCGAGACAGACGTGAAATCTATGGACAAGCCGGGCGACACCGTATCACGAAATACGGATTGGAATATCGCACTCCTGGCAACTATTGGCTTTGCTCGCCCAAGATGGCTGGCTTGGTATACGACGTATGCCAATTTGTGTTGGAATTCGTCGCCGACGAAAAACACTTGAAGTTCTGGTCTGAAGACGATGACCCGGAAGAAGATCAAGTGTGTTTTGGATATGATGTCGATTTGCTGCGGGACAGTATCGACAATTGCGACAAGCGAAGTGCCAGCAAATTCATGATAATTATCGACAGCATCTTGCCGAACGATTTGATTTTGCAAATCGAGAGGCTGCATTCAAGGCCAGTGGTCGATCCCTACCAAGAGTGGGCCATCTTGTAGCGAGTGGCCTTGTGGTGCGTCATCAGGCCCATATCAACAGCATCCCCTGAACGCACCAGAGCTTTGCGAAGCCGTCGCACATCGTCTCGCAGTTCCAACTCACGACAGTCCTGGCAGTGCCAGAGTGTTCCGTACTCGCGGAACGCTCTCACTTCCAGGATAAGTCTTTTCTTGTGGATATAAACCACCTTCTTGCAGATACAGCACTGTGATTTGGTGTGGCCCTTTTTCACGCCTTTCTTTTTGCCCGGCGACTTCTTGAGTTTTGGGGCACCTTGCGGGCGTTGTTTGAAGTAGAAGTCCCGCAAGTCAACAGGCATTTCCGGGACAGGCCATGTTGTACCACGAAGCCATTGATACTTAGTGCCGTCTGGCCCGATGCTTGGAGGCACCACCGATTGGTGCAAGTGACCACGAAACTCAATCCCATCGAAGCGTGCTGCCGTCAGATTCGGGTCGGGCGTCTTGAATAGATGATGCACCGACTTGCGGCTGCGATAAATTGGGTGTGGTACATCCCCAATCAGCAAGTTGAGAAACTCGTTGGCGGCAGGTGTATCGCCCTCAACATCCACAATGTCGCCAAGCAATATCCCCAGGTTGTAGTTATTGAGTTCGACTTTCGAGCGGCATAATTCCAAATTCCAGTTCTGGTTCCAGTTCTTTCCGACAGGAATTTTTGAATTCTGATAGAGCGGGATGACCTTAAAGCCCATGCGGGTGTAAAGGTCGAAATGCTTCAACCGCGTCATAAATATCTCCAGGGGTCACTTCATCTGCCAACGAATCTCTTGTTGAAAACTATACTGAAAAAAGAAAGGAGAATCAATATGAAGATTCTTGTTACAGGTGGCACCGGATTCGTCGGGTCAAACCTCACCAACCGTCTCGTCGATATGGGACATGAAGTCACAGTAATCGGCACCAAGACTGAACAAAAAACGAATGCATCCAGATATTTGGAGTTGCATTTCGACGGTGTTGATTGGGACTCCGTTGGCCCACAGGACGTTTTATTCCACCAAGCAGCTAACAACGACACCCTCGATCTCAACGAAGAAGAAATGCTGCGAGCAAACGTCTATACGCCACTACGGATGTTTTACCGTTTGGCCTGCATGGGCTGCCGCCAATTTGTGTACGCTTCCAGTACAGCCGTTTATGGAGATTCCCCCGCTCCGTACATCGAAGGGGTCACGCCTCCAAGCCCGCTCAATCCCTACGGCAAATCGAAGTATTTCTTTGAGAAACTCATCGCCAAAATGCCTGAGAAGCTCAACGTGAATGTCGTGGGACTACGTTATTGTAACGTCTACGGCCCAGGGGAAAGCCACAAAGGAAAACGAGCCAGCATGATTTACCAGCTTGCTCAACAAATGATGGCAGGACAACCGCCCAAATTGTTCAAACACGGCGAGCAAAAACGCGATTGGATCAATGTTGAAGACGTGGTGCAGGCTAACCTCGCAGCGATGAACTATCCGATGAGCGGCGTCTTCAATGTAGGAAGCGGCAAAGCAACGACTTTCAATGATATTGTCCGCATCCTGAACCGCGAACTGAACACAAATTACGAAACCGTTTGGATCGGTAATCCCTACAAGAAACGGTATCAAGAATACACTGAATGCGATATGACCAAATCCAAGAACGAACTCGGTTTCGTACCGCAGATTGATATTGAGACAGGTATCGCCAACTACGTGAAATGGATGAAACAATGAGCAAACAACACATGAGCATGTCGCAATATTACGGACTCCAGAAATGCTTGGACAAAGACAAGCCCGGATTCAAAATCATTGAGTCCACAATAGAAATAGGCGAACGAGCCAAAGGCCGACAAAATGTGTGGCTGAATTATGGAAACCGCCACACGATTTGGACAATTACCGTAGATTTCACGATCAATCAAATTCAAGGTGATCCAAGAGTATTCCTCTAAAGAAAAAGCCCAAGGGAACGTCTTCCCTTGGGCTTATAGGAGGAGAAAGAGTTTCATCCCTTACGCAAACCAGCTACCGCCGCCGCCAACTACTTGCTGAGGAGCGTAACCCACTTCGCCTGGACCCGGCTCGCCAGCTTGTTCAACGCCAGCATTTGGGTTTGTGGGAGGAATCAATTGCTCTTCGTTGGTTTGGTACTCTGTCCAACCATCGCTGAACTTCTGATTCGGGCTATGAGCCAATTGGCTCTTCAAAGATGCCCACCACGGGTCTTGAGCTTCTTCTTTCATTTGCTTCTTGGACTTCTTGGACTTCTTCTTGGACATTTTCATATCCATGTCTTCGTCGCCCATATCCTCGTCGCCCATATCGTCCATACCCATGTCCTCGTCGTCCGATCCGCTGCCAGCACACGGGCTGTCGCTGTCGCCTTCGTCTTCCATGTCCATGTCTTCATCGCCCATGTCAGGGTCAGCGTCGTCCATGTCACTTAGCATCTTCTTCTTGGACTTCTTCTTGGACTTGCAAGAACACTTCTTGGATTTCTTCTTGGACTTCTTGCAGAATTCCAGTTCCTCACCTTCGTCGTCGTCTTCGTCATCGTCGTCGCCCATATCGGAATCGTCGTGATCGACATCAACGCTAGGAACATCCTTCTTAGCAGATGGCTTAACCATTTCGCCATCTTCGTCGTCGTCTACTTCATCTTCCATGTCTTCATCGTCTACCTCGTCGTCCATGTCGAGCATTTTCTTCTTCTTCATTTCTTGAAACTCTTCAATGCTCTGAAGAAGCGATCCGACCGCTACGCTGCCGGGGTTCGATACGCCCAAGGATGTTGTTCCCTGGAACGACTCGTTTAGCATTCGCCATTTTTGATATGACAACATTATTCTCCTCCAATGTTCTAAAATAGAATGCGGCCTTTTTGGTATATATCGGAGACATCATGAAAAAAACACTACATTTGACCTGCTTCTTGCTGGCCCTGGCTTTGCTCTACGTCTACCTGACTACTCCACGTCAGTCTCCCACCTATCTATCCCCGAACAAGCAATTATCTCCAAATACCGTGGAGAAGGACCATGAATTTGTGGCGGTTATCAAAGAAATGAACGAACGCAACGACAAGATCAAAAATTTGATATGCCAGGATGTAGAAATCAAGATGAAAGCAGAACTATCCGTCAAACTCACCGCTGCATTGGCTTTTGAGCGAGAAAAACGGTTTCGGATGGGAGTCGAGTCAATAATCGGCAAAGAAATGGACTTGGGATCAAATGACACGCATTTTTGGTTCTGGTCCCGGCGAATGAACCCGCCTGCGTTGCATTATGCAAGACATGAAAATGTAGATAAAACACTACTCAAAACCCCCCTTAATCCCAATTGGATGCTGGAATGTTTGGGCGTAATCCCCGTCCAATATCAAAACGTCAATATCGCCAAAATTGGTGACAAATGGGCTGTCATCGAGGAAAGAACCAGCAACGGTTTGCCGGTCACAAAGATTACGCTAATTGATCGGGAAAACAAAAGAATCGTAGGGCACTATCTGTACGACCATCTAGGCAAAATGGAGGCCAGTGCGGAAATCGTCAGCTTCCAAGATATTGATGGGCACCCAATACCAACAAATATGGTCATTACTTGGTATTCGGAAAAAATCCGCATGGAATGGACAGTCAACGATCCACGTATCAACGTGCCGTTAGACACAAAGAATTGGGAAATGCCTCACATGAAAGAAATGATCGACATGGCGAACGACTAAGATTTGCCAAGTTTTCCACGTATTGCATCCCTGCGTCTTTTTTCCACCAATCTACGCTCATGAGACAGACCGCTGGCACTACGAGTAGGTGTCGGTGCAGACGACTGAGCCTGAATCTGTTGTTGTGTTGACGGTCCCTGTCGGGTATTCTGCGACGTAATTGAATTTTCTGAAGACTGAGCCACAACTCCCGCTCTCGCAGCAGCCGCTCGCAATCGAGTACGAGCGTTACGCGGAGATAATGTGTTTCTCACTCCCTTTTTTGCACATCCACAACCCATTGGTTAACCTCACAAAAATTTGATATTCGATTTTGTTCGCTGCTGAATATTCCTTTTCAGAGCGTTGATCTTTTCAGAAGTCATGACACGGCGAGCAATAGCGTTTTGGTTCTTGTTGCAACCACAACCAGAGTTCCCGCCTTGTGCTTGTACTGTGTTTCGTTCTATCTTCAACATACTAACTTATGTATGTGAACCGAAAGGATATTTCCATGAATTGGACAATCGAAGAAGTTAAAGAACTGGTGTCATCTGGCGTAAAACAGGGCCTCAAATTCATTGAGGACAAAAAATACGATGACGCCGAAATTCTACTCAAGCAAGTATTGAAGATCGACACAGATAACGCCGACGCTCTCAAGATGATGGGCCTCATCAAACTCAACAAACAGCAATACGAAAAAGGGGAGGAATTGCTGACTATTGCCCTCAAAAGCGATCCAGATGACTCCCAAACGCACAACAACCTTGCCTTGTGTTTGGCAAATCAGGGGAAAATATCGGCAGCAATCGAACACTTTGAAGAAGCCATTCGCCTGAAACGCTGTCATGTCTACATGAATAACCTAGCCATTCAATACCGTCGTCTGTTGAAATTGGGCAACGCGGAATGGTGGCTTCAAGAGTCATTGCGAATCACACCGCACCCGTTTACTTATGCCATCCTGGGAGGAGTCTACGGCCAAATGAAACGGCTGGAAGACTGCCAGCGTGTTTTGGGCAAAGCCCTAGATGCCCCCGCGTCAGATTGGGAAGATGCCCCTGGATCGCGTGAGGGCGTCTATATTGACTTGTTTTATGCACGAACTCTGCAAGGATATTTTGATCCTCTAGCTTGGTCCCTCTACGAAAACCGATTCAAGTGTTTTCCTCAACTGGCAAGCTGGAACCGACTTTACGGGCAAAAGAAATCATGGCTTGGCGACTGCCCCACAGAAGGCAAGCGGTTGCTTGTGTATACAGAGCAAGGTGCAGGAGACGCCATTCACTTCGCTCGCTACCTGCCACTCATGCGAGAAAAAACAAAGCCATCCAAAGTAATTTTGCACTGCCCCGTTGAGTTGAGATCGTTGTTGGCCCCATTGGTAGACGAGACATTCATTCTCAACCCGGATTCTGTCACGGATGAGAATATGCCTGAATATGATTTGCAGTGTTCCCTGCTAAGTTTGCCATGTGCCTTGGCGTCTACTGATATTCCCTCGGCACCATATTTGAATATCAAGAAAAAAGCGAGTCTGGAAAACTATTCTAACTACTACAAGATTGGCATCGTATGGGCGGGCAGTCCTTTGCACCCCAACGATGCCAACCGTTCTTGTTACCTCAAAGAGTTCAAGCCCATCCATGACCTGCCGGGCGTAAAGCTGTTCAGCTTGCAAAAAGACACCAGAAAACGAGTTTATCGGGACAACCCTAATTGTCTTGTTGATTATGCATCCGGTTGCGAAGACATGAATATTGTCGATATGTCTGAGCATATGACTGATTTTGAGGAAACAGGAGCGATTATCAACGAACTCGATTTGGTAGTTACAGTTGATACCTCCGTAGGCCATTTGGCTGGTGCTATTGGCAAAGAAGTCTGGATGATGATCCCGTGGAATCCAGACTGGCGGTGGAAAATTAAAGGTGACACGACTGACTGGTATCCATCCATGCGGCTTTTCCGACAAGAAAGCGAACCGACTGCCAAAAGGGATTTAGGATGGACGCCTGTCATTCAACGCATTGCAGAAGCAATTCAAAAGGAAAAGCTATGACAGATACCGAAAAAATGATGCAGTACGACGAAGACGTGAAAAAGATCGCACAGATCATCAAATATCGCTTCTACTCAGAAGAAACCAGTGAGGAAGAGTGGGGCGATGAAGATCAAAAAGAATGGCGTCAAGACAGGCTGATGGAGAAGGCCGAGCGAGTTTATACAATATTGGACGGCGATGTAGACTGTGCCAAGAAAGTCTTATGGTTCCTGCAAATCAATCCCGTTCTTGGGAAGAGATTTGTGGAGAGTCTATGAGGATTTTCTATCGAATCAGCGACGAAGGATACAAGAAGGAAAAACTACCAGGGGCGGACAAACATCGCTGCCTGGAAAACTTCCTGTCCATCTTCGGTGCAGAAAATACAACGATCATTGCTGATAACTGCCATCGGCCTCTGCTGGAATGGCTGGACCGACAAAATCTCAAAGTGGTGGAAACCAACCTTGGCAATGCCGGGTCATTTCTACATGCTCTCGATATGGCCTGCGTATTGCCCAAAAATGAAATTGTGTATTTTGTCGAAGACGACTATCTGCATAGGCCAGAAGCTCCCAAGATATTACCTGAAGGTTTTGCTCAAGCTGATTATGTCACGCTCTACGACCACCCGGACAAGTATGGTCCGCTTTATAACTTCGGCGAACCATGCCGAATATTCCGTAAACCAAATAGTCATTGGCGAACTACGGTCAGCACTTGCATGACATTTGCTGCGAAGGTGGAAACTCTGAAAAAAGACAGATTCGTCTTTCATTCAAACTGCCTGAACAATCATCCTCACGACCACGAAATTTTCGTGCAACTCAGACACCAGGGACGCACTTTGGCCTGTTGTATTCCCGGAGCGGCGTGCCACGTTGATTTGACTTATTCATTGGAAATCGGTCAAATGGCAATCGAAGATTGGGCACTCGACATCGCCATCCAAGACATCAAAGCGGTTTTGATGAATTGCTGTACGGCGTCGATGATCGAGAGTGCCGAGGCCAGGATGCCCAAAATTGACTTCCTGGCTTTTTTGACCACGATGCAAACAATGGAAATCAGAAAAGAGATAAGGGAAATCAATGAAAATCGTTGAGTTCTATCGAGGCGAAATCCCCAACAACGAAGGTCTATTCTTTCAGGACTTCCTGGCACGGTACGGCCACTCGCAGATGGAGGTCGATCACGCTTGGATACAATGGGTGTTGCCCACCAAGCAGTTGAGTAACTTCAATGAGGACGCTCCACTGCTAACCGATGATGAGATCACATTGTTCCAACACGATCCAGAACTGAAAGAGAAGCTGGACTTGGTGGTGAACAAGGTGTTGGATTACTTTGGCATGGAAAATACACCGGAGGGACTTATTTGGTCAGAGCGGCCTCACGCTCGCTGGTGGCTCCAGGCATTCAACCACAATATGCTGAGGATGGACCGCTTTATTGTCAGTTTGCGATATTTTGGCCGGAATGATATTGCCCAACAGGTTTTTGGCCTGTTGGGAGAGTACCAGGAAATCTACAAAAACTCGTATCAGAATTATTGGCGAGTTTCGGCATTGGCTGAGTTGCCATAAAAATAGAAACCGAGCTACACGCCCAAGTGTAGCCCGGTTTCTAGGGGATTTCCGCCAATATACGATTGGCGTACTGAGGAGATCGCTAGTGAGTTGTTACTCACTCTGAGTCGTAGTTGCGGCAGTAGTCGCCCGCTTCTTCGCGGCCTTCTTGGCAGGAGCCGGAGCATCAACTGCTACGCCCTGGAAGCCAAGAGTCGTTGCCAATCGCTTCGCGGCACTCGTTACCGAAGAGCGAGTGGTAAACTTCGTCGAACCATCCGACTTACGTGCCAACTTCGTCGGGCGAAGACCATCAATGCTCACCGTGGCTTCAAACCACTTCTCGTCATTCTTCGCCTTCTCCGACACCTTCACTGTCAATTCGCTGCTCATTGTTTGTTTTCCTTTGTGTAATGAGTACGGTTGCATAACTTCAGAAATTCTACCTTCATCATAGTTATCGGTCAACGTATTTTGGAAAAAAAACGAAAACGGCAAAAAATGAACGGGAGGGCCTATATAAACTGAGTTGCAACTCATTTGACAGAGAGGAATAACAATGGCTGTAAGCACATTCATGAAGTGGGCCGAGAAAGAGAAAAAGGAACTTCCTTTGTGGGGAGTTGACGAAGATACCAAGCGTGCAGGAATTGCACATTGGGCATACCCTGATGCGTATGTTCGCCAGCAGTACCCGGACTTGTATTTCATGCCGACCGCTGCTGATGCTCGTCAAAAGATGGGAAGTCACCAGCCCTCCCGCAAGGCTCCATCCAAAGAAGCTCCGTAACGGCAAAACTCCACACACGACCAAAAAAGCCAGCGAATCGGTTCGCTGGCTTTTTTTATATCGAGTCAATGGCTTCCTTAGCAGCATTCACGGATACTTTGAACCACTCCGTTCGATTGCCATCCGGGGAATATATTCGCCACTCATCAAGCAGAGCGTGAGCTTTACTCTCTGCCGCAAACCGATTGGGGAAATGACGAAAATGTTCAATTTTGTATCTGGAATAAGGATCGTATGTCTGAAACGAACTCAATCGACTCAGATAATCTCTAGCCCTGCCGATTTTGACCAAACTAGGTAAAGTTGGATGTGTTATCACATAAACATACCCATCCATGATCTGACTAACTTGTCGCGTTAAGGTTTTGGTTTCTTCTCGAACTCGGCGGCGAATATCCGCCAAAACCGGGTCAATGGGCACCTTGAGCAAAGAATTTTGCAATTTCACCGCTGTTTCACGGCGTTTGATGCCATGTAGTTGAATATCGTCGATATGTACCTTGCAACCAATGGTATATCGTCGATACACTACGCTTTCATATCGCTTCAAAAACGATGTGACCTCTGGCAAGAATTTCTCCATCCAGGCTGGCTTGTCGAAGCCAAGTTCTAGGTTCCGCTTCTTGCAGTCATGCTTGACTGCTCGCCATATATGAAGACATTTGCCATAGGGTGTTCTCACCCATGCTGCGTCGAATTTGCGGTGACAGGCTCGACAAATAGTGTCGTAACCTGACTTCTTGCGACTGTGCTTTTTGAATAGGTCAATATTCTTGGCTTCGTTGCATACGCGACACTTTTCTGTTGCGATTAAATCCATATTTGTCCTTTACAATACTGGTGAAATATTGTAAGGACAAATATCAAGTTATTCAAATATCTCTTGATTGATACGGCGTTCGTGGTCTAGCTGCGAAAGAGAGACATACCTGTCAGGCAGCATGTGTGGCACACGCTCCCAATATCCCCACTGGTCCTCGTTAGCTGGATTTTGGAAAACCATGCCCTTGACGAGATATTTGCTGATGATTTCTTCACAGCGTTCCTTGCTGATTCCTGCTTCGGCGGCAAGTTGAGCCGTGCTACGCCACTTCCACTCTTCGTGACATTCCAATGCAAGGAAAAATCCCTGCTCTTCGTCGCCCTCGGTGGTTCCCCGTGGGTACACGTCAGTCCATTTGGGAGGTAGTACCTTCGCCATGATTGTTTCTCCAAAAATACGCATTGTTTCTCTAAATAAGAAAGCCCACGCTATTTTAGCTTAATACAGAAAGGGAGCAAAGATGAAATATGGAAAGAGGATGAACAAGTACGAGAAGAAGGAAATGCAGAAGCAAAGAGTTGCCCAAGTATTTTCCGGTTCTGGTTTGTTTATTTTTGAAAACAACACCAATGGCGAACTCAAGTTGCCAAAGCCCGCCGCCGATGGACGGCAAGTAATTGAACCCAGGGGTCAATTCCAGGGCGATAGTTATTTTCACAGTTGGGTAAAACCACCTATGAATATGCTAAAATTCATCAAACAGATTCAGCCTGAAGACAGGAATATCATCAAGGAGACAACACAAATGCCCGAAAAACTAATTCTCGATCAACCCGATCAAATTACCACCGTTGGCAAGGTGGAGCATATTGTGGCAGACCCAAATCAGCCACACCAGCAGCTTACCGAAACCATGCCGCAGCCCAAGCCGGAAGGCGAAGTGCTGCTCAACGAAGACCCCCTCAGTGGAGTCGAGATTATCATGGGGTAAGCTCGATATAGGTCAGTTTACAACTGGCTTGCCCCGTAGTAGAGTGGTGTATGGTATTTCAAAATTCCAACCTTCAGACGGATATTCTCCATGAGCGATGAAAAAATCGTTCCGATTGCGACCTGGGAATTTGACAATTTCAGCCACGAACATTGGGCAGAGCAAAAGGCAGGCGTTGTTGACGCCACCAAGAGCTATATCGAAGTATCTGATGTCGATAACGGTGGCCTTTGGGATCAGCAGTTGTCTGTTGTCGTTAATCGGCAAGAGCAACTGGTGATCGAGGCCAGCCGCGACCAATGGGGCACCTGGATCACGCTCCGTATCGGTGAAACTGCGTTCACCGTCGCCCAGGAAGATCAAACCATGTCCTTTGTGGACGCTCTGATCGCCGGTTTGACCAAACTCAAAGAGATCACTGACTTTGAAACCACCCCACCCAAAATGGTGGAAAACCCGCCTCGTTGAACCTATTCGTTCTTTCCGCGTCTAGCAGGTATCAGCCAACTTCACAACGCAGCAAGGGACTTTGGTCTATGCACGTTATCACGCTCCAACGGGCGAACGGAAAGAAGACAAGCGACACGACAATTCGAGAACAGGTCGATTATATCGTCAAGCGTGGCCTCGCTGGCGAACGCGGTCGAACATGGGAAAGTTCCGTCGAACGGAAGCCGCCCTATCAGGCCGACGACCGAAAATGGGTATTCACGTTCGTCGTGAAGTTCACAAAGGTCAGCGGTCAGAAAGGCAATGGGGTCGAGTCCAAACAGTGGGACGAGATTCTTGCCATGATCGAACAGACCGGCAAGAACTCCAAATATCAGCCCTACCCCTGGGTCGTACTTTCCAAAGGCGAGAACGAAACGGAAGCCCTGCCGGGTTCGCAAGACTTCGTTCCTGACGAAGATTCGCCAATCACCGTCGTCGAAGAAGACGAGAAAAGCGACGGCATTCCGGGCGTCCATTCCGTTCTGGCTCCCGAAGACGTTCCATCGTGGAGTGATCTCATCATTCCGCCCGAATTGCTGGACCCGTCTTCCAAAGCATTGGAAGAACACCCGTGCTTCAGCCATCTGTATGGCGTGGACCCGCAACTCCGCACACTGCTTCACGCCGTTCAAGGTGCCATCGAATCCGATGGCGGACAGCGTGACCATGCAGTCTTGTGGGGCCACGCTGGTTGTGGAAAGACAACATCCCTGTTGGCTCTGGAAAGACTTCTGCCACCGGGCAGTATTCTCCGACTGGATGCCACCAGCACAACCAAAGCAGGCATCGAAGACCTGTTCTTCAAGCAACTCAAGGCAGTACCGCCCATTGTTGTCTGTGAAGAGGTTGAGAAGGCCGATGAGAACGCTTTGAAGGTTTGGCTTGGGGCCTTGGATGATCGCGGAGAAATCCGCAAAGTCATCTTCAAGAAAACCAACGTCCGAGCCATCAAGGTTCTGTTTCTCTGTACGGTCAACAACAAACGCAAGTTCGACATGATGATGGGTTCTGACGGTACTGAAGCTGGTGCCCTGTCGAGCCGTTGTGTGACGGACATTTACTTCCCACGTCCGAAGCGGGAAACGCTTCGGCGAATTCTCATGGACCGCATCCGTATGTCGGGCGGTAAAGAAGAATGGGTCGAACCAGCCCTCGACCTGGGAGACACATTGGGCTATTCGGACCCTCGCAAGGTCCGCTCGTTGTTGGCTGGCGGCGACCGACTGATGGACGGCTCCTATCAAGAAGACCGCTTGGCTATTTTCAAGGCTCAGAAGTCAGATCATGGGGTGAACGAATGAAAGTGACGTGGAAGGATCGAGGCCAATTGCCCACTTTGAATACGTGGACGCTGGTTAGAAACTCCCGAACACAAAAGAAAGAGTACAAACGCAACGATCACACAGGCAATTTCGCCTTCGATCTTGAAGATGACGTAATGCATGGGTTGTCCACCGTGGTCGAACCCGTGCGTGTGAACGGGAGCCTGTTTTCGGATGGCAAGCACCATCCTGCCGTTACCTTTGTCTACAATAAGCTCGTCAAGAACGATTGTCGCAAACTGGAGGAATTCAAAGTCACGGCTTTGCCGAAGCGAACTTGGTCCTACACCATCACAAACCCGCAACGTATTGGCAAGGGACGACGCTACTGGAAGCACTTCTATGCGGCTCGCATGGGAGTCAATCCAAACACCCTGTTCCCCCATGCAGAAAAAATCGCCATCGGCTCCTACAAGATGGGCGGTGATTGGGGATATGAGGAACAGCTTGTAGAATTCAAGAGCCTGGACGAACTGTTTGTCTTCGTGGCCGGAGCATTGACCTACCGTTTCCTCAAGCACGACAAGCAGATCGAGGAGGGACGATTGGGGAATCCATCGTCAAACCAATACGGTTTGGAGTGGCTCAAGGAATTCAGTGGTAGCGACCCAATGGTCGTTCGTGGCAAACATTTCCATAGCATTGACGATGAGTTTTGGGTTCAGAAGAAATGAAATACTTGATTGATGTTCCGCCGCCCACGATTTCAGGGCTGCTACATATGGGACACGTCTTTAGCTACTGTCACATGGACTTTGTGGCCCGTGCGAAACGGATGGACCATGAGTTGGTCTATCCGTTTTGCTTTGATTGCAACGGACTGCCCACAGAGAAGCTCGCCCAAAAGCAAAACATTCATGAGGCTTCGGCCATCGTGGAATTTGCACAAGACACATCCCAAATGTACGAAGCTCTTTTCGAGAGCATTGGCATGGGTTGGTCCGAGCATCGGTATCACACATTCGATCAGAACGCCATCGCCACAGCACTATGGTCATTCGACGACTTGAAAGAGAAGGGTTTGGCGTACAAAGCCGTTCGTGAATATTACTGGTGCCCCAAGCACAATGTCAGCGTGTCTCAAGCAGAGTTGGATGACGAGGGCCGCTACGAACGCTCCGGGGCCATAGCTGAAATACGCAGCGGCGAAGGTTGGTTCATCAACATTCTGGATCATCTACCGCGACTACGAACAGCTATTGATGCCATCAAGTGGCACCCGGATCATTTCCGAGTACGTTTACATCGGTGGCTCGATGAATTGAAATACGACTGGTCCATCAGCCGCGAAAGAAATTACGGCATTCAGATTCCCAATGAGCCTGGAATCGTATTTGATACGTGGTTCACATCCAGCTTGACGCCACAACTAACGCGGGCAACCGAGACAGGCAGTCCGAGTTTGGATGTTCCAATTTTCGACGCTCGCTTTCAAGCACACGACATTATTCGGACCTGGGTGTTCTTCACGATCATCAAGAGCGTGTACCACAACGACCAAATTCCGTGGCGGAATATTTTCATCAGCGGACATGCCCTGGATAAGCACGGCAAGAAAATCAGCAAATCCGCTGGCAATTTCGTGCCGCCCCAAACATATCTGGATCGCTACGGCATGAATGGAGTAAGATATTGGGCAGCACTGAATCAACTTGGAACTGATACCAAGTCCGACGAGCAAATGATGCTCGCGGGCAAGAAGTTGGTCAACAAGATCAAAAATGCGGGCCGATTTCTGCACATGAATGCGGAAAAATCCGGCGAAAGCAAAGAACATTGGATCGAGGGCGTGAAGTTCCTTGGAACTTTGCAAACCCATTTGACTCATGACCTGAACTGGCCCTTGGCACTCCAGAATCTCCAGAAATTCTTCTGGCACACCTTCTGTGATGTGTGGATCGAGGAAGCAAAGTCGCGGGATATTCATGGGACGTTGCGGAAAGTGTTTGCGGGATTGATCGACTACTTCGAGGTTTTCTTTCCGAACATTCGGGAAGAAGTTGATCCTTTTCTGCCAATCTGACGTTTCGTTGTACGAAGAATAGTACAAGTTTCCTTAACAGAACAGAAGCAGGGAGAAGAAAGAATGAGATCAGGCAACCCGGCGTTGAATGACAATTCGTTTGGCGGACGGTATATGTCGAGGACAGCCGAAGGTACGATGACGCTCGGCGGCACGGCCATCAAAACGGCGATCCTATTGGCAATTCTGTTGTCTACGTTCATGTACACCTGGAACATGACCACGGTGGGCTACGAGGCAGCCTGGAAGACAGCAGAAGCCGAACCCGCTCGCTTCAATGACGAAGGCAAACAACTGCCCACTCAAATCAGCATCCCAAGCAGCGTCTACCCATATGCTATGGTGGGCTGTTTCGGCGGGTTCGTTGTCGCCATGATTATCATCTTCAACCCCACGACGGCTCCCTTTTTGTCACCAATTTACGCCGGGCTGGAGGGGCTGGCATTGGGGGCTATATCAGCAGGGTTCGAGGCAAAATATCCAGGGATCGCCATCCAGGCGGGTGGAGCAACATTCGGCGTACTGGCGGGCCTTTTGTTGATTTACATGACCGGCCTCGTTCGTCCAAGTCAGAATTTTGCCCTGGGTTTGCTGGCTGCCATGTTTGGCATCTTGGTGGTGTATTTTCTTGATATTTTGCTCCAGGCATTTGGTGCTGGATATGTACCCGTGGTGCATGGCAACTCCTGGGCAAGTATCGGGTTTTCGGCATTCGTGGTGATTATTGCTGCCCTCAACTTGGTGCTTGACTTCGATTTCATCGAAAAGGGCGTGGAAAACAAGGCCCCCAAATACATGGAATGGTACGGGGCATTCGGATTGATGGTTACACTCGTTTGGCTATACTTGGAGATCATTCGTTTGATTGCCAAGGCTCGGAGCAAAGACTGATGGACTATTATGGATTGGCCGCAGGTGTATTCGTAGGCAACCTGCTGCTGTATGGTATTTTCTTCAAAGACTGGCCGAGAGGGCTTGGCGTAGGAGTCATCGCTGCCCTCTTGGTCCTAGCAATAGGATTCTTCAGACCATGAAATGGTTGGCACTACCGTCTTGGTTTCTGGTCCTGTTGATAAAGCCTTTTCTTCGAGCAAATCATCCGATTAACCGGATCAAACTGCTCGATGATTGGGTCAAATATCGCACCGGATTATTCAAAGCCATCGACGTTGTGGCGTGGTGCTTATTGGCCTTGCTGATCTTCTTTTAGACGGCTGTCTAAAAATCGAAACAAAAACCCGCACCATTTTATAGATGGTGCGGGTTTTCTTTGCTTATGCAGGGTTGGCAAAAACTGTCACCCAATAGATTAGCCCATTTTTTCCATAGGCGAAACCAATACCAGTGTGACGGTAATTACCTTGCATATTTCTGCGGTGGCCGCTGGAATTGTACCAAGCTGTGACCACTTCTTTTTCACTGCGTTGTCCATAGGCAACATTTTCAGCAACCCCTCGCCAGCGATAGCCTGCGGCAGTTACGCGATCTGCCGGGCCAGACCCAAACCAACCCTGGGTGTGGCTCATCTTGCCATTCTTCGCCATCCATTCGGCATGGCCTTGTGCAGCCGCGTCCAGTTTCGCGTCTCGGACTAACGGCTGAGTTCGGTGAGAATTCATGTACCAAAGAACATCATCTTTAGTAATCCCTTCGCTTTCCACAAAGGGAGCGTCGGTGTGTCGGCATCCACAGCCTGTGATGAAAAGCAGGCCAACGCCGAGCGTTAGGCCCATTAGCAATTTTTTCATGTGACTCCTTTCGTCGAACTATTTAGTGAACCTTTCTGCGATTTCTGTCTCCAAGAGATATAAATAGGGTATGCCTGACTTGAAATGGTTAAGATACGGAAACTGGTGCGGTCCCGGCCCTCGGCCTCCGGCTGATCCTCCATCCAAAAACACCACAGATGCCACCTGTCGTATGCACGACATGGGATACCGAGCGTGCGGCTTGATCGGTATGGACGCCTTAAAGGCGTCTTTGCCGGGGGGCGGCAATGATTGCTCCATCCCGTATGACGATGAATTCGTCAAACGGCTCGACAAGGAACAGGACCAACTCGATCCCAAAGAAAAGCGAGCCAATCGAATCATCCGAAATTACTTCGCCACCAAACTCGCCGCTGACAGGCGGGCCGGACGCGATAAGAAGCAAAATCCCGTCACCCGTCGAGAAGACGCCGGACGCGACAAAGGAAACTGGTTGGATTTTGCAAAATGGTTCCACCAGCAGACCCCGCCTTTCGCATAATTGTTTCACTATACAACGTCAATATCTCAGGGTATAGTTATTTCGTAACGCAACTCTTGGAGGAAAAACGTAGTGAGCAGTCTCATCGTTGAAGTTTGTCGAGTGGATCAGGTTCGACCGCACCCCAATGCTGACCGCATGTGTATCGTGAAGGTCAAGGGTTGGGAAGTTTGTGCCGGTCGCAATGAGCATACCGGGGAAACCCAATTCAAGGCGGGAGACAAGTGTGTCTATTTCCCGCCTGAAACGGTGATTCCGCATGAGCTTTCCGACCGTATCGGCGTGACCAAGTACCTGACGCCGCTGCCCAAGGACGAAGAGGGCAATCGCCCGGAAGCCAGCCGCATTCGTGTGGCTCGTCTTCGCGGTGAAGCCTCTTACGGCTTGCTCATGGCGTGCGAAGATGAGTCCTGGGAAGTCGGCCACAACGTCTCACAGCACTACGGAGCGTACAAATACGATCCGCCTGAGCCGTGTAACGATGGTGACGCCGAACGGGACCATCCGGCATTTCATACTTACTACGACATGGAGAATATCAAGAACTTCCCCACGGAAGTTTTTCAGCCGGGCGACGAAGTTATTGTCACCGAGAAGATTCACGGCATGAACTGCCGCCTGGGTCTTATCAAAGACGCTGACGAAAATGGCAACGCCGTCTGGCGGTGGATGGCTGGTTCACATGATGTTCGCCGGAAGCCCTTCTCCATTCCCACCAAACGAATGGACGCTGTGGCTCTGCACGAAAAGATGATCCTCGACTCGCCGGGAGTTGCTCCTGGTCAGTTGCTTGACTTCAAAAACGGCCAGTATTGGCTGGTTGATGAACTTGTTGAGTCCGAAGACGAGAGGAAACTCTTTCGGGCAACCCGTGTCACGGAAGACGGCGAGCCAGTGATGATCCCGTCTGACTTCTGGCGATACTTTACGCCTGAAGTCAAGGCGATGATGATCGCTGCATCCGAGTGTGGATATGACGAAGACCCGGACGGCAAACCCGTCAAGGACACGGGCCGCAACGTCGTATTGTTCGGTGAGCGATACGGAAGCGGCGTCCAGGGCGGTTACACCTACGGTCGAGCCAACGGAGCTACGTCGCTTCGTGTGTTTGATATGACCATCGACAGGAAATATCTCGACTTCGATGTGAAATGGGGACTCTTCGAGAAATACGGCGTGCCAACTGTGCCGCTGTTGTATCGTGGCCCCTTCTCGCAAGAGAAGATCGACGAACTGACCGATGGGGAGTCCGTGTGTCGGGACGGTGAAGTGGAAGACGACAGCGTGAAGGTCGGACGCGAAGGCGTCGTGATCGTCTCAGCGAAGGAGAAGTCCGTGGCAACCGAAGCCAAGGTCTTCGAGCGGTCGCAGTTGAAGTCCATCAGCTTCGCCTACCTCGCCCGCAAGGGTGGCACCGAATTCCACTAACGAACGGCAACAAAAACGGCCCGTAGAATCTTTGTTTCTACGGGCCGTTTTTTTGTTTATTTTTAGATTTTCCAGAGGAAGATTGGTGTCGTAAGCCCAATTGCAACAACAACTTACGGATTTGGGCCAAAACCGCCGTCCGAGGCCGAAAAAGATTGTTGCGTCGTAAGTCTTTGCCCTACAACAACTTACGTCATCAACACCGTACTCTATATAAGCCCAACAATTTCAAATTAAATGTCTGGTCACAAGTCGTTTCTGCCAAACGGTTTAAGTGCGAAATCTCCAAAAAGATTGGAATGGCCCTTATGTCCCACCAAAAGATTGTCGGTGCCGGTCGAATCGCCTAAGTTGTTGGTTTGCAATGACTTGCATCCCAATCTTTTCGGGCAGTAGAATTAGCCGGTGTCCATATATAATTCTCCTTTGTATCCCTTTGGCATAACTCTCTGGCGTCAATCATGTTGAGTCTTCAGAAGCTCTCTGGTCTGGATGACGAATCGCCAATTCATCGGCACCTGGGCGTGGTGGACGAGTTGGTGGCGAAGCGTGGGTTGAACTGGAACGAAATTCACCGATTTCACCTGCGGAATCACGTCAAGAAGATGACGATGGGGTTGTTTCACTTTCTGCGGCACCCCATGCAAGAGATTTGTTATGCGACAGAAGCCAAGATCAAGAAGCCAAACGTCGAGGAGTACCGCGACTGGTTGCAGCGTGTTGGAGAGCCAGAATTGGCGTGGCTCGTCTCAGAACTGATGAATAAACAGATGGAAGTGGCAGATATTCGCGTCACGATGATGTGGATTGTGGCGAATCTCGATTTGCTGAAACAGGAAGACAAGAGAAACTACCGGAGTATTGACGACGAATGGGAAGTGTGACCCTCTATTATCAGTGGAGGGAACATGAACATTCAAATCAGAAAAGCCAAGCCAGACGACTTCGACAATGGCTTGTTAGAATCTCTTGCCGCACTCTGCGACGATCTGCCTACGCCTAACCAGGGCAAAGAAATTCTCTTCCGCAGGGATATTATCGAGAACCAAACCTACGTGGCGGTTGTCGATAAGGAAGTTGTGGGTACAGCGTCCCTCATCCTAGAATTAAAGATCATCCATGCCGGAAAGCATGTTGGACATATCGAGGATGTGGCTGTTCGGAAAGAATGGCAAGGTAAGGGTATTGGGAAAAAACTACTGGAGCGGGTCATTCAAGATGCCCGCAAAACCTACAATTGCTACAAGGTATTACTGGATTGCAAGCCTGATCTGGTCAAATACTACAAGCAATTTGGCTTCAAAAAATGGCAAGGCAGTATGAGGTTAGACCTATGAAAGACGCACTTGGCGACCGCATGAAGGACTACGAGGGGCAAGAAGCTGGCAGAAAGTTGATGCCATTGCTGCCGGTTATGGCACGTATCGACGGACGATCATTCTCGAAGTTCACGAAGCACATGCAGCGTCCTTACGACAAACGTCTGTCGGACCTGATGATTGCTACGACGAAATTCCTGTGTGAAGAATCCAACGCCACGATTGGGTACACACAATCAGACGAAATCAGCTTGGCATGGTGGGCCTCGCATTATGATTCGGAGATTTTCTTTGGTGGTCGCATTCAGAAGATGACTTCTTCGCTTGCGGCCCTGGCGACGGGATTCTTCGTTGCAAATTACGAGAAGTTCTTTGGCTCAGAGCTTACCAAGATTCCCACATTTGATTGCCGAGTGTGGAACGTGCCCACGCCCGGTGAAGGAGCCAACGTGTTCTTGTGGCGTGAACTCGACGCATCGAAGAACAGTATTTCAATGGCGGCACGCACCATGTTCAGCCACAACGAACTGATGCACAAAAACGGCAGCGAAATGCAGGAAATGATGTGGCAGAAAGGCCAGAACTGGAACGACTACCCGAACTTCTTCAAGCGAGGGACGTTCATCCAGCGAAAAACTTTGGCTCGAAAATTCACTGCTGAGGAGTTGGATAAATTGCCTGAAAAGCACGCTGCTCGAAGCGATCCTGATCTTGTGGTGCAGCGGTCGGAATATCAGGTGCTTGATATGCCGCCGTTCAACACAGTGACAAACCGAGAAGCAGTGGTTTTCGCTGGAGCAAATCCTGAAACAGCGGGGTAAAAACATCCTCTGCACTATAATAAGCCTGGGAGCAACATCCCAGGCTTATTTTATTTGGAGGGAACATGAAAGGTATTATACTTGCTGGTGGTCTTGGGACACGTCTCTATCCGTTGACAAAAGTCACAAACAAATGCTTGTTGCCTGTGTACGACAGGCCGATGATTTACTATCCGATTCAAACGCTGGTCGAGAGCGGCATCAAAGACATTATGCTCGTCTGTGGAGGCAATGCAGCCGGAGAGTTTCTCCGGGTCATTGAAAATGGCGAAGAATTTGGTCTGAGGGATATTGCCTACACCTACCAAAAAGAAGCAAATGGTATCGCTCATGCTTTGGCTTTGGCCGAGACATGGGCCAATGATGAGCCTATCTGCGTGATCTTGGCGGACAATATTCTGGAGAAACCGTTCCCACAGCATGTCAAGAGTTTCGAGGCCGACCCCACGGGAGCCAGAATTTTCCTGACGCAAGTCGAGCGACCTGAGTGGTACGGCGTAGTCAGCTTGGATGCAAACGACAACGTAACCAAGATTGTCGAGAAGCCAAAAAATCCAGAATCAAATTGGGTTGCCATTGGGGTGTATATGTACGACTCCAAGGTGTGGGAGTTTATTCGCAGCTTGAAGCCATCTGCTCGTAACGAGTTGGAAATTACCGACTTGAACATGAACTACCACAATGCGGGCCGACTCAAGGCCAATAAAGTGGATGGTTGGTGGGCTGATGCCGGGGAGAGTATCGACACGTATTTGGCAAGTTGCATAAAAGCCAAAGAACTGCGAAAACAGTCTAGCGGCACCAATAAGTAATTGGTATATTGCGGCTCCCTGTAAGGAGAAGCAAGATGAATAAATCTGATATGCTCGAACTCATCGGGAAAAAAGTGTGCGATTGCACCAAATGCCCCGAATTGGTCAATAGCCGCACGCAGACTGTACTTGGAGAAGGCAACCCCGATGCCGACTTGGTGTTTGTAGGGGAAGGCCCTGGCAAACACGAAGATGCAACCGGGCGTCCCTTCGTGGGAGACGCCGGAAGGTTGCTCGATAACATCCTGAAGGCGTGCGAGTTGGAACGAGAATCCGTTTATATTTGCAACGCAATCAAATGTCGCCCTGAATATAACCGAACACCTTGGCCGCAGGAAGTAGCAAATTGCCTACCTTTCCTAAAGCTCCAAATGAAGGTCATTTCTCCGAAAGTGATCGTGTGCTTGGGCAATTCAGCCACGCAGGCCGTACTCGGCAGAAATGATGGAGTAAACAAACTACGTGGTTCGTGGTATGAATATGGTAGAGCGAAGGTCAGAGTGACTTTCCACCCCGCCTACCTTTTGCGGAATCCCGGCAAGAAGTCGGATGTTTGGGACGACATGCAAGAGGTTTTGAGGGTATTGAATGCAGGAACTTGAGATCAAATACCGACTTGGCGACCACCACCGAACGGTGCCGCCGCAACGCATAAAACTGCAAATTCCAGGATGGGCAGGTGAGGATCATCGCCATTGCGACGGTGCCAAAGCCCAACCCTGGCATTGCCTGCCATTCGTGGAGGGCAGCACTTACGGTTGCGAACTGCTTTATACGATGCCGGAAGAATGTCGAGTGACTTTCGACGGTGAGTTGCGTATCAATCAACCGTGGATGAAAACTTTCGCGGAAGGCCATTACGGATATTGCGGGCACATTGATATTCGTGTCCCGGATGGATATGCCTTGCGGCTAGAACCCCATCCAAGGTATTTTACGGACACAACCGGAACGGTTCCTTTATGCGTTCCTGGTAATTTGCAAACGGAATGGTGGCCCAGGCAGTTTTTCATCGTATTCAAAGCTCCTTGGCCCGGTCAAGAACACATATTTCGACCGGGCGAGCCATACTGCCAATTCCTAGTAGTTCCGAAAAAAGTGAACTACAAGATCATGGAAATGACGCCGGAAGAAGCCAAAACTCGCTGGCGGCATGAGGGAATGATTTCCACCTTTGATCGACACATTGGCGAAAAGTGGTGGATTTCTAACCGCAATCATGCCTTCAACGATAAGTACAAAACAATGTGCAGGGCTTTCAATCAAGGCGGCATCGAAGGAGTCGAACAACTTTTCAACGCCGCATCCAGCAAGCCCAAACCGAAACGAACTGAATCCAAACTGAAATGTCGATTGGTGAGTGTAGCACGCAAGGAGAAGCATGATGAGCAGTGACTATGACGAAAACATTTGCTTGATGACGGACAGCTACAAAGCGTCCCACTACAAGCAATATCCGCCCGGCACAACCAACGTCTACTCGTATTTCGAGTCTCGCGGCGGACGATACCCGCTGGTTGTCTTCTTCGGCCTGCAATATTACCTGAAGAAATACCTGCAAGGGCAGGTTGTGACGCAAGCCAAGATCGACGAGGCCGACGAGCTTTTCGCTGCTCACTTCGGGACGCCGGGGGTATTCAACCGAGCGGGATGGGAACACATCCTCAACAAGCACGGCGGACGACTTCCGCTGCACATCAAAGCGGTTCCAGAAGGGTCAGTCATCCCGACGCACAACGCCATGATGACCATTGAGAACACGGATGATGAAGTACCGTGGCTCACGAACTACATGGAAACCTTGCTGGTGCAAGTCTGGTACGGCAGCACGGTCGCTACGCAGTCCAGGGAAATGAAGAAGACCCTGCTGAAGTGGCTGGAGAAGACAGGCGATCCAAACCTGATTGACTTCAAGTTGCACGAATTCGGCTACCGTGGTGTGTCCTCGGTGGAAACAGCCGGAGTCGGCGGTGCTGCTCACCTGTTGAACTTCAAGGGCACAGACACCTTCGCAGGTGTGGTTTTGGCCCGGAAGTATTATGGTGAAGCAATGGCTGGATTTTCCATCCCGGCCTCGGAACACAGCACCATTACTTCATGGGGAGCCGATCACGAAGTCGATGCCATGAGGAACATGCTTACGCAATATCCTGCTGGCCTTGTTGCCTGTGTCAGCGACTCATTCGATATTGAGCGAGCCTGTCGTGACTATTGGGGCGGCGAACTTCGTGATCTCATTCTGTCCCGTGACGGAACGCTGGTTGTTCGCCCGGACTCAGGTGATCCTGCCACAATGGTCGTCAAGGTGCTGAAAATCCTGGCAGACCGATTTGGTGGCGAAGAAAACGAGAAGGGTTACTTCGTCATCAACCCGAAAATCAGGGTTATTCAGGGAGACGGAATCGACCATGACTCCCTGGACAAAATCCTGAATTGCATGGCGGACGCCCAATTCTCGGCGGACAACATTGCCTTTGGGTCGGGCGGCGGTCTTCTGCAAAAACTCAACCGTGACACACAGAAATTTGCTTTCAAGTGTTCCTGTGCCACGGTGAACGGCGAAGACCGAGACGTGTTCAAAGACCCTGTGACCGATCCCGGCAAGAAGTCCAAGCGTGGACGCCTCAAGTTGATTACGGTGCCAGCGGCTCATGGACCGGGCTGGCAAACCGTGACTATCAACAAAGGCGAGCAACACACGGACGACAAACTGGTTTCCGTCTTTCACAACGGAGAATTGCTGGAAGACCAGTCATTCTCTTCTTGCCGGGAAAGAGCCGCCGTCAGGGCGTTGTGGTACTAACCGGCCTGTCGTTGATGTTGAACGAGGCAGTATTTTCTGCTCTCAGGGTCAAAATCAAAAATCTCCGCTTCCACAAGTCGTCTCAGCGTATTATGGACGACTTGTGGAAATGATTTTCTACCACGATGGCGGTAGCCACGACACAGGGCACATTGTACGAATTGGGCCAAAACCATTGGCCTACCCTGCGTGACCGCAATATCCTCGACCATTGCTTGAAGTGCTTGACTCATTTTTCTGACCTCACCCAAGTAATTTTGATCCAAGTACATTCTCGTTCGAGTTTGAGTTTTTGCTATCGCGTTAAAACCCAAACTTGCCTGGGTCGATCTCCCAAGATCAACCGGCGTACAGGACTCGCTCTTTGTCTTGAACGCGGTATTCCCGTGACGTTTCATCAAAGGAGAATACACCTTCTGCGACAAGCTGACGCAAAACCCTGCGTATCTGACGCGGCAATGACTTCCCATGATGACGATAGCCGATGGTGAGCGTGCCTGCGACGAAACAGGCGAGCTTCAATGGCTTATCGCGGGCTGCCGTGCCAATCTCTTCGAGAATTACTCGCAGAGGATCATTTGCCGTGGGCTTGGCATTCGTGGCGGGAGAAGCGGAATTCGCAAAATCTGTAATCTTGACAGCGGTCATGGTTAACTCCCAAGTTGGTTGTTAATTGTCCCGTGTTCAAGACCGTTGCACATCCTGTTCCAAATTCGGAATCCTGGAAAAAGCCGGTAAAAATCTCTCGCATCGTGCGTTTTCGACATTTTTCGTGTGCGGAACTGACGCATCAGCGACCAAACTGATCTTCCGAAAACCGATCCAACAACAAGCCTATTGTCGCTTATTTATTGAGGTTGTCAATCAGAAACGCTATCGACCCACTCGGAAAAGCTGGAAAAACGGCTCTCGAACTTGTTTTCGATGGCCGATTTGTACCGGGACCACAGTTCTTTGAACTTTGGATGAAGATTGTATTTTCCAACTTCATCGAGTGGCACCCATTTGTAGTCGGTATGTTCATCGCTCAGGGTGCAATCGAACTGCTCATCGGTAGAGTACAGATAGCACATAAAACTGTGTTTGCCATCCTTGGTCAAAAAATTTGCAAATTGCTGCCCGGATGGGGCGTTTCCGCACTCCTCTTTGGTTTCACGTAAAGCAGTGTCGATGGGTGCCTCGTTCTTTTTTGCCTTTCCGCCCGGTACGCCCCAAGTCCCGGCGTTGTCGCTCTTTTCGCCACGTTTGAGCAACAAAATATGCTGTCCATCGGTGTACAAGATTCCAGCACCACGCTTGCCCCAATACTTCCCACCGTCTTTACCAATGCGATGGAATTGCTCATTCTTCGCCTCAAAGACTTCGGTGATGTTGGGCACGATGTCTTTACGGTCCACGCCCCATTCCGAGCAAACGTCACACAGCACGCCCGTACCATGAAACCAAGCATGGAATGCTTTGCCGCAGCCACAGCAGATATTGTTGGGTGCCTCATTCGTGGGGGAAAGGAAATTGTTCCAGGTTTTCATGTCTTGGGGCCTCTCTTGAGTGGCACTGGCTTGAGTTTCTCCATGTGGCGATCTGGCTCGCCTTTCAACTGATGCATCAGGTTCACCAATTCCCTGGCGACCTCAGCGGCGTTATCACCCTTGCATTTCTCAGACTTTTGAATGGATATTGACTTCTTGTCCTTGTTGTAGAATCCTTTCGAGATCACGAAGCAATCGTGGTCATGATTCCACGTCACACAGCCCACCCACTCGCCGTCGTCCCAATTTCTGGTCGAGACAAGCAATCTCAGCGGCTTTTCCGAGAAGACATGCTTGGTGTGATAGTTGTAGTTTTTGAGAGCGGCTGATACATATCCCAACGCAATTTTGGCGAAGCCTTCCAGGGCTTCGTCTTTTTTTGTGCGATAATTTACCTCGATACTGTACCGGCTTGTCTCAACGGCCTCGGATATATTTCCATGTTGATGCTCGAAGAACGTACCCATCGTACCCTTCAAATTGGCGTTGAAATACTCCAGAGCGATTTTCGAGAAGACTTCCTGCGAAACCGGGATGATTTCATCGGGAGCAACGCTTTTGTCTTCTCGCCATTTGTCAAAGTCTCGCATTTTGCCTCTCGATTATTTGCCTAAGTATTCGTCGGATGTTGTTAATGCCTGTTGCCATGCAGCCGTCATAATCATCCGGGATGTAAATATAATCTTCGCTGGCAAACTTCCATCCATTGTCGATCAAAATCTGCTTCTCGCGTGCATTCAACGGCTTGCGATCAAGCCAATAATTTTTCATGTTACAATCCCCTTGCTTTGCAGCCACATTGGGAACCTTACCCCATGCGGATTGGGAGTATATCGCCGAATCTAGTCAACAACCGCTCTTCCCACTTCTCTTTGTCCTCAATGCCTTCCTGCAAGATCGCTTGCCCATCTAACTGGACGCCGCCATTAGGTCCGGGCGGGTTGCTGATCTTAGTACGGATACGACCGACCATAATTTTGGCAAAAGCCAAGGCCCCTTCTTGCATTGATTGAGTAACTCGCGGCCAATCTTTGTTCTTCTGAACGTACCGCACCATAATGGTTTCCGCACGATAAGGTGTAGGATAAACCTTGATCGTCTGATGTCCGCCAATCCATTCCCAACCACCTTGCTGCCCGGAAATACGCGAGTACATATCTTCATACTGCTTGTAAAGCACCCACTCATTCATCTTGCCCCACACTGGTTGTTGTGGGTTGATGCCGCCTGCGATGCTGCCATAAGCTCCGGCTCCCATGTATTCCAATGGGATGACACCGCCAATATCTGATGCGGAAAATGCCTGCCTTGGCGTCTCTTTATAGGCAATCTCCCGTACATAACCTATCTCTGGAGGCAGAGTGTAAACACTTTGGCCTGGGGTGGCAGTAAATGTGTACCACTGAAAATATTCAGCCGGTGCATAGTCTTCTATAACTTGGAGGGCCAAATCGACCGCTGCGTCCAGTTGTTGCTGGTTCAGTTCCAGGTCGATTACAGGGGCACCAAGCATGAGAAGAACGTAGTCTTTGATCTGCTCTTTTACCCGGTCGCGGTTCTTTCTTGGACCAAGCAAACGGATGTCAAGAGGGTCTGATACACCAAGGTTTCCGCAGGATGTGGAACACCTTGCGGCGTTTAATGCGTCCTGGGTCGGTCGAGCGATGAAAAGGGTATTATTTGCCATAGTAACCTATATATTGAAGAGGTCCAGAAGTTCTTGGGGTCAAATGAAAATGAAGCTGAAACACAGTATCGGAACATTCCAACAATATCTCCATTTGCAAAACAAAGTCGATTTTATTGTCGATTCGATGCCTAATTGGGGCAAACCCCTGATGGAAATGGCAATGCCGAAGGATGTCGCCAAACGCGGCATCAACTTTGATAAAGATGATCTGGAATTCCTTCAGCAGTTTGACGATCCGTCTGTTTGGGCCGATGTTCTACACATGCGATGGCAAATGCTATTTGACGCCATCGACAAAAGGTTCAAGCAACGACAGCCAGATTATGAACGCATCAAGAAAGCAATTCGAGAGGCGATCATCAACAGAGACTACTCAAGTCTCCAAGGATTTTCGCCCGAATTGCAGCGGGATGTTGAAAAATGGGGAAAGGGACATGCAGAACGTCACCAAGACCCATCCAGCAGTAAAGCCATTAAAGACGCCAATGAAATCGCCAAGTATCTAACGTATTTTGAAGTTGAGCGTAAGCACCCACATATCGCAGCAGAAGTTGAGGACGGTTTACCCGAAGGTGAGCGACGATTCACAGTACGTTCTGGCGGTCGCGTGTCACGCCAAAAGAAGACTTATATTGCCAAACCATATTTGAACCGATTGGCTCACAAATTGGAGCGAACAGAAGGTATGCCGCACATTCCGGGCAGCGGCCTGGAAGGCAGTACGGGACAATATGGATATGATCTGTACGATCCTCTCAAGGGGCATCGGTACAAGCCATCAAAGCCAAAGCGAGAAGATTTTGAAAGCGAAGAGGAATACAAAAAGGCTGTAAAACGAGCAAGCCATATTCAAGAACGACCAGATTCAACACGCGGTATGAATATGCCAACAAGACGACTTATTGGTCGCAGACTGGCATTATTTATGGCTCACAACGCCCACCAAATGTACGGCAGCTTCCCGGAGCAGGATGTTATCACTCGCGGAGAAGATGAAGTTCACACGCGAGACAAAAATGGACAAGAATATGTTTGGAAGAAACTCCCGCAGAATTTCAACACCGATGTTTGGATTATCAAAAACATCAAAGACAAGCTAACCAATAAGTGGTTTGGAGTTCTCAATAATCCAGAACCCGGCTCCGTGAAACTAAATGGGCAAGCTGTGCCTATAAAGGACTTGGATACAACTGCGAAAAAATACGAGTGGGCTAGGAAGCTCGCCAACCAGGAGATTAAAGAGTTGGTTGAAGCGGGAGAATTGCGTACCCCGCCCAACCCATTACATCCCCAGGGAGTGCCGATCAAAGTCAGTTTTGGTCGAGACGACCAAATCAAAGCAGACTTTGCTCCCATTTACCTGCCGTGGAAAAAGGTCAAATATCGCGTGGAGGAAAATGGCCGAGTTGTTGAAAAGGAAGGTCTAACGCCAGTCGTCAAAGAAGCTCTCTTCTTGAGACGATGGTATGACGACCCGGAAAATCCTGAAGAGATTGATCCTTCTGAATTGTTGGGTTACGACAAGTCATTTCGTGCCGTAAACCCAAACGAATTCAGCAAAGAAAAAGGCGACATTAGCAGTGCTATTTATCCCAACCAGAATACGGCTGGTCGTCAACACATGAGCGAATTGGACCCTCGCTTCGCCGAGCGATGGGCTTTCTTGGAAGAAGAAATGGGTCGTGTCGGTTTGGACCGATACAACAAGCCTACCAAAAGCCAAGGTTCTGGTGAAACTTACGGGGAATACTACGGCGATATTATCAAAGGCATTTGGAACTGTCTCAAAACAGCGTGCGGTGGCATGACCAATCATGATATTGAAATCATGAAAGGCAAAATACCGGACTTACACCAGCTTGTCGTAATGAAAATGCGACAAAACCTGCGTAATCCAATGCTTGATACAGAGAAGGGCCGAATCCAATTCACTGTCAATGTAACATCCAGTTTTGCACAGCAAGACCAAGGCAAGGGTGGCGGTACGCGAAAATTACGTCGTCTCACCCAAGGTGCGAGAGACAGAAGTTTGGATGATACAGGCGGTGAAGGCGGTGATATGAGCGTCCAAGACGCTGTTACCGCACAGATGGCTGAGGGCGGCACCAGCGGCAGAAGAACGGACGGTCGTCAATTAGAGCGTGGACAGAAGAGTCTTCCTGCGGGGCGATTTGAATGGTCTTACGATCTTGATAACTTCCGTAAGTGGATCAAGCAAGCTGAAGAAGAAGCCGAACAATCGGACAAAGATAAAGCCATGTCACAAGACGCCATTTCGTCAATGGCTCAGGATTTGTTTGAGCGTGGCATCGAAGGCGGCATGGTTGTTCACGCCCGATTGAAGGTTATTACCAAACAGGTTTTCTTGGCAATGGGACTTCCCGAAAATGAGGCCGAGCAGCGAACCAACTCAAAGATTGCTGAATGGAGTGCGGGTCGTTCGTCGGCGACTGATATGATTGCCAAATTCAAATCCGACCCGGAAATGATGGACTTCATCGAAGGCCGAGTCAAACAGTCCGATATTGAGTCGGAAAAACAGCAAAGAATATCCAATGCACAGAAAATGGAATTGGATGAATTTCGCAATTTCGTTCAAGGCCAAGGCATTGATGCCAGAATCGGCGAGCCTGCTGTTCAACAGCATATGCGACAATATGTTCGCAGCACTTATCCTGACAACCAGTTTATTCACGATGAACTAGAGCGAATGATTAGCGGCGGCACAGGAGAACAACCGCAGGCTCAGGCCGCAAAGGAAATCAGTCCACAAGAAGCAATTTCTGCCCGTGATGAGGCCGTCATTCGAGAGCTACTGCGACAAGAGCGTTGGTATGAAGCGGCAATGAATAAAACTTTCAGAGCCAAAGCTCCATTAAAGTGGTTGAATGGAATCATGGGCAAATTGCAGGAGAAAATTGACAGTCCTGGTCCTGGTGATCCTTACACAACCAAGCATTATCAAATTGCTCAAGCCTGGGTCAAGGCAGCAATTGCCATGAAAACGGGGCAACAATGAACTTCGCAGAGTGGCTAAAAGCAAATGAAATGGTGGGAACCGGGGCCATTTATGATGGCTCCGGCGACACTGAAGACTACCAATGGTGGGGCGACCCCAAGTCGGCTAGATACAACATGAAAACCCCGAAGGGGATGAAAAAGCGAAACAAAGAGAAACCAGACGTGAAGGTGAAAAAAGATGGCTAATTGGATGGACTATGCATCCAACCCGCGTGGTTGGCAACTTAAAAAAACGATGTATGAATTCTTGAAGCATCGTTACGCAGAGAATGAAGACATCATCGAACGTATCGGACACCAGCTTGTGACAGATAAGGACGCCAAGGCATTCATGAAGCTGATGATGGATGTGTACGAAACTGGCTACGTCACCGCAGTCGATCAACACAAAGAGCAATTAGCTAAGATCGGTGTCAAGGTCAGTATTGTACAGCCAACTACCGATCAGTGAACGATGGTTGGAAATCAGACGGCACACCATAGACTAGATACCCGCCAGATTTTTCTTCGATTTCCTCTACTCGCCACCAGCGTTTTTCTTCCAGTTTTGGAAACAACACCGATCCTCTGGTGATTTTGTTCACGGTGGTCCACATTTTGAACATCAGATCGGAATTGTTGACAATAACGGCCTCGAACGAGAATGGTCTTTGGTATTTGATTGTTGTGTATTTGTCGCCGTACAGTTCATCCACTTTCTCAGTAAGAGTAGCGGGCAAACAATACACAAATGTCTTCTGCAAATCAGAAGGCAGCGTTTTCTGAGGCACGCGAGGAGGTTCTGGCTCTGCTTCTTGAACGATTTCAGAGCTTAGTTCCGGCATTTCTGGCTCTGGAGCTTTAGTTTCGACCGGGGAAACCGAATCAGATTCTACTATCTTGATCTCAGGAACGAGCGGTTTGGTTTTTTCGAGTTCTTCGACAAACCCTTCCTTGCGTAGATTGCCAAAATCGCTTGTATGTGGTTTGACCGTTGAATTATCTTGTTCAACGGTTGGACTCCAGGAGAAGTTATGAGTCTGGAAGCTGTCCCATCGTTCCTGATCGAGCATAACGGGAATAGGTCCACGCAATTTGTAGGTTGTTCCGTCTTTATTCTTGATAGCCATACCCATATATAAGTCGAGCCGTCGCACAAAATTGGCCCGATCAAGTAAATACACGAAAAGGGAGAGAATATGTCGTTAGTAGTAACCAACGCCGCTGAAATTTTGCTTTTGCAATACCTGTTGAACATGGCTTCGCCAACCAACCAGATATTGCACCTGTTCACAAACGACGTGACCCCCGGTGAAGCCACAGTTATTGGTGGATTGACGGAAGCAACCCAAGCAGGGTATGCCGTCATCACTTTGACGGGCGGCAACTGGACCACAACTCAAAATAGTGGTGTCACGACCGGCGTTTACAGTGAGCAGACTTTCACATTTACCACTGGAGCCACCTTGTATGGCTATTACGTCACAGATACATCCGGCAATTTGTTGTGGGTAGAAAGATTTTCTGGCACCGCCTTCCAGCTACCATCGGGTGGTGGTCAAATTGCTGTTACCCCGACAATCACGTTAGAGTAAGGATCAGAATGAATTTCAACGAATGGCTATCAATTAGAGAAGCAATCGTGCGGGCCGTCCTTCGAGTATTCAATGAAGCTAGTTCGTATGATCCCGATCTGCGTGCAGCCAAAACACAAACCAACCGTGCATTGGAAGATTTACTAGGCCATCGCCTGGATTACTTTGGAATCTGTATTGAAGAAGCACGACGCTATGTTCGCGGACAAGACATCATTGAATTGGCTACACAATTAGCGAATACAATCATGTCGGAACTCAATGATCCCAATTCAAGACTGTCCCATGATTTTGCTAATGCGGCAGACAGTCCTGAGCATATTGGCAGATTGTTTCGCACAGCCGTTCGGTTGAGGGGCAGAAGAGACGCTGATTTTTACACCCAACGGCGTCGTCCAACAAAAACCACCAACATCAGCAGTCTTGCCAGCCAAGAAAAAGGCGGCGAAGAAGGCTTGTATGGTGCTGCACCTGCACCAGAGGACGCGGCCCGACTTGCTTCACTGAAGCGATACGTGGAAGAAGAACTTCAAAAAATGTTGGATGAAGTTCTTCCAAGGAAAAAACAAAAATTAGCAAAAGCCATTTTGGTTGCCAGAGAGAGAATGCGACATGCACCAGAAATGGTGCCTATGGCAGATTTGATGAAAATCTTCAATGGCGAGGGTGATATGCCCAAGATCAGCAAGGGCAGCATGTCAGGAATATTGTCTGTAATCGAGGATGCTGTAAGAAGAGTCGCTGAACGATTCGACGACGAAACTTTACGACAAGGTGTCGCCGCAGGCGGCAAATGGGATTCCAAAGTAGGAGGCTAATGACAATTTACCGAGACGATGGCACTCCTTATGTGCCAACCGGAAGCATTCAACAATTCAACCCGGACCAACCAGAACACGATTTATTCAACAGGTGGGATGAGGAAGCACTCAAACGTGGTGGATCACCAATCTTCTACTATGAAGTATTGATTCAACCACAGACGGTTGATCCTTTGTATCTGGAAGACCGTGGCAAGTTGTTCTCGCCCGTTCCTGTGCAATTGTGGTGCAGCTACGATCCGCAACCATCCGAGAACTTGGTTGGTCCGTATGGAATCGACGCCATAGCTGCGGAGACGATTTTTGAATTGAATTATCGTGCTGTGTTGAAAGCAATTGGACACCCGCCCAAGATTGGCTCTCGTTTATACACACCACACTTACGAGAGAATTGGGTTATTGCTCAAAGAAACCTCAATGAGTTCAAGCTGTGGGGAGCTTTAAGACTCGAATTACTTTGTCAGAAATTCCAAGAATCATCGACGACTGGCGAAGGCAAAGTTACTCAAAAGACACCTGACTTCAAGATTGTGTAATGCAATGAAATCATTCTACAACTTTTACAAGCAAGTGCTTAGAGAAGCACAGCCGCCTATACCGCCTGGAATGGAACCACCAGCAGGACCAGATCAAAATCCACCAGAGGGATCAAACGGAGGAGGATCGCCGCCACCAGGACCGCCGCAGCCTGGGGCACCAACAGACGGTCCTCCTCCATCGGACACGGCTGCTCCACCACAACCAAGTGGCCCACCAAAAGAAATGCCGACTGCACCAATGAACCAACCGCAACGAGGAGCGGGAGTGGCACCGCCAGTACCAAATCCAAAACCGGGAGACGCAGAAGCGGCGAAGCAGATTGCAGGCATTTTGCCGCAAATCTCTGACAAGAAAACTCAAGAATTGGTTAAGCGGGCATTGGCCGGAATTCTTCCGGCTGGTTCTGAAGAGCCTGCTCAACAGGGCGGACCCGCTCCACAACAACCTTCCCCAATGGCGGGTCCGGGAGGAATGGGCCAGTAGCCAACACGGGTTCATGAACTTGAAATATCAATCGCAGAGGTAGCTTCGGTTTCGGGAAGCTACCTCTGCCTTTTTTATCCATGATATATGGCTTCAAACCTGATGCCTTTTTGATTTTGAATCCAAATTTCATTTCTTCAACCCCAACACACGTCTTCCAAATCTTCTGCGGGCGATTTCTTTCTTTTGTTCGGCCCCTTCCACAACGGAATCAAACAACTCTTCAACGCCCGGCAAGCCGCCTTTACTGAAAGCTCGCTTTAATACTTTGTATTTATCGTTGAAGTTTTGTCCCGTATTGTCGTTAAAACTGTGTTCTGCTATCTCGCGTCCATGTTTTGCGATCTTCTCATCGAGCTTGTGTCGAGCTTTCTTTTCTGCCTCAGTCATTTCCGATATTTCGTATACGACTTTCTTAGGCAGAACCAGCATTTGTGCATACGGTTCATTTTTCCTGAAGACATATTCTTGTGATGGTGCTGGAGCTTTGAACACAACGAAAAAAAATTTGGGCCACCATTCTCCTTGAAGATGACCCGGCACGACGAGTGGCGTTTGATTCGTCTCATCTGTGTATAGTCGCGGGTGGGACTCCAGTCTTATCACATATCCGGGCGGCGGTTCAATATCAAGAGACGATGTGAAGCCGAAGTGGCCGGGTGCAAAAATCTTGAATGGCGTATCGACACCACATTCTTTTGCTTCTGCTGAAAAATCGCCATCGAAAACTATTTTACCCATATCTGTTCGGACACGAATTTCTGTGTCGAACGGATAGAGCAACTCCAGCCCGTAAGTTGACCCTTCAACGAACGGCGGACAATGCCAAGGCTGTGGTTTGTCGCCATCGCTGTGGCCGTGCGATTCGCCAGCCCACCCAGGGATTTGGAGTTTAATAGCCTTGGGGGGAATTCCCTTAAACCAAGTTCGATACTTTACCTTAATGGCGTCTATTTTTTCAGTCATGAAGGATACCTACTAAAGAGGCAATATGAGCGATCAATCACACCCACAGAAAAACTTCAATCAATGCAACGAAAAAAATCCGTTGCCACATCGTCACGACACCGACCCTCTGGAGTATTGCGAACGACAATCTGAGGAATTTGATCTCGACTGGTTACAAGAGTGTATCGGAAATCAAAAAACGGGTATCGGTCAGCACAATCTCTGCGACCCGCATCAAGCGGGCAAGATCATCAATGATCCATGTGAAACTAATAAGAATACTCTGTACCGATATTCTAAGGGATTGCGTGGGTGCGATGAAGCCGTCATGGACTTATTCAGAGAAATGGTGGTAATCGACGAGAACGGGCAAGCACATCCTGTTCCTATTATTTGGGCGACTCAAGAGAAGGCCGTGGCTGCTGTCGTTCAAGACAATGTTCGCAAAGACAACACCTTGGTAGTGGACCGCATCAAGTTGCCAATGTTGGCGATCAGTTCTTCGGGTATCAACTTCAATCAAGATCGCTACACATATCACAAAGCAATTGACTACATACGTGATCGAAAAAGGAACTGGAAACCCGGTTTTACTATCAAGGAAAAGTATGAAAGAGACACCATTTTCGGGGTGACGAGAGGCATTCCCGTTGATGTGAATTACACCCTCTATGCCTGGACAATGTACGTCGAGGATATGAATCAACTTCTCGAACAAATTCTCACAAAATTTAGTCCAACGGCATACATACGAGTTAGAGGAGTATCGTGGGAAGTTATCGTCAAGCTCGACTCAATCGCTAATAACCTTGACTTCGAGCCAGGGGATCAAGCACTTCGAGTGATAAAATTCGAGTTTAATCTGACCGCTGAGACATATATACCTCAACCGATTGTCAGGAGGAAAGCGGTACTAAAAACTAACGTCGAACTCGTCGATGGAATGACTGAATCAGAGATTACTTCGGTGTTGGCAAAACTAGAAGAAGCCGTTGAGGAGTTAGAATGCTAGAAATAAAAAACCGAAATAAGTTTCCTGTTCAGTTGGTTGTGAGGTCAAGGAAAACACCCAATTCCTTCACCACCTTGAATGTTCCAGGAATAGGTGCCGGAAAAAACACTTATTACCTCGAAGATGAGAGAACGACTGAATATGTAGATAGGGCAGAGAAACAAGGATTGATTTCCACAAGGCATATACCAAACAAGTTACGAAAGGGAGAGTAAGCTATGGCGATTCTAAGGGGATTTCCACCGTCGAACACTATTAGCCCAAGTGTTCGCATTACAGAAAAAGATTTGAGTTTCGTCGCTCCACCGCTGTCTTTCCACCGTGCGGCGTTGGTTGGTTTCGCCAGCAAAGGCCCAATCAACCTACCTACGGTAGTTTCAACTACGCGACAGCTTCACATCACATTTGGATGGCCGCACCCTGACGTGGGCGATCCTTATCTGATTTATGCTGCCGAACAATACCTCTTGGTATCGAACGAACTATACGTCGTTCGCGTAGGCGATGAAGACAACGTAAGTGACGAACAGGCTACCACTGCTACGGTTGATGTACCGGCAGCAGGTCAATTGATTCAGATTGAGTCTGACACGACTGGTCCTTACACCTTCGATGACGATTCCTTCTTCCGTTGGAGACTGAATGGCGTCTTGGCATCCAAGACCCTCGTCGTTCTAGCGGGCACTTACAACTTGGACGAACTTGTTGATGAGTTGAACGATCAGCTTGACTTCAACAATGACGGTATCAAGTTCTATGAAACAGACGCAAATACGATTGGCGTTCAGACTGTTTTTGCTTATGGACCGGACTCTGAACTAGAGTTGGTTTCTGTCCAGGACGCCGCTTACGGTGGTTCGGGCAGCATCACGGGCCTTGGCACGGGTATGACCCAGGCTTCTATCACGGGCACCAAGGCTATGTACCCGGATGCTGCTTATCAGACCCCTGGCGTTTATGACTTCACTGGTTTGTCTGATCTCAACCTGCAAATTGTGGTTGATGGTACGGACAACGTGCTGATCGACAATGTTGTCCAGGTCATCGACTTGGCTGACCTTGAAGGCATCAGCAACACGCTGGCAGAAGTTGTTACTGAAATCAACAGCCAAAGAGTAAGCGAAGGCGGTTCTCTTCCAGGTGGTTGGGTAGCTTCTGCATCTGGTAACAACCTAGTTTTCAAGACGCTCTCCACAGGTCGTGACGCACGCTTGCGTGTTAAGGCTGATAGCTCTGCTGAAGCCATTTTCGGTTTGTCAACTGTGACGGCCCTCGGTACTAGCCCGCAAGGTGTTAGTGGCGACTCTGCCATTGAGACTTTTGGTCGCGTAACTGGAGCCGAAGCAACCGCTGGCGACATCAGCATCACGATCAAGGCTGACTCTCCGGGTATCGAAGGCAATGCAACTCAGGTTCGTATTACCAATGACATCCGTGAAGGCAACTGGATCATGGAAGTGTTCAACAACGGCGTGAGCGTGGAATCTTGGGGCAATTTGACCAAGGACGCAACCAGTCGCTTCTATGTTGAGACGTTCCTCTCGTTGGTTTCCGATTACATTCGTGTAACGGATGTCACAACGGAAGGGGCACCGCCTGCTAACGGCACCTACACACTGGCTGGTGGTAGCGACGGTATTCCGGCTGACCCGGATGACCAGGATGCATTGCTGATTGGTAACGCTACTGCCTACACCGGCATTTACACTGTGAGTGAGCCAGAGCAAATCGACATCGACTTGATCGCTGTCCCTGGACACTCTTCCACATCCATCACAACGGCACTACTCGACCTGTGTCAAAATGTCCGTATGGACTGCTTGGCAATCATCGACCCACCGTTTGGATTGACAGTGAAGGAAATCGTTCACTGGCAGAACGGTACTCACCCGCTGAACTTGACTCGATTTGACTCCGACTTCGGTGCTTTGTACTGGCCGTGGGTTAAGATTCGTGACAACTTCAACCGAGTTGATGTATGGGTTCCGCCGAGCGGTTCGGTCATGGCGACCTACGCCAGAAGTGACCTTCTCGCGGCTCCTTGGTTCGCTCCTGCTGGTATGAGCCGGGGTACAGTACCCGGAATTACCGACGTGTTCCAGCGTCCGACGTTGGAAGAGCGTGACTTGATGTACGGCAACCGTAACTGCGTTAACCCGATTGTTCAGTTCTCTGACTTTGACGGTTTCGTGGTTTGGGGCCAGAAGACTCTGCAACGTCGCCCAACGGCCCTCGACAGAGTTAACGTGCGTCGTTTGATGTTCGTTATCGAGAAGAGAATCAGACAGCAATCGCGTCAGTTGCTCTTCGATCCACACGACGAAATCTTCCGTCAGAAGTTCGTGACTATTGCCACGAACATTCTCCGAGAGATTCAGACCGGACGTGGTGTCAACGATTTCATCATCAAAGCGGACGCGGAATTGAATACGCCGGACGTTATCGACCGGAACGAATTCCGAGCAAGAATTGGTATTCAGCCAATCCGTGCTGCCGAGTTTATCTTCATTGAATTCTCGGTACATCGTACAGGCAGCTTCACGGAGAACGCTGACACATTCTAATCCGACACATACAGTAGAAAACTGAGGAGATAATTATGCCAAGAAGTGGAGGCGGAAGGGACATGGGCCTGGGCGACATTGGTGGTCCAGATATTGTCTTTAAGCGAAAATATCGCTGGACACTTACCATTGAGTCACCCTGCGGTCCTGAAATTCCAGAAACCGTAGTCAAGCTGGCTGCACGTCCTAACTTAACAATCGAAGAAACCGAAATCAACTTCTTGCACGGCAAGACGTGGATTCCAGGTAAGGGTACATGGGAAACGATCACTGTCACCTTCTACGACGTAGTAGGTGTACCGGGTGCTGGTACAAGTTCGCTATTCGGATGGCTTGCCACCGTTTACAACTTCACCGATCCGGTTGGTCTGCATCAGTCCTCCAAGCGAGGTTCCGGTGCTGGCTCCGGTGGTTATGCTGGTGTGGCAACACTTCAGTTGTACGATGGTTGCGGTACTACGATGGAGCGTTGGACGCTCGAACACGTATGGCCGCAGGCTGTCAACTTCGGTGAACTTGATTACTCAAGCTCTGAAGAAGTCACAATTGAACTAACGCTGCGTTACACCAACGTCACCTATGAAACCGTATCCTGCGGTAACATTTTCGACCCCTGCTGTGCAGGCTGCGTGTAATCAAAGTAGTAAAGGTCAATTATGCCTAGAAGTGGTTTGGGCCAAGATATGGGCCTTGGCCGCTTGTCTGACGCAGACCTTGTATTCAAGCGTAAATACAGATGGACGCTTGAAATACAAGGTCTTTGCGTCGGCGACATCCCACCGTTTTATGTCAAGACAGCGGCTCGACCCAATCTCACCATAGACGAAACTGAAATCAATCATCTACATGGTAAAACTTGGATTCCAGGTAAAGGTACTTGGGAAACAATCCAGGTCACGTACTATGACGTACAGAACAATGCTGCGTTAAGTACACTGTGGAGTTGGTTGGCGTCTGTTTACAACTTTACCGATTTTAACGGTATGCACCAAGCCTCAACCCGAAGAGGGTATGCAGGTACGGGAATATTGAAGTTGTACGATGGATGCGGGCAAGTAATGGAAGAATGGAACCTGTATCATTTGTGGCCGCAAGCCGCAAATTTTGGCGATCTCGACTACGCCAGTTCAGACGAAGTGGTTATTGAGCTTACTCTGCGTTATGCCTTCGCGGAACTCATTTCGACTGGCGACTGTGGACCATTTGTGAATCCGTGTTGTTCTGGATGCAATGGGGCATTTTCTGCTGCTACTATCACAACATTGATAACAATTGTGCCACCAACTCCTCCTTTCCCATCGCCTCCATTTATTCTTGGTGGTGGGGATGGAACCTTGGGCGGCTTTTAAGGAGAACTATGCCACAAAGCGGATCAGGTCGAGCGATGGGTTGGGATTTCGGACTCGAAAGCCCCGACTTGTGCTTACCGAGAAAACATCGTTGGCTGTTTAAGATACCGAATGTATCAGCAGAAGGGGCAAACACTCTCCCGCCCCAAAAAAGTGCTAGGCCAAACCTGTCTTTCAAGGAAATGGAAGCACAGCATTTAACAGAAACAATCTACTTCCCACAAAAGCCAGAGTGGAAGCCAGTAACGCTGACTCTCTACGAACCAACGGCTAAAACGCAGGGTGGGCACCCTGTTTGGGAGTGGGTTAAGAAATGCTATCGCGTCTCAGAAGGAGAGGTTCTTTGGACACCCTCTGCAACCTCGATGAAAGAACGAGCAACGCTGGAAATGTACAACGGTTGCGGCGACGTTCTCGAAACCTGGGTATTCGAGAACGCTTGGCCGCAAGCCATTGAATTTGGTGACTTGGATATGAGTTCCAGTGATGTGGTCACTTGTGATTTGACGATTCGTTATGACAGAGCGTACATCCAATAAGGACTATTCTTCGTCATAATCTACATCGCTTTGAAGGATTTCTCTACAAGCATCTAGTGCTTCTTCAAGTTCCTTCGTTTTCCATCCCAACACGCGACAAGCACCACTTTTATTGAGTCGTCCCTTTTTGGTGTAAACCTTGGTTTCATTCATTAGCAACGCTTCAATAAGTTCGCCATATCCTTGATCTACGAGCTTTTGGATAAGCTCTTGTCTTTCAATTATTTCTGTCATACTACTCATTTTCACCCCACGTTGCAAATATCGCAACTAACCCAATTATACGAACTGAAATACTTCAATCAAGAAGGTTTACGACCTGCCTCTTGCATCGTTAATCGTCTTTTTCTTTGGTTGAGAACAACCGTTTTTGGCAAGTTCTTGTTCAAACTTGCACTTGACCATTTCCAGGTACTTTCTTTTCAATTCGTTGTAGTTTCGTGCAGTCCGGTACAATTGCCGGAAGTGATTGAGTATGCAGGTAGTCATGTAGTTGAAGGCTTTGCCCTTACGAGGATCAAAGCGGTCTACCTTCTCGAAGCAGATGAGAACGCCCTCCTGCACGGCGTCGTCATGGTCAATGAGTCGGAATTTCGCGTAGCGGATCAAATTCTCTGACAGAAGGTAGAAAGCAACTGCCAACTCATCTTGTGCCCGACCAAAATCAGATAGTATTAGCTCAAAAACCTCTTCAGTCAGGCACCAGGACTGTGGCTTTTGATAACGGTTACGAACCGCCGTCATCTTATCTGTTGAAGCTATGTCTTCAACGATCAATGCGTACTTGTTCTTTTCTCTCTTTGCCTCTTGGAATTTTCCAATGATTTTCTCGAATTCTCGATTATTGAGATACTCTGTTGCCATTAGGCTCCTCTTAAAAGAATCGAAAAGGGGTATTATCTACTGTTCAACTCCCCAATTTTCCCCAATTCCCCATTCAAATTTCTATTCTTTCAAGAGTCCTAACTGACTGCACACACCTTTCTTGGCAATTTCGTCTTCATTCGCCACTATACTAGATCATGGAAATCTATCAGACACTCATGGAATTGATTGATAAACCAACCGCCGTGCGTCCCTATCAAAAGCTGAAAGACTTGTATTTGTCTCGCGGATTAGTCCATGAGTCCAAAGCATTTGGCCTGCTAATAGAGAAAAGGTTTGTGAAAAATGCGAACACCCCTGACCACGCACCTAATAATCAAGGATGACGAGGCGTGGATCGAGGAAGCTCTGAAATCGGTTCTGCCACTCGAAGGCTATATCTTCGTAGCTGACATCGGCAGCAAAGACAGCACACCATATATCTGTGAGAAGTACGGTGCAGCAGTAACCCGATTGTCACTGAATCATGATTTCAGCCAAGTCCGCAACTTGATGGTGCAAAGGGATAAACAACCCTGGCACTTCTACCTTGAACCGTGGGAGAAGTTACTGACCGGGGCGGAAGAAATCCAGAAAATATGCACAACCGGGGAAAAACCGTCTTTGCTCTATCGAATGCCTGTTGTGCAAGGGGATATTCTCACCAAGGAAACGCGACTGTGGCACCGGGAATCCAAAGCAAAATTCGTTCATCCAGTCAACGAAACTATCTTGGGAACGGCCCAAGAAATCTCATCGGTCATTTATCAGAAACGAAACAACAGCCGTGACCAGATAAAGTTGGAGATCATGGAACATTGGAGAGAGCGGTCGCCACTCAACACAAATCTACTCTACATGGAATCATGCGATCTGCTAATCAAGAAAAAGTGGAAGCAATTCCTGATTAAAGCGGAGCATTACCTGTTCCAAGAAAAAAGTGACCTAATGCCTATCACCATGACTCGATACTACATGGCGATGGTCTTGTGCTACGTGTACTCGCAATTCGAGCCAGCAAAGCAATACATTACTGCCTGCTTACATGCACGGCCACTTATGGCAGAATACTGGTGTTTGTTGGGAGATATTCACTACAAGAAAAAAGACTACGAGCGTGCAAAAGTCTTTTACGAGAATGCCATTGATTTGGGAGCAATGCGGCAGGCTGATGAGTGGCCTATTGAAATTCAGAAGTATCGCAAATACCCGCAACAAATGCTTCAAGCCTGCAAGGATGTCATCAGCAAATCAAGAGATTACTTAGGCTGATTCAGCTTTGGCGTAGTTATTGATTCTTGCTTGAATGTCCTGGTTTAGCGTATGTATTTCGCCAACCTCTTTGCGTTGAAGCTCAACAATTTTGTTCTCCAACGCCTTATGTTCGGTAACGTCTGTCAACGAGCCTTCCAGGCAGGGTTCATTTTCGCAAAGACGGGCCGACACCATGACCCATTTCTCTTTACCATTTGGCAATCGGAGTTTGATTTCAAAGTCCGTTACTTGCCCGTTTTTTTGCACTTCCTGAATTAGCTTGTTACGGACTGTTTTGGAGTAGAAGTCTGTGGACACGTACTTCTTTTGAAGTTCATCCAACGAAGAGCAATTGAGTATCTCCAAACAAGCCGGGTTCACCATCAAAAATTTGCCTGTTTTCACACAGGTTCGATAAAACCCTATGGGAGCAGTCTCGTAAAAGTGCTTATACACAGGGTCACAAAATCCATTCAAGGTCGCCGCAGACTTGCCGTTTGACTCCATAATTCCCTCCAATTTTACCATGTAGTATTTATGGATTTGGGGCCGGATTTTCTCCGATTAGAACAAAACGTCTAGTTCATTCACTACGACAGTTACCTGATCTTCAAAGCGAGAAACAGCTAGTTGTTTGCGACCGGGCGGCAAATCATGCAGGGCTTTTTCCAGGTCGTCAACGTGGCAGTTAATGACCAACCAGTGATTTTCGGCCAATTTTCTGACTTCTTCTTCAGGGTCCACCAACTCTCTACCTGGATAATACTCATGGAGTTGATCTCTACGTTCCTTCAGAATCCGTCTGTATAAGGGGACATTGCAGGCACAGCCTGGATTTTGCAGATATTTACGAAGATCATCCGTGAAGTCCCCGCCAAGACTGTCTCTAAATCTCTGATCCCTCAGAGCTTGCTTGACCTCCATCAGTCCAATGGGTTTGCTCATTTGGCGTTTCCTCTAATTTCTTGGGTGTTATCATTCGTCCGCAATCGGGACAGCGGAACTTTTTCGGTCGTGACTTGAATTCAGGCACCACCATCTTTTTTTCAACCGGGTCCAAGTACGGAATATTGCCCTGAATTTTGGGTTGGGGAATCTCCACCAAATCTTGAACGTCTGTGCCATCCGTATATCGGTTGTAATGACAGTGTTGGCAATAAAGACGATAACGCTTAATGCCCATCGTTCTTCTCCAGGTTGACGATGGTTCCCGCCTCGAACCAATTCAAAATGGTTGCGGCGAAGTTAGCAAGGAAGCTACCTGCGAAGCCGCCGATAAAAACCGTCCACACGGATGGTTGGGGGTGAGCGGCCCAGGCACAAAACATTCCGCACCAGAAACCACAACACATATAGCAGTCAACAAGAGATTGAAACCGTTCAGGAACGGCGTTCTTGTAGGCGTTCCGAAATGGCTCCATGATGCTGCTGTCTACGATGATATGCGTCATTCCAATGGCAGCGACCGCAAAGAACAGAAAATTAGACATGGTTATCTCCAAAAGGATATATGCACTTGATCTTGATCCCGATAGAGACAAAAGTCTTGGAACCCGGAAATCTCACACAATTCTTTTTCTAAAAGCTCCAAGGGAGCGGATTTATTTACGACGATACGCTCATCTATCGAGTCGAGGATAATAGAGTCTTGGAAGTAATTTTCCAACTTCTCAATATGCTCCCCGCTCATTGCTTTTAGAATGTCGATGACTGCACGCTTCCCCATCTGTTTCAGACCGGGCACTCGTTGAGCCAATCGCCACTGATCGAAGTTGGGAGCAAATTCGGGCAGAAGTTTCTGAACTTCTCTGTCCCGAAAAATTAGTTCTTCGACGTTACTCAGATTTATTTTCATGTAACTATTATAGTGGCACTATGGTAATTACCCATTTTGTGAGATTCTAAGGAGACACTTATGGCTGACGAGAATGTTTTTCGACCAACACCACATGAAAGTGATCCGCCAACTCAAGAAGCCGCAGCCAACCAGGAAAAGTTGGCTGGTATCGACGCCATCCGTGCTGCTGCCGCAGGCAGCGGTGCCGAGGAGCGAGTCCGCCCAAGTGAAGGCGGTGGCAGCTTTGAAATCTCTGGCAACATGCCTCCGCAAATGCTAGAGGCTATGCGACGGGCACAGAGCGGCGGTGGCGGCGAAAGTACACCGAAACGGGGTTTCGGTGGCATGGGAGGAAAGTCCCAACAAAGGTCGCAGAAGCGAGACACCAGTGAGAACACGTTTGTTCAACGGCATGGTGGCAGCGACCACTTGAAGGAATTGATTGCCGGACTGAAGCAATCTACATCCATCTATGAAACTCTGGAGTTGCCATCCAGAGGTCGCTTCTATAACGGTGATGATGGACCGGCTGACGGTGTTGTGAGCATCCGTCCGATGACGGGTGAAGAAGAGCAAATTCTCGCCACCCCGCGATTCGTTCGCAAGGGACAAGCTGTCAACATGATCTTCCAGCGTTGTATGCAAGGCAACTACAACCCGGACGAATTCTTGACTATCGACAGAACTTATCTGTTGATTTACCTTCGTGGTATTTCTTACTCACCTGAGTACGATGTCGAGGTTAAGTGCCCCGACACTGAAAAGAAGTTCTCCACCACCATTGACTTGAACAGCCTGTTCGTTGAATCCTGCCCGGATGACTTTGGTCCCGTGTTGGAAGACGTATTGCCTACTTCTGGCTACAAGTTCAAGTACATGCTTTCGCGTGGTAAGGACGAGCGGGAAATTCAAGACTATCGTGAACGCCGCATCAAAATGTTTGGTGATGCGTCTGCCGATGACACGTTGATTTACCGAACATCCATGTTGCTTGACAACATTGAAGGCTTGAGCGACCAGCGAGAACTTCAACAGCTTCTCAAGAGCTTGCCAATCAACGACGTGGCTTACATCCGTGGCTGCATCAATGAGCCTCCGTTTGGGGTGGAGACAACGGTGACTATCGTTTCTCCGTTCACAATGGAAGAGTTTGAAATCGAACTACCGTTGGAAGCAAATTTTTTCTTCCCACGCCGCAAGAAGAGGGACGACACCCAAGCCTAGACTTATGGGAAGGTTTAGCAGAAGAAGTATTCTTCTTCATGTATCACATGCAACAACCTATGGGATCGTCAATGTCTCTCCCGATCAACCTGAGAAAATGGATCATCGAAAGGTTTATCAAACAGAAAGAAAAAGAAAACGAGGCGATGGAATCCGCCAAGAGAAAAGCAAAATCAGGCTCAAAGTCGAGGTAACATGCAAAAATACAAAAACTATTGGCTTGATCGGCGTGAAGAGAAGAAAAAGAAATCCATTAAACAATGGAAGAGGATTGAGATACTCTCCAGTAATTGCTGGTTGATTTGGAAAAATGATGTCGAAAAATACAAGGAACGATACACCTTGGATGAATCCGACGCCAGTTCGCCAGTAGAAGCAGTTTATCTTGGCCGAAGCGGAAAAGAGCTAGAAGCTGAAATGGACAGAAACATGCGGGAGAAAATGTGCCATGTTTATGACGGGTTTGGGATGATGAAAGGTACAATATGAGAAAAGAAATCATTATCGTAGACAACATCCTCCCCAACCCCGATGAGGTTCGAGCATGGGCCTTGCAGCAGACGTTTCACACGTCTCCTAATCACAAGGGGCATCGAACTCAATGTAAACAGTGTTACCAGTCAGTAAACAACGAGCAGTGGGCCGATATTATCGGATGCTCGACGTTGAAACCTGTTGGAGCGTTTGGGCAATTCACATTCATGACTGCCGAAGACCCTGTTGTATATCACATAGACCCCTTCGATTGGGCTTGTGTGATATACCTCACTCCAGACGCTCCTTTATCGTCCGGCACATCCATTTGGCGTCCGCGAAACGCAGCCAGCCCATTTCAAGGCGGGTTTTATGACCGGACGAAGTTCGATTTGATCGACCAAGTGGGAAATGTCTACAACCGAGCCATCATCTGGCGAGGAAAGAATATCCACTCCGCTACCGAATATTTTGGCAAGGATAAAGACACAGGAAGACTCACTCAGAACTTTTTTTGGAATGAATGATGGCAAAACAGAGATTCCAGAACCCGACATGCGGCGATGACGTAGAGCTACGTTTGTTGGTTTACAACGCCAACAGCCTGCGAAGCGTCAAGAGCATCGAAAAGGTGGAAATATTCTTTTGCGACCCGGATGCTGTCACAGCTACAAATCCAGATGGTCGTACACTGGTGGAGACGTTTACTGGAGACGATGTTTCCCTGGAAGACGAGGGAAAATATCTTCTCGCCGTCACCTTAGAATCTCCCAATTACACAATTGGGCAGTATATCGACGCATGGACGTTGACATTTGAAGACGGAGAATGTGCGGTCGCAACGATTGAAAATCACTTTTCAGTCTACCCCGACCTGTGGTTTACGACTCCAACTCCACCAGTGTATGACTTCAAGTTGGAATTTCGACCCAACCGAATTCGCAAGGGGTCGAAGCAATATCTGATTGTGCGAGTAACGCCCAATGTGCCTACCAAGGCAGATTTGAACAAGTTCTACGAGAACCTTGCCATTGTTTCCGACTTGCGAATTTCCGTCAAACAAGTCTGCGGCGAATGTATGCCGCCTGAAGAAGATTTGCGACTGGTCGTTGATCGAGAATTGATCGACTATCGGGAGAAGTGCTTTGGATATTACTTCTTGGATACCACGGAGTATGAGTGCGGAATTTACGATATTTGGTTTGAACTTTGCTTCGGAGAAAACTTATTTGTCACCGAAGCAAACCAACTGGAGATTTACCAATAATGGACAAGCATGATTTTCAACCGCGTGGCAATGTGCATCTGGACAAAGAGGCTATTGAACCCAGGAAGCTCCGTGTTCACGCGACCAACCCATTGGACAACCAGTTCAGAGTTATCCTGAAAAGCAGCCCGGACCTGAGCGAGCAATTTGTTCGAGTATCACTTAATCTCTCGCAGGATTTTGTGGAGTTCGACGTAATAGAAACCCCGAAATGGGACGTATTGGATTGGCTAATGACAATCAAGAATGAAGACCTAATTGAAGGCGGGGAATGCATTACCTTGCTTTCTTTGGACGAGAGCAAGAAAGGTAGCATTCTATGCATGTTGCAACTAGAAGGCTTGAGACTCCTCAATCATGAATGTCAATTTGCCAAGCAGCCACCAAGCTCATACGGGATTGATAGCGGTTCCAGTGAAACAATATATCATGATATTCGAGTCTCTTTTGAAAAATGCACAAGAGTTAAAGAGCAAATATCTGCATAAGGAGTCACTTGGACTACAAGATCAAATCCATGTCCTTCGGCGAAGGACATCCCGCCCTCGACAAAAACACCGTCTTCCGCCGCACCTTTCGATTCCTGTTGTTTCCCCAAGGGAACATTGACTTTAGGAATTGGGTCAAAAAAGCCACAATTCACTACTACGAAAACACCATCAAGATGGAAATCTATGACTATGGTGATACCGACGAGTGGATCGAACAAGTCCAAAAAACGCCGCAAACGATGCATCTGATAATGATGGACGGCTGCGGGCAGGTTCTTAGCGGATTACGACTTGCTGAATGCTATGGCGTTGAACATTCTGTGGATTTTGACTACGAAAAAAGCGATGTTCTCACGCATGTCTTGACAATGAAATACAAGAAAATGACCCGCAATACTGGCAAAGCGGCCATGAAAATGTTGTCACAATAACTACTATACGATGCAGCAAAAAGTCCTTGGGAATATGACTCATTCCCGAACATTCCGCCCGAACGAGGACGAGGGTAGCTGTTACCATAAGGAGTTATTATGGCTTATTCAAATCGTTTTGTAGTCAACGTCCTAGTCAACGGACAAATTCAGAAAGAACTCCAATCAGGTCAGGTTGGAATCCCGTTCGGTTCTGAATACGCTTTGCGTTTCCGCAATAAACACAATCGACGAGCGTGCGTCAAATTTTTCATCGACGGCGAGAACGTCAGCGGAAATGGTTATATCATTCCTGCCAACGATTATGTTGATATTGAGCGACATCACGCAATTGATCGTGCGTTCAAATTCGTAGAATTGGACAGCCTGGAAGCCCAAGATGCGGGCAAGAATGGCCCCAACATCGACGGGAGCAAAGGAGTGGTAGAAGCTCGCTTCTACTTGGAGAAGAAAAACAAGTGGGTGCAGAAGCCTATTGAACATCATTGGCACTATTACAACACTTGGCCGACACTCAACAATCCTTACGTCCCGCCAGCCGCACCAGGATATTCTTGCGACCAACCAGAGTATTCCACTTGGTCAAATTGCAGTAATGATGCTTCTGGCTCAACTCTGCGAAGTTGCTCGGCCTCGGATTCAATCCCGGAAAAAATCACGATCTCAGACAAGATTCCGTCTGTGATTTTGTGTTCCGTGCCGCCAATGCAGGATGGTGTCACTGTGGAAGGGAATTCCACCGGACAATGTTTCAGCAGTGCCCATATCAACTTGGAAGACAACTTCACGACGATCAAGATCGTCTTGAAGGGGATCGCCCAGGAAGAGTGTCGCCCCATCGTGCCAGTCCCTCAAGGATCATATTGCACCAACTGCGGTGCCAAAAGGGATAAAAAGGCAAAATTTTGCGGTCAATGCGGAACCAAGTTGACCTAATTTTGAGAAAGTGAACGAAAAAGGCACTCAGGGGGCAGTCCCAAGTGCCTTTTTCCTTTTGGGCGTGAAAAACCCCACGCTCAGTTCGTTATTCATTGCGGACGCCGCGTTGGTTGTAGTTGTCAACCAACACATCAACTCGCTTCATGATCTCAGAACAAAGGCTCTTCAATGCCGCCGCTTCGACCAGCAAATCTTCTTTCTCTGTTCTGTACTTCAAACCTGCAATTTTGCAGAAGTTGTTGACTTCAACGTCAAACGTGTCGATTTCACCTTCCACAATGTTCTGCAAATAGATGGGAAGACCAGAATGGTAAACTTCTCCTGCTTTCTTCATGTTGGACCAAGTTGCCCGCAACGCAGAGTGAGAATTTCCTTCGAGGGTCCAAGGGTAACGCATACCCGACCGTTCCTCGCGTCTTTTCTTCTTAGTGGCCTTGCACTTAACGCCGCTCAAAGTCCGTAATTCATTGGCAAATTCATTATCCATGAAATCGCAGTCCTGGGTGCGATACTGCAATTCGGGAGGCGTCTTGTTTTCTTTGCGAACCTTGGACAAGTCCGGCATCGCGGCTTGCTCCAAATTGTCGTCCAAAGGCACTTCCTGCCGCTCCTTCCTGATTTCGTGAAGGTTTGGCATTTCTGCCTGTTCCATCTTCTCCGACCACAGCAAACGATTGTCTTCGACAAATGGGTCGTCCCATTCACCAAAGATTTTATCCGCTTCCTCTCGACGGAAAACCTGCGGCCTGCTCGATGCCGAAGGCTGGTAAACATAGTGATCCGGTTGTTTCTTATCTGTCTTGTTGTGGAAGAAATCGCTTCCACCTGTTGGCTGTTCGCTCATCCTTTTTGTTCCTTTTCTTGAGTGTTCGGGAAAAATCTCGCCAATTAAGCTCAATGTATCTATGCACAAGCCGTCAAAACAACACGGCCTTTGCCGACCGAACTCCTTTTAGCAGAGTAACTTCGGATGCAAAACAATGGTGGAACTTCCACTGACAAAAATGCGTGCTATCACGTCGATGTTCATCTAAGTTGATTTCTGATCCTAAGTCTTTGAAATTAAATCAATACGCCAAATTTTTCTGCACAATCTGTTTTACAACCTCGCATTTTGTCGTACTATCCAGTGTCACCGCTTTCCCTTTTTAGTCTTGGAGACGCCCCATGTCACGCAGGAAGAATCGTCGTCGCGGAGGAAGCCAGCAGGACCAACCCGCTCAAGAACGGGTGCTTGAAGCAGGTCATGCCGCTTCGCAAGTCAATCCCGTCATCCAGCCGGATGGCGGCGGTCGTTCGAGTGTGGCCGACTTGGTGTTGGTCCGTAATGCCCGTATCCTGCAAGGGAAAGCCGTTCCTGAGCAACCGACAGGCCGTAAGGATGTGCCCACAGATGGCAAACGGCCCGTTATCGAGGTCGCCGACAGGCAGATCGAGGATCGTGCCCTCAATCGCTCCGAGGAAGTCCGCAAGGAGATTTGGCGGTCTGCCGAGGAGAACCGCAGGTACTACCACCAGCAGTTGACGCTGGACACTCATCCCAAGCCCTGGTTCCACTATCTGAAGCAGCGTTTCCAGTACGCTGAATTCATCATGATAGACCCGGACATGGCCCAGGCGTTGCTCCAATCGCAAGTCCTGAAGGACGGCTCGTCCGCCAACCGGAAGATCAAGGGATGGTTGCTGGAAGAGTACAAGCGGGACTTTGTGAGCGGACGCTGGATTCCTTCGGACGAAGGCATCGGCATCAATCTGTCCGGTTGCTTGTTCAACGGACAACACCGTTTGACCGCCATCGTGGAAACCGGAATCTCTTATCCGCTGTGGATCACGTTCAACGTGCTGGACGAGGCCAAATTCGTCACCGATTCGGGGGCCAAGCGAACGACTTCTGAGAAGTTGCAGATGGTCGTGGACACCAAATTGGGTGGCCGGGTGGCGGGCATGTTGAAGGCCATCATGCGGGGGACTGCCGACCGCATGAAGTTCTCTGACCCCGAAGTCGCCGAGTTCGCGGCCAAGTGGGAACACGTCATCGCCTGGGTCAAGGACAACGTACCGGCTCTGCGGGCCGAAGTACAAGCCGCCATCGCCAAGGCGTATTTGTGGTACGGAGAAGAGAAGATCAAGCCCTTCTGCGACCGTATCGCCAATATCCAGTTCGATGGCGACGGCGACCCGGCCAAGGCCCTGTTCGTGGCTTTGCAGCGGGCCAAGGTCAACCGCATGAACAGCGTCGGCGTGGCCTATCGCAAGGCCCTGGCCGCTATCGAGGCGGATATTGAGGGTCGCACCATCCAGAAATTGCAGGGTGCATCCCGCGAGCAGGATATTTTCGTCTGGCTCCCTGGTTGGGAATTGCCGCCCGGAGCGGCATATAACCAGCAGTCGTAACGAATATCAGAATATTCCGGCGATAACCCCCGCTGTTGCCGTAAGTCCCGGTGGCAGCGGGGGTTTTGTATTTTGCAATCTCGCTGAACCAATTTGATATTGGTGCGTCTATCAGGTGTCGCGGATTTGCAAATTCCGTCCCTGGAAATTATCGAGTTTACAATCTCGGTTCTCCAGAGTAGGATATTGAGTACACGACACGAACTTTCCTTTAGGACTTTCTTGGGAGACGAAGAACATGGGTCTTCGAGACGACAAGTTGGATTTCTGGATTCAGAACGGACTGAACGTCATGTTTATCGGCAAACATGGCGTCGGCAAGACCGCTATGGTCAAGCAAGCGTTTGAACGCAATGGCTTGAACTGGCGATATTTCTCCGCTGCTACGATGGACCCGTGGTGTGACTTCATCGGTGTCCCGCGTGAGCAAAAGGACAATGAAGGCAAGGGTTCCTACCTGAAGCTCATTCGTCCGAAGGGTTTCCACGACGGCACCGTCGAAGCTCTCTTCTTCGACGAATTCAACCGTTCGCCCAAGAAGGTCCGCAATGCCGTGATGGAACTGCTCCAGTTCAAGAGCATCAACGGCGAGGCATTCCCGAACCTCAAGCTGGTGTGGGCTGCCGTCAACCCGGAAGATGACGAAGACGAAACCTACGACGTGGAAGTCATCGACCCGGCTCAGATGGACCGTTTCCACGTTCAGATCGAAATTCCGTACAAGCCGAACGGCCTGTGGTTCAAGGACACCTACGGCGAACGTATGGCGAAGGCTGCCATCGGCTGGTGGGATGAACTCCCGGACGAAGAGAAGAAGAAGGTTTCTCCTCGTCGTCTGGACTACGCTCTCCAAGTGTTCAACATGAGGGGAGACATGAGAGACGTGTTGCCACTTAGCTGCAACGTCAGCAAGCTGACTTCGGCTCTCAATACGGGTCCGATCACCGAGAAGTTGACCGCCCTGATGACGGCCAACGACGGAGCGGGTGACGTGGCGAAGGCACGTCTCTTCATGACCAACGAGAACAACTACGCCTCGGCCATGAAGTACATCCCGGAATCCGAAACCATGATGACCTTCTTCCTGCCGTTGCTCTCGAAAGAGAAGTTGGCATCGCTGATGGCCGACAATGAGCGGGGATGCAAGTTCATCATCCACAATTCGGATCGGTATCCGATCTTCCAGGATGTGTGCAAGCAGATGCTCAATGCCAACACCAATCAGCGGTTGGTGAAGAAAATTCGACGGGCATTGAACGAGAACGAGAGTCTCGCCAATTCCTTCGCAACCGGGGGTACGGCAAAACCCGACCCCCCTTTCTTCAATAAGGGCAAGAAGGGCGGAACGAAGTATCGTGAAATGCTGTCCGAATTGACAACTCGGAAGCAGGACACGACACATCATCGGATGGCAATCTATAACACGGTTGTCGCCGAAATTCCGCAGGAAATGAACGCCGACGACGCCCTGGCGACGTTGGAAATGTTGAGCAATCTGGTGTCCCGCATGTGGGTCAGCACCATCAGTTCCACTCCGATGGATCATCTGGTGCCGATGGTCAACCACTGCATCGACAGTATCCACAAAGATACTGGCATGGACTGGACTGGCATCCTCAACAAGCACGGCAAACGGATCAAGCCGTTGTTGGAGAAGCTGAAGGAAGGGGCGGTGATTCATCGAGTCCTCACTCCGGTAACTCCCAAGGCTTCCTAACGGAGCCTTCCTCGCCGTGGGGGCGTGTCGTGCAAACCCACGGCGAGTTTTTTATCTCCATCAACAACTTGGGAAAATACCAATGAGCGAAGACAACTACAACGAAATCGAAGACGGCGACGTGACTGTTGACGTTGAAGACGTTGATAGTGATGGAAACGCTGAAGACAGCAACGGCCCGCTATTCAATATGCCGGAACCGCAAATCGACGACCTTCGGATTCCAACCGAAGAGTGGCTCGACATTGCCCGCGATCTGGAGTGTCACCACGCTGTTTTCTACAAGTTTTGGGACATGGGCAAGCCAATCTTCTCCGATGCAGTGGAGACGGCGGCGGTCCAGTTCGACGAAACTGGCGACTTCGTGATCTTCCACTTCAATCCGAAGTTCTGGAAGAGTCTCGACCACTACAACAAACTCTTCGTGATTTGTCACGAAGCACTGCACGTCATTCTGAACCACGGCGTCCGTATCAGCGATGCCGGTGTCAACCGGCGTGCTTGCAACTCCGCTCTCGACGTGGTGGTGAACCACAGTTTGATCCGAGACTTCGGATTCGACCGTAGGTCCATCATTAACGAAGAGAAGCTCTGTTGGGTCGATACGGTCTTCAAGGGTCGCAATCCGTTGCCGCCCGACGACGAAATGTTTGAGTTTTACTACAACCTCTTCGAGAAAGTCTACGGTCCCGGTGGCGGACGTGGCGACGGCAAGGGTAGTGGCGACAACTCAATGGGCGGTATGGCGGACGGCATGGGCACTGTGGACGACCATAGCTTCATGGCGGAAGGCGATGGCGAAGACCAGTCCGACAATTGGGACCGGGCTATCGACAAGCTGAATGAGGGTATCAGTGACGAAGAGAAGGAAGCACTGAAGAACCTCGTCAACAAGCACTTCCAGCAGGACGGCAACAAGCAAGGCAGCAAGAATAGTCCGGCTGGAACCGGCACAGGCGGCATCTGGACCTTCGCTGGAAAGCAAAAGGTCAAGAAAAAGAAGAAGTGGGAAACGGTCATCAAGAAGTGGTCCAAGAAGTACCTCAAGGAAGAGTACAAGGAACTGGAGCAGTGGGCACGACTCAATCGTCGTATGACGATGCTGCCCCGCGATATGTTCATGCCTTCCGACATGGAGATCGACGAGCAGTTCGAGGATGAACAGCGGATCAAGGTCTACTTCTTCCTGGATACGTCCGGCTCCTGTTGGGGATTGAAGGATCGGTTCTTCAATGCCGCTCTCAGCTTGCCGCCTGAGCGGTTCGATGTTCGGCTGTTCTGCTTCGATACGCAAGTGCAGGAAACCACGCTGGAAAGCCGCAAGGTTTACGGTGGTGGTGGTACTGCCTTCAACATTATCGAAGACCGTATTCAGAAGGAAAAGAAGACTGAAGAAAAGGGCAAGTACCCGGAAGCGGTCTTCGTTATCACGGACGGGTACGGTACTCCGGTCAAGCCGGAACAGCCCCACAAGTGGTACTGGTTCCTGACAAGCGGTGGGAGCAAGAGCTACATTCCGAAGGAAAGCAACGTCTTCAACCTCGGAGACTACGAGTAACAAACCCCATACGAACAAGCCTGTCTGAGATATGGCAGGCTTGTTCTGTGTGGATTTTCTTGGAGAACCATCTTGGGAACTAACTCATGGATTTCTCGATCTTTGACAACCAGGAGAACTTTCCTGCGTTGACTTGGCTTGGCCGCAAGGATTGGGTCACGTTCCAAGACTTGCCTGCCCAACGTGCTATCTCGGCACAGCCGCGAGAGATCGTCTTCAAACGAGGCAAGAGAATTGCCCGTCCCGGCCAACAGCCCCCGGAAGAAGACCCGGAAAAAATCTACGTCTACCAGAACGAGTACAACCGCAATCGCGGCGAACTCTGGCAAACCATTCGTACCATCAACGAAGTTCTGAAGTACGACGTTCTCTCTACCCTCTGGCTCTTGACTTTGAGCAAAGCCCTGGCGGGTGGCCCTAAACTTTTCCGCCCCACATGGCAACAGTGCGAGGCTCTGGAAGAGACAGACGCCACCTTCCCCTTTGAAATGTACAAGCAGCCATTCCCGGTTGTGATTTTGGAAATTCCAAAGGCATATCAAGACTTGTTGGTTAAGAAGCACGGCGTCAAAGCTGGCCCCACCCACGTTCTAGTCCACCACGACGCCAAGCGTGAGTTCATCAGCTTGTCCGCCTTCTACAACAAACGCAATATCATCACACACGTCACGCCGAATCGTGATGAATACGAGACAATTGAAGACTCGATCATCAAGAATCGTGAGCGGCGAATGTCGCACGGGATTCCAGTCAGCAGTGAAGATGAAGCGGAATTCAAAGTTGCCGAAGTCGTTCAACGACTCGGCATGAACTTCTGCATGATGATGACTATGTTGGGAACCAAAGTGGCTGGACCGCTTGATCCCAATAAGTTGAGAGAACTGGAACAAGCCTCAAAGGGCACCAAGAAAGGGCTGCCATCAAATCGTGCCTGGAAGGCCATGCAGCAGTTGCACGGCCAAATGTACTTGGTTAAGTTCGATCAAGAAATCGCCTTCTACGATGAAATCGAAGAAGCGATGCCAGTCGGAGAAGGCCAAGATATTGAACAGCTTCGCAAATCGCCTCGCACCCACTGGCGTCGAGGCCACTGGCGACAACAACCCTACGGCCCAGGGCGAACATTGCGTCGGGCTAAATTCATCAAACCGTTACTCATTCGAGCCAAGTATTTCACCGGGGATCACAAGGATACCAGCGTGACCTACGAAGCTCATCCAGGAAGATCAAATAAATGAACACCATTCTAATCAACGGGGTGCGTATCGAAGCCCCTCCCGGCTCCAACGTCACCGTTATCAACAATCAGGTCTACATCGACGGGCAACCAACCAATCCCGCCCATCGAATTGAAGGCGTTGGGCTGACCATCGACGTGAACCAAGTGCCCATCACGGTCCACTGTGACCGCGACGTAACAGTCAACGGCAACGTCAGCGGCGGCGTAGTAGCCAATGGCAGCGTTCGTTGTGGCAACGTCAGTGGTGGCGTCGAAGCAGACGGCGATGTGGTTTGCCAAAACGTCACGGGCGGCATCGAGGGCCGCGACGTTCAATGCTCAGGGCACGTCACGGGCGGCATCGAAGCCAGAACATTCCGAAAATGAAAGTACACATGAGAAGAGGCTACTATCGCAGCCTCAAAAGCGGAAAGGTTGTCTATGTGCCGCCCCATTGCGTGGGCGGCAATTTTCTGTTTGATGACCTTGAAGTTTACGACCCCGATAAAGAACAACAACGTCGCACCATCGACGACGAATGGCGTCCATCAAAATTTGACTTTACAACTGAAGTAAGATAACTCCATGTACGAACAACAGCCGAACCAATCCTGGATTTTCCTTATCAAGACCGACAGCTATGCCGGTAATTTTGAGCGGGATATGTGTGCGTATATCACCGGCATGGTGGGTGAATGCGGCGTAGGTGCGGAAGAAGCCCAACTGTTCTACCAGGAAATGGGCCTCGTTGAACACCTGCTGGATGAAGGAGAATACGATTGGGACGGCATAGACGTGAAATACAACGCCGAAGACTTCGAGAATCCTTTTGCCCTGGCCGTTGAAAGCCGAGCCGATGAACACGGTTGTCGCAGACCGACCAGTTTGTGGCCTGCGGAGATCAATTGGGTGGCAATCTTCTTCGAGCAGAAGCCCACCGACGAAATGATTGAGATCATGCGAAGTCGTGCCGCCAAATTTTGTCGGGAATATTGCCCCACCCGCGAGCATAAGTGGGACCGTCACAAGATCAAAATTCTCGGATACGAGTTGCTTCGAGAAGAAATGAAACAATTTCAAGAAAGATCGTGGCCGTCATGAAAATCTGGAGACGCCATCGCGGGCCGGTGACAGCCAACCATATCGGGTTTTGGATTTACGACGAAACCCGGACGGTGCCTGACACCACGGAAGAAGACCTGCGGAAGAAATTCAATCCGATCCTTAATATCGAGCCGGATGTTTTCTACCGTGATCTGACGAAAAACGTCCGTGAATTGGACGCCATTGTATGGGGGCCGACTCAACATCACCCGAAATTCGCTTACGTTCAAGTCAACCGGGACGGAACGATGCATTTCGAGTTTGATAACGAGCATCCTTATACACCCGATGAGTTGCGGGCCATTATGCGAAAAGCCAATGCGGCCAAAAAACGAATTACCTGGGGAGAACCAAAATCATGATGGACCTTGACACTATTCACGCAATGTCAGTCAAAGCTGCTGCCAAGGCAGCCAGAGAGGGCAAGACTCCGTATGTGCCCTTCAACTCGGACGAGATCGACCGCTATCCCACATTTCCTTTCCCCATGTTGGGCGATTACGTCCCGGATGGATGGGAAAAGACGGACCAGGAATGGTTCTGTGATATGAGCGGCTTCGGCGGCGACGATGAGCCAGCCCTGTCGGTCGATCAATTCAAAGCCGCTCTAAAAGAATACGTGGAGGAACATCCGGGCCACGGATTCGCCATCACCGAACACGGTCAGTTCCAGTGCTACGTTGCTGCTTACGAGCAGCAATCCCGTGGCAATTGGCGAATCAATCTGAGGGAGTCGGCATGAGTACCCACGGCAACATCCGAATCAAAGACGCCGAAGGCGGCTTGGACGTATGGCTCCATGCATATTCAGATGGTCATTCGACGGAAGCATTCCGGGATTTGAAAACACTCCCGGAATGGCTCGCCCAACGTGCATTACTTTCTGATTGGCAACGACAAAAGCTGGTCAGAAGCGAACTCGAAGCCCGCGAATGGGGCAGCCTGGGGCCGTGGCAACTCAGTGTCTTTGCCATTTCTTGGTGTCGGGACGAGCGTCTCGTCATGCAAGAGGCGGTGACAGGTGAGACAGACTTGGATGCCATTCGCAAAGAACTCTTCCGGGAAGCGTGGCGATGTTCCCTGGGCGTAAACCTGTCGTACTGTTCGGCGTCAACTATTGTTGGATACATGGTCCAACGTCATTTTAGCCGCTGGAACATTCTCAACGAGGCTGATGCACCGTGGCATGATGTGGGCGATGATCCTGACTTCCTAGTCGAGTGCTATGCATCAGAAGGATATTACGACATTACTCCGAGTCGAGACTTGCTTCGTGACGCTGATGCATATGCCGACGATGAACCAGCATTTCGGTTTGAAAAATGCCGGGTCAACTTCGCCGACGATCTTTACACAGCCTTCGAGAAAGCAGGCATTGAGCTTGCAAAGGTGTTTCATGAAGAAAGCAGCGGGGACGCTTCTGTATCAGAAGACGAGTGAGGGCCTGAAAGTCCTCATCGTTCACCCATCAGGCAGCTACAACAAAAATGCACCCTGGAGTATCCCCAAAGGGGAGATCGAGGGAGACGAACACCCACTTCAAACGGCTGTGCGAGAGACAGCGGAAGAAGTGGGTCTTGATATTCCAGAGGATTCTCTGGTGTATCTTGGCTCCGTTGAATATAAGTCACGGACCAAGGAAGTGCTTTGTTACATGGCGGAAGTCCCGGCTGGCACTTGGGCGGGCGTGAACTCTTGGGAAATCGACCAAGCCAAATGGGTTTTCCCCGGTGAGGCCCTGGTGCTTCTCAAGGATGAGCTACGTCAATTCGTAATCAACCTTCAAGTTGTTCTGTCGCCATGACGACTTACGAAATCCTGGTGATGGACGGACCCAACGCCGGGACAAAAGCGGTGAAAACCTTTTTGTTCCGAGACGAGGCGTTGAATTATGCTCAACAGACATTTCCCAACCGAAGGGTGAAGATCAGAGAATTCGACGACGTTTCTTTTCAAGAGAACATAGTGGATGATCTGCATCCACCAAAATATCGAAGTATTGACGACGAATGGAGTACGTCTTGTGAGTAACTATCTCGCCTGTGTCCAGAAAACCGATATTTATTCTGGCAAGACCAGCTTCTACAACATCAAAGCCAACGATCCCTTGGATAAATGGATCGAGGAAGTAAACAAACGCTCCCAAGAATGGGGCGACAATGCCCGGCACGTTCTTATATCGGCAATGCCGATCAAACAACCAAGTGCTTTTGAAATTGGACTGAGCGATGAACTCGAAAGATCAAGTCGAGAAGAGCCTGCGTGATGCCGCGATGGGGAAGCCTGTCGAGGAAACAGAAGAGTCATCCTTGCTGCATCTGACACGGGATGACTTTATCACCAAAATGCTCAAAGAAGAAAACGGTCAAGCTCTGCTCGACCTGATGGAGTCCGGGGAGTGGCGAATTTGCGAACGTATGGGCCTGTGCAATGCCTATTACGAGGGCAGCACGGCGTATATCGACGTGCCCGGTTGGCAAAATCTGGTGGCTCACCTTCAAATCGTACATTCGGTGTAACATGGCAACATTGCTGACAATTGATTGGGACTTCTTCATCCAGAATCGTGGCGAAGGCGATCCCAACGGAAAAACCAAACTTCCCAACGGGTCGGAGCAGACCAATTGGTTGCTGTTCGATTGGGGTGCCTTTGAAGGCCACTCCCCCACTTTGGGTGGAATCCTCTGGTTTTCGCGGGCTGCTGGCTGGCTGCGAAATGGGATGGACATTCGTGAGGATTTGGCAATCTTGCCCGAAAAGGGCTGTGTCGATCCCGTGAAATTTTCCCACATTGTCAGGGAGCAATTCCCGAACCTGCTGGACGCCGAACGCTACGTGGGCGATTCCCACGCCTGGGCGATCTCCGTTGTTCGCTATTTGACGGAAATGCATGGCCCAATTAAGGTTGTGTCATTTGACGCCCATTGCGATTTGGGATACTGCGGGGACAAGGTAAAGCGGGAAACGGAAGCCGGACATGCCGATTGCGGCTCTTGGCTCTACCATTCTTTGGAAAAAGGGTGGGTTTCATCCGTGGAAATCGTTTACCCGGACTGGAAGGGTTTGCTAGAATGGCAAACAGCCTCTCAGGAACCGTTCCTGGAGCCTTTTCTGGACCGGGTAATTCCACTCACTTGGTCGGATTGGCTCGCTTCAGGACGCAAATACGACGATCTGGAGGCCATCCACCTGTGCCGGTCGTCAAACTGGACGCCACCGTGGCTGGACCAACGGTTTCTGGAACTGAAAGACCTGTTGTCCTTGGATGAGTGGTTCAATTTGGACGACGAGTACGACAATCCTTTCGGCGGGTCGATGATTGGCGGGTATGACGCTTTGGAAGCAAGAGAATTCGATTGGGAGAGTGTGAAAGAGGACGCAGAGCAAATGAACGCATTACTCAAGAAAGGGTAATATGCTCGAAAGGATATGTACTTGGCCTAACGGCGAGGCCCGGAGCGTAATCGTCACTTCGGTATGCATTAAGGATGCGACCGCGAAAATACTTTGGAATGAACCTGTGAATAGTGTCAACAAGGCGGTCACGGGTTTTGAAGATACGGTGCCAATTAGTTGGCTAAAAGGAAGGCCCTCCCTGGCCGATCCCCAACAAACTAGCGAGTAGGAGCAGCAGATGCCATCCAGAACCGACATGACCGACATGGTTGCCAATCAAATGATGAAAGGCCCCAGGGCCGGACGACTTTCTGCGTCTCCTCAAGAGAAACAACGGTTCATTAGCCGTCACGAAGAGAATATTCAATGGGTGCTGGAGCGACTGCCGCGTGCAAGTTGTGCAGTCGCAGCAGTGACCATGAAATGTCTCATCAAATATGGCCGGGAACCTGTTGAAAGGTGGTGCGATGCCCTGAAGCATCAGAACTTCAATGGGCAAAATGATCCCGCATATCACCTGTGGAAATTTCTCTTGAAGCACAAAGGCAGGAACACTCTTGATATTTACAGGAAGTCGCTCTGTGCCGCCAAGAATTACATGGAGGGCAAAACTATCACGCAACTCAGACCTTATCAGGAAGACGTGTTTCAATGGGATGCGGACTGGACAGTCCCGGATGAGTTCATCGAAGGCTATAACCGTCCCGATAAGGACTACGAGGCAATTCTCGCATAATTCATTCGCGTCGATTCGGATCAAAATTTGACCTCTCGTTGCTTAAAGCGGCGAGAGGTTTTTTGTTTGGTCGATATATAAGAGTATGACTGAAAAGAATTTTGGACGCATGGCTTTTTTGCTTTGGCTAAATAATTTTGAAGCCAAGCAATTCATGGAAGCAGTTCTCGACCAATATGGCAAACCTATTGGTGGCGTAGACGATGCTGACGATCCGTATTCAATATCCCGTGGACGCTTCGAGAAAGAAGACGAAGACGGACAAGTCTGCCTTGTAGGCTATCAGGGCTACAAAGAACACAACCCAATGATCCAGGCTTTTGCTCAACAAAACCCTGAGAATCTGGCTCAAACCCTTCTATTCGCACCACTTACGGCCAATACGAACTTCAGCCGGTTCAATGAGTGGTTCCCGGTCCTGATGCAGTTTCTTCGCACACGCGAGGAAGTCTCCAGAGAAGAAGTCTCCAACTTTGTGAGCGGCGTTGGCGGTCAGCGTGCCAATGTTCCCCGTGGCGGACTTTTTGCATCCGTATTGGACCGTGGTGAGGGCAACAAAACAGAACTTATTTCCTGGCTCTGGAATAATCGCCGGGAAATATACGAAAAATCCATGCATATGGCCGAAAACAAGGAATGGGAGGAGCTTATGAAGCTCTACTCGGCCTTTCCTGGTGTGCAGCCCGTCAAAGCGGGATTTATGGTGCAACTTGCGTTCGGTCAAATTGGATGCATTGATACTCACAACACAGCCATGTATCGTTCCATCGGCAAGCTCATGATTAGCGATCCCGATGTGCCCAAAGAAGAAAAAGAAAAATGGAAGGAACTCGCCGCTCTGATGCCGCAAGGGCCTAGCGATGATATTGGCACTATTCCCAGGGCATGGTCAGCTTTTGGAAAAAACGAAAAGGGCGGGCAGGAGAAAATCGAGAAAGCCGTCAAGGGTTATATGCAAGTATTGTCTCACATGAACGACAATATGGGTATCACCCCGCGAGCCTTGTGGGATTTTTGGGTCAACTACGTCGCACAGCGATACGACAAGAAGAAAGACAACCAGTATTCCCCCGATCAAGGACTTTCACACGCCCCGGATGACGAACAACTATTGGGAGTCCTGGGAGGGAAGGATCGCCGCTGGAAAAGAGGCAATGTTGGCTGGACGAACATGGTTAAGCCACACGCCAAAAGCGGCGGCGTCAGTCGTGTTCACTTGATGGCCGCAATCACTCCGGCTGATCTATTGACGCAGATCGACTCACAACTAAACAACAAATATCATGTTATCAACGCGGCACTACGCGGTGATAAAGATGGTGCCCCGGCACTACAAACACTATCGGCACGTATTCTCGACCAAAAAAGATTGGAAGCGATCTTAGCGTCGGGCAGCAAAATCAATCCAGCAATTCGTTATGCCAAAACACAAAATGACCGCACTATGGAGCAACTTAAAGAGCAAGCTGAGAAGGCTTTATATTGGTTGCTTACCAAAAAGTACGGACTCAATCGTCGTGACGCAATGGAATTGATTTCCATTTACACAACCACACTAGAGAAGCTCTACGATAAGCACATCAAAGAAATTTTGAGCAATCTTCGGACTACCGCCACGCGGGCAGCCAAGAAAGCAGGAACTTATATTGACGATGATGAGCAAATGGGGCACGGCGTAGACACCTACGACCCTATGCAGCCTTTCAACACTCGCCAGTATGATCCTGATGCCAAGAAAGACGCCACGAAGATTGGTCGTCTGGACAAAGCTGTTGAGCCTTATATCTCGCCGCTTCAAGCAAAAATCCACCTACGCCAAGAGGCGGATAAGGTGGAGCGAGCGGCACAAAAGGTCATTGAGCGAATCAGGAGCCAGATGGAAGCTCCAAATGCAATCGTGAGAGACTTGACGCTTGGCGGAAAGCAAAGCAAGATCAAGAAAGCCAAGGCCAAATACGCTCAGGCGAGAGAGAATTGGGACAATGCCGTCGCAGCAAATCCAGATAAGAAACAGGCTGCCAAGGCAGATTATTTAGACGCTCGCCGAAATTGGGAGCAACTTCAGAAGGAGCTTGAGAAGGCTCAAGCTCAACTTCAGAAGTTACAGGATAAAATTGATGAGCAAGAAGCCAAAATACGTCAGGCTCAAAATGCGTTCAAACAGTCGAGCGATAACGTAGTAAGCAAGGCTCAAGCCGAACTCAAGAAGAAACGAGACAAGAATCGCCGCCAGTTGCACGGCGAAATCTACTAATCGTCTTCTTCATCTTCGTAGTCTTCGTCTTCATCGTCCGAAATATCATCGACTTGATCGAGATCAATTTCGGCCTCTTCGCAAAACTCGCGTCCTGCTTCGTTCATGGCACTAATGAGTTCGTTAATATCCACATTGGATGGCAACTCAATAGTGCCAGAGATTGCGTAGGTTTTCATGCTTATGCCTTCTTGAACAAGACCCATTCGCCCTGTTTTCCAAACACGGCGTCACTGTATTCATCAATGTGAGCGATGCCAGGAATGGCCTCCATCACATAGTCAAACTTGTTTTCGATGCCATACTTGAACGCAAGGTCAATATGGCGATCCATTTCGTCGCTGAGAGCTTGTGGAATCTTGATGACGGGGGCACCGCTCATCAACATCACGTAATCCTTGAGCGACTTCTGGTCCTTTTCATGCTCTCGCCGCATATGAGGTCGCTTCATTTCCGCGATCTCATACACGAAATTCTCAATGGCCTCGGACGGCTCCTCTTGTTCATTGAGCGGGGTAACTTCAACCCAAGTTTCGTAGCCACGCTGAGGAAGAACAATGATGTTCAAGCAGTCGTTTGGCTTCTTCTCCTTCAGATTGAAAAGAACTCGCTCGGAGAAGGCTTCCGCTCTGTGGGGCGGCAATTGGCCCACATTCAAGTGGATGGTGACGAGGTATTTGCCGTTGTTTTCCGGCTCTGGCTCTGTTGCGGTTGCAAGGACTGGTATGGAAAAGGCTCCTGCCAGCGAGCCGACAATAACTTCTCTACGATTGATCTGGTTCATCTGGTAACTCCGATAATAATTTCTGGAAAGCGTCGGTTAATTTTCGAGTTCGCTCCATATCAATTGACCGACGCGAATTGTGGAGCGTTACCTCAATATAGGACTTTCGCTCCTCATAAGAGGTATGATTGTCCCAATATTCATCAATTGCCCTCATTGGAGGGGATGTTCTCGGCAACGCAGGGCCGACTTTGCCCGTCACAGGATCAACGCTGGCAATTGCGGGGCGACAGCCTTCACAAGAGTCACAGAATTCATGGTCCTCCATCATCGGGAAATACCTCTTTGAAAACTTTGTGGTTGTGAGAGTCCGGCCCCGGCACGCCGAAAATAACTTTGCGAAACACGCCACGAAATTGGTCGTTCAAGTGTTTGCGAAATAATTCAGCAATTTGTTGAGGATCGTTGCGGAACACTCCGCAACCCCAGGCTCCCAAAATGAGAACTTCAACTTTTTGCTCGGATGCAATGTCCAACACTCTCAAAATCTTCTGCTCAACCAATGGCTCGTCGGGAGCAGGATTGACCACAGCGGGAACGGTGATTACCCCGCATTCAAATGGTCGTTCGAGAGGGACCAACTGCTTGTCTCGTTGCACAAGCGTCGTGCAATAGAAGCCTTCCACGCCTTTGAGCGGATAGTGCTGCCGAACTTCCTTGCAGTCCATGAGCCTCGGCAAATCCGAACGACGAAAAAGGTCTTCCTCTTGGGTTTTGATAGGCATCGGCAAATCAATAACTGCCTTGTACCCGCCGCCCGGTCTTTTGTGGGACGCAAAATTAAGACAGGCGACCTTGCCTTGCTCCTGACCAGCGATAGTGAATGTATCTTCGCTGATGACTACGAACTCCGTATCAAACGGAGGCGATCCGTAATCTTCGAGACAAGAATCAAAAGTGTGTTCTTCGCGGTAAAATTTCAAAGGATATTCCCGTTTTTATCGACCGTGCGTTGCAAATACGAAGCCTTTGCACAGGGCATAAAACCCAAAAACGACTCACTCTCCCGCAAAGAAATTCCCAGGCTTCCATTCAGGAGCCGACTTTCCGTCGCCGATCCTTTCTCGGAGTCGAAGGATGGCCGGTCGATGTGGTTCGAGGCCCTGAGCCACATACTGATCGCCGAGAGCAACAGCATGGTTGTACAACTGTTCGACCGCCTGCGGCATGTCCTGCATGATATAGTCGTGCTTGGCAGACTTGGCGAACCGAGCCTGAAACATTTCGACTACATCCTCCACAGAATATCCGTGGCGTTTGAAAATGTGGAAGGCATTGACTTTGGCGTCAAGGGTCGTGTACTCCCACTCCGCACACAGACAATCGAACAGGGTTCGCATGGAAGAATCATTTCCCAAGGCTTCCATGACTTCAGACGTGAAGAGCATTTTGTTGAATGCTCTTACGGTTTCCGTACTAATTATCATCGTCTTCTCCAAGTGGAGGAAGTTGGAACAGAGTTCTAACTACATCCCATCCCGGAAAGCCGCCTAAGTTTGTGTCGTCGATGTAGACATGGGCGTACACTTTTCTGCGTGTCGGCCAATCCTGGCGGAAGTCATGATCCATTGGAGTTTCATTTACTCCAATGAATTCAACACCGTTTTCTTTACAGAAATTGACGGCATCTGTCAAGTAACGCTTGTCAATTCTGTGGCCCACGTCTTCGCGGCAGGTTGTCAAATCAACCCATACCCGGCGTCCTGAAGATCACGCAGCGTCTCAAATGCTCCTGGCATGGGCGGGCCAATACGAGGCCATTCATGCTCGACAATTGTACCGTCGAAATCAACTGCGATTAGTTTCATATTCAATGCCCCTGGACTTGAGATATTGGGATAGCTCCCCGGCTTCTTTGAGCGATAGGGCAGCAATTTGGTCGCCCAATTTCTCAATGTCGTCTGAGAAAAAGGCTGTCGCCACAGGTGGCCCACCTGGAGGCGGTTGTCTTGTAGGTAATGTTTGCGTATTCATTCGAGAAAATAATCATCTGGCAACGCCAGTAGGTTTTCGAGTTGGACACAGACCCACCCATCATAAAGCATCAGATATTTGAACTCCTTCAAATGCGGCTCAATATCTTCATACTTCAAAAAAGCTACCCACGGCTTACGGGTGCGAGTCCATGCCATGATAGGCATTCTACCACAGCGTTGCCCATCTTGTTCAGCTTGCTTCAAAAAGCCGCTCAACTCCTTGTTTTCCTTGCCTCGCTCAAGAACCGACTGCACGTCGATGGAGTCGTAACCACCCTTGCACTCGAAACAGAACTTGAACCCTTTGGGAACAATCAGATCGCCAGAAAAGACATCCTGAGCGTGTTTTGGCAAATAAGATACCTGACCCCATCGGTTGCCGGAGCCAACGGATCGAGAAAACCCTTTCCCAAACCTGTCGGTCAATATCTTGACCAGCTTTAATTCGGTACGGTTTCCTTTCTTCTTCCCGTCAACTTTCTTTTTCTTCGATGAGTCGTTGAGAATATCTTCAATTACTAGATCGTCATGTTCCATATTACTCCTAAACTTAGCAAGTGTAGGATATTATACACTTGCTTCTGCATCTTCCAATTTTTGCCACTCCTCTTTTCGGCGGTTAGTGAAGGCTTCTCCGAAGACTTCAGCGATAAGTTTCCAGTCGCGTTCGTTCATTGCCGCCTCTTGTTCAGGAGTAGCAAAGACTCTCTTCATGCCTGCGTCTTCCAGTGCTTGCATACACTTCTGATATTCTTCTTCACTGATCGCGGGCGGATCACCCGGCTTGCGACCGACTTCTCGACCCAATTCTTCGTAATATCGGGTCTTGTCGTAGAGTTTGTTTGTTACTCCATCATCTAGCCAGCGGAGATCGTGGAAGAAACCACAAGAACAATATGCATATTGATAGTCATCGTATTCTTCGCCAAATGCTCGATGAATTTGGCAGTCCCCATGATGGGTCAGATGACCCTCTGGATACTTAATGACTTTGCGAAAATATCGGTCGTGAAGCTGCTTCAAACCGCGTCGTTGGCGGTCGATGTCGTAACCGAAGATTCCCAAATCGACTTCGCTCATGTGGTTCTCCTTTGAGTAGGTAGATTTCCACTATTCTACATCATTGGCGGACTGTTGCCAGCCGGAGCCGGGGGTGGAGCGGGTGATTGTAAGGGGTTTGCCTGACCTGGGGCTTGCGGCCCGGTGGGCATGTCTTGTTTTTTGGGTTCTGGCTTAACCGCACTAGCTGTTCCCTTGGAATTGTCTGCCGGTGCCGTGTCAGAACTTGCAAATTTGTTGACAGGAACACCGAGATCACCAGTGAGTTTTTCAAGCTCACTGGCGGAACTCGATATTACAGTTTGCAAATCATCTTTCTCTTCAATTGCTTTCATTATCGCCACTGCCACCTTTTGAAGAACCTTCAAGTGCTTCTGTTCTTCTTTCGGCCACTGACTGTGGATGATTCTGCGAATTTGGTTGGCAATCTTTTCTGAGAATTTAGTCAGATCACGGGTGCCCATATTGGGACCGTCGTCACGTAATTCCTGCGTTGCAGTAAGTACGTCACCCACTTTCTGTCCAAGATATGCCCTGTGTTCACAAAGCACAAAACTTTCAAATTCTCGCCGCCCAATTCCCATGAATCTCCTTAGCGATGGTTGTGATGGTTGTGATGATGGTGATGCCGATGCGGGCTGTGATGGTGCCGATGCGGGCTGTTATGATGGTGAAAATGTGGATGATGGTGATGATGATGGTGGTTATGCGGATACGGATTCACTCGATGATGTGGATACGGGTGATGGTGGTGCCGGTGGTGATGCCGATGATGTGGATACGGGTACACATGCAAGTGCGGGTACGGGTACACATGAAAATGAGCATGTGGGTGCCATCCGTGGTGGCGATGACCGTGGTGGGCATGACCATGATGATGACCGTGGTGAGCCACTTCTACAATGGCGTCTGTTTGATGTGCTGCCACGTCAGCAGGGGCGGCTGCCAATGCAGCCAACATGATTAGAGAATACATATTTAACCTCCTAATAGGGTTAATCTATTTATGATTCTCCCAAAGATTTACGATATTCAATCGCGGAAGAAATCAAACCCCGGAAAAGGGGAGAAGGATCAGTCAAACGACTGCGAAACTCCGGGTGAGCCTGTGTGCCAATGAAAAATGGATGCATTTCTTGCTCCAATTCCATGACTTCGACAAGTTCTGTGCCGGGATTCCTGCCCGAAACTTTCAAACCTTTAGCTTCCAAGTCTGCAACGTATCCGGCATTCACTTCATAACGATGACGATGCCGCTCGCTCACAACCTTCTTCTTGTATAGAGAGTATGCCAGTGAATTTTTCTTCAATTCACACTCATACGCTCCCAATCGCATCGTCCCGGACTTCTTGCGAATGTTCTCCTGGCCCTCCACAAAATGAATGACCGGAGTATTGGTAGAAGGATCGAATTCGACACTGGTAGCGTCTTTTTCCCCGCAAACATTACGGGCAAACTCAATAACAGCACACTGCAATCCCAGGCAAATCCCCAGGAAAGGCACTTTTCGCTCCCTAGCCCATTGAATGGCCTTGATTTTGCCTTCCACGCCACGGGTGTCAAAGCCGCCCGGAACAATGATTCCGTGAAGCTCGTCGTTGTTCAAGAATCGAGTGACGCCACGCATGTCCTTGTATTGTTCGAGTTCTTCCGCATTGATCCAGACGATATTGACTTTCACATCGTTGGCAATGCCGCCATGCAAACAGGCTTCCTTGAGGGAAATATACGCCTCATCACAATTGTCGTATTTTCCAAAGATGCCGATATTAACAGCAGGCATATCATTGGCGAGATACTTTTCGACAATCTCACGCACCTTGCTGATATTGCAGCGTTTGCGACCCAACCGAAGCATATCGGCAAACAAATCGTCTACCTGCCGGTTATAGAACTCAATCGGCACCTGATAAATCCACCGCACGTCCGGGGCTTCAAACACAGACTCTCGCGGGACGTTCGTAAGGTTGGAAACCTTCTTGAGCAACTTTTCAGGAAATTCCACCCGGCCCTGGGTCAGATTTCGGCAAAACAGCACATCGGGCTGAATGCCATGCCGCTGCAATTCCTTCACAGAATTCTGCAAGGGCTTGGTCTTGAACTCCTTGATCGTCTCGACCCACAAAATAGGGGCCACCATAACGATCATCACATCGTCTTTGTGGGTTTGCTTGAAAGTCCGAATTGCCTCGAAAAAAGCAAACGATTCAGCGTCTCCCACAGTGCCGCCAACCTCGGCGATCACCACATCATTGGATTCTCCAAGTTTCAGAAGCCGTTTCTCGATCTTCTCAGTGACGTGTGGCATCAACTGAATAGTTTGACCGAGATAATCCCCGCGTTCTTGTTCTTCGATAAGCTCTTTGTAGAGTGTGCCGCTAGTGCAGATATTATCCTTGCTGACAGTGATGCCAGCAATTCGCTCATAATGGCCCAGGTCGAGGTCAGTTTCGGTGCCATCGTCACACAAAAAGCATTCACCGTGTTCGCGGGGTGCGAGAACCCCTGCATTCGTATTCAGATACGGATCGAATTTTACCAGAGTGACACTGTGTCCTCGCATTTTGAGCAACAAGCCGATACTGGCCGCTGAGACGCCCTTGCCAGTACCGGAAATGACGCCACCGGCAACGATGATGTACTTACTCATCTGATACCTCCGCGTGCCACCGTGCTTCAACTGGCGATTGCTTCCACACGGACATCAAACAGTCGTAGCAGAGTTGTCCCTTATCGCCGTCGCAGGTCCAAAAAACTGCACATTTTCGAGTCATTTCCAACGTCGTTTGACGCAGGGCTTCGGCCCAAAGATCGCTTTTTTCTTGGGTCAACTGTCCATCTGACCAGAAATTTGAGCCTTCGGCAAAGACGCCAGGAGCTTTCTCCCGTGCCTTTTTATCAAAATCTCGTCGATAACACCAGTCACATATCCCGTCTACCCATACGGCTCCATTTTCAAACATAATAACGCCATTTCATTCAAAGGTTCTCTTTCATTGTAGTGCAAAAAACAAGGGGGCGGGAAAATCCCTGCCCCCTTTATATTGAACCGCTACAAGAGGCTCCCGGAAAGCATTACACTTGCCTGCGGATTGTTTGTCAGTCCCAATCCAGTCCACTGGTCTGATATTCGGTCACTCTCGTCTCGAAGAAGTTCTTCTCCTTCGCCAAATCGGTCGATTGTGACATCCACGGGAATGGATTGGGCGTATCGAACGCCTTGGGCAACTCAAGTCGTTCCAGACGGCGATCAGCAATATACTCGACGTACTTGCTGAATTGTTCCGCATTGATGCCTAACAATCCGTTAGGACAGGCATCATGTGCGTATTCTTGCTCAAGAACTACCGCCTGTTTGATGAGCTTAACGACTTCATCCTGGAAGTCCTGAGTCCAGACACCTGGATTTTCTTTCTTGATGGTGTTGATGAGATCGCATCCAAATGCCAAATGGACGCTCTCATCCCGCATGATGAACTCAAATTGCTCACCTACTCCCACCATCTTCTTTTGTCTCTTCAACGCCAACATCATGGCGAAGCCAGCGTAGAAGAACACGCCCTCCATAATCACATAATATCCAATGAGATCATGCAGGAACCGTTGAATATCAGCGTTGCTTTCAATCCGAAAGTTCGGATCGAAAATAACCTTCGTCAATTCAACGACATACTCGTCCTTCTTCTTGATGGACGGAATTGTCTGATACATACCGTACACTTCGTCCGGGTCGAAGCCGAATGTATCACAACAATAGATAAAAGTGTCCGTGTGAATCGCTTCCTCGAACGCCTGTCGCAATAAATATTGGCGACAAGCGGGGTCGGTAACATGGCTGTATACAGCCAGTACGAGATTGTTGGCCGTCAGTGATTCAGCCGTAGAAAAGAAACCCAAATTCCACAGAATGAGACGACGCTCGTCTTCGGAAATCAAATCGGACTTCCACTGTTCCACATCGTCCTGCATCGGGATTTCTTCGGGTGTCCAGTTATTGGACACACCCGTCTTGTAATGCTCCCTCGCCCACGGATAACGAATCGGCAAAATCTTGTTCGGATCGGTTCTGGTATCATTGATACTGATAAGTCCCATTATTTCTCCTTATTGGCACGCTTCGCAATCGGGGTTGTCCAGAGAACATGCTTTTGGTTGCCCATTATTGTTAGCATATTCTCGCTTTTGGGTGAAGCCGAATTTGCTGGCGTCGAGAGTAGATTTTTCAATTTGTGACGCTCCGAGGGTGCGAAGATAATACGTCGTCTTCAGGCCCTTTTTCCAAGCGTACATATACAACTCTGACAGCAGCTTGCCAGACTTGCCACGGATAAAGACGTTATGGGATTGGCTTTGGTCAATCCACTTGCCACGCAAGGCCGTCAAGTCAATCGCCCGGAAGGGATCAACCTCAAAGGCTTCCTTGTACTTGTCCTTGAGTGCCTGGGGAATCTCATCAATATTCTGGATGCTACCATCGTGGAACTTGAGTTGGTCAAGCATGTCACGATTCCACAACTTGAGCTTCTTCAAATCTTCGACAAGATATTCATTGACGATGGTGAATTCACCCGTCATGTTCGCCTTCACGAAGATATTCTTGAACAAAGGCTCGCCACAGGGTCCGAGGCACCCCACGATGCTGGAAATCGTAGCGGTAGGAGCGATTGCCATCGTATTGGAATTTCGCATCCCCTGCTCTTTGACCTTCTTCTTGAGGTTCTTCCAGTCCAAACGAGTTTTTCTGGAGACATCAATCTTCTGGCCGCGTTCTTCTTCCAGGAGCTTGATCGTATCAATCGGGAAAATGCCGCGATCCCATTTAGAACCAGGGAATGTTTCGTAAGCCCCACGCTCCTTGGCGAGATCAGACGAAGCACTGATTGCATTGTAGGCAATCAATTCCTGCAACTCATCCACGAAGTCATCGGAGCTTTCATAGTTGACATTCGCCTTGAACATGGCGTCTTGCAGACCCATGATGCCCAAGCCAACTGGACGGTGTTTGAGATTGGAGTTTTCTGCCTCTGGCACCGGGTAAAAATTCAAACCGACCACATTGTCAAGCATACGCATGGCAAGAGTAATGGTCTGACGCAGCAAATCCTTATCAATGCTGCCATTATCAAGAATATGGTTGTATAGAACGATGCTGCCAAGGTTACAAACAGCAACTTCGCCCAACATGATCTCGCGGAACCTTCTACCGTTCTCCACCTTGTCTGCAACAATCTCCGAAGCCGAGGTATTGAGGGTAATTTCCGTGCAGAGATTACTGCTATGTACAACGCCCACATGATCTTGTGGCGACCGTACATTGCAAGGGTCTTTCCACGTCAACCAAGGATGGCCGGTTTCAAACAGTCGTTCGAGAATCCTACGATAGAGATTCACAGCCTCGATAGTCTGGAACTTCTTGATCTTGCCTCGCTTGGCTTTGCGTTCATAGGCGGTGTACGCCTTACGAAACGCTTCGCCGTACAAATCATGAAGATCAGGAACCTCATCTGGAGAGAACAGGGTCCACTTCTCTTTCTTTTCCACACGCTCCATGAACAGGTCCGGCAACCAAACTGCCGTATTCATATCGTGGGTACGACGACGGAAATCGCCCGTATTTCGTCGCAAATCTGTGAAATCGAAAATGTCACAGTGCCATGCTTCCAAATAGGCACACGTTGCACCACGTCGCTTGCCACTGCGATTGATGGCAATCGTAGCAGCGTTGGCAATATGCTGGAAAGGAATCACTCCCTGGCTGTCAACACCCGTACTCTTGATGTGTGCCCCCGTAGAACGGATGGGCGTCCAGTCATTGCCCAAACCACCCGACCACTTAGACAACTGAGCATTGTCGGTGAACGACTGGAAGATGCTCTCCAGGTCGTCAGAAACCGTGGTCAAATAGCAAGAGCTAAGTTGAGGATGTGAAAGACCAGAATGGAAAAGAGTAGGCGTAGACGGCATGTACAGCATCTTGGACATGACATCGTAAAACTTTACAGCCCACTTATGCTTGTCGCTCTCGTTAAGAGCCATGCCCATAGCCACACGCATGAAAAATGCCTGTGGCATTTCGAGACGCCGACCGTCAAATTGTGTGAAATATCGCTCATACAAAGTGAACAGGCCGATGTACTTGAACATGCTGTCTCGATACAGATCGAGCTTTGAGGCAAGTTCATTCAGGTCGTAGTCCAACATCCGGCGATCAAGCGTACCTGCTTCTACGCCAATGTAGATCGAATCAATAAATGACTGTCGGTAATCGTTGTCCGCTTCTTTGGAGCCAAATTCGCTGGAGTGACCAAACACTTCCTTCTTCAGCTTTTGCAAGAAGAGTCGTGCGGCCAACACGTTATAGTCTGGCTCGATCTCGATGAACGAAGTAGCAGAAAGGATCAACGCCTTTTCAATTTCATCCGATTTGATACCAGAATAGATATTCTTGACAGCATCCTCGAAAATGGCCTCTTGATCGACACTCAACCCTGAAGAGTGTCTGGCAATCGTTGCCTTCACCTTTTGAGGGTTGAAGAGGACTTTTTGCCCGTTGCTTTTCTCCACCGTGAGCTTCTTGAGGAACGTAACCTTTTTACGCTGCTCTTGTTCAGTACGACGGCGATCTGCCCGGTAGAGGATGTAGGCTTTGGCAACTTCGTAGTGGTTGCCGACCATCAGGTGTTTTTCAACAACGTCGTGAATGTTTTCGACGTTGGGACAGAAATCGTTGTCCTTAAAACGGTGGATGATTTCGTCGATGATGCGATCAACAGTTCCGTTGATGCTTTCTTTGACGTACTGCTTTGACTTGCCAGCCGCAATAGCTGCGTTTTCAATGGCGTGTACGATCTTGGTGGGGTCGAAATCAACAGCCCTGCCGTCACGCTTTTCGACCATCATTCCTTCTACAATTGCTTTCCTTCTCGCTAACTTCTGTTCTTCGCTTTGTGGCTCCAATACGCCGAGAGAATTCTCAGACATAACTTTCCTTCCTTTTCGACAGGCTCACTTGGTTTGTTTGGGGGCAGTATCTAAGACTTATGAATCAGAAAATTCAACAAATATTTCGGCAACCAGATATTAACTGGAAACTGCCGTTTTGTTGGGCAACATCCTTGTAATTCCGCCCTTCCTTTGGAGTCTAATAACGTGGGCGGTTTCCATCATTTTCAACAAATCATGGTCATGCGTGGTTACAAAGACCTGTTTGTCTTCAGATAATTCGCAGATCATATTGTAGATGCCCTGGACTCCAAGCGGGTCAATATTCGTCGTCACTTCATCTAAAAACACAACGGAAGGATTAGTGCCAGTGCTGATACTCATAACATGAGCAAAAGCCTGTGACACAGCCAAGTTGAGGCGGCGGCGTTCGCCGGTAGACATTGCATGGTAAACGAACTTCTCACCATCACGCGGGTTACGGTGAATCGTTTCATCGAGCTTGCTGTCGAACGTGAGCTTCACCTTGTTCTCAATGAGAAACTGAAGCCAGTAGTCGATCTTAGCGTTAAGAGCGGGAATAATCCCCTCAATGACCCATTTACGAATTCCGTCTGGACCGAACCCGTGACTCCAGTATTCGTAATAGGGAATCTCTGCTTCGGCCTCTTCGATTTCTTTCTTTTTCTCGTCGCATGTTTTCTTGGAATTAAGCAATTCCCGTTCGCTGTCGGCAATAATCTCCGCGTAGGGAGATCGCCCCTCGTACTCTTTCTTCTTTTCAAGAGCCTGCTGTTTAAGCGAAGTGATCTGCTGCTCCAACAGGAGAGCATCACTATCTGCTTTTGGCTCACGGATTTGAGACAATACGCCCAACTCTTTGGAGAGTGATCCAATTTCTGTTGATACTGTCTTTTGCTTTTCGCGTTGGGTATCAACAATATTCTGGACTTTGGCTTTGGCTGCGTTCAACTGCTCGATCTTCTCGGTCAAAAGAGTCGCCCGCGTCGTGTCCGCTTTGATTTCGGACTCGGCTGCCTGGATGATATTCTTGGCCTTCTGGATGACATGCTCGGCGTTTTTCTTGTCCACTTTGCCGTAACAAGCGAAGCACGACGCTCCATCCTCCTGAAGTCCATCAATATCTCGTTGGGCTTTGTCGGCTTTCTTCTGGTTGTCCTTAATCCTTCCCATCAGGTCGTTTGCCTCTACGGACAACAACCTTCCTTTCTCTTTCATTTCTTCCAGCTTCGCGTTGGCCTCTGCCAACAACGTCTCGCGTTTCTCTTGCTCACGTTCCTTGCCAGGAATGATCTCACTGATTTCACGAATGCGTTCTTGAGCTTCCTGATACTTCAGGAGGGCCGCACCAAAATCAGACTCTTCCATCTTCTTTCGAGCGGCATCAATCTGCACCTTGAACGCCCGCAATTCACTCAAGCGTTCTTTCTTCCAGTTTTCTTCTTCATCCTTGGCTCGTTCAATACGCTTGGCCGCTGCGGACAAATGACTGGTCAGAATCTCGAATTCATGCAGTAAATTTTTGACAGCCTTCTTGGCTTCTTTGAGGAAGTTCTTGGCGGCTTCGTGCCACTCTTTGCAGTCCCCAAGACTCATCAGAGTTTCGACAATGTTTTGCTTGACCTCGGTTTCGCTTTCCAGGAAAGACATACGAGGATCGTCTGCAAACACGCAGATATTCAAGAAGGCTTCAAATGTAAGGCCCAATTCTTTGATGATTTTGGCCTGGGTGGCGTCCATTGTGCCTTGTGTCAGATCAGTGAGCGTGCCGTCTTCCTGCTCTTCATAGAAGAAGAGTTTGCCCTTTTTGGCTTTGGGCCGTTCACGAATGACACGATATTTATCCCAACGAACTTCAACTTTGCACTTCTCCCCGATGATGTTGTGAATAACATCATCCATCTTGATTTTTGCATTGTTTTTGATGGTCTTGCCAAACAAACACCAGCACAAAATCTCCGGGATAGTGCTTTTGCCGGTTCCATTGGAACTCAATCGCTCTTGTTCTTCTTCGTCGGCATCAGGAAACAAAGTTCCTTCCGCACCTACCGGCTTGACATCAAGATTCAGGCCGCGAATTAGGACAAGATTGCCAAGAGTGGTGAGATCAAGCTCAATGCCGTCCGGGCCGAAACACATGAAGTTCCAGGCACCGAGATATTTGAATTTCAAGTCTCTCATAGTATCGGCAATTCTACTCGGTCTGAATATTTCTGCAATATCTCTTGGCTGTATTTTGTGCGATCCCACTGATGGAAAATAAAGTATGGCGTCTTTTCGTTAATTCTCAATTCTCCATCCTGATATACAACATCAATATCCAGCAGATTTTCCTTCAAACCCTCGCCGGTAATACACCACGGGTCTTCGTTTGGGTTGGCAACATAAAAAGTTGGGTCTTGTCGCCAGTAATAGGACAGATAGTTAAAGACCCCCTGGTCCGTGCATTTGCCGCGAGATCGAATGCAGTTCGTCCAGATCGTCAAACAAAGCTGTTTGACTTTATCAGCAGGACCAGCCACTACGCCCGCATTGATAACAGGCCACGAAGTAAAAGGCACATCGAAATCTGCAATATCTCGCTGTGCCTCAAGCTGGTCAATTAAGTTGAATGGGCTGTGTTGATGCGAGAAACCTTCGCCAGTAAGTATCAAACGGTCATCAGAAACACGGTAGCAAAAATCCACAGGATCACGTTGAAACACCACATCCCTGGAGTCTGTGATAACAACGTACTTGTGATATGTCGGATCAATATATCGCCAGAACGCTAACCACCTGTCTCGGATGATGTAGTCAACTCTTGGCGGGTTTTCCCAAAAGGAAGCAATGTTGATTGGCGTGGTGCCCGCTGCCCGAAAGGCTTCCCATGTAGCAGGCTTGTGGAGCCGATCATCGTTGGTTAGTACAACCGATGGATAATCACAACCTACGGCTTGCAGGGATTTGAAACACGCCAAATAAGAGGGAATATCCCAATTCTGAAGATTACTGATCCAGGTTAAATGAAGGTTGCTTTTCATGCATTGTTCCTGTTGGTTCGCCCCACATTGGCATTGGTCCGCTAACCTTGAACAAAACCTTCTTGTAACTTGGTTGACCGTATAGCCAACGCTGCCAGCTTTCGACAAGCGATGGGTGGCGTTGGTAAAAATTGAGGCCCTTGAGAGCCGAAAGCGACTGGAAGACTGTGGGGCAAAATACGCGAATTAAATCGCGGCCTTTATACAGCTTGTTATCTACCAGCTTGACGACCGATGGTAAATCACAATTCCAGATAACATCCCGCTTTTCAATAAAGCGAGGAAAGTGCCGACTGAAGTTGGCAATGTAGTCATGCAAAGAAACATTCCGATTTCGCTCATTGAAATATTGAACGAAACCATTGAACACTTTCCACAAATGAGCGGGTCCGCCCACCATGTTCGTGCTTGGAATTTCGCTTTCTGTTACCAGAGAGGCTTGGCAAAGTGTGCCAAAATCGCAATAAGACATGCGGTCGGCTGTTTGCTCAAAGATAGGGTTGATGTCTCCCTCGAAGTAGGAATCCACTCCCCAATAAATGTAAATACCGTCTTTATCAACTTCGGAAATCATAGATGCCAAAGAAGGCACAACATCCACAACGCGGCGAGACGAAATATTCAAAGCTGGCACCGCTTTGATATTCCTTTCCGATAGCTTTTCGATGATACGCTTGGGCGGCAAACCGTCACTGAAAATAACTATCGCCTGCCCATCGAAATTTGCAAAATGCCAGAGGGATGAAGCCCAATACGTGCCCCACGTTTTCCAAGCGTTCATGTCTGTGTAAGTAACTACATATTTTTTCATTGTGCCTCAGTTATTCGTCTGAGCAATCTTTCGCCCAATCTTAATCAGCTTGTCCCGGTCGAGATTGTCACATCCTTTGAAGTCCGTCCAACGAATGTGAATATCTTCGCCATGAACCAAAACCAACTTGGCGTCCTTGACAAGATTTTCGTCGATCTTGCTCTTCTTTTGCTTGATTTCCAGAGTTCCGGGCCGGGCGGCTTCCAAAATTTGGTTCTTGACATCAACGAGATCGGTTGTGCTGACATCATCAACCAACAATTTGACAAAACATTTGTCCAGGTTGTATTTGCTGACCTGATCCGGCGTAATAACATAGTGTTTCGGGCTGAAAGTATTTACGACATACTCACGCTCGTCCGTTGCGGTGTCGTAAATAATGATGTGTTTGTCCTGAAACGCCTCGCCGAAATTGAGTTGCAGGGGCGAACCAACGTATTCAATACGATCACTCATTTTTTGAGCGATATGATAGTGCCCCAAAAATACTCGGTCATAATCTGCAAAAATCTGGCCGTCCACAATCATCATATCGCCATCATGCTCGATACTCACGTCGGCGTGATGACTGCCATGCAGTACGGCTCCATCCAAAGCAATATGACCAACTGCAATTTTCGCTTCGCCCTCAAGAGCCTGGAGTTCTTTAATGGATTCCAGCGGGTCGTGAGTAAACGGGATAAAATCCCAATTGGCTTCCGCAATAGAGAAACGGGAGGGCTTGTCGATGATTCGCACGCCGGGCAAAGCGGAAAACGGCTTCACGCTGGTAATCGCGGTTGATTGGTTGAACCACAAATCGTGGTTTCCGAGCAACAACCACAAGCGGAAATAACCGTCCAGATGCTTTTCCAAAGTCTCAAACGTGCGGTGATAGGTATAAACCTCAATCCGCTGCCGGTCGTGGAAAAGGTCGCCACCAAACACAATATCGCGGATATTGTGCTTTTTTGCAGTTTCAAACACCCAATCCAGGCATTTGAGGCAGTCTTCCAAGCGATCCGTTTTTCGCTTATGGGGATGAACGTGAACGTCGCTGAAGATGAGAGCTTTTGACATTATCTGCTCCTAAAATATGCTTGTGATAACTGAGTATCGTAGCGATATTCAAGGAGCAGGTAAAGCTGAATTATTACATCATTCCCATGCCGGTGCCGCCAGCAGCAGGCGGCATAGCAGGAGCGGGGGCAGGTGGTGCCGCAGGCGGCGGCGATTGAGGCTTTTCTTCTTTTTTATCTTCAATCGGCTGACCGCTGAGAACTTTTTCCAATACGTCCCACACGTTATACGCCTTGAGCTTATCAGGGCCTTCCTGTCCGCCAGGAGCAGCACCGCCCATCGGCGGTCCTCCCATCGGTGGGGCACCTAAACCGCCTCCCATTGGCGGTGGCGGTGGGGCACCCATACCTCCTCCCATCGGTGGCGGCGGTGGGGCACCACCCCCAGGAGGGGCACCGCCCATAGGTTCACCTATTTCGTTAAGGGTACGCGACTGTAAAAATTGATCGAAACTTTTCACCATGATATTATTTACCCTTTGCCTTTCATTTTCACGTTTACATTGGGCCAATCGCGGGGTATTATTATCGTGACCTTTTGGAATTTGTGCTTCCCGACAGGAGAACGACGTGTTTAACGACCGCAACAGAAAGACGCTGAAATTTGGAGATTTTGAAGTCAGATTTGAGGCCGAGAACGGCCTTTCTCTGAATATCTTCAAAGTCTCCGGGTTCAAACGAACCACCCCGCATCGTTGGCGTAACAACGACCTCTACCTGGAGACGCCGCAAGACGCCTATCTGGTAGCCGAACTGAACGACAATATCGCCATATCACTGAATGGCGTGCCGGTCACTGATACGAAGACCCTCCTGAAAGGGTCGAACGTCATCGAGGTTCGGGTGAAGGACGACAATGGCGGTGCTGAATATCACGTCAATATTCACACTGTTCGAGTTCCGACCACCCACAAGTCCGCTCGACCACGGGCCGTCTCCTACAACGAAGCAGAAGATTGCTTCTTCTTCGAGGATGCCCTCTGGTATATGTTCTGGTTGGATTCGTTTTATTACGACGATCCATACCTCTGGCAAGAAGAACTCCATTGGGAAGCTCACGACGAGTGGGACGGCGAATTTGCAGAATTCAACGATCTGGAGCGGCCTCTGCCGGTGCCAGAACCAGCCGAAAGCCTGTCGGTCGAAGCGGTGGAAGAAACCCACAGTTATACGCCAGAACCCGAACCTGAACCCACTCGTTACGAAGCTCCGGTTCATCACGAACCCGAACCGCACAGCTATACTCCCGATCCTGAACCCGATACCAAGAATTGGGGAGGATGGGGTGGCGACTCCGGGGGTAGCAGTTGGGACTCCGGGAGTTCTGGCGGCGGTTGGGATTCCGGCGACTCCGGTGGTGGAGATTGCGGCGGTTGCGACTAAATTTGGATTTACAACCAACAAGTCGCATGGTAATATGGATCATGTCCTGGCATGACTTAAAACTGCCGGGCTTGGAAACTGTGCCCTGAACAGAACCGTCCTCACGACGTAAACTGGCGTGGGAGCCATTCACGTAAACTGGCCGGGTTTGGAGTGACTGTCCCCAACAGACCCGTGGGAGCGTACACGTAAACTGCCGGGCCTGGAAACTGTGCCTATAAACAGAACCGTGAGGAGCCTACCACGTAAAATTGGCCGGGTTTAGACTTGTACCCACCCAACAATCCAGTGGTGTGCCTCACTGTCAAACAAGCACCGTCTTGGTGGGACGACGTTAAACTCCCACCTTTTTACTACAATAACCCCGGCAGTCGAGCAAACCGGCTGCCGGGGTTTTTTGTTTCTCTGTTTTACAAGTCGCACAATGTCGTGGTACTATAAATACAAGTACGTCTGCGATGCCTGCGGGGCTGTTCATTATTACAGACCCAAAGAGGGCTGCCGAAGGTGCGAACACAAGACCCTCAACGAAATATCTACCGAGCCAAGCAATATGGGTTGGGCAACCGACTATATCGAGCAACTGAAAGATGGTCAGGATATTGAGTGCCGACCTCGCGGGAACTCGATGGAACCCAAAATCAACTCCGGTCAACTTTGCAAGATCGAGCCAGTCAAAAAAGATACCGAACTCAAGAAGGGCGATATTGTTCTTTGCAAAGTCAATGGCAGCCAATACCTGCACCTGATCTCTGCCATCAAAGGCAATCAATACCAGATCAGCAACAACAAAAAGCACGTAAACGGCTGGATCACACGTTCGTCAATCTTTGGAAAACTCAAAAGTGTTGAATAGCCTTCCCCCGGAAAAGCTGGACGAGATTGCCAAGGATATTGCCTTGAACAAAATCTTTACGTCCGCCCATATGCATCCCACAGATTGGGAAACAACCCTGGGATTGGTGTTCATGCCCTTGGCTCTCGGTGCCTTCGCACAAGAAGCTCCGAAAGACTTTGAAGTTGGTGCCTTAAAGGATGAGCCGCTCCAACTCCAAGATATTGGCCTGTTCTACGAGTATTGGGACCAAGCCGGTCCCCGATCCATCAACGGCTATCCCATATTCTTTTCTTGTCGTTATCTCAACCATGACGACACCAAATACGTTCTGGATAAGGCCCGCGAAATCGACGAAAAAATCAAGGCAATGTAATGTCCGAATACATCAAAATCGACGCCTGCGACCTCGACAGACTTATCGAGCAAACCTACGGCAAACGCTTTGGCATCCCCATGTGGATGGAGGGCCAACGACTGGTCGAAGTCAGCGTCTCATATAGCGAAAACGAAGAAGAATGGGTCGATAAAATGCTCACGGCCTGGAAGCAAAGTCCACACGACTTGTATTCCTGGACCGATGACCCAACTGTGGGCTATCCACCTGTGATCGAAATCGTTCTCGGCGATCTTTGCCGTCAAGGCTTGCTGGAAGAGGGCGAATATCTTGTGGAATTTGACGACTGAGTTCGACCACTACCTTTTGGCTCACAGCCGAAAAAGACTAAAGAAATACATGGAAATGGAATACAAGATTCCGAACAATCCGCCCGAAGGTTTCCGCGAAATGGACAAAGGCGAAATCGTCCAAGAAGACAGCCTTTATCTGTCCACATCAGGAAGCTGGATGCCTGTGCCGGGTCCGTGTGTAGGAGCGGAAGTCGGTGCCCGCGAAGTGCGATACGCCGCCAAAATCAGGAAGTTCCGTCAAATTGACGATGTATAAGGATGATGTGATATGGGACTTGGATTTTCTCACGGTGGAGCCAGTTGGTCATATTCCGGCTTCAATCACTTCCGTCGTTTACTGGCGTCGGATATTGGCATTGACCTGTATGACATGAATGGCTACTACACCGACGAGGAACGCGACAAAGCATTCAAAGCCATTCGGGATGGCGATGAAAATTACAAATGGCCGGAAAAACGATCCTGGGATACTGTGAACGATGCCTTGGTCCCACTCTTTGTCCATTCAGACTGTGATGGTCATCTGAGTGCCGAGCAGTGTGCCCAAATCGGCCCGCGACTTCATGAGCTTGTGTCGCAATGGCCGGACAAGATTACCGCCAAAGCGAACGACCCGGAGCAGGCCATCAAGATGGGCTATTGGGCCGAACGCGAATTCGATAACTATGATAAGGCAATGGGCCTCAAACTTGCAGAGGGAATGAAAACCTGTGCAGAAAGGGGCGTGAATTTGGAGTTTTGTTAAAATGGACAAAGTATACGGCTGGCTCACGCCAAAAGGGGAATATGTTCCCTGCGAAATGTACAATCACATTCAAGAAATCTCGCAGCACCGCGAAGTACAAGGGATTCACCAGATCGCCGAAATGATGGCGAGCCTGGAAGCCTGCGAAGCAGAGAGTTTGGCTCTGATCGCACGGGGCGAACACCCTGAATGGCACTGCTACGAGATCATGTCCGACCGATGCAAGCCAAAAATTTGGCGATATTTGCTCAACAATGGCTTTGTGCGTGTTGGACAAAAAGATGATCGCATTCACTTTGAAGGACGACCAAATATTCTGAAGAAGCGAATGCAAGAGTGCAAAGATTTCGCTGAGAACTACGACTGTACCGCAGAATTTGAGCCGCAAAGGTAAAAACAATGGGATGCCTACTACCTATCGTCTCCATTATCATGCCCCGTGTTGTGTTATTCTTCGCGTGGCTGATGACGGATTGGTTTCAACGGGCGTATGAAACCACCATTTGGCCGGTGCTAGGCTTTTTCTTCATGCCGTACACAACCTTGGCCTACATGGCGGCAATGATTCAAAACGACCACCATGTATCTGGCGGGTGGGTCGTGTTGTTGATCGTCGCTGTTTTGTTTGACCTGGGCGGTCAAGGATCGTCCACCAGTAGCAGTCGGAGCAGCAGTTGAGCCTTTTTTCACACGAAGAAATCTGCCAGGGGTGCGTCCACGGGCATTGGGTCGATGGCAGTTGGTTTTGGGACAACCAACCAAGATTCGCACGCTGCGATCAGCATGTGGAGTCGCAAGTCGATCATTGCAGCGGAACGTGCGAAACCAAGGTGGTCATTGAGGATGAGGCAGAAGACGAGGAATGAAAGTCAAATTTGTTCTGGCACGATTTGCCATTTTGATCGGTGTTGGAGTAGGATGTATTCCACTGTTTCACTGGCTGAGTACGCCGGAACTCACTGAAATGCAGGTGTTCACCAAATATTGGTGGACCCTGTTAATTATGGTGCCATTGGTGGCGTGGGGCCTAAATACCATGTTCAGTCCACAGGAGAAATAATCATGTTCATCGTGATGCGTAGCAATTTGAACCATCCTGCCGCTATCGGGGTCGAGCCTATTACTTGGCCCTTTGATAGTGGAGGAAATGATGAAAAGGTGGCACGAAGACTTCCCGATCACGTATCGGGAGTGGAAGAAGCACCATCGCTCTCACGTTGAGAGAAACGTCGAACGCAATGTGTTGTGTGAAGACGATGTGTGTCGTGATATTTGGGCAGTCGATTGCCCGTGCGATACGCAGATTGGTCGATTTCGCAAGAAGGACGCTTGGGACTGCGGCAATGCTCGTTGCTACATTTGCCACAGCGACAAGTATCCAAAGCGATACCAGACTTACCAGGAATGGTGTGCTGAATTGAAGCACAAGGAAGGTCTGGAAGAACTCGAAGAAGCAGACGGCGGCTGCCTGACAACCCAAATCCGCCGCGTTCATGAACGAAGAGGAAAGACGGAAGAAGTTGGAGAGTCTCCGGGAACGGATTCGCTCCGGGAAGATGAAGATTGTAGCGGCTCCGCAGGACGAGATCAGGCTGCTTGATAATTGGGTCAAGCATGTTCTGATGGCAATCGCCGACGAGCGGGATTGTCCTCGCATGGCCGATGCATTTGTCACTGATGAATCGCACGTTGGAGATTTCTACGGCGTCTCAGATATGAGCGACGAAGAATATCATGCCAGCGTGCAACGGATTGCCGAACGACTGAATATCACCATCAATGATGTGAAGTCCGAAGGTTACATTGTCAACATGGCCCGAAAGATGGCTAGAGGAGACGAATAGAGGCTGGTGGAGAGGGCAAGCGTCAAAAGCCGGTGCCATGTTGGCAATGACCTCTGCTTTCCTTCAGTTTTGCTATTGCTGATATAAGTATTTACAGCATGGGCCTGGGCCGTTGCTCCCAGGGGAAATTCAGTTTCCGGTAAGGCCGAAGATCAGCCTCATTCCCAACCGCTCGCACCAAGCGGTTGGATTTTTTTATCTTGGGGATACACATGACCGAGTTTCGAGAAGTAGACGGCGAATTTGTCAACGTGTTCTGCATCGACGGTGTGGTTGTTAAAACCGACCGAGCCAAAGCAGAAAGTCGTTTGCCGTTTGACATCATGACCGTGGCCGAACAGCCAATGATGAAAGTCGTGCTGGAGGCACAAGGCAAAGACGTGCAGTTTTTGTCTCCCATGACTGCCGATATGTTGATCGCAGACCTGGGCGGCGTCGTGTTGGAAAATATCAACAAAGACTCGGTAAATATGGTAGGAGAATTATTCGGTCGTGGGCCGGTGTTCGGCGACGACGAAGATGGTATTTTGCAATGAGAATCATTTCCAGCTTTCACGATTACTATGACTGCATCCAGGGCACTGGACAGGATCAAACTCTGTTATATCTTCGTGAAAAGGAAGAAGTGCGAGGCTGGTACGGACCCATTGTTCGACGTGGCCTCTCCGGGCGTTCAACCGGATATACTTTTGCAGAATACATAATTGGTTTTTGCGGGCGAATCTATCCGCTTGTCACGGCTCTCGATACCAAAGAGCAACAAAAAGCACTTCGAGAAGACCCCAAAGCTGACTGCCGCGTTTTTTGTTACAACCTCGAAGACATAGAAAAGTTCGTCGAGAACCATTGTGACAAAAAAGAAAAAGAGAAATTCTATGCCAAAAGCTATTCCGGCTACGGCATTGGAATTCGCCATCGAGACTTGAAAGAATGTCTCCTGGCTGCCGAGCAGTCCAAAGATTCATATCGACCGTATTTCGAGAAAAAACGGTCCCCCATCTTTGCCTGTCGAGCTTCAGGGTATCAACGCTATACCGAATGGAACGCATCTTTGAAGGAATATCATTTCCAAAAGGTGTTTGATCCGTTTACGGCGTTTCAAGAAATCAGCATGTTCCTGGGTGGATTAGCTATGCCTGAAAAGACCATCCCCGATGTGTCCGACAAGGTTATGGCTGAAATCAAAGGCTTCAACAAATGGAGCTTCCGCAAGGAACCAAGCAAAAAGTAGGAAATATGGGCATCGACAAAATAAGACGGTACGTGGAGAAATATCGAGAGAAAAGCGGCACGTCCGCACACCCCGACCCCAACGTCGGAGAAGCAGTCATTCAAGGATTGAACAAAAATATGGAGAAAGTGGGGCGTCCACTTTGTCCATGCAATTTTTATCCAGATGGAGAACAAGCAGAAGTAGATGCAAGCCGACGATGGATTTGTGCCTGCGACGAAATGAAGAAGTGGAAATTCTGCCACTGCTTGTTGTTCACGACTCCTGAAGGATTGCCGATCACCGAATACCTGCCTGAAGATCATGAGGGCAGAGCCGCATACGGCGAAGTCAAAGACCCCACCCCCGATAAAGGAAGGGAATCAGCATGAACGTCTCCCGCAAGGCTTACTTGAAGAAGGATGCCAAACGCATCAAGAAATGGATGCATGACGCGGGCTTTGCAACTGTTGTGATAACCGGAGAACGAGGCGACTGGCTAGTGTCCACGGCTGGCTCCGTATTGTCACTGGCAAAATTTGCCTCGGTCGAAGCAAAATATGAAAGCCGGAAATGACACTCAGAGATTTCTTGAACAACCAAGAATGGGCCGTTTATAAAGTCTCCGCTGCCAAACGAAAATTCTTCGGAGACACATTCTTCGGCCCAATGTGGAAAGACATACCTGCGGACGTGGAAGTTGAAGAAGGATTGGAACTGACTTCCCTCAATGAAGTTCACGCCTACCTGGGACGTAACTGATGAGAATCCTACTCGCAATCATCCTGGGCCTTTGCGTTCCCACTGTCCATGCTCAAGAGCCGCCGACAGTACAAGCTGAGGCCCAAAGAGTCAAAATTCGCTTCAAGATCAAAACCAAGTCGGGCGGAATCGTTGGCAATGTGTTGATCGAAGGGAAAGACCTGTTCAACTGCATTAGCAAGTTGATGGCTCGATACCCTGGCTGTGAAATCTTGGAAGCGAAGGAACAATGAGCAAAAGCATCGCAACTTGGCAACAGGCTCAAACCCTGAAAATGCTCATGGAAGGGTGGGAGCTTATCATCACGGAACATTGTGCTGAAGCACAGAAAATTCGTGAAAACTCTGCCGCTCGCAAGAAAAGAAAAAAACCATCCACGGAACGTATTTACTGGCGTAAGTATAATCCGATTTACAAGCTCAATCCGTATGACACGCTGGAATGTGAATCCGCCAAAATGAAGCGGCACATGATGAGCTACCTTGAACGCTACGGGTGGGTCATCAAAAGCGATACGGGTTGGACGATCACTGACGCCGGACGACAGGCGGCAGCCCACTATGACGACTATTGGAGCAAATATCGTGCTGCCCATCCATGAATACCCTCGATCTACACGGCATAAGGCACGCGAAGGCCGAACAGCTAGTTGAAGACTTCGTGTTAACAGAAGAACTACCATTGCGGATCATCACCGGCAATAGTAATGTCATGATCCGCATTGTTCAGGAAGTTTGTAGCAGGTACGACCTTCAGGAATGTCCTGAAAACTACTACAACTTGGGGTCACGCATTGTGGGAGAATCACATGAATGAACTGGAAATTCTCAGAGACGTTTACGAAGCCTGCCGAGGAGAAGCCATAACACACGTCGATTCAGAAATTGGCCGATTGGTCGTAGCCTTATTGAACGACAAACAAATCACACTCCGCGAGGGCACAGTCTTCCACAATCGGCTCAAAACTCTGCCGTCCACCCACCAAGTCTGGAACTTCGTGGAATTCAAAGCTCCTGAACTTGTTTGACCTATAATTAGGCAAACAACAGGAGCCACTTATGGAAGACATGGAACGACATGAATCGCCCTGCCAATGCGACGTTTGCCTTGCCCTGGCGAGCAGCGGATTGCAGATTTTTCGCTTGGTTTGGGACGATGGAGAGGATATAAGCGATCACAATTACTTCGCCTTCGGCAAAACACAGGAAGACTTCGAGGAAGCGGTTCGCACAGCCAAATCAAAAATTGACGACTTGGCTTGCACGTCCGAAGAAATTTGGATGAAACTACATGATGAATTGAGAGAATGCGGATTCCAATATACTTGGCAATTCGAGGCGGGCTATCTAAGCCTCATACAAAAGCCTCCTGAAGTTCGCGGGTTCACGTTTGAAATTGAAACCTATCCACTTACGGATGATGTGGACGAAGACGAATGAAAAAAATCACGCCCGGATACATTCTGCCGAGTGCCGCTTACACCATCACCAAGCGGCACATCAAGTGCTGTCAACTCTTGGACAAGACGCCAGAAGTTGGAGACGTGGTGTACGGCAAAATCACACGCATCGGACAACACTCCGAAATCGAAAACAAATCAGGTCGCATCCATAAACTCAATGACGGCTCCAAAGCCGTATTCGTTTTTGGAAACCGATACGCCCCCGATTATTACGAGGGCTTCGTCCCCACCGAAATGAAGACCGAAGTCGATATGATCGCTCGGTCGGGAGTTGTGGGACTTGTTACCACCAAGAATTCCGCCATCAAAGACCCCACCAGGGTCAAACTGTACGGTTACGTCTGTGATGAAAATGGACAAGTGCTTAACACTCGCAACCATTCACTCATCGAACCGTCCAAAAGGGAAAAGAAAAACAACCGGGCCAAAATGATCCTGGTCGTCGGCACGTCCATGAATAGCGGCAAAAGTACCAGTGCCGTTGCCTGCTGTTGGGCACTGTCCGCAATGGGCCACGAAGTTCGAGCCTCAAAAATTACCGGCACGGCCAGCCTCAAGGATATTCTGCACATGCAGGATGCCGGGGCAAAAATCGTGAACGACTTCACCCATTTTGGCTATCCATCGACTTATATGCTCAACGAGCAGGAGTTGCTGGATATATTCGACAATATCGACTTGAAATTCGGCAATAACCCCAAAAACTATTGGGTCGTGGAAATCGCTGATGGCGTACTGCAAAGAGAAACAGAAATGCTTCTCAAATCGTCCGTCGTGCGAGAACGAATTCACAAATTGATCTTCGCGGCCCATGATGCCTTCGGCGTCATTGGCGGCATCGAAGTTTTGAAGTCCCGATTCAACTTGGTGCCCGACGCAATTTCCGGCGTCTGCTCTGGCTCGCCCCTGGCATTGCGAGAAGTGGGCAACTTCACCGACATTCCCGTATTTGACAACATGGCGTGGGACTTGAAGCAGTTATCGGAGTTGCTCCTATGATCGACTTGATGAAAACCGCTCAAGAAATGATTGAGGTTGCCAAGGCGAATAGCTGGAATCCGCTCCGTGACGGGATGTTGCCAGCAAAATGCCGCCGCGATATAGAGTACAGAGGACGTAGGTGGCGACTTCAATGCACCGAAACAGAACTTTCCAAAAACAAACGAGCCTTACAGGTTTCTGTCAGCGACCTGTCCGGCAAATTGATCGACGAGCAACTTGCTTTTGAATTCAAAACGGCTTTCTTCACACAAGAAAGAGACGTGCATTCCTTGCCAAGCACATTGCCACACGTTCTTCAATGGATGACTCTCCATGAAACAACTAATTGATCGCTGGCAGGAACGGCTTGAGCGTTTTCACAAACGACCTGAAGTCGCCAAGGGCATGGACCCAAGAACCGCATTGGGCGTCCAGCACGCCAGAACTGTGGTCCTCAAGGAATGTATCGAAGAATTGGAACGAGAACGCATGTCTGATTTACTAGCCAAGGTCAAGTTGGGAATGACCCGCGAAGAAGTGGTGGCCGCAGTCGGCGAACCCGACGACAAAGGAGCCACGTCTCGCAAATATCCAACGCCTTCCGTCTACAAATATGGTGATATTGAACTCCACTTCCTGCCCTGGAAAAATGGCACACTCGATACCATTTGGGACGAAGCCAATGAAAGGGTAATCGAGCGGTGCGAATAGCAAAAATGATTCTTTCGACCATCCTCTTGCTGGTTTGGTTCGTAATATCATGCATCTTTGGAATTCTGGCAATTGTGACGATATTTCCCGCCATTGCCGTTTTGTGTTTTCCAGAAATCCTTCTACTTTGGTGCCTGCCAGCGATGTTCCTGCTGGTGTTCGGCGGGTGGTTTTCCGACGAACAAGTGAAATCCTGGTTTAACAACCTCGAAAAACCGGAGTAGAATAAAGGCATCATGAAAGACCTCAAATCAACCAGTAAATTCCTCAGCCTCATTTTGCGGCATCAACCGGAGAAAATCGGCATATCCCTCGACCCCAACGGTTGGGTCGATATTGACGTACTGCTCGCCGGTCTGCAAAAGTTCGGCAAGCCGCTGACCCGCGAAGAACTCGATGAAGTCGTCACCACCAACGACAAACAACGATTCATCATCGAAGGGGAACGAATTCGAGCCAACCAGGGCCACTCAGTCAGCGTGGACTTGGGTTACAAAAATGCCCGACCACCCGTGATCCTGTATCATGGCACCTACGAAGGTGCTGTACGTTCGATCATGAGGGAGGGACTGACCAAACAGAAGCGACACCATGTCCATCTGCATCAGGACCAAAAACTGGCCCTCACGGTGGGCGGAAGACGCGGAAAGGCAATACTGCTAACGATTAAGGCCGAGGAAATGCGAAAAGCCGGGCACTTATTTCAGGTGACGCCAAACCAAGTTTGGCTCACAGATCGAGTCCCGCCAGAATTTATCGAGTTTGCGTGAACCTTTCGGCGAGAGCCGCGTCTATCAGGTCAGGAACGATCAATGTTTGGGTTCGAGAAGGAAGAAGCCAAAGAACTTGGGAGTTGGGGTCGGTTCTACGCCCGGATCGAGAAATTCCGGGCCAAGGGCCGCAGCTTTCCCGTCGTTCGTCACCATTTTTGGTGGCTCTTCCATAACTGTGTGGCCCACATGCTGATCGGGCTTGTTCCGTTCAAATGGAGCTTCTGGCTCCATGACTGGACGAGCCGAAAATTGAACGCCGAATAATTTCGGTGAACCTTTTCGGCTGAGAGGCGTCTATCTTCTCAGAGGGGAATTGGAAACCCGCCAGCCGCTTCGGGGCTGGAGATTGTCAGTTCGATTCTGACCTGAGAGGCTGCGGGGGCGTGGTGTAACGGTAACTAGGGTAACACGTCCTGTGAGAACAGGAAGTTGCGGGTTCGAGTCCCGTCGCCGCTATTTTCAAGAAAATTTCAGATTCCAGTTGAAAAAATCAAAGTTGCGGAGTATTATACTTTGCAACGAAAAAAGGAAACCAAATCATGCGTCAGTCTTTAAGCCTTAGTTTGTCCTATTCGTCACTGTACCTGTCCGGTGCAGACGGGACCGCTCTGGCATAGTCAAAAGACTGAAGAGGGTTATAGAAAACCCCAGGTCGGCCAGACGGTCGTCCTGGGGTTTTTTTATTGATATGTGTCGGCTGAACATTGGCGAGTTCCCCTGGCTGTAACCCAGGCGTCATTACGACTTTGGGGGTTCGATTCCCTCCCGGCACACTCCGTTGTGGTGGAAGTAGACACACCCGCGTAAAAGCGGGGGCTGAGTAGCTATCAGCATTGCAGGTATCGAATCCTGCCAACGGTACTTTGATCTTTGACAATCTACTATAATCACTCTGGCCGAGTGGTGGAATTGGCAGACACGCATGACTCAAAATCATGTGCCGCAAGGCGTGAGGGTTCGAGTCCCTCCTCGGCTACTGTTCATGAACATTCATGAACAACTACGGAAGGGCAAGCCAATTGGCGGTGGCCGCTGTCTTGAAAACAGTTAGGAGAGAGAGACTCGTAGGGGTTCGACTCCCCTCCCTTCCGCTCTCATGTAACGCAGTGCCAATCAATGGAAAGAAAGTGATGGTGCCAGCAACGATCAAAGAGAAGATGGAATATCGGCTTCATACGAAGATGGGACACCCGTTGTGTCACATCAAGAATACGATATATCACTGCTTCCCGGACTTCGAGAAGTGTGATCGGTTCAGCCCGGTCGTCAGCGTAGAAGAAAACTTCGATAAGCTGTTGATCCCGCAAGACCATCCTTCGAGACGAGCGACAGACACCTACTACCTTGATGAAAAGCTGGTTTTGAGAACGCACACTTCTGCTCATCAGAACATGCTGCTCTCTCAAGGGTGTCAGAAATTTCTGGTGACGGGTGATGTTTACCGAAGAGACACAGTGGATCGTTACCACTATCCTGTCTTCCACCAAATGGAAGGCGTGAGTGTTACCGATCATCCAGAAGAAAACCTTCGGGAAACATTGAGCAACTTGGTGGAGACACTTTTCGGCAACGTGAATTGGCGGCTGGTTGATTCCTACTTCCCATTCACAACTCCATCGTGGGAAGTGGAAATTGAATGGTCAGGAGATTGGGTGGAAGTCCTCGGATGTGGACTCATCCATCCAAAGATTTTGGAAAATTGCAACATCGAAGGAGAAGGGTGGGCATTCGGTTTAGGCTTGGAACGTCTGGCAATGATCTTGTACGACATTCCAGATATTCGCCTGTTCTGGACGCATGACCCTCGCTTCCTGGAGCAGTTCGAGAATGGAGCGACGAAATTCGTTCCCTACTCAAAACATCCGGCGTGCCTGAAGGATGTCGCCTTCTGGCTGACGGACAAGTATCATGAAAATGATATTCACGAAATCGCCCGTGAACGAGGCGGCGATCTGATCGAATCGGTTGAATTGATTGACCGATTTGAAAAGGGAGACAAGGTATCACAGTGCTATCGTATCAGCTATCGCTCGCACGACCGCACTCTGACCGACGAGGAAGTCAACAAAATCCAGAACTCGATTCGTGATGATCTCGAATCTCTGGTCGAGTTGAGGTAATACGGAATGGAAGGGTAAGAGTGCCCTTCCAACACGGAAACGATGTGAAAGTGGCTATTCCGGCAGGTTTGCTAAACCTGTGGTCGCGTTAACTCGCGGCCTGTGGGTTCGACGCCCACCGTTTCCGCTTTTGGAGGCTAGGCTAATATTGGTTTGTAGCGAACGATTGCTAATCGTTTCCGGCTAATCCCCGGTGCGGGTTCGATCCCCGTGGCCTCCGCTTATGAAGAATTACTGGCTTGACAAGACAAGGAGTCGCAGACCCTAATCGTTTGGTAACTTAACGGGTAATCAACCCCGACTTTTAGGGTGCAGGGCGAGGAACTGACGTGGCCGGAAAACCGGGCGTCAGTTGTGGGTTCGAGTCCCACCGGCTCCGCTACAAGGGAGATAATCCACACGCCTGTCTGTAAAACAGGTGCCACAAATATGTGTGGTGGCGGCGAGGGGTTCAATTCCTCTATCTCCCACTTTGGCGACGTAGGCAATTAGTAGACCATAGAGGTCGAGAGCCTCTAATGCTGTGGGTGCGAGTCCCACCGTCGCTACTCAACTTTCCTGAATTGGGCTATTTTCCCACGCGGGAAAATAGCCCAAAACAAGAAAATGGCGTCGTAGGCAACTGGTAGACCACTTTCGCTTAGAACGAAAGATGCTAGGAGTTCGACTCTCCTCGACGCTACTGAATTTGGCACGGTAGGCAATTAGTAGACCATTGAATTTCAAAAATTCAAATGCTGTGGGTGCGAGTCCCACCCGTGCTACTTATGGCGTCGTAGGCAACTGGAAGACCAATCGAACTTAAAATTCGATATGCTGAGGGTTCAATCCCCTCCGACGCTACCTATATAATTTAGATGGCCCCGTGGTGAAATTGGCAGACACGCATCGTTTAGGCCGATGTCCGCAAGGGTGCAGGTTCGACTCCTGTCGGGGCTACTCAATAACAATGGAGGAAATATGGTAGACAGAAACGAAGGCTATCCAAAGCCGCAGTATAACCCGGAAGAAGCATATCAAAATGCTCTTCATGCGTTTTACGATACGCGGATTGGAGGCGGCAGCCGGAATCCAGATTATGCTCCTCAACGTGAAGACTACTACACTGTTGAAGCATACAATCGCTGGCAGCTTGAACAAGCCTATCAAAACGACACAAGAGGATAACAGGGCCGAGTGGCGGAATTGGCAGACGCATCGGACTTAAAATCCGGTGGGAGGTAACTCCCGTGCGGGTTCGAGTCCCGCCTTGGCTACTTGTGGAATGGCAAACACAAAAAAATGGAAGACTCATACTATAATATGGTATGAGAAAATACAGAAAATACACCAAAGAAATGCTTGAGCCTTTGGTAAAAGACTCCACTTCCATAGCTCAAGTTTTGCGGAAACTAGAACTGAAAGAAGCAGGCGGTAATCATTCCCATATATCAAAAAGAATACAGGAATATGGATTAGATACTGCTCATTTTTTGGGACAATCCTCAAATAAAGGAAATAACCGCAAAGGGGGAGCAAAAAAGAAACCTTGGAGTGAAATCCTTGTAAAAAGAGAATCAGGGCCACGACAAAAGTCATTTCAACTTCGTCGAGCATTGATTGAATTTGGCCGCGAATACATATGTGAGGAATGCGACCAAAAACCTGTGTGGAACAAAAAGGAACTAAGACTGCAAGTCGATCACAAAAACGGAAACTGGCTTGATGATCGCCCTGAAAACTTACAATTCGTTTGCCCAAATTGTCACTCACAAACAGATGGGTGGAGCGGATCGAAAGGATATTCTGAAACAAGCAGCACAGCGAGATACTACCGAGAAAAAAGAATAGAAGCCCACATGGGGGAATTGGTAGACCCGCCACGTTCAGGGCGTGGTTCCCGCTAGGGAGTGCAGGTTCGAGTCCTGCTGTGGGTACTTAACACGGAAGGGCAAGCAGATTGGCGACTGCACCCCGCTCGAACCGGGACGAGCTTAACGGCCTTGGGGGTTCGACTCCCCCTCCTTCCGCTTTTTTGAAACCCTTTGGAGGGTAGCCGGATATTGGTTAGCCGGGCCTGCCTGGAAAGCAGGTGCAGCCGAAAGGTTGCAGCGGGTTCGATTCCCGTGCCCTCCGCTTATGAGTGGAAAATTTGGTCCAAAAAACCGTGGACGATGGTCTGTTCGCAAATCAATCCGCAAGGATGATAACGAGGCAGGGTATCGTCATATGGCGAATCAGATTGCCTACAAAAAAGGCACAGTCCTCACCAATGAAGGAAACCAAGTATGGGAGGATGGAATTCTTATTGCCAATGACAGTCGTCCGTGGTACAAAGCGTGGTACTACCTAGAACATGGTGATGAGTGTCCGTATGGCACACGGTATGAACTTAGGTAAATCATGCACTGTTCCAAATGCAAAAAAGAAGCTGTGTTCGACTCGCCAGAATTGCTTTGCCAAGATCATTGGGCTGAGTGGTTCGCTTATGGCGACGAAGAATACAAACAGGAAATCCTCGATGGTTTCGAGGTAGACTTGCTTGCAATAATTGATTGGGCAAGACTTAATACGGAGATCACTCATGATGCTGGCGACTTAATCGTTGGCAAAAAGGGTGCCGCTCGATTTCGTATTTTTACTCTTGAGGGATGGGCAGGATTGATCCGCGAAGGAGGCAACTGGAAAGAAGCACATCCTGCATATACCCTCGATGAATTCAAACAGAAAGTGAAAGAACTAAGTTAACGAGTCCGGGTGCTGGAACTGGTAGACAGGCATCGTTGAGGGCGATGTGTCCAACGGACGTGAGGGTTCGAGTCCCTCCCCGGATACTCTCAAAAATTTGGTAGACATAACTCTCTTAATGTATGAGAGAATCTACCAAATATCCAAAAGAGCAACTTCGACAAATCGTTAAAGAGTCGAAGTCTTACGCCGAAGTCATGAGGAAGCTAGGGAAGAAGTGGTCTGGCGGGCAGCAGCAAAATCTGAAACGATGGATTGCTGTCTACGAGTTTGACATATCACACTTCACCGGCCAAGCTCACAACAAAAACAAAACCTCTCCAAAGAAAAAACACTGGTCGGAATGGCTGGTATTGGATGAGAGTTTAATCATGCGTATGCGTTCTCACGTACTACGCAATGCTTTGATTGAATCGGGCCGCGAATACAAATGTGAAGAGTGCGGACAGGAGTCGATTTGGCGAGGCAAGAAGCTCAAAATTCAAATTGACCATAAAAACGGCAACTGGAAAGACAACAGGGAAACCAACCTGCAATTCCTTTGCCCTAACTGTCACCACTCAGAATGAAGCACATTATGAAGACGATCTATTCTTGCGATATGTGTCGAAACAGCGGCACTATCCCTTCTTTGCAGGGCTTCGAGCCTTGCCCTTCCTGCAACTGCTGGCTCTGCCACGGCAATAGAACCATCGAGGAACCAGTCTGCGGCTGGTGCCAGGATGATGTTCCGCACGCCTCTTGCGACGACACTTGGCATGAAACTGTTCTGTGTCCTGCGTGCGTTACTGCCGAATAATACGTCAATTGGTTGATATATACCCTTGATATTCACTCAAGGGAGCCAACCAATGGATGTATTTCACATAGCTCAACAATTAGGGTTCGAGGTTGACGAAGAGATCAACGCTTTGGCTGTGACCAAAGTGCGTCCCCACGACCTTGAGCTAGAGCCAACGTCTGGCAACATCACGCCGATCAGTCTAAAAGCACACGTCGATCAAAGCGTCGATTTGTTCGCAATTTTCAATAACCTAAATGTGAACCTTTTCGGCATCACATTCGGGGGTGCATTGCGTTTTGGTGCCCTTGCCACGCCAGTTGACCCCGATCCCGGTGAAGTTTATTCCGATGGAACTGACCTGTGGTATTACAACGGAGAGACTTGGGATGATCTAACCGAAGGCAACACGCCAGGACCGCAGGGAGAGCAGGGTTATCAGGGACACCAAGGCGATGCGGGAGACGATGGTTTAAGTCTTCCAGGACCGCAGGGCGAACAAGGCTATCAAGGTTATCAAGGATACCAAGGATACCAAGGATACCAAGGGGATGTAGGACCGCAGGGCGAACAAGGATACCAAGGATACCAAGGATACCAAGGATACCAAGGATACCAAGGTGAACAGGGTTTCCAAGGTGAACAAGGTGAACAGGGTTTCCAGGGAGATCAAGGCAACCAGGGAGATCAAGGCAACCAGGGAGATCAAGGCGACCAGGGAGATCAAGGCGACCAGGGAGATCAAGGCGACCAGGGAGATCAAGGCGACCAGGGAGATCAAGGCGAGCAAGGCTCTATTGGCGAGCAAGGCTCTATTGGCGAGCAAGGCTCTATTGGCGAGCAAGGCTCTATTGGCGAGCAAGGCAACCAGGGTGACATCGGTGCCCAGGGTGACATCGGTGCCCAGGGTGACATCGGTGCCCAGGGTGACATCGGTGCCCAGGGTGACATCGGTGCCCAGGGTGA
>JAANMV010000019.1_pt1 | contig 157492 bp, 148 predicted proteins | sample 7279661 | NCBI WGS metagenome assembly JAANMV01 (sample SAMN14094540, study PRJNA606508) | bioreactor metagenome | isolation source: A lab-scale SPAN reactor treating ammonium-rich wastewater day 121 | place: Ireland: Galway | collected 2017-05-16
CCCGCGCCAAGGCCATCGGCGGTACCCGCGCCAAGGCCATCGGCGGTACCCGCGCCAAGGCCATCGGCGGTACCCGCGCCAAGGCCATCGGCGGTACCCACGCCAAGGCCATCGGCGGTACCCGCGCCAAGGCCATCGGCGGTACCCGCGCCAAGGCTCTACTTGAAGGCGATACCGGCCAGACTCATGACTGGATCCTCGCTGCACCAGGTTTGGTCAACTCCAGCGGAAACCTTACTGTGCTCGGTTATGATTTCATCCTTGACCCTAGTGACCGTGCCTTTGATGCCGTACTGGCGGAAGAGCCGGTTCTCATCGTATTCGGAGGAGGAAATAGTGCCGCAGAGGTGTTTATTTCTGATGAGCAGTACAGAGCAGGATCCACGGAGATTGTTGTCTTTGGGGATATAGAACGCATCGACTATCAGATAGCGAGCTTCGTGCTCTCCAACGGGCTAGTGATCAACTACGCTAATCTGATCGATAGCCCGGATCGCCCTTCCTTGATGCCAGGCGACTCTGTGACCGTAAGGGGTTTACTTTACTGAGAATGAAAAGGTACCCCATGCCTGTTGGCGTGGGGATACTTCACTCGTTCGGCCGTCTCCAAAGGTGGGGGGGGGTAATTGACGTCCTCCCACTTTTCGGCGGCAGTTCAGACTTGGGAAGCACCCGCCGTGCTCAAACGAACGCGTGCCCTCTACTATCAAATACCTCCCCGGCAACTCACGGTTCCGCAGCGGCAGCGCAGCCGGCCTTCATGGTGGCTCTCGCCGTAATCTACCGTGAGTTCCTCTCCCGGCTGGATACGTCGCAGCGCGTAGAACTCCACATGCTGCCTGAAGATGCGGATGTAGGTGTTGGGTTCGCAGGAATGATTGATATAGCGAAAGCCTCGCCGGGTAAGCCCGGCATCGATGGCCACCCGCCCGACTTCCACGATGGCCACAATGCGCTGACCGGCAGCGCGCCTGCGCGCTGCCGTGAGGGTGATGACCTCCCCCTCAAACTCCCCAATCTTGGCGCGCGCCGGAATGGGCGTGCTGGCAAAGAGCCCCTTACCGGTGATGCGGCTGCGCCCAATCCGCAGCGAGTTATAAACCGCGGACGAATAGGTGTGCTGCTGCATGCGGGTCCAGTCTAGCAGCTGGTCTCCGTCCTCCACCCGATCTGCGGACACATTTCATGGTCCCGCCCCCATTGCCAGACCGCCTAACCTACAATCCCGCTGACGCGGAGCCGCCAGCCCGGCGGCAACGATGCGGCAGGAGACCCGACAGTGCCCGATTTCCGTGGCCTCGCAAGACTTCTGGAGGACCGGGGGGAGCTTTACCGCATCAGTCGGCCCGTAGACCCCCGCTTTGAAATGCCGGCCGTCATGGCCGAGATTGACCAGCAGCGTCGGGGCTTTCTCTTCGAGCAGGTGAAGGGGGCCCGCTTTCCCGTGGTCGGCGGCCTGCTGAATCGCCTGGAATGCTACGGTTGGGCACTGGGCACGCCTCCCGGCGAACCTTTCGGGCAGAAGGAACTGGATACCCGCATCGAGGCGGCCAAAGCCCGGGGAATCCTCCCCAGCACGGCCAGCACAGGGCCCGTACAGGAGGTGGTTCGCACGGGCGAGCAGGTCGATCTGGGCGAACTGCCGGTTCCCACTTACTTCGAACTGGATACGGGCCCGTTTATCACTGCGGCAGTGGGTATTGCCCGCAACCCCCAGACTGGCAAGCTCAATGTGGGCATCTACCGCACCCTCATCCTCGGCCGCAATGTCCTGGCAATCAACGCCAGCTCCCTTTCCGACCTCCGGCGCTTCTATCAACACGCGGAGACGACCGGTGAGCCGATGCACATTGCCCTGGCCCTGGGTGTGGATCCTGCACTGCTGATGGCCGCTTCCTGCAAACTGCCCCCACAGCAGTGCGAACTGGAGGTGGCCGGTGGCCTGAAGGGGGCGCCCATTGAAATGGTGAAGGCCCAGTCCTGCGACCTGCAGGTCCCGGCCCAGGCCGAGATGGTGCTGGAATGCCGCGTGGATTTTTCCCGGACAATCGAGAACGTCCTGGGCGAATTCGCCGGACAGTACGGCCCGGAGACGGCGCCAGTGAGTGAGGTAACCGCGATGACCCACCGGCGCGACGCGATGGTGTACACGATCCTGGCGGGGCGCAATCCGGAGCACAACACGCTGGGCGCCATCGCCACCTACTCCATTCAGACCACGCTGGCGGCAGCCTTGAGGAAGCAGTTTCCGGGTATCGTGGACATCAACGTCTTCCTGGATCCGCGGCTCGGCGCGATGATCCATCTGGTCATGTCCATCCGGAAGACATCCGATGCGGAGCCCCGGGCGCTGATCGATGCGGCTTTCAAGGCAGCCGGCGGATTCTTCCCCGTAAGCCGGATCACCAAGCGCATCATCGTCGTTGACGACGACGTGAACGTGCACGACCTGGCTGATGTCGAGTGGGCCGTCTGGACGCGCATGGCGGATGCCCGAAAATTCATGGTCTTCCCGGACGTCGCGAGCTGGGAACTCGAGCGCTGCGCCAAGGAGGGCCGGGGCTCGCTCCGGCTGGGCGTGGACGGTACGATGGACATGGAAGACAGGGACAAACTGCGGCGACCGCTGATTCCCGGCGCGGCCCATATCAAGCTGGACGATTACCTGAACCGGAAGTCGGCACCCCGATGATCGACCCCTACATTGCCGTCGCGCTGCAGACCACCGTCCGCCACTGCGTCACACGGGGCGAAGTCGAGCGCAACCTGAGCCATATCGGCAACATGGTCGATCTGGTCTCTCATATCTGCTCTCTCGAGCTGCCGGTGCGGCTCGTGGCCCTGGGAGAGGGTTGCATCCAGGGCTTTGCCGACGAGATCCTGCACCTCGCCTCTGCCGACTACGCGGCAACCATGGCGGCGGAGATCCCGGGCCCGGAAACGGACTTCCTGGCTGCCAAGGCACGCCAGCACGGCATCTTCCTGATGGCCCAGCTCAAGGAAAAGATGCCCGAGTATCCCGACCGGTTCTTCAACACCGTCTTCATCATCGATCCGGGCGGCCAGGTGATCTACAGGCACCGGAAGAACGTGGTCCTCTTCGTCGAGCATTCCACCACTCCCCATGACGTCTACGACGAGTGGATCAGGGCGAACGGCGACACCCTCGATGCCTTCTTTCCGGTGGCCCGCACGGAGATCGGCAACATTGGCGGCAGCGTGGGCGTCGAAGGTTCTTTCCCGGAGAGCTACCGGGGTTTTGCCCTGAACGGGGCAGAGATCCTGTACCGGGCGTCGCTACCCGAGCCCTGGGTATCCCGGGAGATCTGGGACGTGCAGAACCGATCCCGGGCGCTCGATAACACCGCCTATCTGGTCGCCCCGAACTGTGGGTCCCTGATCATGCCGGGAAACCCGCCAACGGTGATCGGCGGCGCCTTGGGCGGGCGCTCCATGCTGGTGGGCTACAAGGGTGAGGTTCTGGCCCAGAGCAGCGTCGTAGACGACTGCTACGTGGCTGCCGAGATCAACATCGATGCCCTGCGGCACTATCGCCAGACTGCCCGTTTCCAGAACTGGCTGCCCTATCTGCGCACGGAGATCTACCGCCGGATCTATGACCAGACCATCTGGCCCGGCAACCGTCCGACGATGGATGATGCGGGCACAGCCAACGTGTTTGATGGCGTGGTCGCTGAACTGACCGACAGGGGCACCTTCACGCGCCGCTGAGCCGCGGGGCAAGCCAGCCCCACAGCTCCTGCAGCGACCGGCACGCAGGGGACGAGCGCCCTAACGGGACTCGCGCTCCATCAACTTCTCGACCAGGCCGGCCGAGACCTCGGCGTAGTGGTCAAACTCCATCGTGAACGTGCCGCGGCCGCTGGTGGCCGAGCGCAGGTAGTTGATGTAGCCGAACATCTCGGCCAGCGGGATGAATCCCTGCACATAGGCCTGGGTGGCCCGCTGGCCCTGGTCGGTCACCTGACCGCGCCGGCGGTTCACATCACCGATGATCTCACCGAGATAGTCGCTCTCGGTGACGACCTCGACCCGCATGATGGGCTCGAGAAGCTTGGGCTTGCTGGCCTTGTGAGCCTCCCGGAACATGGCGCGCCCGGCAATCTCGAAGGCCAGTGCCGAGCTGTCCACATCGTGATACTTGCCGTCGATGAGGCGCGCCTTGAAGTCCACCACCTCGTAACCCGCAATCTGCCCGCGCTTGGCCTCGGACCGGATGGCGTACTCGACCGAGGGGATGTACTCGCGGGGAATTCGCCCACCGACCACTTCGTCGGAAAACTCGATTCCGGTGCCCGGGGGCAGCGGCTCGAAGATCATCTTGATCTCGGCGTACTGGCCAGAACCGCCGGTCTGCTTCTTGTGGGTGTAAACCCGTTCCAGGGTGGTTCCGAAAGCCTCCCGGAAGCTGACCCGGGGCTTGCCCATATTGGCTTCCACGCCCAGTTCGGTGCGCATCCGGTCGATGGTGACTTCCAGGTGCAGCTCGCCCATGCCCTTGAGCACGGTCTGGCCGGTTTCCTGGTCAACCTCGAGGCGCAGGGAGGGATCGGCCTTGGCCATCTTGTAGAGCGCGGTGGACATCTTGTCCACGTCGGTGCGCGTCTTGGGCTCGACGGAAACACTGATAACCGGGTCCGGGAAGCGCATGCGCTCCAGCAGCACCGGCTTGTCCGGGTCGCTCAGAGAGTCACCGGTCTCCGTCTCCTTGAGAGAGACAAATGCGCAGATGTCGCCGGAGCGGGCCTCGTCAATCTCCTTGGTGGCATTGGCCTGGACCTCGACGATGCGTCCAATGCGCTCCTTCTTGCCCCGGGTGACGTTGAACAGAGTGTCGCCCTTCTTGATAACGCCCGAATAGACACGCACGAATGTCAGCGCACCGAACTGGTCATTGATGACCTTGAAGGCGAGTGCCCGCGCGGGAGCGTCATCAGTCACTTCCTGCACGCCAATCGGCTTGCCGTCCGGGTCGACGATGCTGATGCCGCCCGTTTCGCCCGGATACGGCAGGTAGTCCACCACCGCATCGAGTAGCTGCTGGACGCCCTTGTTCTTGAACGAAGAACCGCACAATACCGGCACCAGTTGGCCCGCAACGGTACCCTTGCGGATACAGGCCTTGAGGACCGCCGGGTCAAACTCGCCGGTCTCGACGAAGTGCATGAAAGCGTCATCGTCCTGGGCCAGCGCCGTCTCCAGGGAATCCTGGCGAAGTTCAGGAAGCCGGTCGATCCAGTCATTGTCGGCGCTGGAGGAAAAGCTGAAGCGGCTCTTCAACTGGTCAAAGGGCACGATTTCCCACTCGGCGTCCTTGTCCTCCGATTTCCAGACATAGGCAACGCCAGCGATCAGGTCCGCCATGCCGACAAACTCGTCGTGGCTACCGAGGGGTACGTGGCAGAGCACCACATTGGCGCCAAGGCGCTCGCGGATACCCTTCAGGCAATGACCGAAGTTGGCACCCATGCGGTCCATCTTGTTCACGTAGCACATGCGGGGCACGTTGTACTGGTTGGCCAGCCGCCAGTTGGTCTCGGTCTGGGGCTCAACGCCGGCCACACCGTCGAAAACGACCACGGCGCCGTCCAGCACCCGCAGGCTGCGGTTCACCTCGATGGTGAAATCCACGTGTCCCGGGGTGTCGATGAGGTTGATCTGGTGGCCCTTCCACTCCGCGGAGACGGCAGCGCTCTGGATGGTGATCCCTCGCTTGCGCTCCTGCTCCATGTAGTCGGTAGTGGTGCTCCCCTTTCCGTCCTTCGTGTCATGCACCTCGATGATCTGGTGCTTGCGACCCGTGTAGTAAAGGACACGCTCGGTTGTCGTGGTCTTGCCCGCGTCAATGTGGGCGACGATGCCGATGTTGCGGTAGAGCTTGAGGTCTTTCTTCCTGGCCATGTTTACGACTTTTGTGGGGTGAAAATATGTGCTGAGATGGGCCGCCCGAGCGCGGGTAACGGGGGCACCCTTCAGGTTAAACGCCCATTATATGCCCGGTTCTGCTTCTACTGCTAACCCCGGAGGAAAAGCTCATGCCCGACCAGGTGCCGATCCCCGCCAAAAGGGCCCGACTCCGCCGCTCCCGGAAGGACCGCATGGTTGCCGGTGTGTGCGGCGGCATTGCCGAGTGGCTGGACTGGGATCCGACCGTCGTGCGCCTGCTGTATGTGCTCATATCCCTGCTCAGCGCCGCCTTTCCCGGCCTGCTGGTCTACCTGATCCTGTGGGCCGTGACGCCGGTTGACGAGCCTGACGCCTGACGGACAGCCGGACGCGTGCCCGGTTGGCCGCGGGGGGATGTGACAGCCCGCACGGCAATCGCACCAGCCCTGAGGCACCCTCTATCCCTGATCGGGCGGCTGGCCGTGGGGGCTGCGAATGACCGTGTACCTGTGGGCCCTCGTCGGGGCCATTGTCGGCATGTGCGCCCTGCCAGCGGGACGCTACCTGTTGCAGCGCGCCGGTCGCGGTGCCGCAACCGGGACCGGTAGCGCGTCTGGACCGCCCAGACCGGCCGGCAGGCTCGCCCCCCTGCACAGCAGGCCGACCACCCGTTCGGCGCGCATGCCCCGCCAGAAGGCCTACCGGGCCATCTCCATTCAGCCGGGCAACAAGCCCTGTCCCGCAGCCGAGGAGCTGGCCGGGCGGCGGTTTCTGGGCGTTGACGCGCCCCAGCTACCGCTCCAGGGCTGCGACAGAACCGTGTGCAAATGCACCTATGGCCACCACACCGACCGGCGTCTCCCGGAGGAGCGCCGGACGGCCTGGGGTACCTACGGCGGCTTTGCCCCGGCTGTTGCCGGGGGCAACCGGCGCCAGAAGCACAGTGAGCGCCGCCGACGCTGAAGCCGGCCGGAGTTTCAATCAGCCCTGCGCATTGCTATAAGGCCAGCTGGTAAATCGGGCTGGAGACGCAGCATGGCCGCCAAACAGTATTCGAACCCGCCGCCGATGCAGGTGGAGACAGATCGCAGCTACCAGGTGACCATCGAGACCGATCGGGGCACGATAGAGCTTGCCCTCTATCCCGAGCACGCCCCGATGACGGTGAACAATTTCGTGTTCCTGGCGCGGGACGGGTTCTACGACGGTGTCACGTTTCATCGGGTGATCAGCAATTTCATGATCCAGGGTGGTGACCCTACCGGAACCGGCCGGGGTGGCCCGGGCTACCGCTTTGCCGACGAACTGGACGGTAACCCGCTGCGCCACGAACGGGGCGTGATCTCCATGGCCAATGCCGGCCCGGACACCAACGGCAGCCAGTTCTTCATCACCCATGGCCCCCAGCCGCACCTGGACGGCCGGCACACGGTCTTTGGCCGGGTAACAAAGGGCCTGGACGTGGTGGACGCCATTGCCACCGGCGACGTGATGATCCGGGTGACCGTGACCTGAGTCCCGCGCCCCGGGGGCGAACTCACTTCCGGGCCGCGGATCTGGCGACCCGGTCGCGGACGGCGGCCTTGATTTCGTAGGGCGACCAGTCGGCGGGTGGCGTATACACGCCCCACTCCACCATCCTGTTGACCTGATGCCGGACGAGTTCGAGCTGGTCGGCTTCGGCAAGTGGGGGTTCATCGATGCACAGGTTCTTCGGATAGATGCCACCCCGGGCCATGGCCGCGTCGTAGATCGTCTTGTACTGCTCGACCCGCAGGTCCTTGACCAGGTTCTGCCACTGGGCCCGGACGCGAAAGTCCCGCAGGCCGTCGATGTCGAGCACGGCGCTGACCAGGGTTTCGCCGCCGCCCAGGTACTCGGACACGATATTGCCCCGGTAGTCGATGATCTGGCTCTTGCCGCAGCTCATCTGATGGGCTCCACCCGGGAAATAGATGGCGCCGATGTTCGGCGACAGCACGTAGCAGGTGTTGAACACGGCATGGGCCCGGTTCTGGATCTCGGCGATCCCGTTGCCCATCCACGGTTCGGGGTACTGGGTGCGCCAGATGATCTCGGCGCCGTTCAGGGCGAGTCCCCGGGCAGCCTCGGGGTAGCTGCCCTCGGCGCAGATCAGGGTGCCGATATTGCCAATCTCGGTGCGCGCCACGGGAAAAAGGGCCTCTGACAGGCGCACCGGATCGTCACCGTACTTCTGCAGGTACACGTCCCAGATGTCGCTGGGTGCCACGTTGGGCTCCCGCGGGTAGAAGGCCGTCTTGTAGTGCTTGTGGATCACTTCGCCCCGGGGGTCAATCACAAAGGCGATATTGAAGATCCGGTCTTCCATCAGCTCCGGATCCTTGGCCACCATCTGGGCAATGATGTGCACGTCCAGTTCGCGGGCCAGGTCCCCGAGGAAGCGGGTCTCGGGCCCGGGGATCTCGGGAACCACCTCGCGACAGATGCGCAGGTGCTCGTCACCGCCTCCCAGGCACCAACCGCCGATGCCGCCTTCGGAGACGGCAATAAGCTTGACTGGAAGGTCCAGACTGCAGTTCCAGACCGCATAGCGCATGCTGAGCGCGAGGTTTTCCAGGTCCTTCATGTAGTCATCCCGGGTCACGGCCATCCGCGAGACGTTCTGGATGCCGACGGCGGTGTATTGCAGACGCATGCTCTATGCCCTCTCTGATGGCGCCCAGCGCTCGAAGTCGCAGGTGAAATCCTGGAAGGTGGAATTGGGCTCGAAGGCGAGTGCCCGGTAGGTAATGTGCCCGTAGCCGCTGACGAGGGCCGTGGGCTTGATCAACGCCGCACTCGCGACCACGGCACTGAAGTTCTGCCGGCCACCCCGGAACAGCAGCGGATCCCAGCCGTGGTACATGTACACCATGCCCGGTTGCATTGCCGGTGTGACGTGGGCCATGGCCACGAATGATCCGAGGGAATTGAACACCCGGATCAGGTCGCCATCACTGACGTCCCGGGTCCGCGCATCCTGCGGACTCACATAGATGTCCGGCTCGCCCCGGCGGAGGCTGAGCAGCAGGGGATCGTCAGCCCACATGGTGTGGATGCCGTGCCGCAGATGGCCCATCAGCATCTGCAACGGATAGCCGGCTAGCTTCAGGGGATCCTTGTGGCCCGGCAACTGCTCGTCCTCGGCGAGGAACCACTCGTGGTCCACGTAGAACTGCTGGCGTCCGGTCAGGGTCGGATAAGGCTCCCGGTCCTCGACGGCGCGCAGCAGCACGGAGCCGTAGGGTGCATCGCGGCCGTAGACGACCCGGTCGGTTCCACCATTGCGCATAAGTCCGCGTGAGCGCATCTCGTCAAACGAAACCTTGGGCACGCCCGGATCCCTGTCGATCAGGTACTGGATGAGATCCCGGGTGTCGCCGATCTCGCCACCCATGGTGTAGAGATCGTGGTAACGGGTGAAATCCCGGGGCACCGGCTGACCAAAGAAGCTGTCGGTGATGGGCGCAATGGCCCGCGCCGCGGCCCGGTCGGAGATGGCCCTGGCCAGCCTCTCCAGCGCCCGCCAGTCGTCGACCGCCTCGCCGAGCGGTGGCACCGCCGCGTCCAGGACCTGCACATAGGGCGTGCGGGCCTCGAGCATGTAGTCCTGGCGCTCGTAGTGATGGGCAATGGGCAGGACATAGTCCGAATACAGGGCGGTAATGCCCATGTCGGGGGCCAGCGTCACGATGGTGTCCAGCTTCCCGAGCACCTCGCTGCGCCAGCGACCGCCACCCGAGCGCCAGTTGGCCGTATTGCTGCCGGCAAAGACAGCCATCTTCCAGGGTGTGGCCGCGTAGTCCGGCCAGGCACCGGATTGCGTGGACTCCTGGAAGTAACGATCGATCTTGTCCGCTATGGCCGTGCCGTAGACCTGCTCGTTCAGGCCTTTTCCGTCAGCGTGCACATAGTCCCAGCGGGCCAGCGTGGCGATGCGCAGCGTAGGGGGCAGGCCAGCGAGCATGAAGCCGATCTGGCTGCTGGTATCGCCGAGATTCTCCAGCTGGAAACCGCCGCCCGGCTTGCCGAGGTTGCCGGTCAGCGACAGCAGCAACATGAAGGCGCGCTGGAGCAGATCGCCATGCAGCCACTTGCACATGCGATAGCCGGTGAAAATCATCGCGGGCCGCGCCTTGCCGAAGGTGCGGGCCACGGCCCGGATGTTGTCCGGATGTACGCCACAGACAGCCCCTGCTTTCTCGGGCGTGTAGTCGGCAGCACGCTTTTTCACGAGTTCGAAAACCGTAGTAACCCGCACCCGGCCGGCGGGGGTGCGCACGGTCCAGCTGCCCTCGAGGGCAGGTTCGACGTCACCGAGCGCAAGCGAGCCCGCGGGAATCACCGGCACCGGCGATCCCGGCGGAGGCGGCGGATTACCCGTGGCCGTGGCGGGCACGGGGCGACGTGTCTTCGTATCCCAGACATAGAAGAGGTTGTCGCGGGCATCCGGCCCGGGAGCAACGTCGGTTTCACGCAGGTAGCGGCCATTGTCCACGCGCACGAGGAACGGCAGGTCTGTCTGCTCCCGGATGTAGCCCCGGTCGATCAGGTCCTCGGCAAGCAGCACCTGCACCATGCCCATGGCCAGGGCGATGTCGGTGCCCGGCTTCGGGTTGACCCACCGGCTCGCGTGCATCGCACTGGGCGTGAACTCCGGCGAGATCGCAATCACCTCGGTGCCGTTGTATCGGGCCTCCCAGAAGAAATGCGCATCCGGGATACGGGTGACGGCCGGATTGCAGAACCAGATCAGGCAGCAGCGGGACTTGTAGACGGCGGCCATAGTGTCGCCCAGCAGGGGCTCCCCCACCGTCATGTGGACGCCGGTAGGCAGGTCGCCCACCCCGGCAAAGGCCTCGGGCAACTCAATGCCGCTGATGGCGGCAAAGCGCCCGAGAGCGGCAAATGAAGCCCGCTTGAGCACCATCTGGGTGCCGAGGTCGAAGGTGATGGAGCGCGGACCGGAGGCCACGGAATGATCAATGAAGCGGTCCGCAATCTCCGCGAGCGCCTGATCCCAGCTGACCCGCTCCCAGCGACCGGAACCGCGCTCCCCGGCCCGCTTCATCGGGTACAGGATGCGCTGCCGGCCATACATGTACCGGGCGTGCCGCAGGCCCTTCTGGCAGCCGCGGGGACCGTAGTCCGGCGCATCCTCTGACCGGCCGTACTCCCCCTGCTGCTCTTCGCGCCAGACGATGCCGTTCCTGACATAGACGTTGAAGGCACAGGTGCCGGTGCAGTTCGTGCCGTGGGTCCCGTGGACCACCCGGTCCCAGGTCCACTTGCGCCGCATCAGGTCTTCCCAGACGCCATAGGCCACCTGACCGGCCTCCTCGGTCGCCGTGGCTGGCGCATACCTGAGGCTCAAGGCGGCGGCCAGCGCCCCGCTTCCGGCGATGAAGCCACGCCGGCTGGTTTCTATGCCCCGTGTGTCTGCCGCACCCATCGTCGCCTCACTCCCCGTCGCTCATGCCCGGCTGCCGTGGGCGCCGGGCAGGACCAGGCGCATGTTGCCGGCCCGGGCCAGTGCTGCCTCCACCAGGGGCAGGCGATCATTGCCGAAATACAGGTCGTTTCCGATCAGTATGCTGGGCGTGCCAAAGCCGCCACGCGCCAACAGTTCTTCGCCGTTCGCCCGCACCTGTGCGAGTGGCCCCTCCTCACGCAGCGCCGACTCGAAAGCCAACGGGTCGAGGCCTGCGGCGGCGGCCGCTGCACAGACCACCGCAGGGTCAGTGATGTCCCTACCGTCCCTGAACAGGGCCTCGAAGACCGCGGTCAGGTACGGCACCGCTTGTCCTGTACCGGTGGCCACCACGGCCCCACGGGCTGCCCATTCCGTCCGCAAGGGCCAGGCAGCAGGACGCCGGATCACCAGGCCGCAGTAGCGGGCCCAGTCGGCCAGGTCCTTCCCCTGGTAAGCGGCCCGGGCCGGCACCGGATCCCGCCGGTCCGGCGGGAAACCGGGGTTGGAGCGGGCTAGCACCTCGTCCACCAGAACCGGGTGGTAGCTCACCCGGGCACCAGTGCGGATCGCGGCCTCGCGCAGACGCCCGTGCGCGAGGTAACTCCACGGGCAGCCCGCATCGAAATAGAGATCGGCTACGGGCTTTTCTGCCACGGCGCTGCGCTGCCATCAACTGCGCGAACGGAGGGCTGTCTTCAGCACCTTGCCGCTCGCATTGCGGGGAATCTGGCCGATGAACTCCACGGCCTTCGGCAGCTTGATCCGGGAAATGCGCGTTTCCAAGAAAGCCAGCAGGCCATCCTCGCTGCACTCCATGCCGGTCCGCCGGACCACGAAAGCCTTCAGGACTTCGCCCCATCTCTCGTCCGGCACCCCGATCACCGCCACCTCGGCTGCCGCGGGATGCTGCAGGATGACCTCCTCCAGCTCCCGCGGATACAGATTCACGCCGCCGGAGATCACCATGTCCTTTAGCCGATCGACGATGTAGAGATAACCCTCCGGGTCCCGGCGGGCCAGGTCTCCGACCGTGACCCAACCGTCCCGGAAGGCTTCGGCCGTCTCGGCCGGCCGCCCCCAGTAGCCGTTGAACAGGTAGGGGCTTCTCGAGAACAGCTCCCCCACCTCGTCGGGCTCACACACGCTGCCGTCCGGCCTCCGGATCTCGACCTCGGTACAGGGAAAGGGCTGGCCGACGCACTGCTGCTTGCGCAGCTGGTCCGGCGGCCGGAGATTGGTCACGATTCCGGCTTCCGTCGATCCATAGGTCTCGTGGAGCAGGCCCGGGCCGAAATACGCGACGAGCCTCTCCTTCATCGCCTGCGGCAAGGCCGCTGCGTTCGATATCACCGCCTTGAGAGTCGTATTGCGTCCGGACTGCAGGGCAGCCGGCGAAGCGGCCAGGAGAGCATGAAAATGGGTGGGCACACCGAAGAAGCCCGTGATCCCTTCGCCGCCCAGGCGTGTGAGCACTTCCTCCGGATCGAAGCGGTCGAGAATCTCGGCATAGCCGCCGAAGAAGAGCGGCGCCAGCGAAAACACCATGCCCGCACCGTGGCACATCGGCGCGATGGCGAGGAAGCGGTCGTCCGGCGCATAGCAGCCGTACTCGACTGCCATGCCAAAGAGCGTCAGGATCCTCGACCGGTGGGGTACCAGTACGCCCTTGGGCCTGCCTGTAGTGCCCGACGTATAGGGGATCGTGAAGACGTCCCACTCCTCCACCGGCCTGCCCGCTGCAGCCGGTCGCGCCTGCGAAAGCCAGGCTTCCAGTTCGGCGCCGATCTCGATGACCAGCGGCCGGTTGGCAAAAGGGGCATCGCGCAGCAGTGCCGCCACGTCCGGATCGGCGAACAGCACCCGGGCTCCGGCATCGTCACAGATCGCCACGATCTCGGGCACGGCGAGCCGCGGGTTGATGGTGGCGAGGGCAACACCGGCCTGTGAGGCGCCGAGCACGATCTCCATGTACTCGATCGAATTCTTCGCGCAGATGGCACCATGGGCGCCGGGCTCGAGCCCGAGGCCGGCCGCCAGCGCAGTCGACACCCGGTCAACCCGTTCGAGGAGCTGTCTGTAGGTTCGTCTGCGGTCCTGGTGCCGATAGGCAATCTTGTCGGGCTGACGGCCCATGGCCGCCCGGATACCGTCCACGAGCGACAGGTGACGAAAGGTGGGCGGCAGCATCACGGGCGCTTGCATGCCTGACGCACGATCAACCGGGCAGCTTGAAGACGCGCAGCGCATTGCCGCGCATCAGGAGCTGCCTGGATTCGGGTTGCAGCCCGAGCTCGTCCACTTCGCGCACGGCACGCTCCGGGTCGATCACCGGCCAGTCGGTGCCAAACAGTACCTTGTGACGGCCGTAGGTGTTGGCGTAATGGACAAAGGGTGCCGGCCAGTACCGTGGCGCGTAGGCATCGCCGGCGGTGTACACATTCTCATGTTTCCAGCACATCGAAATCATCTCTTCGGTCCACGGGATGCCGATATGGATGCCGATGAGACGCAGCTCCGGAAAATCGATCGCCACCTGATCGAGGCAGATGGGTCGGCCGACCGAGGGCAGACGGCGGGAACGGCTATACACCAGGTTGTGACCGACCTGCATCATGATCGGAATGTCGAGCTCACAGCACTTGGCGTAGTACGGGTAGTATTTGGCGTGGTCGGGCGCAAGCCCGCACCAGTGGGGATAAAGGTGCGCCCCGACGAAGCCGTACTCCCTGACGGCCTGTTCCAGGTCGCGCAGGCCCTGCATGCCGCGGAAGGGATCAATGCCCGCGAGCCCCGAGAAGCGCGCTGGATACTGCTGGCAAACCTCGTGAACCCGCGCGTAGGGCAGCTCGAAACCGCCCCTGACGTTGAGATCGCCGGCGCGCACGGCAACGAGCAGCGAGCGCTCGATGCCGGCGCGGTCCATGCGCTGGACATAGTTCTCGACAGTCACGCCGCCGCGAATGTCCTCGGGCATGCGCACCTGCGCCTTGAACGCGTCGTCGAGGCCAGTCTGGCCCCGCTCCACCTCGAGCGGCGTGAACAGGTTGCAGACGATGTCGATGGCACCACTCACGCAGCAGCCCTCACCAGCCGTCGTGATCCCAGGGGCCTGCCGTACGGGAGCGCACCGGTATGCCGGCAATGACGGGCGCCTGCGTCTTCGGGTCGTAGTTCAGCGCTGTACCCTCGACCGTGACCTTCTCGTTGACGGTAATCCAGTTGATGATTGAACCGTCCATGCGGAATATGCCGGTAAAGCCCTTCTCCTCGCCGGAGATGAAGTGCCCGTGCTTCACGCGCGCCGGGCGGAAAAAATAGGTACCGGCGTCGAGCCTGCCGAAGTTGTAATCGAGGTGCCCGTCGATCGTGTAGGCCTCCTCGAACACCGGGTGATGCACCATCCGGTCATCCGACCAGCCCGGCGGCGCCCAGCACAGCATGGTGACAAAGCCTTTCTGGGGGTTATCGGGCGGCGCCGGATCGTGGTAGAGGAGCTTCAGCTTGAGGAAGCGCTGCTGGTCGCCCTCGTAGACATTGGGCATCCACTCCATCCGCGTGGTATCAACGACGGTCATGTCGCCGGGGTCGGTGGATGCCGTGTTGAGGCCCCGGGGCACGAAGGCATCCCGGTTCCGCTTCGAGGCGCTGAAGCCCCAGTCCTGGAGTTCCCGGAAAATCAGGACCTCCGTCCCCTCCTGCACCGAGAATTCCGGCACCCGCAGCCCGGCGGGAGCCCGGAAGTAGGCTCCCTTGCGCAGCACCTGCCGTCCCACGCGCAGCTCGCCCGCCAGCACATACCACTCGGTATCCGCGTGATGGTAGCCTGCGGGCCGGTGCCAGGCGCTCTCGAAGACCACCTTCGTGGACCCGGCACCGTTTTCCTCGTCGTAGGAGAGGTTTCTCTGGCGCGCCTTGCCCTGTCCCCGGGGCAATTCGGCACTGTGCCAACACAGATCGGCTTCCTGAATCAGTTCCACATGGGGGCGCACGACAGGTACCTCCTGAATAATCACCCGGGACCGGGCAGCGGCCGTCTGCCGGCGTGCCCGCGTCGCTGTCGAGAATATCAAGTAACGGCGTGGCACCATACCGCCCGGCAAGCCGCCTTGCGGTCAGTCAACCGGATTGCGCTACAGTTCTCCCGCCCACTCCCGGCCCGGAGCCGCGTGATGACCGACTATGTCCTCTGGAAGTATCTGCATATCCTGATGTTCGTGTTCTGGGTGGGCACCGACATGGGGGTATTCCTGGCGGCCCGGCGCGCGACCGATTCCCGGCTGTCTTTCCCTTCCCGGGTCATGCTCCTGCACCTGGCGCTGCGCATCGAGCTGCTGCCTCGCACGATGTGGAAAGCGGCCCTGCCCTTCGGCGTCATGCTGTCGCGGGATCTGGAGCTGCTGCCCCTGTCTGACCTTGCGGTGATGCTCGTCTGGGCATTCAGCATCATCTGGTGGGCCATCAGCATGAGCGGCGCCTGGTGGTATGACAAACCGGTCGGGCACCGCCTGGGCCGCGCAACCCACTGGCTGTCGGGCCTGGTCGGCGTCACCCTGATCCTGCTCTGCCTCTCGTCCTGGCTCGGCCATGGGCCGTTCGTCCAGGATGCCGGCTGGCTGCACCTCAAGGTGGCCCTCTACGGTGTCATCAACCTGATGGTGATCTGGATGGTCGTGGCCTTTGACCCGATCGGTGCAGCCTTCGGCCGGCTGGCAGTGGAGGGCTCCAGACCCGAGATCGAGGCGGTCATTTCCTCGACCATGCACCGCTCCACCGTCATCATCTGGTCCACCTACCTGCTGATCGTGATCGTGGGCTTCATCGGTACGACGAAGATCCCTGGCTGACTGGCCGTCACCGGTTCGTGGTCACGGCGCCAGCCAGCCGTCCCGTCCTATAGCCTCTGCGGGGGCGATCCGATATATTCCGGGCGTTTCCGCGACCTGTCGTCCATGGGGGCCCCTAAATGAAGATCACCCGTTTCCGGATTCTCGGCCACTGCATCCTGCCGCTGGTTGCTGCCGCCTCGGTCTCCACGCCCGTCGCAGCGCAGCCGGCCGGCAGCGACGAGGGTCCTCGCTACACCTACCTCGACCTCGGCTACCAGTGGGCAGATGTCAACTATGCCGTCAAGCAGGACGGCGCGCGCCACGAGGGCTTCAAGCTCAATGGCTCAGTGGGCCTGACACGCTGGGGAGACTTTGGCCTGCATCTGTTCGGCGAGTACTTCGACGGCGAACTCACCGGGGCAGCCGGTCCCTGCAGCGGCGACCGCGACTCCACGGGCTATGCCGCCGGCCTCGGACTCAACTGGAAGGTGCGCGAAACCGTCGATCTCGTAGGGCGGGCAGGCTACGTCAATGCGGAGCTCGAGGTGCCTGACGAGAGCTGCACCCTGCGGGACGTCGATGACGATGGCTACCTGCTCGAAGGCCTCGTGCGCAGCGAGCTGTCCGACAAGGTGGAAATCGAGGCCGGCGTCCGTTACTCGGACCTGACCGACATTGCGAATACCGATGTCTTTCTGGGGCTCGGCTATCACGTCACCGACTACCTGACCCTGCGGGGCCGGGCCATGGTTTTCGATGACGACACGGGCTTTGAGCTGGGCGCACGCTTCTACTTCGGGCGCTTCGTCGGGCGGGACTCCCTCTTTTAATCCCCTCGGGCGCGTAATCCTCGGGCGCGGACCATCAACTGACGCCGGGACTGCGCGTCGCGCCAAAGGGAGCGCCTGTACAGACCGATGCGCGTCCTGATGGTGTGTGCCGAGTACGCGCCCTTCGCGAAGACGGGCGGGCTCGCCGACATGGTGGCCGGCCTCTGCCGGGCTCTTGCGGCGGCCGGACACGATGTGCGTGTCCTCCTCCCGGCTTACCGCGGCCTCGACACCGAAAGTTCCCGGTCGTCCCTTGCCGCCGCGATCGGCATAGGCGAGCTGCAGGTCTCCCCTGTGTCGCTCAACGATACGCACCCTGCCTACCAGTTCCGCCAGGCTCCCGCCGCGCCCGGCGAACCGCTGATCTACCTGCTGGATGCCCCGCCCTTCTACAGCAGCGCGACCATCTACGGCGGCGGTGATCTCGAGGCCCGCCGCTTTGCCCTCCTCGCCCACGGCGCACTCCGGCTGTGCGAGGTGCTCGGCTGGGCGCCCGCCGTCCTCCACTGCCACGACTGGCATACGGCGCTTGCGCCGGCCCTGCTGCGGGGTGGATACCGTGATGTGGGCGTCCTGTCGAACACCCGCACCGTGCTCACCCTGCACAATATCGGCTACCAGGGCGTCTTTACCGCCGCGCTGGCGCCGGAACTGGGACTGACCGGGCCACCGCCGGAGCCCAACCTCAACTTTCTGCGCACCGGCATCGAGTCGGCCGATGCGCTGACCACCGTAAGCCCGACCCATGCCGGGGAGATCCTGACGCCCGAGTACGGCAAGGGACTCGATCAACTGCTGCTCACGCGCCGCGATGACCTGACCGGGATCCTCAACGGCGTTGACTATGCGGCCTGGAGCCCCGACACGGACCCGGCACTGCCGGCCCGCTACTCGGCGGCGGACCCCGCCGGCAAGGCCGCCTGCCGCACCCGACTCCTGCGGCAGACCGGACTGGCCGACGGGCTCGCCGTGCCTATCCTCGGCATGGTCACGCGACTCGCCGGGCAGAAGGGTGTTGAACTCGTGCTGGAGGCCCTGCCCCCCCGGCTGGCATCGGGCGAGGTGCAGGCGGTGATCCTCGGCGAGGGCGAGGAGCAGTACGCCAGCCGGCTACATGATCTTGCGGCCCAGTTTCCCGGCCTTTGCCACTTTGCCAACGCGCAGGACGAGCGCCTGGCGCGCCTGATCTTTGCCGGCAGCGACGCCTTCCTGGTTCCGTCACTCTATGAGCCCTGCGGGCTCACGCAGATGTACGCTTTGCGCTATGGCTCCGTGCCCGTCGTGCGCGACACGGGCGGCCTGCGCGACACCGTCAGCCATTTCAACCCCCGGACAGGCAGCGGCACCGGCAGCGTGTTCCGCCACCCGGACGGCGCGGGTCTCGCGTGGGCCATTGGCGAGGTCCTCACCTGGTGGCACACGCCTGGACTGTGGCCGCAACTCCGGGCCAATGGCATGGCGGCGGACTATTCCTGGCGGCATCAGATGCCGCGCTACGTTGCGGTCTACGAAAAGCTGGCGGGCGCGGCCTGAGCGCTCCGCTCAGGCGATGACCGGGCTTGCGGCCAGACGACCGGTCCTGCTGACCTCCCGCCGACACTGCGCCGCGAGCCCCTCTGGCACCTGCCCCCAGTCGAAACGCCACCGCCAGTTGCCGGTTGGCGTATTGGGCGTGTTCATGCGGGCCTCGGACCCGAGTCCGAGCAGATCCTGAAGCGGAAAGATCGCGCTGAAGGCCCGCGATTCCCAGACCATGCGCAGCAGCGCATCCGGCATCTCAGCGGGGCCACAACCAAGAACCTGGTGCACATAGGCACGAGTGGCCTCGGGCAGCGACTTGTACCAGCCGACGACAGTGTCGTTGTCGTGGGTACCCGGATAGATCACGGCAGCGGCCTCGTGATGGGCGGGCAGATAGGGGTTGGCCGGACTGCCATCAAAGGCGAACTGGGCGATCAGCATCCCCGGGAGGCCAAAGCGGCGCCGCAGCGCGTGGACCTCCGGAGTGATCGTTCCCAGATCCTCCGCAAGGAACGGCTGACCGCCGAAGGCGGCACCCAGCGCCGTCAGGAGCTCGCCGCCGGGCGCTGCGCGCCAGCACCCGTCCCGCGCCGACCGGGCACCTGCGGGCACTTCCCAGTACGCTTCGAGGCCCCGGAAATGATCAATGCGCAGGTAATCGAAGCGCCGGAGCTGGGTCCGGACCCGGTCGATCCACCACCGGAAACCGTCTGCCCGCATCACGTCCCAGGCATACAGCGGATTGCCCCACAGCTGGCCGTCAGCACTGAAATAGTCCGGCGGAACGCCCGCCACGCCGTCCGGCCGGCCCTCCTCATCGACCCGGAACAGATGCCGGTGCCACCAGACGTCCGCGCTGTCCAGGTCGACGTAGATCGGCAGGTCGCCGATCAGTTCGACCCCGTACCCGCGCGCGCTGTCACGCAGCTGCTCCCACTGGCTCGCGAAGGTCCACTGGACGAAGGCGATTTCGAGGATCCTGCTCCGCTCCTCGGCCAGCAGCCCGGCTATGGCCGCGGGCCTGCGCTGCCGGATGTCCTTGGGCCAGGTCCACCAGCCGCCGTCCCCGAAACGTTCGCGGGCCGCGCAGAACAGCGCGTAGGGCAGCAACCAGGACCGTTCGGCCTGCCAGCAGGCGGCAAACGCCGCCCGCTGCCCGGCCGTGGCGTGTGCCTCGAAGCCGGCCCAGGCCTTGCGCAACAGGCGTGCCCGGTCAGGCCAGTTGCCACCACCCTGCGCTTCTTGCCGGTCGAGCCAGCCTTGCGCACGAAGTGCCTCCGGATCGACCAGGCGCGGGTTGCCCGCAAAGGCCGACGTGCTCTGGTAGGGTGACAGGGAGTCCCCGACAGGACCGATGGGCAGCATCTGCCAGAGCCCGAAGCCCGCTTCTGCGAGGAAGCCGGAGAAGCGCCCGGCATCCGCACCCAGCGTCCCCGCTTCCCAGGGACCCGGCAGGGACGTGGGATGCAGCAGCACCCCCGCGCGGCGCCGGTCGGTACTGAATGAGGAAGTCACCGGGACGGGTCGGAACCGGATGCCGCCTGCGTGAGCATGTCCGGCGTGACCAGAACCACGCCCTCCTCCGTCAGGTGGAAACGCGCCCGGTCCCGGGACGCGTCCTCGCCAATGATCGTGCCGTCGGGTATCACACAGCCCTCGTCAATGATCGCCCGCGTAATCCGGCACCCGCGCCCGATGCGGACATGGGGCAGGACCACCGACCGGTAGATCTCGCTGCGTTCGTCCACGGTGACATTGAAGAACAGCAGGGACTCGCGGACGCTGGCTCCGGAAATGATGCAGCCCCCGGCAACCATCGAGTTGATGGCCGAGCCGCGGCGCCCGTCTTCGTCGAGCACGAACTTGGCGCAGGGCATCTGCTCCTGGTAGGTCCAGATGGGCCACTCCGCGTCATAGAGATTGAGCTCCGGACTGACGTAGATCAGCTCCATGTTTGCCGCATAGAACGCGTCCACCGTGCCGACGTCCCGCCAGTAGGCCTGCGCCTGGGTCTCGACCGTCTGGAACGGATAGGCGAAGACCCGGTTGCTGGCTATCGCACCGGGGATGATGTTCCTGCCGAAGTCGTGGGCCGAGCCCGGGTCCGCCGCATCACGCGCCAGGACATCCCGGAGGTAGTCCCGCCCGAACACGTAGATGCCCATTGAGGCCAGCGCAAGGTCGCTGCGCCCGGGCATCGGCTCGGGACGCGCGGGCTTCTCGCTGAAGCGGACGATGCGGTTGTCGTTGTCCACGGTGGCGATGCCGAACTCATGGCCGGTCTCCACGGGCACCTGGACCATGCCAACCGTGATGTCCGCCGAGTGCTCCACGTGGTAGGCGATCATCGGACCGTAGTCCATCTTGTAGACGTGGTCGCCGGCGAGCACCAGCACCAGTTCGGGTGCGTGAGCCTCGATGATATCGAGGTTCTGGTAGACCGAGTCCGCGGTACCCCGATACCAGAGTTCACCGAGCTTCTGCTGGGCGGGCACCAGCTGCACGAACTCGCCGAGTTCGCCCCGCAGGTAGCCCCAGCCGCGCTGCACGTGCTGGATCAGGGAGTGGGACTTGTACTGGGTCAGCACCAGGATCTGCCGGATTCCCGAATTGACGCAGTTCGACAGGCTGAAATCGATGATCCGGTACTTGCCGCCGAATGGTGTCGCGGGTTTCGCCCGGTGGTCGGTCAGGTGGTACAGGCGCTGGCCACGGCCACCGGCCATGATGAGCGCCATGGTGCTTTTGGTGAGCTGACTCACGAAGCGGCCGGACCGGGCCGGCCGTGCAGCGCTGCCGGAATAATAGATGCTCACGGGGATGCAGGCGCCCGATGTGTCAAACTGGCGTGCAATGTATCACCAGAGGTCGCCCTGCAGCCATGCCAGCGATGTCTGTGCCGCCCCCCGAGTCTGCTGATCCGCCGGTCATGTCCGCCGACCTGCAGCGTCTGCTGGACGCCCGCCATCACGATCCCTTCGAGCTGCTCGGGCGGCATACGCTTCCCGATGGGCAGACAGTGGTCCGCGCCCTGGTCCCGCACGCCGCTGCGGTAACCCTCGTCGAGGCCGGTGCGCTTCTGCAGCGGATCGGGAACACCGACCTGTTCCAGTGGGTGGGCCCGGGCGAATTACTGCCGGCACATTACCGTCTCCGGGTGACCGAAGGCGACGGGCACGCCCGGGAGGCAATCGATCCCTACACCTTCGGCCCCCAGCTCGACGGCGACGACCTGGCGGCCTTCAACGGCGGCCGCCACAACGCAGCCTATCACTTCATGGGCGCCCACCCCCGCACCGTGGACGACATCAGCGGCGTGTGTTTCGCCGTGTGGGCGCCGGATGCGGAGCGCGTCAGCGTCGTCGGCAACTTCAATCGCTGGGACGGGCGCACCCACCCGATGCGGGTCCGGGGCAGTTCGGGGGTCTGGGAACTGTTCGTCCCCGGTCTGGGTCCCGGTCCCTACAAGTACGAGATTCGCAACCGGCAAAACGGCGCGCTCTGCCTCAAGAGCGATCCCTTTGCCCGGCAGTACGAACTGCGACCGGCCACGGCTTCGCTGGTCACGCCCGCCTCGCAATTTGCCTGGAGCGATGCCGCCTGGCTCGATAAGCGCGGACGGCAGGACTGGCTGCACGCCCCGATGTCGATCTACGAGATCCACCTGGGATCGTGGCGACACGCGACAGGCGGCAGTCGGGTGAGCTACCGGGAGGCTGCTGCCATGCTCGTCAGCTATCTGCAGGAGACCGGCTTCAGCCACGTGGAGTTCATGCCGCTCACCGAATATCCGCTGGATGAGTCCTGGGGATACCAGCCGGTGGGCTATTTCGCGCCCACGACCCGCTACGGTGCTCCGGATGACCTCCGCTACCTCATCAATGCCTGCCACGAGGCGGGCATTGGGGTACTCCTGGACTGGGTACCGGGGCACTTTCCCCGCGACACCCACGGCCTTGCGCGGTTCGATGGCTCACCGCTTTTCGAATACGCGGACAGCCAGAAAGGCAGCCACCCGGACTGGGGCACGCTGATCTTCAATTTCGACCGGCACGAGGTGCGAAGCTTCCTGCTCTCCAGCGCCCGATTCTGGCTCGAGCAGTTCCATATTGACGGCCTGCGCGTGGATGCGGTTGCCTCCATGCTCTACCTGGACTACAGCCGGCAGCCCGGGCAATGGTCGCCGAACCGTTACGGTGGCAATGAAAACCTGGAAGCCGTGCACTTCCTGCGCGAGCTGAACATCATGACCCACCGCGATTTTCCCGGCACCCTGACCATAGCCGAGGAATCGACGGCATGGCCGGGGGTCAGCCGTCCCGTGGACACGGGCGGCCTCGGTTTCAGCATGAAATGGAACATGGGCTGGATGCACGACACCTTGAAGTACTTTGCCCTCGATCCGGTTCACCGCAGGTACCACCATCACCTGCTGACCTTCGGCCCCCTCTACGCCTTTAGCGAAAACTTCGTGCTGCCCTTCTCCCACGACGAGGTCGTACACCTGAAGGGTTCACTGCTCGGCCGGATGCCGGGCGATGACTGGCAACGCCGCGCAAATCTGCGCCTGCTCTATGTATTTCAGTGGACCTATCCCGGCCGCAAGCTCCTTTTCATGGGTGGCGAGATCGGCCAGCCCTGGGAGTGGAACCCTGCCGAGGAACTGCCCTGGTACCTGGCGGACAACGCAGCGCACGGGGGCATCCAGCGACTGATCGGCGACCTGAACCGCCTGTATGCCGGCACGGCCGCGCTGCATCGGCTCGATTTTGCACCGGAGGGGTTCCAGTGGCTCCGGTGGGATGATGCCGATCACTCCACCCTGGCGTTCCTGCGTCGCGCCGGTGACGCTCTAGCCGTGGTGGCGCTCAACTTCACGCCGGTACCCCGCCGAGGCTACCGGCTCGGTGTGCCGGCGCCGGGGCTCTATCGGGAGATCCTGAATTCGGATTCGCGCTTCTACGGCGGCAGCGACCTCGGCAATGCGGGCGGGCTTGCGGCCGAGCCGGTGGCGTGGATGGATCAGCCCTGGTCAGTGGTACTGGCCCTGCCGCCGCTGGCCGGCGTGGTCCTGCTACCCGCCGACTAGGCCCAGCGCATCAGCCCCAACTCATGGGGATGGGCGAGATCCGGGTGCGAAGGCACCACGCGCACCTGATAGCGCAGCGCCCCGCACCACGGCGGCTGGAGCGCAACCGTAAAGCGCTGGCCGCCCGAGGCAGCCAGCGACCCCACTGCGGCAAAGGGCGCCAGGAACACAGGCTCACTGCCGATCTGGCGCAGTCCGTAGTCGACCGCCCCGCGGTCGGCAAACTGCCGCACCGGCACCGTCAGGTCCGAACACAGGTCCCGCGACACGATGCATTCCACCCGCACGTCCTCGGGACGCAGGCCGTTCAGGGTGACATCCGCCTCGAGAGTCACGACGTCGCTGAAGTCGACGTGCGCGGGTGCGGCGCCGACCATCTGCAGTGCCACGCCCGGCCAGGCAACCCGCACCCGGCGTTTCCAGTCGGCCAGTATCCGGGCGGCGGCATGTTGATCGGCGGACATCTTCCGGCCGCGACGCGCGGCGGGCCCGTAATACAGACTTGCATAGTCATGCACGGTCCGGTTCATGTTGAAGCGCGGCAGCACGCTCGCCATCGAATGCTTGCATTTGCGCACCCACTCGGGGGAGTAACCGAGGCGTTCATCCCGGTCGTAGTAAAGCGGAATGACCTCGTCCTGGAGGATCTCATAGAGCGTGCGGGCATCATGCCGGTCGCGCTCCACCGCGTCGTGACTCTGGGGGGACGGGGGTATGGCCCAGCCGTTCTCTCCGTCGTAGGCCTCAGCCCACCAGCCGTCCAGGACACTGACGTTGATGGTGCCATTGATGGCGGCCTTCATCCCCGAGGTGCCGCTGGCCTCCATGGGGTGCACTGGCGTGTTCAGCCACACGTCCACGCCCGACGTGAGCAGCCGGCCCAGACCCATGTCATAGCCCTCGACCAGCAGGATCTTGCCGGAAAACTCCGGCAGGCTGCTGACATGGTGGATGTGCCGCATCAGATCCTGGGCGGGCTGGTCAGCGGGATGCGCCTTGCCGGCAAAGACGAACACGACGGGCCGCTCGTCGTTGTCGACGATCTGCTTCAGCCAGTCGAGGTTGGTAAACAGGAGAGTCGCGCGCTTGTAGGTGGCAAAGCGCCGGCCGAATCCGACCGTGAGTACATCCGGTCGCTCCGGATCCAGGTACCTGAGGAGCCTGTGCAGGTGCGCCTCCGAGAGCTTGTTGCGCCCGTGCTGCCGGTTCAGGCGCTCGCGAAGACCGCGCAGCATGCCGGTCTTGACCTGCTGGCGCACGTACCAGAAGCGCCCGTCCGGTATATCCTCGACCTGGCGAATGAGATCGCGGTCGGACATCTGCGCGCGCCACCCGGGGCCCAGGTTCTGCTCGAGCAGATCCACCCACTCCGGCTGCATGAACGTGGGCACATGCACGCCGTTGGTGACGTAGCCAATGGGATTCTCGGCCGGATCGATCTCTGGCCAGGTGCCACCACAGATCCGGGCGGTAACGTCGCGGTGAATCCGGCTGACCGCGTTCACATGGCGCGACCCGCTCAGGGCGAGTCGGGTCATGTTGAAACCCGGGTGGTCGCTGCTCTCGGCAGCAAGGCCAAGGAACTCGCTCTCGGTGACGCCGAGCTCGGCAATGACCTGCCGCAGGTAATCGAGGACGATCTGCCGGTCGAACACGTCATGACCGGCGGACACGGGGGTATGGGTGGTGAAGACGGTATTGGCCGCCACCGCTTCGACGGCGGTCGACAGCTCCACGCCGGTCGTCACCAGCTCCCGGATGCGCTCGACTATCTGGAACGCGGCATGGCCCTCATTGATGTGCCAGACACGCGGGCTGCGGCCGGAGGCCCGGACGGCACGGACGCCGGCAATGCCGAGCACGATTTCCTGCTGCAGGCGCATTTCGCTGCCGCCACCGTAGAGTTGCCGGGTAATCTGGGTATCAGCCGGATCGTTCTGCGGCAGGTCGGTGTCGAGGAGCAGAACCGGAATCCGCCCGACATCGGCCTGCCAGACCCGGACGGCTACCGGGCGTCCGGCAATGTCGCAGCTGACGACGATCTCCCGGCCGTCGGTGTCGACAGCGGGGCGAACCGGGGCGTCCTCCGCATGGATGGACGCATAAGTTGCGACCTGCTGCCCGTGCTCGTCGATCTGCTGGTTGAAGTATCCCTGCCGGTACAGCAGGCCGACCGCGACGAAGGGCAGGCCGAGGTCGCTGGCGGTCTTGCAGTGGTCGCCGGCCAGGATGCCGAGGCCGCCGGAGTAGATCGGGAAGCTCTCGTGGTAACCGAACTCCGCGCAGAAGTAGGCAACCAGGTCGTCGGCCGCAAGTCCCGCGGCGCGGTAACCGGGCGACCGCTGTTCCAGATAGGAGTCGAACTCCGCCAGCGCGCGGCGGTAGGCGCCGAGAAACGTGTCATTGCCGGCGGCCAGCTCGAGCACGCTCTGGTCGACACAGCGGAGGAAGACGCGGGGATTCCTGCCCGTCTTCCACCACAGATCCCTGTCCAGCTGCTCAAACAGCTGCCGCGTGGGCCGATGCCAGCTGAACCATAGGTTGGCGGCCAGGTCGTGAAGCCGCTGCAGGCGATCCGGCAGGCGCGGCTGCACGTGCAGGGAGAAAACCTGGCGGGTCATGGGTTCAGGATCATTGGCGGACGTCCCTGTCGAAGAGCGGAATTATGCACGGCAGCAATCGCCCGGGCTAATGACCAGATCACCCTCGCTGGCAGCCAGTATGGTGGGCCGTGATGGATTTGAACCATCGACCAACGGATTAAAAGTCCGCTGCTCTACCAACTGAGCTAACGGCCCGACCTGGGGTCCCTCGGGGCCGATCAGCCCGGGAGCGCTGCATTCTAGCGATAGCGGGTGGGATCTGCCACGCCGGCCGCGGCGAAACCCTCGCGACGCAGGTCGCAGGCGTCGCACTCGCCGCAGGCCGCGCCGCTGTCGCTGGCCCGGTAACAGGAAACCGTCATGCTGAAATCAACACCGAGATCCATGCCCGTGCGCACGATGTCCGCCTTGCTGAGGGCGATGAGCGGGGCATGCACCACTATCGGCCGTCCCTCGACGCCGCGCCGTGTTGCCAGGTCCGCCAGGTGCTGGAAAGCCTCTACATACGCGGGCCGGCAGTCCGGGTAACCGGAGTAGTCCACGGCATTCATGCCCGCGTAGATGCGGTCGGCATCGAGCACCTCGGCCCAGCCGAGTGCACAGGCCAGGAAGACGGTGTTTCGGGCCGGCACATAGGTGATGGGGATGGCGGGAATCCTGCCCGCCCCGGGTACCCGCGTCGCGGCGGGCGGCACAGCAAGCCCAGGATCGGTGAGCGCCGAGCCGCCGAGCATGCCGATGCCGAGCGGCAATACGCGGTGCTCCACGGCACCCAGGACTTCAGCAATCCGCGCGGCGGCCGCCAGCTCCGCCCGGTGGCGCTGCCCGTAGTCGAAGCTGAGGGCATGGCAGTCGAAACCGTCCCGGCGCGCCAGGGCAAGACAGGTGGCCGAATCCATCCCCCCGGACAGCAGGACGACGGCGCGTGGCTCGGACACAATCGCCCTCAATGGCCCGGGGCATCGCCCCAGAGATATTTATGCAGTTGCACCTGGAAGCGGACCGGCAACCGGTCAGCAAGTATCCATTCGGCAAGGTCGCGGGCCTGCAGCTGCTGCCAGGCCGGCGAGAACAGCACCTCGCACCGCCCTGAAATCCGGTGGCGCGCCAGGACGTCCACCGCCCAGTCGTAGTCGGCCCGGTCACAGATCACGAACTTCACCTGGTCAGAGCCCTTGAGCAGCGGCAGGTTCTCCCAGCGGTTGCGGCCGCTTTCCCCGGATGCCGGCGTCTTGATGTCGAGGACAATGGTCACCCGTGGATCCGTTGCGGTGATATCCAGCGCCCCGCCGGTCTCCAGGGACACGCTGTAGCCGGCATCGCAGAGTGCCACCAGCAGGGCGTGGCAGCCCGGCTGGGCCAGCGGTTCGCCGCCCGTCACGCAGACGTAGCGCACGCTGAAGGCGGCTACCTGCTGCAGTATCTCGGGGACCGAAAAGCGCTGACCGCCCTGAAACGCGTAGCGGGTATCGCAGTACAGGCAGCGCAGCGGGCAGCCGGTGAGGCGGACAAAAGCAGTCGGCCAACCGGCAGGGCGGGACTCGCCCTGCAGCGAGTGAAAAACCTCGGTGACGCGCAGCGTAGCCACCGCCGGCTCCGGGAGCACGGCCCGGGAAGCGGGCCCCGCCACCTTCAGAGCCCGTCGCTGGTCATGCGCTCCAGCCTCTGGCCGGCAAGACGGGCCGCAGTCGTTTCCGGGTAGTTCGTCACGACCTGCTGGAGGTGCTGGCGGGCGGGGCCATAGCGCTTGAGTTCGTAGTTGCAGTAGCCGATCTTCAGCAGGGCATCGGGAATCTTGCGCGACTGGGGATACTTCTCAACGACCCGGGTAAATTCCGGCAATGCCTTGTCGTAGTTCTGGCTCACATAGTACGTCTCCGCCAGCCAGTACTGCGCGTTGTCCAGCAGCGTGCTCTCGGGGAAGGCCACCATGAACTGGCGGAGCGCAGTGCTGGCCTCCTTGTAGCGACCCTGCTTGAGGAGCTCGAAGGCCGCCTGGTAGTTGGCGCGGTCGGTGCCGCCCGGCACGGGCAGCTCACCCGGGCGCAGCGCCCCGCCGTCCAGCACACTGACGCCCTCGGCAGCGGCGGCGCGGCTCTGTCCCAGTGATCGCTCGAGGCTCTGCAGACGCTGGTCGATATCCACATACTGCTGCTTCTGGGCATTGCCGGCCTGCTGCGCCCGGAATTCAAGCTGCTCGATATCACCCCGGAGCGCCTTGGTCTCCTGCTGCAGCTGTTCCAGCTGCTTGAGCAGGTTCACCAGGCCCTCGCTGTCTATCACCCGCTCGACCCGGGTCAGGCGGGTGTCCATTTCGGTCTGGCGGATGAACAGCGGATCTTCCTCGGGTGGCACCAGGGTGCAGCCCGCGAGGGCCAGCACCGATGTCGCCAGCGCCACCCGGACCGGGAACGTTGCACAGCGCATGGACATGGGGAAATAAAGCCTTTCGGGCACCTTATTGACCGTAGACAATCTCGACCCGGCGGTTCAGGGTCCAGGCTTCCTCGTCGCTGCCAATCACGGCCGGACGCTCCTCACCATAGCTGACCGTACTGATCTGGCCGGAGCTGGCGCCCTGAAGCAGGAGGACGTTGCGCACCGCCTGTGACCGGCGCTCACCGAGGCCAATGTTGTATTCCCGGCTGCCCCGCTCGTCCGCATGACCCTCGAGGCGAACCCGGCTGCCAGGGTTGGCAGACAGGTAGCGCGCGTGCGCCTGCAGCACGGCGTTGTACTCCGGCTTCACCTCGAAGCGGTCAAACTCGAAGTAGATGACGCGGTTCTCCTGGGATGCACCCGGACCACCCAGCGCCCCGCTGCCCATCGCACCGCCCTGGTCCAAACTGCCGTCGCCTACACCGGAGGACGCGGCGCCGCCACCGACAGACGTACCGGGAGTGGCACCGTCATCCACCGCGGACTTCGAGGGTCCCTGGCAGGCGCCGAGAACGGCGATGAGGGCAAGGACGGCGAGTGCCTTGATTGTGGTCATGGGCATAAACTCCTGCACGAGATTGAAAGATTCTTTGGTTCAAGCCGCTCAGTTGGCGGGAAACGGCGACCAGGCGGGCTCACGCACATCACCCTCCATGGCCGAAATACGCTGCTTGATCCTTCCGTTGCTGCTCACCGTGGCAAGCACGCCGCGGGAACCCTCCCGGGTGGCATAGATCAGCACCTCGCCGTTCGGTGCATAGCTCGGGGATTCGTCGAGGCGCCCGTCCGACAACACCTGGACGGACGACCGGGCAAGATCAATCAGCGCAATTCTATAGTTGCCCCGGTCGTTATGCACTACGGCGAGCTGGCGGCCATCGGGAGAAAGCCGCGGGGACGCATTGTAGCGACCCTCGAAGGTGACGCGCTGGGCCCGGCCGCCGTCGGCCGGAACCCGGTAAACCTGCGGGCCACCGGTGCCGTCGGAGGTGAAATAGATCTCCGTGCCGTCCAGCGACCAGGCGGGTTCGGTATCGATGGCCGGTCCCGTCGTGAGCCGGGTCAGAACCTGGGAGTTCACGTCCAGGGTGTAGATGTCCAGGTTGCCATCCTCCCGCGACAGGGCAACTGCCAGGCGCCGCCCGTCCGGCGACCAGGCCGGAGCGCCATTGACGCCGGGGCGGGCCGAGACCCGCTTGCGGGTTCCTGATCGCAACTCCTGCACGTAGATCTCGGCGCGTTTTGCCTCGAAGGACACATAGGCGATCTTGCGCCCGTCCGGTGACCACGCCGGGGACATGATCGGCTCGGCCGACTCGACCATGGTGTGCGGATTCTCGCCATCCGCGTCGGCCACGACGAGCCGGTAAGTGCTGCGTCCGTCCTTCGAGCGGACGACCGTCACATAGGCAATGCGGGTAGAGAAGATGCCCCGCACGCCGGTAAGTTTCTCGTAGATGAGATCGGCAACCCGGTGGGCATTGCGGCGAAAGTCCGCCGCGCTGGTCGGCTGCCGGTAGCCCATCAGCTGCTCGCTGCGCAGCACATCGAAGACCTGGAACTGGATTTCGTACTGGTCCGGTCCCTGCTGCTGAACCCGGCCAATGATCAGCACCTCGCTGCCCTGCATCCGCCAGTCGCTGAACTTCACCTCGGTGCCGGTAGTGGGCCGCTGGAGCATGTCGCGCCGGTCCAGCGGGGCAAAGCGGCCCGAGCGGGCCAGATCGGCCGCCACCACCGCCGCAGCGTCCAGCGGTGCCCCGGGGCCGCTCCCCTCCCAGCCAAAGGGCACCACCGCAATGGGCACGGCCTTGTCCACGCCCTGCGTGATCTCGATGCGCAGCTCGGCCCGCAAGGTGCCCGTGGCGAGAAGCGCGCAGGCAGTCAGTACGGTCAGGCCGAGACGGCGCGACAATGGCGTCCGGAGCATGAATATCCCTTTCAGGCTTGAATCCCGCGAAGCGGGTCGCAGGGGCCGCTATTGTTCCGGTTTGAACACAAAGCGCAAGTTTCGTTCAAACAACGCCGGATCGTCCGGTGCCGGCAGCGGCGAAGCGCGCAGCACGGCCGCTTCGATCGAGCGCCGCACGGCCTCGTCGGCGTTGCAGCGCCCCATATTGACCGCAGTGACCTGCCCACCGGGAATCTGGCTCACTGACACCTCGCACTCGAGGCCGGGTTGGGCCCCGGGTGGCCGCACCCAGTTGCGCTCCACCTTCTGGCGGATCAGCGCGATGTACTCGGCGAGCGCGCCGGAGTCGGCCGCGGCAAGGCGCCGCTCCTCGTCGGCCAGTTCGCGCAGGCGCTCCTGCTCGTCCCGGCGCCTGTCCGCCTCCGCCTTGCGGCGGGCCGCCTCGGCCTGCGCCTCGCGCTGCTGCTCAAGCCGCTCGGCCTCTGCCTTGTCGCGGGCCTGCTTCTGCTGCTCGGCTTTCTGCTGCTCGGCCTTCTGCTGCTCGGCCTTCTGGCGTTCCGCCGCCGCCTTGCGCCCGGCTTCAGCCTTGTCCCGGGCCTGCTGGGCGAGAGCCCGCTCCCGTTCGGCTTTCTGCTGCGCCAGGCGTTCGGCCTCCCGGGCCTCGGCGGCCCGGTCCGGCGCCGGGTCCGGCGCGGGAGGGGGTGGCGGCACTGGCGCAGGTCTCGGGGCCGGTGTCGGCGGGGGAGCAGCCGGCCGGGCCGCGGCCTCGGCGGCCGGGTCCACGACCCGGGCCCGGATGGCGAGCTGGGTGGGCGTCGGCGTCCTGGGAAGCACGAGACCCCCAAACAGGATGACGAGGACCAGCACGCCATGGCCGAGCAGCGACCAGACGAGCGCGGGATCGCGCCCGACGCTGCGGCCAGCCCGTCCGCTGCCTACCGGCATGGGTCCTGCGAAAGTCTGTCCTGGCGTGTCATCCGTGACCGCTGACCGTCAGGGGCGTCAGGTACCGCGGCGCCGGGGCGCCGGTGATTCCGTCAGAAAGCCGACGCTTTCGGCCCCGGACTGCTGGAGCAGAACCATCGCCTGCACCACGGTGCCGTAGGGCACGCGCTGGTCGGCCTTGACCAGCACCGGAGTCTTCGGATTGACGCGCAGCACGGCCGAGACCAGTTCCACAACCTGATCACTGCCGATTGCCCGCTCCCGCTCGTCGCCAACATTGAGGTACAGGCCGCCCTCGGCGTCGATCGACAGCACCAGCGGGTCCCGGTCGGGCTCCGTCCGGATCGGGTCGGCCGCTGCCTGTGGCAACTCAACATCTATACCCTGGGTCAGCAGCGGAGCCGTGACCATGAAGATCACCAGCAGTACCAGCATGACGTCGATATAGGGCACGACGTTGATCTCGCCCATCAGCCGTCGCTTGCGGATCCTGCGCATCGCCGCTACCGGGTTCCCGGGGCCGGTCCTGCACCGGCAGCCGGGGCTGGCCGCGCCCTGGCATGGGCATGGCGCTGCAGGACGCTGAAGAATTCCTCGATGAAGCTGTCGTAGCGCACTTCGAGGCGGCCCACCTTATCGGCATAGCGGTTGTAGGCAATCACTGCCGGAATCGCGGCAAACAGGCCAAGCGCCGTCGCGATCAGCGCCTCGGAGATGCCCGGCGCCACTACCGCCAGCGTGGCCGACTGCACATTACCCAGGCCACGAAAGGAGTTCATGATGCCCCAGACCGTGCCGAACAGGCCCACGTAGGGGCTGGTGGATCCGATGGTTGCCAGCGTCGAGAGGCTTTCCTCGAGCCGGTCCACCTCGCGCATCTGGGCCACCGTCATCGCCCGACGCACGCCCTCCAGCACCTGATCGGCGCTCATGCCGGGCTGCTCGCCCAGGCGGCGGAATTCCCGGAAGCCGGCCTCGAAGAGCCCTGCCATGTCGGCGGGAGGCCTCCCCCCCCGCGTCACGTCCCGGTAGATCGCCGCGAGATCCCCCCCGGACCAGAAGCTGGTCTCGAAGGCATTGGAACCCGCCAGTGCCGCGTTCAGCATGCGCCGCTTGCGCACGATGATGGCCCAGGACGTGACCGAGGCGGCCACCAGCAGCAGCATCACGAGCTGCACGACGAGGCTTGCGGAAAGTACAAGTTCGAGGATCGAATCGTGGGCAGGCATCAGCGGGGCTCCCCGGCATCGAACAGATCCGGCACCGGCGCGGCCGGCTCCCGGGGTGGTTGCAGGCCAAAGTACTGATAGGCACGGCGCGTGGCCATGCGTCCGCGGGCCGTGCGACTGAGGAATCCCTGCTGGATGAGGTAGGGCTCCAGCACGTCTTCAATGGTTCCCCGCTCCTCGCCCAGCGCGGCCGCCAGTGACTCGACGCCCACCGGACCGCCGTCGAAGCGCTCGATGACGAGCATCAGCAGCCGGCGATCCAGCGGGTCGAAGCCGCTGGCATCGACATCCAGCAGCGCCATCGCCGAACGCGCCGTAGCCTCATCGATACGGCCATCACCCTCGACCTCGGCAAAATCCCGCACCCGGCGCAGCAGCCGGTTTGCAATCCGCGGGGTGCCCCGCGAGCGATCGGCCAGCTGCCAGGCTCCGGCATCATCGAGCGGCACGCCGAGGATCGCGGCCGAGCGGAGCAGGATCGAATGCAGGTCCTCGCGGCCGTAGAACTCCAGGCGCTGCACGATGCCAAAGCGGTCGCGCAGGGGCGAGGTCAGCAATCCGGCACGGGTGGTGGCCCCAACCAGCGTAAAGGGCGGCAGGTCGAGCTTGATCGACCGGGCGGCAGGGCCCTCGCCGATCATGATATCCAGCTGGAAGTCTTCCATCGCCGGGTACAGCACCTCCTCCACGACCGGGCTCAGGCGGTGGATCTCGTCGACGAACAGCACGTCCCGGGGCTCCAGATTGGTCAGCAGGGCGGCGAGATCGCCGGGACGCTCGAGCACCGGACCCGAGGTATGGCGCAGGTGCACGCCGAGTTCGTTGGCGAGGATGTGCGCCAGGGTGGTCTTGCCGAGGCCCGGCGGCCCGAAGATCAGCGTGTGATCGAGCGCCTCGGCCCGCTGCCGGGCCGCGGAGATGAAGACCTGGAGCTGGCGCTTCACCGCGGGCTGACCCACGTAGTCTGCCAGCCGCTGGGGGCGGATCGAACGTTCCAGCTCGTCGTCAGGCAGACTGCCCGGGGATACCAGTCGCGTGCCGGTGGCCATGCTTCAGCTCCGCGCCGCCGCCAGCCTGCGCAGCACGGTGCGCAGGAGTTCTTCGGTGGAGTTGACCGCCTCCGGGACCTGCTCCAGCAGGCGCCGGGCCTCCGGTGCCTTGTAGCCCAACGCCACCAGCGCATCCAGTGCCTCCGCGCGCGGGCTGGCACCCGGCGCCACCGCACCGCTGCCGACCGGCCCGGCGGGCAGGCCCGAGGCCCGCACGCGGTCACGCATCTCGACCACCAGTCGCTCGGCGGTCTTGCGCCCGACTCCCGGCAGGCGCGTGAGCACACCGAGGTCGGCGGACTCGATGGCCCGGGCGAATTCCTCGGCGCTGAGGCCCGAGAGGATGCCGAGTGCGGTCTTGGCACCGACCCCACTGACCTTGATCAGGCTGCGGAACAGACGGCGCTCTCCCTCGGTCATGAAACCGAACAGGGTGTGCTGATCCTCGCGGATCAGCAGGTGCGTGCAGAGATGCACGGCCTCCCCCACGGCCGGCAGCCGGAAGCAGGTTGACAGCGGAGCCTCGATCTCATAGCCGATGCCGCCAACCTCGATGACCAGGAAAGGGGGTTCCTTGTGAGCCAGTACGCCGCGCAGGTGGCCGATCATCGACGCCGCCCGCGAAAGGACCGGGCCGCGAGCGGCACCACGGTGGCCGTGGCCGTCCGGGCATTCGCGGCAGCGAGCCGGGACAGCAGCGGTCGGGTATGGGCATGGCAGAGCGCCACGGCCAGCGCATCCGAGGCATCCGGCGCCAACGGCTCCCGATAGTTCAGCAGCACCGCAACCATGTGCGCGACCTGGGTCTTGTCCGCCTGCCCCAGCCCCACGACGGCCTGCTTGACGGATCGCGGTGCGTACTCGAAGAGTTCGGCGCCGGCACCGAAGGTCGCGCAGATCGCGGCCGACCGGGCCTGGCCGAGCTTGAGCGCCGAGTCCGCGTTGCGGTGCATGAAGACCTGCTCGACGGCGACCACCGCCGGAGCATGCAGGGCCATCAATTGCTGCACGCCCTGGAAGATCAGCTCGAGCCGGCGGCCCAGCGCGCCCTCCCCGGTTCGGATGGTCCCGCTGGCGACGTGCACCGAGCGTCGCCCGTCCGAATCGATGAGGCCGAAGCCCGTGATGCGGGAGCCCGGGTCGATTCCCAGGATCCGGCACGACTGAAGGGTTATTGCCATCGACGCTGCCGGCCCAATGGCCCTCTGTTCAGAAGCGCAGACTGAGGCCCGCGTGCCACCCGGTGTCGAAGTGGACGTCGGCCCGGTTCTTGTATTCGGCGCGCACATAGCGGGCGCCCACAAAGACCTGGGCCTGGCGGATCACGTTATAGGTGAGGCGCAGCCCGGCATCCTGGTACTCCTCCGCGTCCCCACCCGTCAGCAGGTCCGGTGCCCAGAAGAGTTCCCCGGCCACGCCAAACCGGTTGTAGCGCGGCACCTGCCACCGAAAGGAACCGCCCAGCGCGAGCGCATAGCCGTCCTGTTTGCTGCTGTCGCCCTCGAACCAGGCGAGGCGCCCTCCAAGGCCCGCCACCAGGCCCTGACCGGGCGACAGGGCATCCCCGGTGACCTGCAGGTCGGCATGGAGCACATCGCCGTCGTCATCGCTGTCGTGCAGCCAGCCGAGCCCCAGATGGAGGCTCTCGTTGAGCGGTGTCGCGTACTGGATGCGGAAGGTATCGGAATTGAGCCCGAGGTTGAGTTCCCCGGCCGACAGCGGCGACAGGGAGACCAGGTACCCGGCGAGAAACAGCAGGATCGACCTGCCCCAATAGCAACGGACAGCCGGGCCCGGGCCTGGCCGCAGGATGTTTTTCATGACGCACTCCCCGCAACAACGGGGGCATGATACCCGAACTCGGCTCAGTGATTGATGGCGTGAATGGCCCGCCGGTCGCATGCCAGGGCTGCCTCGTGCAGCGCCTCGGTGAGGGTCGGGTGCGCGTGGATCGTGCGCTGCAGATCCTCGGTGCTGGCCTGGAATTCCATGGCGAGGACCGCCTCGCCGATCAGTTCCCCGGCCATCGGCCCGACGATATGCACCCCGAGGATGCGGTCGGTGGCCGTGTCCGCCAGTACCTTGACGAGCCCCGCCGACTGCTCGAGCGCCCGGGCCCGTCCGCTTGCAGCGAAGTTGAATGTCCCGACCTTGTAGACAGCGCCCGCCGCCTTGAGCTGCTCTTCGGTCTGGCCTACCCAGGCGATCTCGGGTGCCGTGTAGATGACGCTCGGAATGACCTCATAGTTCATGTGCCCGTGATGACCGGCGATGAGGTCAGCCACCATCACCCCCTCCTCCGAGCCCTTGTGCGCCAGCATCGGCCCGCGCACCACGTCACCAACGGCCCAGACGTTGGGGGCCGACGTGCGGCACTCGCTGTCCACTTCGATCAGGCCCCTGTCGGTCAGCTTCACGCCAGCCAGCGGATCCAGCAGACCCGCGGTTTCCGGCCGGCGGCCCACCGCCACGATCAGCCGGTCGACCTCGAGCAGATGCTGGCCCTGCCCGTCCTCATAGCTGACCGTGAGGGCGCTGGCCTGGCGCTCGACGCCTGAAACGCGGGCACCGAGCCGGATGTCGAGGCCCTGCTTCCTGAACTGGCGCTGGGCATCGCGGGCGATCTGCCCGTCGGCCATGAACAGGAAGCGTTCCATCGCCTCGAGGATGGTGACCTGGGCGCCCAGGCGACCCCAGACGCTGCCGAGTTCGAGCCCGATCACCCCGCCGCCGATCACGCCAAGCCGCGCCGGCACCTCGGTGAGATCCAGGGCGCCCCAGGAGTCCAGGATCCGCTCGCCGTCAAACGGTGCGAAGGCCAGCTCGACCGGCGTGGATCCGGTGGCGATGATCACGTGCTCCGCCTCCAGCAGCTGCGGCCCGCCGCCGTGGGGCGTGTAGCGCACCTTGTTGCCGGGCAGCAGATGTCCGCGGCCAAAGAGGCCCGTGACGCCGTTGGCTTTGAAAAGTGCCTGGATGCCGCCGGAGAACTGCCGGACGATGGCCGTCTTGCGTGCCTGCATGGTCACGAGGTCGATCTCGGGCCTGCCGACGCGGATGCCGTGGCTCACGAACTCGGTCGTGGCCCGGTGATAAAGCTCGGAGGACTCGAGCAGTGCCTTGGAGGGAATGCAGCCTGCGTTCAGGCAGGTGCCGCCGAAGGCCGGCGTGCCGTCCCGACCCTGCCAGGCGTCGATGCAGGCCACGCGCAGGCCGTTCTGGGCAGCGCGAATCGCGGCCACATAACCCGCTGGCCCGCCGCCGATCACCACCACGTCGTAGCGGTTGCCGCCTGAATTTTCTGTCGGAGGCATGGGTTCAGACTCCGAGGACCAGGCGGGCCGGATCCTCCAGCGCATCCTTGACCGCCACCAGGAACTGAACCGCTTCCCGGCCATCGATGATGCGGTGGTCGTAGGTCAGCGCCACGTACATCATCGGCCGGATCACGACCGCCCCATCGACCGCCATCGGCCGCTCCTCAATCTTGTGCATGCCCAGAATGCCGCTCTGGGGCGGGTTCAGGATGGGCGTGGACAGCAGCGAGCCAAACACCCCGCCGTTGGTGATCGTGAAGGTGCCGCCGGTCAGGTCCTCCATGCCCAGTGCGCCATCCCGGGCCTTGCGGCCAAAGTCAGCGATCGCGGCCTCGATGCCGGGAATGCCCTGCCGGTCCGCATCACGCAGCACGGGCACGATGAGGCCGCGGTCCGTGGACACGGCGATGCCGACGTCGTAGTAGTCGTGGTAGACAATCTCATTGCCCTCTATCGCGGCATTGACGGCCGGGTAGCGGCGCAGCGCCTCGATGGCCGCCTTGACGAAGAAGCCCATGAAGCCGAGCTTCACGCCGTGCTGCTGCTCGAAGATGGCCTTGTAGCGGGCCCGCAGGCCCAGCACGGCCGACAGGTCGATCTCATTGAAGGTGGTGAGCATGGCCGCACTGCGCTGGGCTTCGACCATGCGCTCGGCGATACGGGCCCGCAGGCGGGTCATGGGCACCCGGCGCTCGGTGCGCTCGCTGCCCCCCGCCGCCGGCACCACCCGTGCGGCCGATGCTGCGGAGGCGGGGTTCGGGGCCTGCGCCGCCGCTGCCACCGGTCCGGCGGCCAGCGCATCGGCCTTGGTAATCCGGCCGCCCGGGCCGCTGCCGGCGATGGCCGCCACCTCCAGGCCTTTCTCGCCGATCACCCGCCGGGCAGCCGGACCGGTCTTGCCGGCGCTTCGCCCGGCACTCCCGGCGGGCGCCGGTTGCAAACCGGACGCCACCTTTTCAGCGACCGCAGGCTCCGGAATCGCCGCTGCTGCTTCTTCCGCCGGCAGGAGCACGGCCAGCAGCTGGCCGCTGGTCACCGTCGTGCCGCCCTTCACGTGAATGTCCTGCAGGATACCCCGGATCGGCGCGGGGACCTCGAGTACCACCTTGTCGGTTTCAAGGTCGGCAAGATTCTCGTCCCGCTCGACAATGTCGCCCGCCGACTTGTGCCAGGACACGAGCGTGGCGTCGGCCACCGATTCCGGCAGGCGGGGAACCTTCACTTCAACAGTCATGGGAACTCACTCTGCATTGGTGGTGCAATTGAACGAAAATGGTGCCTCAGTGGACCGGCGCCACGAGCGCCGTCTCGACCAGACTCTGCTGCTGCAGCAGATGCAGCTGGAAAATACCGGGTGCCGGGGACGCCGCACCGGGACGCCCGGCATAGAAGACCTCACGCGCCGGCCCCAGAGGCTTCTGGAGCTGGTGACGGATCTGGTACCAGGGGCCCTGGTTCTGGGGCTCCTCCTGACACCAGACCACTTCCGTCGCCACCGGATAGCTGTCCAGCACCGCCGCGTACTCGGCTGCCGGGAACGGATAGAGCTGCTCGATGCGCACCAGGGCCGTGTCTGTGAGGCTCCTGGCGCGGCGTGCCTCCAGCAGGTCGAAATAAACCTTGCCACTGCAGAACACCACCCGGCGGACGGCTTCGGGTTGCAGGGCATCGGTCTCGGGAATGAGCAGCTGGAAGCGGCCGGTGCCCAGATCGCTCAACGGCGAGCTCGACAGCCGGTGGCGCAGCAGGCTCTTGGGCGTCATCACGATCAGCGGCTTGCGCAGCGGCCGGAGCATCTGCCGGCGCAGCATGTGGAACATCTGGGCGGGCGTCGACGGCACGCAGACCTGCATGTTGAGTTCAGCGCACAGCTGCAGGAAGCGCTCGAGGCGGGCCGAGGAATGCTCGGGCCCCTGCCCTTCCTGGCCGTGCGGCAGGAAGAGCGTCATGCCACACAGACGCCCCCACTTCGATTCACCGGAACTGATGAACTGGTCAATGACCACCTGGGCACCATTGACGAAGTCGCCGAACTGGGCCTCCCAGATCACGAGCGTTTCCGGGTCGGTGGTCGCGTAGCCGTACTCGAAGCCGAGCACCGCCTCCTCCGAAAGCAGCGAGTCCGTGACCGTAAAGGCCGCCCGGGTTGCGCCCTCGAGGTTGGCAAGCGGCGTGAAGGTCTGGTCGGTAAGCTGGTCATGCAGCACGCAGTGCCGATGGAAGAAAGTGCCACGGCCGCTGTCCTGGCCTGTCAGCCGGACACGCATCCCTTCACGGATCAGGCTGCCATAGGCCATCAGCTCGGCAAAACCCCAGTCCATCGGCAGCTCACCGGCAGCCATCCGCTCGCGGTCGGCAACGATCCTGGCCACCCGGGGATGCAGGCTGAAGTTCCCGGGCATGCGGTTGATTGCCTGACCGAGCTCCGCGATGTCCTGCGCACTGATTGCCGTACTCTGCAGCTCATCCCAGTCGCCTTTCTCGTAACGCGACCAGTTAACCGTGAATTCATTGCCGAGCATCCCGAGCGCGGCCTGGGGCAGCGGCCGCCCCGCCTCGACCCGTCGGCGGTAGTCCTCATTGAGGCGCTCGGCCTCGGGGGCATCCACCACCCCCTCAGCCATCAGTCGCTGCGCGTAGAGCTGGCGGGCGGTCGGGTGCTTGCGGATCGCCTGGTACATGCGCGGCTGCGTGGCCGCCGGCTCGTCCGCCTCGTTGTGGCCATGGCGGCGATAACAGACAAGGTCGATGACCACATCCTTGCGGAAGGTCTGGCGGTATTCCAACGCCAGCCGGGTAACGAACACCACGGCTTCCGGGTCATCGCCGTTCACGTGGAAGACGGGTGCCTCGATCATCCGGGCAATATCGCTGCAGTAGGGCGTGGAGCGCGCGTCCCGGGGATCGCTGATGGTGAAACCAACCTGGTTGTTTATGACGATGTGCACGGTGCCGCCGGTGCGGAAACCGCGGGCCTGTGACAGCTGGAACGTTTCCGCGACGACGCCCTGGCCGGCGAAGGCCGCATCGCCGTGGATCAGCACCGGCAGGATCTCGCTGCCGTCCTCATCCGCGCGCCGTTCCTGCCGGGCGCGCACGGAACCCTCCACCACCGGGTTGACGATCTCGAGGTGGGACGGGTTGAAGGCCAGCACCACGTGCACATTGCCGCCCGGCGTACGCAGGTCCGCCGAGAAACCCATGTGGTACTTCACGTCGCCGGAACCCTTGATCCGGGCGGGGTTGTAGATGCCCTCGAATTCAGAGAACAGGTCCTGCGGCGCCTTGCCAAGCACGTTGATCAGCACGTTGATGCGGCCGCGGTGGGCCATGCCGACGACGATTTCACGGATACCGGCCGCACCACCCTGCTGGATGAGGTCGTCGAGCAGCGGGATCAGGCTGTCGCCGCCTTCCAGGGAGAATCGCTTCTGGCCAACGTACTTGGTGTGCAGGAATCGCTCGATACCCTCCGCCGCCGTCAGCTGGCCGAGGATGTGGCGGCGCTCATCGTCAGAAAGCGGATTATTGCGCATGCCGCGCTCGAGGCGCTCGCGGATCCAGTTGCGCTCCCGCCCCCGGGACAGGTGGGCGAAGTCGGCGCCGACCCGGCCGGCATAGACCTGCCGGAGGGTAGCCAGCAGTTCCCGCAGGCGCATCCGGACATCCGGCTGGCCGGCGAACCTGCCCACGTAGAACTCGGTGTCCATGTCTGCCTCGCCGAGGCCGGCATAGTCGAGCCGCATCACGATCGGCATCTGCCGTTCCTGCAAGCCGAGCGGGTCAAGATCGGCAATCTGGTGCCCGCGAAGGCTGTACACCTGGATCAGGCGCGACACGGCCGCCTGCTTCTCGGTCGGCGGCTCGGCGTCGCGTACAGGGGCCGGAACGCTGACGGCTCCGGCATGGGCGGTCATCCGCGTAGGCGCTACCCCGGTACTGGCGGGCGCCAGGCCGGCGGGCACCTGCTCGGCAAAGAACTGGCGCCACCGGGGTGGTACCGAGGTGGGGTCATTCAGCCAGGCGGCATACAGGTCTTCAACATAGGCGGCATTGCCCGCGAACAGCGGCGAGGAGGCATAGATCTGGCGCAGCGACTGGCTCATTGGAGGGTTCCGTCCCGTCCGGAGCCGCCACTATAAGTGTGTGGCGCCCGGGATCAAGAACCCATTCGTCAGACCGCGGCGGCGGCCGGCACTCAGAGCGGAAAATCAGACCAGGGTCGCCAGGGAAAGGTCAGCCCGCTGAGATAGCTGGCAAACAGCCAGAGCTCCCAGATGATCAGCAGGACGTATCCGGCACAGAACAGCTGCAGCACCCGCAGCACGGGGATCACGCCCAGGAATTTCCGCCGGGCAGCCACCGCGAGCAGAACCGCGCTGGCACCGGTCACGCCGATCTTGACGGCGAGGAAGCGCTCCACGTCGTGGTTGATCAGCACGTTCATCAGCACGTTGAGTTCGTTGGCGCCGATGGCAAGCAGGTTCAGGGTGAACAGGGCATCCGCGCAGCACATCAGGACGATGGCGAGCACGAGGTAAAGCACCCGGGGTTCGTGCCAGTCCAGGAAAACCCGGTCGTGATCGCCCGAGCGGCGGCCCAAGCGGCGGCGCGGACGGAAGCTGCCGTAGGTGAAGGACCAGGCAGAGTGGTTGCGTCGCTCGTTCAGCCTGCGCTCGCGGATTGGGTAATTGGCCAGCAATGCCTCATCGCCTCCCGGAGGCAACCAGGCATTGCGCCCTGGTTTCAGTTGCACGCATTGTCCCCACGTGGTCGCTTGTTCTTCTTGCGGGAAGCCCGGTCAGCGCGTTCCCGCCACACCGGAACCGGCCCTCATTGTACGACCACTGCCCGTCAGGCGCTCGCCGCCCAGAATAAGTAATGCCAGGACGAGGACGCCGCCCAGCAGGGTGAGCGGAATCCCGGCAATTTCAGGCACAAAGACCAGGCCCCGGCCTGCGTAGAGCACGACCACGGCCGCGCCGTAGCCGAGGGCGATGAGCCAGCGGGCCCGACGGGAGAGGCCGAGTCCGTGCATCTGGGTGATGACGAACATGGCGAGCCCGCCCATCAGGAACATGCGCCACGAGTGCCCTGCCAGATACGCCACCATCGCACCGTGGAAAGCGAAGGACACCTCCTGGACTACCGTCCAGTACCGGTTGATGTGCATCCGCGTGAAAAAGAGGCTGCCCTGGAGCATGAGCAGGAACATGTAGAGAAAGCCGAGCAGGTGCCCCCAGGTGCTTTCCATCGGGTGATACCAGAAAGTGTAGATGATGGCCCAGGCAAAGAAATAACCGTGGTAGCGGCGCACGAAGGGGCCGGCCCGGCCTGCCAGTCCCGACTTCCAGCCAAAGGCAAGGCCCCTGCGCTGGTTCTCCATCAGCAGCACGGCAACCAGCAGGATGATCACCGACCACTGGGCCGTGGCCTCGTGCACGTCCTGGGCAAGGCCGTCGTACCAGACCTGGGTCTGGATGAAATGCAGCGCGATGAAGAAGGCATTGGCCGCCAGCGCCAGCACGTTGAAGCCGTGCAGGCCCCGGCTGTAGGCCGGGCGCTCCCGCTGGGCCGTCCAGATCAGCCACCAGATGGCGCACTGGTGCAGCACATAGCCGCCCCAGGCAGTCAACCGGGTCCACACGGTGGGGGTTACCAGCTGCCACTCGTACCAGAAGCCCGGCCGGTCAGGAGTGAGTGGCCCCGGACTCAGCCAGTGCCGGCCCGCATACCAGATCAAAGCCGTGAAGGCGAAGCTGAAGGCAATCCCCGCCCACAGCGCCCAAACGCTCGCGTCCGTGCCGGGAGCCTCGTTCCGGAGAATTGCAGGATTGCTGTCTGGCATCTTCAGCAGTCTTCGTCCGTTGCGGCCATGCAGATGCGCCGGCACGCCGCAATGCGGCCAGCCCGGTGAGACCCTACCAGGCGATGGTCTCACCGTTGTAGCGGGTGAAGCTGCCCGTGCGGGCCATGTCGAGCCCCGCGATCACCTGCCGCAGCCCCGTGATGCTCTCCTCCACCTCGAGCCCCGCACCGGGCCCGCCCAGTTCGGTGCGCACCCAGCCGGGGCAGACGGCCGCACAGACAATGCCGCGGGGCTCGAGCGCCATGGCAAGCATGGTGACTACCTTGTTGAGTGCGCCCTTGCTGGAGCAGTAGGAAAAAGTGGCGTGCCGGCCTTCCACGTTGGAGCCGGTGGTGCTGGAGATGAAGATCATCTGTCGTCCCCGGCTTGCCGCGACGTGCTCCACGAAGGCTTCCGCCACCTTGAGCGGCGCCAGAGTATTGACCTCCAGTACATCCCGCCAGGCGGCGTAATCGATGGTGCCGACTTTCTGGCGGTAGATCTGGGTGTGGTCGGGATCCCGGGGACCCATCGTGCCTGCATTGTTGATCAACAGGTCAATGGCGGTGCCCCGGCAGCGGGCCGCGAGGGCATCAACGGCAGCGTGATCCACCACGTCCAGGCTCTCGACCGTGACCTGCCAACCCGGCGTAGCCGCAAGCCGGGCCAGCGCCGTGGCCGCGGCCGGGTCGCGGCAGGTGGCCATCACCCGGTGGCCGGCGGCCGCGTACTGCCGGACCATCTCGAGGCCGAGGCCGCGGCTGGCGCCCGTGATCAGGATGTTCACGGGGCTATCTCAGCGCTGCAGGTCCTGCAGGTAGCTCACCAGACGGTCCACCAGCGTCTGCGCCGCCGCCCGCCCGGGCGCCTCCGGGGAAGACTGGGCCTCCAGTTCATATCCCCACACCGGCATCGCGCGGCTGCCGTGTGCCGGCAGCACCGCACGGCCGTCCACGATCTCGCGCACCCGCTCAAGGGGGAATTCACCGCGGTTCCGCCGGCGGATATCGCGCAGGTCCGGAATCATCACCTTCAGCGAAGGCGCCACAGGCCCGTCACCGGCACCCAGAGGCCCATGACAGCTGGCGCAGAAGCGCTGGTAGAGCTGGGGGCCGGTGTAATCCAGCAGGGGCAGGAGGTCGTCGGCGAGGACGGGACCCGTCGCGACGAGCAGGACCAACAGGCAGAAGTGACGCATCATTGCTTGCAACTCTCCGCGTGGAATTGAAGGGCTGGCACCCATTGTGCTACGAAAAGCCCGGCCAGGTGCCAGGCAACCGGCCCGAACCTCCTCCCCGGCCGCGGGATTGCCGTTACACTGCGGCCAGAAGCCCGGGAAATCCATCCATGCATACACATCAACTCTCTGACTGGACCCACGAGCACGTGTTCGGCAGCAACAGCCTTGCTGCCGAGCGCGGCACCCGCCTGGTGATGTGGATCACCGCTGCAATGATGGTCATCGAGATCATCAGCGGGTGGTGGTTCAACTCCATGGCCCTGCTGGCCGATGGATTCCACATGGGCTCCCACGCCCTGGCAATCGGGCTGAGCGCCTTTGCTTACGCCGCCGCGCGTCGCTATGCCCGCGACCCCCACTTTGCCTTCGGCACGTGGAAGATCGAGATCCTGGCGGGTTTCTCCAGCGCGCTCCTGCTGCTCGGCATAGCGGCACTCATGGTCATCCAGTCCATCGAACGCCTCATCAACCCGGAGACTATCGAATACCGCGCAGCGATCGGCGTCGCGGTCATCGGGCTCGTCGTCAACGTCATCTCCGCGCTGATCCTCGGGCAGGCCCACGACCATGATGACCATCACGGCCATGGGCACGACCAGCACGCCCACGACCACCACCAGGACCTGAACCTAAAGGCCGCCTACGTGCACGTCATTGCCGATGCAGCCACGTCGATCCTGGCCATCATCGCGCTGCTCGGCGGGTGGTTCTACGGCCTCGGCTGGCTCGACCCCCTGATGGGCATTGCCGGCGCCGTGCTGATCGGGTTCTGGGCGAAAAACCTCATTGCCCAGACCGGTCGCGTCCTGCTCGATCGCGAGATGGATCACCCGGTGGTGGACGAAATACGGGAGGTGATCGAGACCGGCCCCGAAGCCGGCGACACACGCATCACCGACCTGCACGTCTGGCGGGTCGGCAAGCGCGCCTACGCCTGCGCGCTCACGGTTCTGACGCACGATACTGGCCTGACGGCACAGCAACTGCGCGAGCGGCTGGCTGTGCACGAGGAGATCGTGCATGCAACCATCGAGATCGTGCTCTGCCCGGATGTAGCGGCCGTGGCTGAACCGGCGCGCTGACAAGCGGTGAGGCCTGAGTCGCCGCTAAAGACACTGGCCGCGCTGCTGGCCGGGGCCGTGGTTTCGGCCTGCGCACCCTTTGTCGTCGCTCCGGACCAACCGCTGCCCGAGGCGGAGGCCGTCACCCTGAAGTGCTACTGGCGCTACTATTTCCTCGCAATGGACGAGTGCCACGTCTCCGCGATCGACGGGCACAGAACAGGCGCGCTCGATTTTGCGAACATGACGGCCCGCTTCGCGCCCGGCCATCGCTGGATCGAGTTCGAGATGGAGTACTACTTTGGAGGAGGCGGTGGGACCACCGGCGTCTGTGCTTTCGAGCATGACTTTCTTGCAGGCCATCGTTACCGGATTCTCGCCCACAGCTTCAAGACCAGCGCCGACTCGCTGCAGAAGCGCTCCACGACGCTCCATAGCGGATCCATCGACCTCGAAGAAACGGGACCCGACGGGGCGGAAGTCGGGCATCGGCCCGCTCTCACCTGCAGCTCCGGTGGATCGTTGTGCCGCACAGCCGCCGACTGTGTTCCCCATCCGGACATGGTCTGCCAGACCCAGCCGGACCACCCCTACGGAAGATGCGGAATCAGGCCTTGACGCCCCCAACCCTCGATTCCACCGGCATGATCGAATTGACATTGCACCAATGCGTTCCCTGTTGCTTCCTGTCGTCGCGTTAGCCGTGCTGGCCGGCTGCGCGGGCCAATTCCACTACCTCAGTGGCACACCGCTGCGGGATCTCATGCCCCATATCGAACCCGGGACAACCACCCGAACCGAGGTGCACTCCCTGCTCGGCACGCCCTGGTACTCGGTCGCTGCGCGGCGAGCCGAACTGTATGCGGGCAACAGCGAGTTTCAGGAATTCATCTCTTTCGGCCTCCCCGTCCCTGCAGGCAAGAGCCACGAACGCGCCACCTTGCTGGTCGTCTATGACACCTCCGACCTTGTCAGTGGCGTCGAGTACTTCGGCGCGGGAAAGAACTCACAATGTCCGGACCTTTGCCTTAAAGGAGACCTTCAGGGCCTCCAGATCGAGCCGCTGCATACCCTTCTGGCGCCTGCCCGGGACGGGGAGGCCGCCGCGTGGGTGCCGGACCCGGACCACTGCCTGCTCGTGGTGGATGCGACCCGCGCCCGGTTCGCTGGCCGGCGTGCCGGCCTCTATCTGGACGAGATTTTCCTCGAGCGGGTACCCCAGTCCGCACCGGGGTACTTCCGCGTAGCGGTCGAGCCTGGGGACCACAGCCTGAGCTGCCGCACGGAAGGGCTGAAGCCGGAAGGTCTGCCGGTGCCGGGACACCGGCTGCCTGCGCCCGGCACATGGCCCGAGAGCCTCGAAAGCGCCCGCTTCGCCTGCGCGGCTGGTGAGTACCGGTATTTCCGTCTGCTCAATACGGGAGGACGCTGGTTTAGGCCGGTCCGCTGCGCCCCAGAACCGCTGGAGGGCCTGACCCTGCCCCGGGATGCCCGGCAGGTGATCGTTCCGGACGTGGCGGCAGGACGGGACAACTAACGCCGCTGGCCCGCTGCCCCGGGATCCGGATGCCCGGCTCACAGTTCGCCAGCGGGTATTCGTGGTGCTCCGACCAGGATTCGAACCTGGGACCTTCCGCTTAGGAGGCGGACGCTCTATCCCCTGAGCTACCGGAGCGCTGCGGGCGGATTCTAACTCGCCTACCATCCGCTTATGACTCCCGAACGATTCCGGCTGCTCCGTGCAGCGCTCTGCCGCCGGCAACCCGACCTCACCGTGCTCACCGACCACGTGCACAAGCCGCACAACGTGGCGGCGCTGATGCGCAGCTGCGACGCGGTCGGCGTGTTCGAGATCAATGCGGTGGGCACGGGGGGCGGATTCCGCCGGGCGCGGGGGGTTTCCGGGGGCAGCTCCCCGTGGGTGGGCGTGCGTACCCACGACGCGATCCTGCCGGCAATAACTGCGCTTAAAAATGATGGTTTTCAGATTATTGCAGCGCATTTCTCAGACACCTCTATAGATTACCGGATGCCCGATTACACCCGCCCCACAGCGCTGCTGCTGGGTGCCGAGCTCTACGGCGTGTCCGCGGAGGCAGCCGCGCTTGCCGACCGGCACGCCGTGCTCCCGATGCGCGGCCTCGTGGCCTCGCTGAACGTCTCCGTGGCCGCTGCGCTCTTTCTCTACGAGGCCGCCCGGCAGAGGGAAGCGGCCGGGCTCTACGCGGCCAGCCGCCTGCCGGCGGACGTATTCAACCGGACGCTGTTCGAGTGGTGCTACCCGGAGATTGCCCTCCGCTGCCGGACACGGGGCGTGCCCTACCCTCCCCTGACCGGGGACGGCGAACTGACAGCGAATCCCTTCCGGCCGTGAGGCCGACGTCAGCCCGCGCCCGGCGTTTCCGGCAGCACCGACGCGGGCACCGACCGGGCACCGTAATGCAGGCGCAGCGTCTTCACTTTGCCGTACCAGGGGATGGTGACGATGTAGAGGCTGTCGAACTCCTGCTCCGCGATTGGCGGCACCTTCTTGCTGCCCTGGAACTTCGGAATCAGCAGGGGAATGACCTCGGGCTCGGTGATGACCAGCACGATCCGACCCTTGTACTCCCGCAGGATGCTCTTCGCGAGACCGCCCGGCCGGCTGGTGTCCACATCCAGGACCGGCAGATTGAGGCGCCGGGCCAGAGGCCCCGCGGTCTCACGGGCGGCCCGCAGCGTCGCCACGAGAATGGCATCCAGCCCCTGGACCACGTCCACGTCGCCCAGCACCCGCGCCAGCTCCTCGGCCCGGAGCAAGCCGGCGTCGCTCAGGGCTTGTTCGCCGGGCAGGCTGTCGGCGTAGCGCACCACGATCACGGTGGTGGTCGCCTGGGACTCAAAGAAGTAGGCGAGCCCGAGGGCCAGCAGCATGAAGGCGGCGACCGCCACTGCCCGCCGCTGCCGACGCCGGCGACGCCGTGGGTCCATGGCCATGGCCTAGCGGCGGATGCCTGCCTTGTACTCGTCCGAGGAGATCGACCGGACCTCGGCCCGGGCCACGCTGACCCAGGCGCCGGTGGCCCCGTCGCGGAACTCCACCACGCCCTGCTTTTCCTGGCGCAGGCCGTTGGTGTAGTAGACGGTGCCCGCCGGGTCGGTTACGGCGTAATAGCCGCCCATGCCGGGCAGGGATGGCATCGAGGGCATGGAGCAGCCAGCCAGGACGAGGGACATGGTGCCCAGCAGGGCAGCCGGACGGAAGGCGCGGGACTTGATCATGGGACTCGGAAACTCCGTGTGACGAAGCAGCATAAAGCAGGCAGTGGCGGAGAGGGAGGGATTCGAACCCCCGGAACCTTGCGGTTCAACGGTTTTCAAGACCGCCGCATTCGACCACTCTGCCACCTCTCCGGTCGGCGGTGATTGTCCCCATCGGGCGCTGCAGATTGCAAGGCCGGGGCCACTCCGGGAACCTTCCGGCTCCCGGCCGGGTCTGAACCAGCGTCCACCCGGACCCTCCGGTCGGGCACAATGACAGCAGTCATTCATTCAGGGAGTAGACGCATGACGGATCGGAACATTCGCGTGGCAGCCGGGACCCCACGGGTACTCACCTCCGGCAGTACTGCAGCCGGGAGCCTGCTGGCCACCCATCGGGTGCTGCGCAATACCTACCTGCTCCTGTCCGCGACCCTGATCTTCAGCGCGCTGATGGCGGGGCTCGCCATGGCGCTGGGCATGCCCTACCTGGGCCCCGTGGTCACGCTGGTCGGTTATTTCGGGCTGCTGTTTGTCACCTACCGGCTGCGCAACTCGGCAGCGGGCCTCGCGGCCGTATTCGGCCTGACAGGGTTCATGGGCCTGACGCTGGGGCCGATGCTGAGCGCCTATCTCAGCGCCGTGCCCAATGGCGGCGAACTCGTGATGACGAGCCTCGGCATCACCGGCCTGCTCTTCGCCGGACTCAGCGCCTATGTGCTCAAGTCCCGCAAGGACTTCAGCTTCATGGGCGGCTTCCTGATGGTTGGCATGATCGGCCTGCTGGCCGTGATCGTGGTGGGTCTCTTCGTGGACCTCTCGGCCTTCCAGATGGCGATTTCCGCGGGTGTGGTGCTGCTGATGAGCGGCTTCATCCTGTATGAGACCAGTGCCATCATCCACGGTGGACAGGACAACTACATCCTGGCGACCGTCAGCCTCTATGTGAGCATCTACAACATCTTCATCAATCTGCTGGCCCTGCTCGGCCTTGGCGGGGACGACTAGCAGACTGCTTCCTATCTGCCGAGCCCCGTCGCGGAGGCGACGAAAGCCCACTGGTCGGCGTACTCCGCCACGATCTTGCTGAGGGACGCACCCGCGCCGTGGCCGCTGCGGGTCTCGATGCGGATGAGCACCGGGTTGGTGCAGCTGCCGGTGCGGGACTGGGCGGCCTGCAGCGCGGCCGCGTACTTGTAGCTGTGCCAGGGGGCCACGCGATCGTCGTTGGCATCGGCCTGCACCAGCGTGGCCGGGTAGCACTGCCCCTCCCGGATGTTGTGATAGGGCGAGTAGGCCCGCAGCACGGCGAACTCCGCCGGGTTCTCGCTGAGCCCGTAATCCGAGGACCACTTGCGGGCGTTGAGGCTCGCCGTCTGGTAGCGGAGCATGTCCATCACCCCCACCGCCGGCACCGCGGCCGCGAACAGCCCGGGCCGCTGGTTCAGTACCGCACCGACCAGCAATCCGCCATTGCTGCCGCCCCAGATGGCGAGCTGCCCTGAAGTCGTCACCCCGCTGCTGATCAGCCACTCGGCACCGGCGACGAAGTCGTCGAACACTTTCTGCTTGTCCCGTCCGGTGCCGGCCACATGCCAGGCCTCGCCGTACTCGCCGCCACCCCGCAGGTTGGCCTGGGCATAAACCCCTCCGGCCGACACCCAGGCGATCCTCGACGCCGAATAGGCGGGCAGCAGGGAGACGCCGAAGCCCCCATAGCCGTAGAGCACGGTCGGGTGCGGGCGATCCGGGTCGAGATCGGCCCGGCGCACGATGTACATCGGGATGCGCGTGCCGTCGGCAGACCCGTAGAACACCTGCTCCGTCACGAAGGCAGGGCCACCGGCCCCCGCAACGCCGGCACCGGCAGCCGCCGCCGGGGTCGCACCCACCGGCTCCAGGTTGCCGGTCGCCGGGTCGAGCCGGTAGACGCGCCGGGGGGTGGTGAAATCCGTATAGCGAAAGAAGGCCTCGTCCCGGTCGATATCGCCGTCCAGTGAATCGACGGTGCCACGTCCGGGCAGGCCGATGACGCCGAGCGGCTCGCCCGCCCGGCTGAAGCGCGCGACCTCCGCGTGGGCATCCCGGATGTACTGCACCAGGAGGGCGCCGCCAGCCAGCGCCGCGCCCTCGATGGCCAGCCCTGCCTCCGGGACCACCGTGCGCCAGTCCGCGGGTGCGGGCCGGCTGAGATCGATGGCCACGATGCGCCCCCGGGGCGCGTCACGGGTCGTGAGCAGGTAGAGCGTATCCCCGTCATTGCCGAGGACATCGTAGCGCGCATCCCAGTCGTCCAGCAGGCGCACCACGGGACCCACCGGTCCGTCGGTGCCCAGTCGCTGGTAGTAGAGGCCGTTGGTGAGGAAGCCGTCCTGGATGACCAGCAGCAGGAGGCGCCCGTCGCGGCTGACCGTGGCGTAGGGATCCCGGGTGGGGTGATCGGTGACGGCATAAACCAGCGCGTCGCCGGCCTGATCCGTGGCCGTCGCGTGGAAGTACACGGCCACCTGCTGCCCGTCGTCGTAGCTGCCGTCGGCCCGGCGCGGATAGCGGCTGTAGTAGAGTCCACGGCCATCCCGGGCCCAGCTCACGCTGCTGAATTTGGCGCCCCGGATCACCTCGGGCAGGTCAACGCCGGTCACCACGTTGCGGATGCGCCAGGTCTTCCAGTCGCTGCCGCCGTCGGACAGCCCGTAGGCGAGCTGGGTGCCGTCGGGGCTCAGTACGAAATCACCCACGGACACCGTGCCGTCGGCACGCACGGCCAGGGGATCCACCAGCACGGTGCCCGGGTCAGCAAGGTCGCGGGTCACCCGGATGACATCCGTCTCGGCATGACCCGGATTCCAGGTGTAGGCATACATGCCGTTCTCACGGCGCGGCACGCCCTGCCGCTCGTAGTCCAGCAGGTGGCGCAGGGACGCCGCGAAGCGCTCCCGGCCGGGCAGCTTCCGAAGCTCACTTTCCGTCAGGCGGTTCTGCGCGCTCACCCACTGCTGTGTCGCAGGCGAAGCCAGGTCCTCCAGCCAGCGCCACGGATCCGCGACGGCGGTACCGTGGTAGTGATCCACCGTATCCCCCGGTGGCGCCGGGGGATACGGTGGCCCCCCGTCAGGCATCGGCAGCACAAGTGCCCGGATCAGCACCAGGACCAGCAGGCTCCAGCCCGCCAGCCCCACGGCCCCGGCATTGGCCGGACTCATGCACCAGCCAGTTGCGCCGGCAGCACGTCGAGGCCTCCCATGTAGGGACGCAGCGCGTCGGGCACCGCAACCGAACCGTCGGACTGCTGGTAGTTTTCCAGTACCGCGATCAGCGCGCGGCCCGCGGCCACGCCCGACCCGTTCAGCGTGTGCACCAGTTCCGGCCTGCCGGTGTCCGGATTACGCCAGCGGGCAGCCATGCGGCGGGCCTGGAAATCCGTGCAGTTGCTGCAGGAGGAAATTTCCCGGTAGCGGTCCTGCCCCGGCAGCCAGACCTCCAGGTCATAGGTGCGTGCGGCACCGAAGCCGGTGTCACCCGCGCACAGCGCAACAACCCGGTACGGCAGGCCAAGCCGCTGAAGGATTGTCTCGGCGTGGCCGGTGAGCTCTTCCAGAGCCCTTTCCGAATCATCAGGACGGACGATGTGTACCAGCTCCACCTTCTCGAACTGGTGCTGTCGGAGCATGCCCCGGGTGTCCTTGCCGTAGGAACCCGCCTCTGAGCGAAAGCACGGCGTATGGGCCGCGTAGCGCAACGGCAGTTCGGGCGCCTCCAGGATGCGGTCCCGCACCAGGTTGGTCACCGGTACTTCGGCCGTGGGAATGAGGAAGAGCTCCGGATCGGCGCGCACGGCGAAGAGGTCGGCTGCGAACTTGGGCAGCTGGCCCGTGCCCTGGAGCGTGGTGCGGTTCACCAGGTAGGGGACATAGACTTCCGTATAGCCATGCTCTGCGGTGTGCACGTCCAGCATGAACTGGACGAGCGCGCGCTGCAGCCGGGCAAGCGGGCCGCTCAGCACGGCAAAGCGCGCACCGGCGAGCAGTCCTCCGGCGGCCAGGTCGAGGTTTTCGCCGCCAAGATCGACGTGATCCCGGGGACTGAAGTCGAAGGCCCGCGGCGTACCCCGGCGGCGCAGCTCGACGTTGGCGGTCTCGTCCCGGCCGTCAGGCACGCCTGGCTGCAGCAGGTTCGGGATACCGAGCTGCAGATCGTGCAGGCTCTGCTGGAGGGTGGCGAGATCCGCCTCCGCCGCGCCCTGCTCCGCGTCCAGCGCCTTCACCGCGTTCAGCAGGGGCTCTGCGTCCCCGCCTGACTTCTTCAGCTGGCCGATCTCCCTGGACCTCGCATTCCGCGTGCCGCGCAGCTCCTCGACGCGCACCTGGAGGGCCTTGCGCCGGTCCTCGATGGCCTGAAAAGCGACCGTGTCCAGCGCAAAGCCGCGGCGGGCCAGGTTCTCGCGCACGGCATCGAGGTCCGCACGCAGCAGTCTGGGATCGAGCATGGCAGGTTTCCGGCAGGACTCTGGAAGGCGCGCAGTTTACAACGGCGGGGCCTGCCGCAACCCGGACGGCGACGTGACTTCCGCGGCCGCCGCATTGCGGGCCCGGAAGTCGGCGAGCTTCTCCGCGATACGCTGCTCGAGGCCCCGCGGCACGGGCTCGTAGTAGCGGCGCTGCCCCAGGGACTCGGGGAAGTAGCTCACGCCGGCCGCAAAGGCGTCGGGTTCGTCGTGGGCGTAGCGGTAGCCCTTCCCATGCCCCAGGCTCTTCTGCAGTGCCGTGGGCGCATTACGCAATGCGGGGGGCACCTCGAGGGTGCCGTGGGCGCCCACATCGGCGCTGGCCGCCTGCCAGGCTCTATAAACCGCGTTGCTCTTGGCGGCGCAGGCGAGAAACACGACGGCCTGGGCCAGGGCCAGCTCGCCCTCGGGGCTGCCCAGCCGCTCCCAGGCCTGCCAGGCATCCAGGGCCAGGGCGAGCGCCCGGGGATCGGCATTGCCGATGTCCTCCGTCGCCATGCGCACGATGCGCCGGGCGCAGTAGGCCGGGTCACCGCCGCCATCGAGCAGCCGCGCCAGCCAGTACAGCGCTGCGTCGGGGTCGGAGCCGCGCACCGACTTGTGCAGGGCGGAAATCAGGTCGTGGTGCAGGTCGCCCTGCCGGTCGAAGCGCCGGTAGCTGCCCGTCAGGGCAATGGCCACCTCGTCGGGCCCGAGCACGGCGCCCGCCCCGGCTCCCTCCGCCACCGGCAGCAGGCTCACGGCCAGCTCCAGCAGGTTGAGCGCCCGTCGGGCATCGCCGTCGGCGGCTCCGGCCAGGGCCTGCAGTTCCGCATCGGCCACCTGCAGTCCGAGTGCGCCGAGGCCGCGCTCGGCATCCGCGAGCGCGGCACGCAAAATGGACAGCAGCGCCACCTCGTCCAGCGGCTTCAGCACATAAACCCGGGCACGGGACAGCAGCGCGTTGTTGAGCGCGAAGGACGGGTTCTCGGTTGTTGCGCCGATGAAGATCAGCGTTCCGTTCTCGACCCAGGGGAGGAACGCGTCCTGCTGGGCCTTGTTGAAGCGGTGCACCTCGTCCAGAAAAAGCACCGTGGGGGTATCCGGATGAGCCTCAGCCGCGGCCACGGCCTCGCGCACGTCCTTTACGCCGGCCAGCACGGCCGACAGGGCCACGAAGCGGGCTCCGGAAGCCCGGGCCAGCAGGCGCGCCAGCGTGGTCTTGCCGGTTCCCGGAGGTCCCCAGAGGATTGCGGAGTGGAGCCGGCCCGGGGTCCCGGCGGATGCGGCGGCGAGCATCCGTCCGAGCGGCTGCCCGGAAGCCAGCAAATGGGCCTGGCCGGCCACATCGGCAAGGCTGCGCGGCCGCATGCGGTCCGCGAGCGGCTGCCAGTCCGCTTCAGCAGATGGCGTCAGGGATGTCGGCGGATGAGCCATCGCTCCAGGACCGTGCACCAGTGACGGAGCCCCGCGGCACCGAGGGCCCACCCTAGCAGAATCCCGACGGCATCAGCGCCCAGGTCACTGACCTCGGCGGTGCGCGTGCCGGTGAAGTACTGCAGGCCCTCGATCAGCGCGCCGTAGGCGATCAGGGCCAGCGCGAGTGGCAGCGCGTAGCGGGGCTCGAAGATACCCGAAAACCACAGCATGAAGCCTGCGAAGGCAGCGGCATGCAGCAGCTTGTCGCTGATGCCGATGGGCATCACGGTACTGCCGGGGAGCAGGGCAACCGCCAGGCCGGCGAGCAGGATGAGGCAGCCGGTGGTCAGCCAGGCCCGGCCGTGGCGGAGGGGCAGCATGCCTGTTCAGAGCTCGCTGTCGTCGATCACGTCCGCGCCGGCCGGCACCTGGAACTCGAAGGTCGCGGGCGGCAGCTTCGGATTGAGGCGCAGCGCCGACAGATCCACGCGGGTCTGCTGGCCGAGCCGATCGTCCAGCCGGAGGCGTGTCAGCGCCGGGCCCTCGAATCCCAGCGTCACGGCGGCGAAATCGGAGTCTGCCGCCTTGGGCGTGAGCATCACCCAGTCGATGCCGGCCTCGCGCCAGCTGCGGCTCACATCGAAGCGCGCCAGCACTGACTCGCGGCCGGTGAGCAGTGCCGCCGGGGTATCGCCGATCCCGTCCGTCAGCCGCCGGATCGTCACCTGGGCAAGATCGGCCTCAAAGAGCCAGATGCGCTCGCCGTCCGCGACGATCACGCGCTCAAAGGGCTCCCGGTAGTCCCAGCGGAACTTGCCGGGCCGCGCAAGGCTGACCGACCCCGTCGACACCTCGACGACCCGGCCGCCGGAATCGACTACCTCCTGGCGGAAGTCGCCGCTCAGGCTCTGGACCTCGGCGAGGAAGGTGCGGAGGCGCGGGGGAACCTCATCGGGCACGGCCGCCTGAAGCAGCGCCGCGCCAAGAAGTGCCAGCAGGACAACCAGCGGTTTCAAGCGTTGCCGTCGGGGGGCGGCGGCGCAAGGACTTCCCTGAAGCCGTTCGACTGCAGCGCCCCCACTAGTCCTGCGGATTCCATGGTTTCGACGAGACGTGCGGCGCGGTTGTAGCCGATCTTCAGCCGACGCTGAATGCCGGACACCGAGGCCCGCCGGGTCTCACAGACAATCTGGACGGCCTGGTCGTAGAGCGGGTCGTCCTCGCCCTCCACATCAGCGCCACCACCGGCGGGTGCGTCGCCCGGCACACCGGGCAGACCCATCGGCGGGCCCTCCGTGATCTCGTCGAGGTACTCGGGCGGACCGCTGCCCTTGAGGTGGCCCACCACCCGGTGTACCTCCTGGTCGGACACGAAGGCGCCATGCACGCGGAGCGGCATGCCGGTGCCCGGCGGGAGGAAAAGCATGTCGCCATGACCGAGCAGGCTCTCGGCACCGCTCTGGTCGAGGATCGTGCGGGAATCCACTTTGGCGGAGACCTGGAAGGCGATGCGGGTCGGGATATTGGCCTTGATCAGTCCCGTGATGACGTCGACGGACGGCCGCTGGGTGGCGATGACCATGTGGATGCCCGAGGCCCGCGCCTTCTGGGCGAGCCTCGCGATGAGTTCCTCCACCTTCTTGCCGACGATCATCATCATGTCGGCGAGTTCGTCGATGATCACGACGATATGCGGCAACGTCGACAGGGTGGGCACGTCCCCGTCCAGCGTCGGCTTGGGGGCAAACTCGGTGCCCACCAGCGGGTCAGGAATCGGCTCGCCCTTGTCGATCGCCTGCTTGACCTTGCGGTTGTAGCCGCCGAGGTTGCGCACGCCGAGAGCCGCCATCAGCCGGTAACGCCGCTCCATCTCGGCGACACACCAGCGCAGCGCATTGGCGGATTCCTTCATGTCCGTCACGACCGGCGCCAGCAGGTGCGGAATCCCCTCATACACGGAGAGTTCCAGCATCTTCGGATCGATCATGATCATCCGCACGTCTTCGGGCGTGGACTTGAAGAGCAGGCTGAGGACCATGGCATTGATGCCCACGGACTTGCCGGAGCCGGTGGTGCCGGCGATCAGCAGGTGGGGCATGCGCTGCAGGTCGGCCACCACGGACTTCCCGCCGATATCCTTGCCGAGAGCCAGCGTCAGCGGCGAGGCCATGTCCTCATAGGCCCGCGAGCGCAAGATCTCGCCCAGGGTCACCATCTCCCGCGCCTCGTTCGGGATCTCGAGTCCCACGGTGGGCTTGCCGGGGATGACCTCCACAACCCGCACGCTGATGGCTGACAGGGAGCGCGCGAGGTCCTTCGACAGGTTGCTGATCTGGCTCACCTTGACGCCGGGGGCAGGCGCCAGTTCGAAGCGGGTGACGACCGGGCCGGGCTGTACGGCCACGACCTCCACTTCGACGCCGAAATCCTTGAGCTTTATCTCGACCAGCCGCGAGATGGCCTCGAGGGACTCCTTGGAGTAACCCGGGGGCCGTTCCGGCGGATCGTCGAGCAGCGCGAGCGGCGGCAATTCGCCGGGCACAACCGGGGCCGTGAACAGAGGCACCTGCCGCTCCTTTTCGGCCCGCACGCTGGGCGGCGGCGGCGCGAGCACGGGCTCGATCCGCAGTGCCGGTTTTTTCTCGGCCTTTTTGCGCTCCTTGCGCACAACTTCCTGGCGCTCCTCCTGCACCCGGCGACCGTCGGCGCGGGCGCGGAACTCCTGCAGCAGGAGCCGGGCGCGGTCGACGCCGTCGAGGACAACCTTGCCGGTCCGGTCCATTACGGCAATCCACGACAGCCCGGTGAAGAGCGAGATGCCGGCCAGCCACAGGGCCAGCAGCAGGAGAGTGGCGCCGAGTGCGCCCAGACCACCGGCAAGGCCTGTACCCAGCAGCTCGCCAAAGGCACCGCCGGCGCTCTGGGGCAGCGATGGCGCGGAGAAATGCAAGGTGGCGAGGCCACAGCTCGAGGCCAGCGTGAACACGAAGCCGGTGAGCCGTGCGATCAGGATCTGGCGGTCGATGGGGCCGGGTTCGCGGCGGGCGGCGAAGAACACCCAGCCGGCCACCAGGAACAGCGCGGGAAACAGCAGCGCTGGCGCGCCGAAAAGGCCATAGACCACGTCGGCATACCAGGCGCCGACGGCACCGATGCGATTCTGCACCGGGCCGCCGTCACCGGTATGGCTGAAGCCGGGGTCCTGCGGGCTGTAACTCAGCAGGGCCACAAGCATGATCAGGGCAATCGCCCCACAGACCCACAGCGTTGCTTCCCGCACGACGTGGGTGAGAGGCGTCCCGGGGACGCGGTTTTCGATACCGATAGCTCTGGCCACAGCATTCCCTGCCGACAGCTGCAGGCCCGGCGGTCGCCGGCAGCCTGGCGCTGAGATAACGCAACAACAACCCGATTTAACTGCCCGCCCGTCAAGCAGTTATGGTCACCGATGATAGCAGCACAAGGCTTGGACGCAAGCGCGCCCCATCGCCTAAACTGGCCGGATGCACGCGAACACCCACGCCAGACTGATCATCCTGGGCTCCGGCCCCGCCGGCTACAGCGCTGCGGTGTACGCCGCACGCGCCAATCTCCGGCCCCTGCTCATTACCGGACTGCAACAGGGTGGCCAGCTGATGACCACCACAGAGGTGGACAACTGGCCGGGTGGCCACCACGGCCTTCAGGGCCCGGAATTGATGGAGCAGCTGCGCCAGCATGCCGAACGGCTGGGCGTCACCGGCATTCTGGACCAGATCGAAACAGCCGACCTCCAGACCCGCCCCTTCCGCCTCAGCGGGGGCTCCGGCACGTACACCTGCGATGCACTCATCATCGCCACGGGCGCCTCCGCCCGCTACCTCGGCATTCCTTCCGAACAGCAGTTTCGGGGCAAGGGCGTCTCGGCCTGCGCCACCTGCGACGGCTTCTTCTACCGGGGCCAGCGGGTGGCCGTCGTCGGAGGCGGCAATACTGCCGTGGAGGAGACCCTGTACCTCGCGAACATCGCCGCCCATGTCTCGCTCATCCACCGGCGCGGCAGCCTCCGGGCAGAGAAGATGCTGCAGGACAAGCTGCTGGCCCGGTCCGGCGAAGGCGGCAACATCTCCATCCTCTGGAATTACGGCGTTGACGAGGTACTGGGCAATGAAGCCGGCGTTACGGGCGTGAGGCTGCGGCCAACGGACGATCCTGCCGCTCCCCCGCGGGAAATCGCTGTCACCGGATTCTTTGTCGCCATCGGGCACGACCCGAACACGGCCCTTTTCCGCGAGCAGCTCGCGCTGAACAACGGCTACATCGTGGTGCGAACCGGCCTTGAGGGCGGCGCCACCGCAACCAGCGTACCGGGCGTCTTTGCGGCCGGCGATGTGGCCGACAGCGTCTACCGGCAGGCCATCACCTCCGCCGGATCCGGCTGCATGGCTGCGCTGGATGCAGAGAAATACCTGGACGCGAACGCCGCCTGAGCCGGCGGCCCCGCATGCCGATGGCACCGATTGACGAAAACCTGCCGATGCGGGTGGAGGTCCTGTCTGGCCTCAGCGGCATTGACGCGGGCGACTGGAACCGGCTGAGCGGCAATCGCTACCCATTCCTGCGCCATGAGTTCCTGGCCGGCCTGGAGGAGACGGGCTGCGTCGGCGGCACGACGGGCTGGCAGCCGGCACACCTGCTGCTGCGCGCGGACGACGGTCAGTTGCTTGGCGCCCTGCCCCTGTACCGCAAGATGAGTTCGTTCGGGGAATTCGTCTTCGACTGGGCCTGGGCAGACGCCTACCGGCGTTCTGGCCTGCCGTACTACCCAAAGCTCGTTTCTGCCGTGCCCTTCACGCCCGCGACCAGCACCCGGCTGCTGGTCGCGCCGGGCGCCGACCCGGTCATGGTCGGGCGGGCACTGTGCGCCGCGGCCGTGGAGGTGGCGGCACAGCTTGAAGCCTCGTCGGTACACGTGCTGTTTCCCACGACGGCTGAGCAGGACCTGTTGCGCGGCCAGGGTTTCCTCCCAAGAAAGGACTGCCAGTTTCACTGGTTCAATCGCGGCTACGCTGATTTCGAAGCCTTTCTCGGTGAGTTCACCGCCGAGAAGCGCAAGAAGGCAAAGCGCGAACGACGTCGGGTCGCGGAGGCCGGCATCAGCTTTGTCCACCTGAGCGGCCATGAGCTGACGGACGGGCTATGGCACCAGCTGATGCCGCTGTATGCGAGCTCCTTCTGGCGGCGCGGCCGCCAGCCCTATCTGAACGAGGCGTTCTTCCGCCACATCACTCGCACCCTGCCCGACAATATCCTCGCAATCGTGGCCATGCGCTCCGGTGAGCCCGTGGCAACCGCACTGTGCCTGCGCAACAGCGACACGCTGTACGGCCGCTACTGGGGAAGTCTTGGCGATTTCCACAGTCTCCATTTCGAGACCTGCTACTACCAGGGCATCGAATACTGCATCCGGCACGGGCTCCAGGTCTTCGAGCCCGGCACCCAGGGCGAGCACAAGATCAGCCGCGGCTTCGTGCCCACGGTGACCTGGTCGGCGCACTGGCTGTCCCATCCGCAGTTTGCCGCCGCGATCGACCATTATCTGGACCGCGAAAGGACCGGCATCGACCAGTACATGCAAGCCGTCGGTGAACATGTACCGTACCGGAAGGCAGGCCCATGACGGACACCACGGCCGGATGCCCCCGCTGACCTACCTGCGGCCCGGGGATCCGCCGGATCTTTTCCCCGATCCAGGCATGTCCACCGGGGAACCGGATGGCCTCATCGCCATCGGCGGTGACCTTGATCCGCCACGCCTGCTGGCTGCCTACCGTCGCGGAATATTTCCCTGGTACGAGGCCGGCCAGCCCATCCTCTGGTGGTCACCCGACCCCCGGGCGGTATTGCTGCCGGCCGAATTGCGGGTGTCGCGCAGCCTGCGCCGCAGGCTGCTGCGCGGGGAATACCGCACGTCGGTGGATGGCGCGTTTGCCCGCGTGATAGCGGCCTGCGCCGGGACGCGCGTCCTGACGGGAACCTGGATCACGCCGGAGATGCAGGCCGCCTACCTGCAACTGCACGAACTCGGCCATGCCCACTCGGTGGAGACCTGGCAGGGTACGGAACTGGTGGGCGGGCTCTACGGGGTCGCCCTGGGTGGCGTGTTCTTCGGCGAGTCGATGTTCAGCATCGCCACGGACGCCTCCAAGGTGGCGCTTGCCAGGCTCGTGCGACTCTGCCAGGAACGGGCGATCGGGTTGATCGACTGCCAGGTTGCCAATCAGCACCTGGCCTCCCTGGGCAGCCGCCTGCTGCCGCGAGCCGAGTTCCTGGAGCGAATCGGGGCACTCACCGGCGGCCCGGATTCATCCGGGCCCTGGACTGCCAGGCCCGAGGGCACCGCGGGTCTCGTTGCCGGCGGCCCGCCATCGCATCGCTTGCACGGCTGAAGCAGTTCGACGACAATCGCGCCCCGTTCCGCCGGAGTGCTCATGTCTAAAGAAGAAGCCATTACGATGGACGGGGTCGTGACCGAGACCCTGCCCAACACCACGTTTCGGGTAAAGCTCGACAACGGTCATGTGGTTACGGCGCACATATCGGGCAAGATGCGCAAGAATTACATCCGGATCCTGACGGGAGACCGGGTAACAGTCGAAGTCACCCCCTACGACCTCTCCAAGGGCAGGATCACTTTCCGCTCCCGCTGACGGCGGAGGTCCGCCGCGGCCACAGGCCGCAGGGATACCCGGCTAGGCCGGATCCGGGATGTGCTCGAGGCTGAGCGTGGCCGGTTTGGCAATCAGCGTCAGTTCGCCGGCCTCATTGAGCGAAATGCGGACATGCCCGCCGGCCACGAGATCGCCGAAAAGCAGCTGCTCGGCAAGCGGTCGTTTGATGTTCTCCTGGATCACGCGGGCCATCGGCCGCGCGCCCATCTTCGGATCGTAGCCCTTGTCGGCAATCCACTGCCGGGCAGCCGGCTCCAGCTCGATGGTGACGGCGTTCTTGTCGAGCTGCGCCTCGAGTTCCATGACCAGCTTGTCGACGACACGGAGAATGGCCTCGGCGCCCAGCGCCTCGAACTGGATGATCGCATCGAGGCGGTTGCGGAACTCCGGGCTGAACATGCGGTTGATCACCGCCATGCCATCCGTCGCGTTGTCCTGCTCGGTGAAGCCGATGGATGCCCGGCTCATCTCCTGCGCGCCGGCATTGGTGGTCATCACCAGGATCACGTTGCGGAAATCGGCCTTGCGGCCATTGTTGTCGGTCAGGGTCCCGTGATCCATGACCTGCAGCAGGAGGTTAAAGACCTCCGGATGCGCCTTCTCGATTTCGTCCAGCAAAAGTACGGCATGGGGATGCTTGCTGATCTGCTCGGTGAGCAGGCCGCCCTGGTCAAAACCGACGTAGCCGGGCGGAGCGCCGATCAGCCGGGAGACGGTGTGGCGCTCCATGTACTCCGACATGTCGAAACGGATGAGTTCAATGCCGAGGCAATGGGCAAGCTGCCGCGTCACCTCCGTCTTGCCGACGCCCGTCGGGCCGGCAAACAGAAAGGCACCGACCGGTTTCTCGGCCTCGCGCAGTCCCGAGCGGGCCATCTTTATGGCAGAAGCGAGTGCGCCGACCGCCCTGTCCTGGCCGAAGATCACAAGCCGCAGATCGCGCTCGAGGTTGCGCAGCTGATCCCGGTCTGACGCCGATACGCTCTTTGGGGGAATACGGGCCATCTTCGCCACGACGTTCTCGATCTGAACCACGCCAACCTCGGTGGTCCGGGTCGCCGCGGGCTGGAGCCGGACGCTTGCCCCGGCTTCGTCGATCACGTCGATCGCCTTGTCGGGCAGCTGGCGCTCGTTGATGTGCCGGGCAGACAGATCAACCGCCGCCTGGATCGCCTCGTCCGTATAGGTAACACCGTGGTGCTCCTCGAAGCGGGACTTGAGCCCCCGCAGGATCTCCACCGTCTGTGGAACCGTGGGCTCGACCACATCGATCTTCTGGAAGCGCCGCGCCAGTGCGTGGTCCTTCTCGAAGACACCGCGATACTCACGGTAGGTCGTCGACCCGATGCAGCGGAGTTCCCCGTTCGACAGGACGGGCTTGATGAGGTTGGAAGCGTCGAGCACGCCACCGGACGCGGCGCCCGCCCCGATGACCGTGTGAATCTCATCGATGAAAAGAATCGCGCCGCGATCCCGCGAGAGTTCCTTGATCACCGCCTTGAAGCGCTTCTCGAAGTCGCCCCGGTATTTGGTACCGGCCAGCAGCGAGCCCATGTCAAGGGCATAGATGGTGCAGTTCGCCAGCACCTCGGGCACCTTGCCCTCGACAATCATCCTGGCGAGGCCTTCGGCGATGGCCGTCTTGCCAACGCCCGCCTCGCCAACATACAGCGGATTGTTCTTGCGCCGCCGACACAGCACCTGAATGGTACGCTCGATCTCGGATTCGCGACCGATCAGCGGATCGATCCTGCCTTCCCGCGCGCGCTTGTTGAGGTTGGTCGCATAGTTGTCCAGCGCGCTGCCGCCGGGCTCACCCTCGCCTTCCTCATTGTTCTCGCCGCCCTGGCCCTTGGGTGAAGCAGACTCATCGCGCAGCTTCGCGAGGCCGTGCGAGATGAAATTGACGACATCGAGACGGGTGACGTCGTGCAGCCCAAGAAGGTAGACCGCGTGGGACTGCTTCTCGCCGAAGATGGCCACAAGAACATTCTCTCCGCGCACTTCCTTCTTGCCGCTGGACTGCACGTGGAATACGGCACGCTGCAGGACCCGCTGAAAGCCAAGGGTGGGCTGGACGTCCTGCTCGCTGCCCTCCGGCAGCCGCGGCGTGGACTCCTCGATGAACTGCTCCAGGTCGCGCCGCAGCCGCGCGAGATCGGCACCGCAGCCCTTCAGGATCTCGGTGACGGTTGGGACGTCGATGATTGCCAGCAGCAGGTGCTCCACCGTCATGTACTCATGACGCTTGGTGCGCGCCTGCTGGAAAGCCTCGTTCAGGCAGTACTCCAGTTCGCTGCTCAACATGGCTGTTCAGGCTTCCTCAAGGGTGCAAAGAAGCGGGTGCTGGTGCTGCTGCGCATAGGCGCCGACCTGCGCGACCTTGGTCTCGGCAATCTCGTAGGTGAATACGCCACAAACACCCTTGCCGCGGGTGTGAACTTCGAGCATGACGCGGGTAGCCTTTTGCCTGTCCATGGCGAATATCAGCTCCAGAACCTCGACAACGAACTCCATAGGCGTGTAGTCGTCGTTCAGCAGCACCACACGGTAGAGCGGTGGACGTTTGACTTTGGGGCGCGCCTCCTCGATGGCAAGTCCCCGACCGTCATCCCTGCGGCGGGTCAGATCGTTGTCATCGTTGTCGCTACCCATCACTGCAGTCGTCGACCGGCAATAAAACTTTAATGCACTGAATATTAGCCTATTCGATTCGGGACGGCCGTCCGGATTCCGCACTGCAGCCTCGAGCTTGACCATCGCGGTGCACGGATCCACGCTAGGATGCTTACGGTCCGCGGATGGGTTTCCGGCAGTGCCGCAGACCGGCAAGGATGCGCGCACCACGGGCCTCGCCGGGGTGTGGACCGGTTCACGGATGCGCCGGGTCGCGCGGTCTCTAATAGGCACCAGTCAGGGCTTTGGCAGTTGCTTTCTGACGGGTCCCACCCCAAAGTAGGTGATTATGCCAAATCCCTTTAAGTTTCTAGGGCTTCTGTGAATATCGAAGACCTCGTCTCGCGCTTCGGTGGGCCCGGCGCATCGGCTCTGGTCGCCCGGCTCGGCGTGCAACTGCCCGTGCTGGCGTCGCTGCTCCTGGTGGTCCTGCTCGCCTGGTATCTGGCCCGGCTCATCTGGCTGCTCTACCCCACCGGCATCGCGACACAGTGGACGCCGCCGGTTCCGCTGCCCCGGTCCGGCCCTGCCACGCTGAGCAGCAGCGACTTTGCCTCGATTGCCGAGGCTCACCTGTTCGGCGAGGTCTCCGGGGAGGCCGCCGCCCTGGCGGGCGACGCGGCACTCACGGCACCGGATACCACCCTCTCCCTGCAGCTCCGGGCCGCCATCGCCGCTGACGACCCGCAGGTCGCTCATGCAATCATTGCGGACTCGGCGGGTAACGAGCGGGTCTACTTCAGCAATGCAGCCTTGCCGGGAGGCGCCACGTTACAGCGTATCCAGACCGATCTCGTGATCCTGGCCCGCGCCGGCCAGGTCGAAGTACTGCGCCTGCCGCGGCAGGGACAGGGCGCCGCGGACGGCGGTGCTTCTTCCGGGCGGGCCGCGGTGATGCCCCCGCCGGCCACGCCAGCCCTGCCGGCCGGTATGCCGGATTCCGTGGCCCAGGGTGCTGCCGGCTTCCTCGAAGTGGTAAGACCCCAGCCCTTCATGCCCAACGGCCAGCTCAAGGGCTACCGGGTCTATCCGGGCCCCAACCGGCAGCAATTCGCCGCCCTGGGCCTGCGGGCCGGGGACCTGGTCACGGAGATCAACGGCATTGCGCTGAATAATCCCGCCCAGGGCATGGAAGTCTTTCGCAGCCTGGGTGATGCAACCCAGGTCACAGTCATGGTCGAGCGGGATGGTCAGGCGCAGACGCTGTCGCTGAACCTGTCCCAGGTCGACGCCCTTGGAGCAAGCCAGTGATCAACATGGACAGGCCAGGCCTGCGCACCCACCACCTGCCCCTCCGCTTGCGCATACGGCTCGCCGCGCTCGGCTGCCTGCTGCCGCTGCTGCTGGGCACCGCGGCGATCAGCGCCCAGCAGGCCAGCATTACGCCAAACTACAAGGACGCGGACATCCGGCAGGTGATTGAGGCGGTCGGCGCCGTTACCGGACGCAACTTCATCCTCGATCCGCGGGTAAAGGCCCAGGTCACCATGCTTTCGGGTTCGCCAATGAGCCCCGACGCATTTTATGAGGCGTTTCTTTCCATCCTGTCGGTGTACGGCTTCGTGGCCGTACCGTCCGGTGATGTCATCAAGATCCTGCCGGATGCCAATGCACGCCAGTTGCCCGGCGCGGAGTCCGAGCCGGGCGGCGGTGGCCGTCCGGATGACATCGTGACCCGCGTCATCAGCGTGCGGAACGTGGGAGCAGCCCAGCTGGTGCCGATCCTGCGGCCGCTGATCCCCCAGTACGGGCACCTTGCGGCACATCCGCCCTCAAACCTCCTGATCATCAGCGACAGGGCCTCCAACGTAGAGCGGATGATGCGTATCGTGGCCCGCATCGACCAGGCGGCCGACCAGGACTATGAGGTGATTCCCCTGCAACACGCATCCGCCTCGGAAATCGTGAAGATCGTGGCAGCCCTCAACCAGGGTGCCCAGCAGGCGGACGGTGGCGGCGGACTGCGGGTGACGCTGGTTGCCGATGAACGGACCAACAGCATCCTGATCACCGGCGAAAAGAACGAGCGCCTCCGCTACCGGACCCTCGTGGCCCACCTCGATACGCCCCTGGAGGAAGGTGGCGATACCCAGGTGAGATACCTGCGCTACACGAATGCGGCGGATCTCGCCACCAAGCTGCAGAGCCAGTATTCGGGACCGAAGGCGGCGGGGGCCAAGGAGGGCATACCCGCCGAGCGGGGCGACGTCACCATCTGGGCCGACGAGTCGACCAACGCCCTGATCATCACCGCGCCGCCCAAGACAATGAAATCCATGATGGCGGTGATCGACAAGCTCGACATCCGTCGGGCCCAGGTCCTGGTCGAGGCCGTCATCGTCGAGGTGTCATCCGAACGGGCGGCAGAACTCGGGGTCACCTGGGCGGTTGGCGATGCCGATCTGGACAATGTCGCCGGCGTCACAAAGTTCGACAACACCACCGGCGTCACCGGGATCGCTGGCGCAATTCTTGGCGGCGGCACCGGTACGGGCACGAGCGGCAGCGCCGCCACCCTGCTTGACAATGGACTGACGATGGGCATCGGCCGGCTCGGCAGCTCAGGTCTCAGCTTCGTGGCCCTGATCGAGGCCCTCGAAACGGATGGCAGCACCAACATCATCGGCACGCCTACCCTGGTGACCCTGGACAATGAGGAAGCGGAGATCAAGGTCGGTCAACAGGTGCCGTTCGTCACCGGCCAATACACCAATACGGGCGCCACCGGCGGTAACACCAGCGTCAATCCCTTCCAGACCATCCAGCGGGAACAGGTCGGGCTGACCCTAAAGCTGACGCCGCAGATCAACGAGGGCAATGCCGTGCGGCTCAAGGTCGAGCAGGAGATCTCGGCGCTCTTGCCGAGCGCCCAGGCGGTGGACCTCATCACTTCCAACCGTACTATCAACACGACGGTCATCGTCGAGGATGGCGGCACCCTGGTCCTTGGCGGCCTCATCCAGGACCAGGTCACGGAGCGGCAGCAACGGGTGCCGATCCTCGGGCGCATACCGCTGCTCGGAGCGCTCTTCCGCTCGGATACGACCAGCAAGCAGAAGACCAACCTGATGGTCTTCATCAAGCCGACGATCCTCCGCGACAATGTGCAGGCGGTCTTCGAGACCAACAGCAAGTACAACTACATCCGGGACCAACAGATGGGCATCAAGCCGAAGAATCCCCGCCTGATGCCCCGCACGCCGCGCAACGTCCTGCCACCCCTGCCATCGGACACCGAGGCCGATGGCCCGGCGATCGACCTTCGCGCCCCACCCGAGGCACCCCCCGGTGAATTCAGCGGCACCTGAATTGCCTGATGACCTGGCGACACTGGTGGCCGCTGATCCGGCACCGGTGGCCACAGAGGTACCGGCTGCGCTGCGCCGCCTGCTGCTGCCCTTCGCCTACGCCAAGCGGCACGGGGTGCTGATCAACGGCATGGAGGGCGACCGGCCGCTGACCATCGTGCGCGCCGACGCGAAACTCGCCGCGATATCCGAGGTGCGGCGCTATGTGGCCGGGCCACTGCTGCTGAGGGTAGTCCCGTTGGAGGAATTCGACCGGCAGCTGCAGCAGACCTACGAGCGGGAATCGAATACCACCATGCAGATGGTGGACGGGCTTGGAGAGGATACCGACCTGTTCAGCGTCGCCCAGGCGCTGCCTGAGCCCTCGGACCTGCTGGAAAGCGACGACGACGCGCCGATCATTCGCCTGATCAACGCGCTGCTCACGTCCGCGGTCAAAGAGAACGCCTCCGACATCCATATCGAACCCTTCGAGAACAGGCTGGTCGTGCGCTTCCGGGTCGATGGCGTACTGCGGGAAGTGCTGCAGTCCCGCCGGGCGGTGGCCCCGCTTGTGGTATCGCGCATCAAGGTGATGTCCAAGCTGGATATCGCCGAGAAGCGCCTGCCCCAGGACGGACGCTTCTCCCTGCGGATTGCCGGTCGCGCTGTTGACGTGCGCGTCTCGACCATGCCGTCGGGCCACGGCGAACGGGTCGTGCTGCGCCTGCTTGACAAGCACGCCGGCCGCCTCGAACTGGAAAGCCTGGGCATGGCACCGGCCGCCCAGGCCCGGATCGACGAACTGATACACAAGCCCCACGGCATCATCCTGGTGACGGGGCCGACCGGCTCCGGCAAGACCACGACCTTATATGCGGCCCTTGAGCGCATAAACGACAACACCCGGAACATCATGACGGTCGAGGATCCGATCGAGTACTACATCGACGGCATCGGCCAGTCCCAGGTGAACACCAAGGCCGACATGACCTTTGCCCGCGGCCTCCGGGCCATTCTCCGGCAGGACCCCGACGTGGTGATGGTGGGGGAGATCCGCGACCTCGAAACGGCGGAAATTGCCGTGCAGGCGAGTCTCACCGGGCATCTTGTGCTGTCCACGCTGCACACCAACACCGCCGTCGGAGCCGTCACCCGCCTGCGCGACATGGGAGTCGAGCCCTTCCTGCTTTCGTCAAGCCTGATCGGCGTGCTCGCACAGCGCCTCGTTCGCGTACTGGATCCGGCCACGCGGATCGCCTACCCCGCCCGTGAATACGAGTGCCGCACGCTGGGCCTGGATCCGGCCCATCCACCGCCGCTGTATCAGCCGGACGAGGCGGCCGTGCAGGCCGGGGCGCCCGGTTATCGGGGACGCACGGGCATCTATGAACTCGTGACCATCGACGACGAACTGCGCACCATGATCCATGACGGCGCCGGCGAGCACGAACTCGAGCGCTACGCGCGCACCCGCGGTCCCGGCATCCGCGACGATGGCCTGCGCAAGGCGCTTGCCGGCACCACGACCCTGGAAGAAGTGCTGCGCGTCACCCGCTCCGACTGATGGGTGCCTTCGAGTACACGGCGGTTGATGCCACCGGCAAGGAACGCCGGGGAGTCCTCGAAGGCGATACGGCCCGCCAGGTCCGCCAGCTGCTCCGCGAGCGCCAGCTCCTGCCACTGACCGTTGCCGAGGTTGCCGAACGCGAGGCCAGCCGGCAACGCGCGTCGTTCTCCTTCAGCCGCTCGATGTCACCGGCCGACCTTTCGCTGGTCACGCGCCAGCTGGCCACCCTGGTGCACTCCTCGCTGCCCCTGGAGGAAGCGTTGCTGGCGGTTTCCGAGCAGACCGAATCACCCCGGGTAAAGAGCGTCATGCTGGGGGTGCGCTCCAGGGTGATGGAGGGCCACCCGCTCGCCGACGGCTTCGCCGACTTTCCCAGGGCCTTTCCCGAGATCTATCGCGCCACGGTCTCGGCCGGGGAACAGTCCGGCCACCTGGATGCCGTGCTGGAACGGCTTGCGGACTACACGGAAGGGCGCCAGGTACTGCGGCAGAAGATCCAGCAGGCCATGATCTATCCGGTGGTGCTCACCGTGTTTTCCATTGCGATCGTCAGCGGCATGCTGGTCTTCATCGTCCCCAAGGTGGTCGGTGTGTTCGCCAACACCGGAAGGGAGCTGCCGGGGCTGACGGAATTCCTGATTGCACTCAGCGACTTCCTGCAGGACTACGGCCTTGCCCTGCTCGCGGGCCTTGTGGCGGCAGGCTTCGCCCTTGCTCGAGCCCTGCGTAAACCCGGGCCCCGGCGTGCGCTGGACCGGATGCTGTTGCGCACACCGCTGGTCTCAAAGCTGGTGAGGGGCGCCAATACCGCCCGCTTCACCCGTACGCTCAGCATCCTCACCGGCAGCGGCGTACCCGTACTCGAGGGCCTGCGCATTGCCGGACAGGTCGTGACCAACCTGCCGATGCGGGAGGCCGTGGAACAGGCTGCCGACCGCGTCAGGGAGGGGGCGCCGATCGGGAAGTCCCTGGCCGTGGGCGGGTATCTCCCCCCGCTGTGCATTCACCTCATCTCCAGTGGCGAGGCCAGCGGCGAACTCGAGAACATGCTCACGCGGGCGGCCGTGAACCAGGAGCGGGAGATGGATGGCCTCATCGCCACCCTGCTCGGCATCCTCGAACCCGGGCTGATCATTACCATGGGCATACTCGTGTTGCTGATAGTCCTCGCCATCCTGCTGCCGATCTTCCAGCTCAATCAACTGGTTGGCTGAGTTGTCAGCGAACACGCCCGAGGTGTGCGCTGCATCCAGAACCCGTTCACGCTTTTCAGAAATGAGGATTGCCAGACCGGGGCTGGCTCATTATATAAAACGCGTCGGCTTCCTCTTGAACATAAGGGTCGGTCCATGGGTCGCAAAGCGTCGGTTCAGTCCAGGGCAAAGCAGGCGCCACCGCCCGCGCAGGCCGGCCTGGCCGATAACGACGTCGACGATGCCTCCGCCACACCCGCCGACCTGGACGATGATCTTCCGCCGGACATGGCGGCTACCGACAATGTCGGTGAGCAATCCGTGGAGATCAACGTCGAGGGCCTGATTGCCGAACTCGAATCCGGAACGCGCAAGGACGGCTCGTCAGAGGTGTCCTGCGCCCGGCGCAAACTCGAGGACTACCTGGAACGGCGGCGCGTTGCCCAGGCGATCGAGGATTTCGAGGACTTCGAGGTCTAGCCGGATCCTCGGCCGACGCCCCACCGCCAGCCTGGATTTACGGCGCACGATTTTCTAGCTGAAGTCGCGGCTGCGGGTCAGCAGGTCGCCGAGCAAGGCCGTGTGATCGGTCAGGCGGGCTGCCACGAGGTGCAGCACATCGCCCTGGCGCTGCAACTCGCCCCGTACGCCGAGCAGCCGGGCCTCCAGCAGGATCTGGCGCTGACGCTCCGCCAGGCGCGGCCAGACGATCACGTTTACAGAGCCGGTCTCATCCTCCAGCGTGACAAAGGTCACGCCGGCTGCACTGCCGGGCCGCTGCCGGGTCGTCACGATACCGGCCGCCTGCACCCGGTCGTGATCCGCCAGATCCTGCAATGCCTCGGCCGGCAGGCAGCCCAGCCGCCCGAGCCTTGCCCGCAGCAGCGCCAGCGGATGACGCCCGAGGGTCAGGCCGAGACTCTGGTAGTCCCCCGCGATGTCCTCGGCTTCCGTGGGCGAGCGCAGCAGCGGAATACCCTCGGCCACGTGCGGGACGGGGAACACCGGTAATGCGCCCTCCACGCCGGCGACCGCCCAGCGGGCCCGGTAGCGGTGGCCGGCGACATCCGCCAGGGCACCGGCGGCCGCCAGCGCGCCCAGATCAGCGGCGCTCAGCCGGGCACGCCCGGACAGATCCTGCACACTCCGGTAGACGGTGGTGCGGCTCCGGACCAGACCTTCTCCGGCCTCCCGGGCAAGACCACTGACCATGCGCAACCCAAGACGCAGCGCATACCGGCCATCCAGCCGGCCGCCGGCTGGCGGATCGCAGGCCTGGCCGACAACGGGCTCGAGGGTGCACTCCCAGTCGCTCCGGTTCACGTCCACCGGACGGATCTCGACCCCCTGACGCCGTGCGCTCTGCACGAGCTGGGCGGGGCCATAAAACCCCATGGGCTGGCTGTTGAGCAGCGCGGCCGTGAAGACTGCCGGGGCATGGAGCTTGAGCCACGCGGACACGTACACCAGCAGCGCGAAGCTCGCGGCATGGGATTCGGGGAAGCCATACTCACCGAAGCCGCAGATCTGCTGGAAGATCTGCCGGGCGAAAGCCTCGCTGTAGTTCCGGGCCCGCATGCCCTCGACCAGCCGGGCCTCGAAACTCCCGAGCCCTCCCCGCCGTCGCCACGCCGCCATGGCCCGGCGCAGCCGGTCCGCCTCTCCCGGCGTGAAGCCCGCAGCCACGACCGCAAGCTGCATCACCTGCTCCTGGAAGATGGGCACGCCCAGTGTGCGCTCAAGCACCTGCCTGACCTCGGGGCTCGGGTAGGTGACCGGCGAGTCCCCGTTCCGGCGCTGGAGATAGGGGTGGACCATGTTGCCCTGAATGGGGCCGGGACGGACGAGGGCCACCTCAATGACCAGGTCGTAGTAACAGCGGGGCCGCAGCCGGGGCAGCATGGCCATCTGGGCCCGGGACTCGATCTGGAAGACGCCCGTGGTCTCGCCGCGGGAAATCATCGCGTAGACGGCCGGATCCTCGGCGGGCACGCTGCGCAGGCTGAACGCCTGGCCCGTGTGCTGCCGGAGCAGGTCAAAGCTCCGGCGGATTGCGGAAAGCATGCCGAGCGCCAGCACGTCCACCTTCAGGATGCCGAGCTCATCCAGATCGTCCTTGTCCCACTGGATGACGGTGCGCTCCGCCATGGCGGCGTTCTCAACAGGCACCAGCCGGCAGAGGGGCTCCCCGGCAATCACGAAACCGCCCACGTGCTGGGACAGGTGACGGGGAAAACCGAGAAGTTGCGCGACCAGCCCAAGCAGGCGCCGGATCACCGGGCTGGCGGGATCAAGGCCCACTTCACGCAGCCGCGCGGGTTCTACCTGCCGGCCATCCCACCAGTGCAGGTTGCGGGTGATGCGGCCGAGTTGCGCGGCTGACAGTCCGAGCGCGCGCCCCACGTCGCGGATGGCACTGCGCGGACAATAGCTGATGACGGTGGCCGTGAGCGCAGCCCGGTCGCGGCCGTAGCGGGCATAGAGGTACTGGATCACCTCCTCCCGCCGCTCATGCTCGAAGTCCACGTCAATGTCGGGGGGCTCGTTGCGCTCCCGGGAAATGAAGCGCTCGAAGAGCACCGGTATCCGGGCGGGATCCACCTCGGTGATACCGAGGCAGAAACACACGGCAGAGTTGGCCGCAGAGCCCCGCCCCTGACAGAGGATGCCCCGCCCGCGGGCAAAGCGGACGAGGTCGTCCACGGTCAGGAAGTAGGCCTCATAGCGCAACTCGGTGATGAGGGCGAGCTCGTGCTCGACCAGCCGGCGCACCCCCGGCGGGGTTTCGCCGGGCCAGCGTTCACTGAGGCCTGCCTCGACCCGCTGCCGCAGCCAGCTGGCCGGTGTGTGGCCCGCCGGCACGACTTCCTCCGGGTAGCGGTAACGCAGCTCATCGAGGGAAAAGCCGAGACGGGCGGCAATCTCCACAGTGGCGGCCAGCAGCGCCTCCGGATAGTGGCGACAGAGCTCGGGCAGGCTGCGCAGGTGCCGCTCGCCGTTGGCATGCAGGCTGGATGCCTCCCGGCCGAGGGGCCTGTGCTGCCGGATCGCGGTGAGCGTGTCCTGGAGGGCACGCCGGCCACGGCTGTGCATGTGCACGTTGCCGGCGGCCACTGCCGGCAGGCCGGTTGCCCCGGACAGGGCCAGCAGCTCCGCGAGTCGCTCCCTGTCGTTGCCCTCCGCATGCAGCTCCACCGCGAGCCAGGCCCGGCCCGCAAAGTGGGTACGCAACCAGGCGGCATCGGCCGGGTCCGGTGCAGCAGGCGGCAGCCAGAGAACGAGGCAGCCGGGGGGCAATCTCTCCACCTCCTGGCGTGTGAGGTGATATGCCCCCTTGGGGGCGGCCCGCCGTCCCCGGGTGATGAGGCTGCACAGGCCGGCATAACCCTCCCGATCGGCCGCCAGCACCACCAGGCGCAGACCATCCGACAGGCAGAACTCGCTGCCGGTGAGCAGCCGCAGACGATGCTCGCGGGCCGCCACATGGGCCCGGACGATACCGGCAACGGAACATTCATCGGTCAGTGCGAGTGCCGCATAGCCGAGTGCCGCCGCCCGGGCCACCAGCTCCGCCGGGTGGGAGGCGCCGCGCAGGAAGCTGAAGTTGCTGATGCAGTGGAGTTCGGCGTAGGCACTCATCCGAAGATGCCGTGCAGGTACCAGGCCCGGCTGCGCAGGTCCCGGTAGATCCAGAGCAGCGCGCCCCCGCGATTGCTCGCCAGGTAGTAATCCCGGCGGATGTCTCCCCCGTCCCACCAGCCGGTCTCTATGCGCTCGGGACCGCGCTCCAGGCGCAGCGCTCCGCGCCAGACCGGGTGACCACTGACCTCCGCCAGTGGTTCTGCTGTCGGCAGCAGCCATACCGGACGCTCCCGGTGTGCAGGACCATGACCGCCGGGAGGCAGGCTGTCTGGCATCGCCCGGGTGGCAAGGGGATCTGGCAGGAATCGCCACGCACGTTCCGGGCGGTGCTCCGGCACCAGCGCGAGGCCCTGCACGGCATCAGCGCCCAAGCGGGCCCGCAGCCGCGCGAGGAGCCCGGCCATCTCACTGCCCGGTGTGAGTGCCTGGCCGAGCAGATCCGTGCCGCCAGGCTCACGGCCCGGCACCAGCTCCGCCTCGAGCACCAGGGTGCTGACCATCGCGGAAAGCGCCCGGGAGGCGAGACGCAGGCGGAGCAGGTCCGGCAACAGCCTCACGCCTGCGGCCTGCTGAAGTGCCAACAGCAGCCGGGTCTGCTGTCCGTCCGGATGAAGCAGGCGACACCCGACGCTGCGCACGCTGGCCTGTCGGGATGCAAGCTCGGCGTCGAGCTGCCGGAACAGGCGCTGGAAACCCTCCAGCACCATCCCGGCATCGGCGGTCTCGGCCGGCAGTTCCAGTGCCTGCTCGAAACGCTCCGCGGAGCGGAAAGGACAACGGGGATCCGCTGCCCTGCCATAGGCCTGATCCAGTTCCCGCAGGATCCCGGGGCCGAACCGGCGGGCAAAGCCCTGGCGGGGCAGCCGGACACAGTCACCGAGCGTCGTCAGGCCCATCTTCAGGAGCAGCTGCAGGACCTTCGCCGGCCAGCCGGGCGCTGTCACCGTGACGCCAGCCAGCGCCTGGTGCAGGGCTGCGGCACTGCGCAAGGTGCACTGCTGCCCGGAACGGGCGAACCACAGGGCAGCCCGGGGTGTTGGCGTACAGGCAATGCACACGTCGTGACCCTGCAGCCTTAAGCCCTGGCGAAGCAGGTCCTTGAGCCGCCCGAGGCCACCGAACAGCTTCAGGCTGGCCCCGACTTCCAGCAGCAGGCTGTTGCCGCCATCGTGGCTCACCGCGGGCGTGAAGCGCCCGGCCCAGCCCGCGAGTCGTTCCAGCGTAGCCGCCTCCAGCGCGGGGCGGCGGGCCATCAGGCGAAGCGCCGGGACGAGGGCCAGGGCGCCATTCAGCGTCATGCCGGGAGAAACGCCGCAGGCAGCGGCCCGGGCACTGACGGTGACGATCCGGGTCTCCCGGCCCGCTTCCTCGAACACGGCCTGCAGCTGTCCCGGCGGACTGCTGGCCGGGATGAGCGACGAAAGGGGCAACCGGGGCAGGAAGATTGCCAGCCACAGGCAGGAGGACTGCGCTCGCGGATACGCTTCTTCGGCAGCAGTCTCCGTCATGCGCACGGCCCGGATCGGTGGACGATCGAACTGCGCAGGACGGACGCCCTCTCCGAAACGCGTCATGGTGATGCCTGCGAAGCCTGGCGGCTCCTCAGGTTTTTCGCTCGAGGATGACGGTAGCCGGCGGCAGCCGGGCATTCCTGAAGATCTCGAGCTGCAGGTGACGGGGAGCGCGCTGCTGCAGACACAGGCGTAAGCGGGCCGGTGAACGCTCGCGGCGAAAGTGCGCCGCCCTGATCAACACCGACAAGGCCTGTCGCCTGCCGGCCAGCAGATGCAGCTTCTTGAGCGCCGTGGCCCCGGCGCTGCCAGCCCAGGTGATGACCCCGGCGCAGGCGCCGGAGCCGAGCGCCTCGCCCATGGCCCAGAGCGCGGCGGCCGGCTGGTCGATCCGGACCGCGAGCACCCGGCCGGGGACGAGGCCCTGGCCGGCGAGGCCGGGCGCATAGGGAATCCGTGGTGGCGCGATGAACATCACCCATCGGGGTTCCGCAGAGCCGGTCAGCCACGCCAGTGCGGGGCTCAGGAGGCTGAGTTCGCCGGAACAGGCGGCAGGCACCAGGATCTCGGTCAGTACCCCCGCCGGCCAGCCACCACCCAGTGCCTCATCCAGCGCGCTGAAGCCGCTGGGAATCCGTGCGGGCTGCGGGCTGGCACCCGGCCAGCCCGGGGGCGGGGAAACCGGCATGCCCCACTCACCCGGGTAACGGGGTGCCGCTGCGGATGACGCCGACGACGACGCCCTCGATCACCAGACTGCGCGTCCTGAGATCCACCGTGATGGGCTCATAGTCCGGGTTGTGGGGCAGCAGGGTCACGGTGGTACCGGCCAGGCGATAACGCTTGACGGTGACCTCCTCATCCAGACGGGCCACCACGATCTGACCGTTGCGCACGTCGGGCTGCCGGCAGACGGCGACCAGGTCCCCGTCGAAGATGCCGGCATCGCGCATGCTCATGCCGTGCACCCGAAGCAGGTAATGGGGACGGGGATCGAAGAGCGCCCGGTCCAGGCGATAACGGGCTTCGATATGCTCCATGGCAAGCATGGGCTGGCCTGCGGCCACCCTGCCCACCAGAGGCACGCCCTCCCCGTCATCCGGCTGCGCCTCCGGCCCGGGCATCAGCACCTGGATACCGCGGGACATGCCCGGCAGCAGCGCAATGACTCCCTTGCGCTTCAGTGCCCGCAGGTGCTCCTCGGCGGCATTGACAGAGCGAAAACCCAGCTCACGGGCGATCTCGGCACGCGTAGGCGGCATTCCATTTTCAGTTATAAATGATTGAATAAAATGAAGAATATCGCTCTGCCTCGGGGTCAGGTCGGGCAGCGGGGACAGTAACGGAGACATGACTGGATTACCTGATCATAGATACAGTCTGTAATTATATACAGGCTCTTGCCCGGCGCAACAGGAGGTGGCGGGTCTGATGCCTTCAGCCCCTCCGGGCAATCGTCCGTAGCACTCAATCCGTCCGGGGCCGTGTTGCACGCAACAGACACCGGAGATCCCTGCTCACCCGGGTCACGTTCCCCGGCACACTCTGGCCAGTGCCCGGCAAGCACGGCAACCGAAGTCAGGAACCGCAGCCGATTGCGCATTAAGTCTGATTCAGTCATCATTTTCGCAAGATCCCGCTCACAGGCGGTTTCTTGATTTCCGGCATCCACGTCCGGGTGACTTTTTTCCTTCCATTCCATCTGCTGTTGAGGACTCTTTGCTATGAAAATCAGAACCGCTCTTCAGGGGAGCGCCCTGGCGCTTGCCATCGTTGTCGCCTCCGGTTGCGCTTCCACCACGAAGCTGGACGAGCTTTCTGCCCGCCTGGACCGTGTGGCGGCCGATGCCTCTGCTGCCAAGTCTGCGGCTGATGCGGCCAGTGCTGCGGCTTCAGAAGCCCGTCAGACGGCTTCCGGCGCGCAGAGCACGGCCAACCAGGCCCTGAACGCCGCCAACCAGTCCCAGTCCTGCTGTGACGCGACGAATGAAAAGATCGATCGCATGTTCAAGCGCAGCCAGGCCAAGTAAAGCCGCGCTGAACAGGCAGACCTGCAGCCGCAAAGCTGCGGGCCGTTGCTGATAAAAAAGCCGCAGCTGTCGCTGCGGCTTTTTTTTATGCCCGGAAGTGCAGGTGATCCGGCAACCCTCCGGGGCCCTCAGGGTACGTGCGCAGACACGGCCGGTTCCCGCGCATCGCTGCCGTCCAGCGCATAACCCACCCTGACCGGTATGCCGTCCTGGCGACGATAGGCCTCCTCGACGGCATGCCAGTCGATGCGTGCCGGGCGATCGGCGGTCGCGCGCACGTACTGCTCGGTGAGCGCCGTCATTTCCCGTTCCCGTGTTGCACGGTCATCCTCGAGGGGCGGATGCACCTCCAGGTAGAGATCGCTGCCGGACCAGCCGAACTTGTAGGGCTGATTCATGATGACCACGACTGAACTCACCGGCACCAGCGGAAACAGCCACTCGATATCCTCCGGATACATCCGGATGCAGCCGTGCGTGACCTGCATGCCCACGCCCACCGGCCGGTTGGTGCCGTGGATCAGGTAGCCCGAGGCGCTGAGCCGCATGGAATAGGCACCGAGTGGATTGTCCGGGCCGGGCGGAACCGCCCTGGCGAGTACACCCCGGCCGTCCTCAAGGTGCTCGCGACGAATGGACTCCGGCGGATACCAGGTCGGGTCCTTCTGCTTGGCCGTCACCGACCAGCGACCGATGGGCGTCGACCAGTCCATGCGACCGATGCTGATGGGAAAGGTGGAAACGCGGCTCTCGCCCCCGGACTGGTGGTAGTAGTAGAGGCGGTACTCGGCAATATTGACCACGATGCCCTGGCGGGGTCCGGGCGGAAGGATATAGCGCTTGGGCAGGGTGACTGACGTGCCCTCGCCCGGCAGCCAGATATCCACGTTCCGGTTTGCCCAGACGATCTCCTCGTAGCCCAGGCCATGCCGGCGGGCAATGTCCGTCAGCGTGTCCTCGTGGAGGGCCGCCACCGACTGCAGCTGACCCACGACCGAGTCCTCCGCCCTGAGGACGAAATTATCCGCCCTGGCCCGGGCTGTATCCGGCGCCAGCAGGAACAGCACGCCACCCATCCATACAAGCGCTGATAGCGCTGACCCGAAGGCTCCTGAGAGAATCCTCATCTGCCGCCTGTTCATCCGTGTCCGATAAAGGGAATAATGATCCAGCAACTGAGGGCGGTAATAAACACCGCACCCAGCACATTGAGAAGCACACCCGCTCTGGCCATCTGACCGGTGGAAACCAGCCCGGTTCCGTAAACGATCGCATTGGGCGGCGTGGCAACGGGCAGCATGAAGCTGCAGCTCGCCGCAAGGCAGGCCGCAAGCACCAGCGGCAGGGGGTCGAGGCCCGCTCCGATGGCCAGGGCCGCGAGGATGGGCAGGATGGTCGCCGTCGTCGCCGCATTGCTGGCGATCTCCGACAGCAGGGCGACGGCGCCCGCAATGCAGAGCAGCAGCAACCAGAGCGGTATACGCTCCAGCCCCACCCCCTGTGCGGCCAGCAGATCCACGAGACCCGAAGTCTCGAAGGCAGCCGCCAGGCTCAGCCCGCCGCCAAACAGCAGCAGAAGCCCCCAGGGGAGACGCGTGGTGGTCTGCCAGTCCAGCAGGCGTGCGCCGTCGGCGCGCCCGGCGGGCAGGATAAAGAGCAGGATCGCGGCAATGATCACGATGCCCGTATCGGTGAGGCCCGAAAGTGGCCGGCCGTCGCCCACCTCGATACGGGCGAGTAGTCCCCGCCCTATCCAGGCCGCCGCCGTGCATACCGCGACGATCCCCGTCAATCGCTCGGCGCGGGTCAGCGGGCCGAGACCTGCGGCGAGTCTTGTCAGCTCAGGCTGAACGCCCGGCAATGGCGTCCTGTCCAGGCGAAAGACCACGCGGGTGAGGCACCACCAGACGGCAACCAGCAACGTGCCGGCCAGCGGCACACCGAAGCTCATCCACTCGAGAAAGCCGATCGGCCGCCCGAGCTGATTCGCCACGAAGGAGGCGGTGAAGGCATTGGGTGCGGTACCGATGATCGTTCCCATGCCGCCAATCGAGGCGGCATAGGCCAGGCCCAGCATCAGGGCCGTGCCGAAGCGCTGCAGCCCGGGACTGTCGGCGAGCACCGGATCGGTGCCCCGGATCGTCCGCGTCACGCTCAGGGCCACGGGCAACAGCATCATGGTGGTTGCCGTATTGGTCACCCACAGGCTGGTGAAGGCGGCAATGCCCATGAAGGCGCCCACCAGTCGCGCCGGGCTTGCTCCCACCAGCGCAAGAACGCTGAGGGCAATGCGTCGGTGCAGTCCCCAGCGCTCGACGGCCAGGGCCAGCAGGAATCCGCCGAGAAAGAGGAAAATCAGCGGATCGCCGTAGGGCCGGGCCGCCACCACCATGGTGGTCGTGCCCAACACGGGGAACAGCGCCAGGGGAAGGAGCGCCGTGACATAGACCGGCAGCACCTCGGTCACCCACCAGGCCGCCATCCATGCGGCGACGGCCGCGCTGCTGCGCGCCGCCAGCGCCACTTCACGGGGCTCCCCGGCGACATCCACATAGCCAGACGGGAGTACGAACCAGACCAGCAGCGCAAGACCCGGGCCTACGCCAAGCTTGAGCCACCGGTAACGCACACCCCCACCGTGACCGGTCATGCCCGCCTCAGTAGCGGATCAGCGCGGAACCCCAGGTCAGCCCGCCCCCGAAGGCCTCCAGCAGCAGCAGGTCACCGCGCTTCACCCGGCCGTCCCTGACTGCCACGTCCAGCGCCATGGGCACGGATGCGGCAGAGGTATTGCCGTGATCCGGGAGCGTCAGGACCACCCGTTCCATGTCCATCTCCAGGCGCTTCGCCGTGGCCTGGATGATGCGGATGTTCGCCTGGTGCGGAATCAGCCAGTCGATTGCAGAGCGCTCCAGATTGTTCGCTGCAAGCGTCTGGTCAACGATGCTCTCCAGGGTCTTGACCGCGACCTTGAATACCTCGTTGCCCTTCATCTGCACGTAGGGACGCTCCAGGTCTCCCGGCCGGCGCGGCCGCGAGGTGCCATAGGGATGATAAAGCAGGTCTCCGTAGTGGCCGTCGGCCCCCAGGTGACAGGAAAGTATGCCGGCCTCCGGCGATGGCTTGAGCACTACGGCACCCGCACCGTCACCAAAAAGCACACAGGTCGCGCGATCTTCCCAGTCAACGATGCGGGACAGCGTCTCGGCACCGATGACGAGCGCGCAGCGGGCGAGTCCTGCGGACACGAAACGATCCGCGATACTGAGCGCATAGATGAAGCCGCTGCAGGCCGCCTCCACGCTGAATGCCGGACAACCGTGTATGCCGAGGCGTCGCTGCACCAGGCAGCCGACATTCGGGAACACCAGGTCCGGCGTGGTCGTGCCGACGACGAGAAAATCCACGTCGCCAGGACCGACGCCCGCGGCCGCCATTGCCTCCCGGGCGGCCTTCTCCGCCAGATCGCTGGTTGCCTGATCATCCGCTGCCACATGGCGTCGCTCGATGCCGGTCCGGGTCCGGATCCATTCCTCGGTGGTATCCACGCGGGACTCGAGATCGCGATTGGTCAGGATCCTCTCGGGCAGGTAGCGTCCCGTGCCCGCAATCCGTGTGTACATCATTCCACCTGTTCGCTGAGTAAGGACCTGATCTGCTCGGGGACGCGCTTTTCCGCCTCGAGACAGGCCACGGTGATCGCCTGCTGGAAGGCAAGCTGGTCGGCACCGCCATGACTCTTGATGACTATGCCATCAAGGCCCACGAGGCTTGCCCCGTTGTAGCGACGGGGGTCCAGGCGCCGGCCCAGCGAGTTGAGCACGGGCCAGGCAACGAGGCCGGCCAGGCGTCCGTAGGCGCCGGACCGGAATTCCTGCTCGAGGAAATGCCGGATCAGTCTGGCCATGCCTTCCATTGCCTTCAGCGCCACATTACCGCTGAAGCCGTCACAGACCACCACATCGACGCGATCGTCCTGGATGGCGTCTGCCTCGACGAAGCCCACATAGTTCAGACGGCTCGCCGCGAGCAGCACCGCCGCCTGCTTGACCGTATCGTTGCCCTTGATCTCCTCGGCGCCAATGTTGAGCAGGCCGATTCGCGGCTGCTCGATGTGCTCCGTGACGCGGGCCACCACGGAACCCATGACGGCGAACTGGTAGAGCTGCTCGCTGGTACAGTCGGCATTGGCGCCCACGTCCAGCATTGAAATGGCACCGTGGCGTGTGGGGATCCTGGCCATTATGGCCGGGCGCTCGATGCCCGGCAGGGTCTTGAGGACGAAGCGGCCGGTCGCCATCAGGGCCCCGGTATTGCCGGCACTGACGCACGCGTCAGCGAGGCCGGCCTTGACGAGATCAAGGGCCACGCGCATGGAAGAATCCTTCTTCCGTCGCAGCGCCTCTGCGGGCGGCTCATCCATACCCACGACCTGGCGCGCATCCCGCAACTCGACGCCCGGCGGGATACCCGCCGCCGGGCCGGCGAGCGGCTCGAGGACCTCCATCTGGCCGACGAGGAGAACACGTACGCCGGGCGTACGGCGCACATAATCAATGGCAGCAGGGACGCAGACCTTTGCGCCGGCATCGCCGCCCATGGCGTCGACGGCGATCGTGACGAAATCGGCCACGTGAGGCTTCGGCTGCCGCCCGGAGTCTCTACTCGGAGTCGGCGTCGTCGCGCGTCTCCAGGACTTTCTTGCCCCGGTAGTAGCCGTCGGCGCTGATGTGGTGCCGGCGGTGGGTTTCACCGCTCGCGGGTTCAATGGAAATGGCCGGACTCTTCACCCGGTCATGGGACTGGCGCATCCCCTTGCGGGAAGGGGTTACGCGACTCTTCTGGACTGCCATGGCAGAACTCCTGTTCGATCAATCATCACGCTGCGAGCCACCACGGCCCATCAACTCCCTGAGACTCGCCAGCGGCCGGTGCGTCTCACCTGCCGCTGCCGGGTCCATAATCCCCGCCCCGGGCATCGCCGGCAGGCATTGCCGGGTATCGGCGTGCCGGGGCGACAGCGGCAATGCCGCCAGCACCTCGTCCTCGACCACCTGCCCGGGCACCAGGGCATCGTCCGTCATCAGCACCGTCTGGAACGGATCGGCAAGGCCTGCTGCTTCTGCATCTGCCCCGACGACAGTCAGCACCTCGTCCAGACCCACGCTGTGGCGGAGCGGACCCAGGCATCGCTGGCAGACCAGCGGCACCGTACCCGAAACGCGGAGATGGACCTGCGGATACCCTTCAGCACCCGGCTGGAAGACCAGGCTCGCATTCAGGGTTTCAGCCTGCACCGGCACATCCGGCGCCAGGGCCGCCAGGCGGGGCAGCGAGGTGACCAGAAACTCGCGATCGAGCCGGGCGCGGCGCGTCACCAGCTCCTTGAGCTCAGCCGCCCCGATAGCAACGGACTCCATCGCGGTGCCCATCATAAGTAGGGTACCGGAGTGTGTCAAAATCCCGCCCCGGAATTCCCGGAGTCCTTCGTCTTGCCCCCCCTTCCCCGCGTCGTCCTGGCCTCCCGGTCGCCCAGTCGAAAGGCATTGCTACAGCGGCTTCTGGCGGACTTTGTCGCCATATCCCCGGAGGTCGATGAATCCCCGCGACCCGGCGAGTCGCCCCGCGACCTGGCGACGCGCCTGGCGCGGGCCAAGGCGGACGCCGGGGCCCGGGCATTCCCGGCATCGGTGATCATCGGCAGTGATCAGGTGGCAAGGCTGGGAACCGCCGTCCTCGGCAAGCCCGGCACCGCCGAACGGGCCGTCGCCCAGCTGCTGGCCTGCTCCGGCCAGGCCGTGGAGTTCCTTACCGCAGTGGCCGTCCGCAGCCCTGGGCCCGGCGGGGAACGCACGCACCTCGACGTCACGCAGGTGCGATTCAGGTGCTTCACGCCGGACGAGGCCGAGCGCTACGTGGCCGCCGACCTGCCCCTCGACTGCGCCGGGAGCTTCCGGGCCGAGAGCCGGGGCGTCATCCTGATGGACAGTATCGACAGCCGTGACCCCACCGGCATCCTGGGCCTGCCGCTGATCTGGGTCGCCGCAGCCCTCAGGGAGTGCGGCATCGACCTCCTCGAGGCGCCGGGGACGCCTGACTGAACCGCCCAGCGCTCCCCGGCCGGACGCGCAGCCGCCTCAGGCCGACCCGGCGGTAGCCCGGAGCTTTTCCAGCGTACCGGTCAGATCAGGCCCGAGGGGAGCCTCGATGCTCAGCACCTCGCCGGTCGCCGGGCTGCGGAAGCTGAGCGAGCGGGCATGAAGAAACAGGCGCTTCAGTCCGTAAGTCCTGACAATGGGATCGTCAGCGGGCCCGTATCGCTCGTCACCCGCCACCGGATGCCCGATGGACGCCGCATGCACGCGGATCTGGTGCGTACGCCCCGTGGTGAGATGGACCTCGGCGAGCACGGCCGTCCTGAAGCGCTCGAGGGGCACGAAATGGGTAATGGCCGCCTTGCCCGCGGCATCCACCCGCACATGGCGTTCGCCACCGCGCCGTTCGTCGGTCACCAGCGGCGCATCGACAGTCCGCGCCCTGCCGGGCCACCGGCCAATGAGCAGCGCGAGGTAGCGTTTGTCCACCTGGCCCTCACGGAACTGGGCATGCAGTGCGCGCAGCACGCCGGCCTTCTTGGCCACCAGCAGGCAGCCGCTCGTGTCCCGGTCAAGGCGGTGCACGAGTTCCAGGGATGCCCTGGCCCCCCGCAGTGTACGCAGCAGCTCGATGGCCCCGAAGCTGATGCCGCTGCCCCCGTGAACCGCAAGTCCCGAGGGCTTGTTGAGCACGATGACCTCGGCGTCCTCATGCAGGATCAGCGGCTCGATCCAGTCGGGCCGCACCCGCCCAGCCGGTGTTTCACGGCTGTCCTTTTCCTTCCAGACCGGCGGCACCCGCACCTCATCGCCAACCAGCAGGCGATAGCCGGCATCGGCCCGCCGCTTGTTGACGCGCACCTCGCCGCTGCGGATCAGCCGGTAGATGTGGGCACGGGGAACGCCCTTGAGCCGGGCCAGCAGGAAGTTGTCGAGACGGCGACCGGCTTCGGCTTCGCCAGCCGTGACGCGCTCGACCCGCGGGGCGACGACGCTCACCTGAAAAATACCGTTGCCTGCAAGGAGTTAAGCCCTAACCTGAATTGCCGCACCAGATTGCGGCTGATATAGTAGACGACTGCCAGGCCACCCGATGCCGGCTGTCAAGACACCCGGTGGGCCGACGCAGATTAAACGTAATGACTTTCATGGTCCGCCCCTGGCGGGCCGCAAGCGGGCCTGCTGCTGGTGCGACCAAGATAGAACCAGAGTCGGTAAGGCAAGATATTCCGAGGATCTGACGCGTGGCAAGCCGGACGGCAACTTTAACCCACCGCGGACCCGATTTCGGGCACATCATGACCGGGCTGCTCGGCGTTATTTTCGCCTGGCTGTCTCGGCGGGTGTACACCCTTGCCCCACTCCCCGACCGTGCGCACCGGAGCGGCCTACTCCCTGTCACAGGCGCGGTCACACGCGCCTCTGCGAATTCTGTAGGACATCATGAAGAGAATGCTTGTCAATGCAACTCAGGAAGAAGAGTTGCGGGTGGCGATGGTCGACGGCCAGCGCCTCTACGATCTTGATATCGAGACCCAGTCCCGGGAACAGAAAAAGGCCAACATCTACAAGGGGCGGATAACCCGCATCGAGCCGAGCCTCGATGCGGCATTCATCGAGTACGGGGCCGACAGGCACGGCTTCCTGCCCCTCAAGGAAATCTCCCGGGAGTACTTCGTCAACGAGCCCGCGCCCGGCGCCCGGCTCAATATCCGCGATGTGCTGCGCGAGGGCCAGGACATCGTCGTCCAGGTCGAGAAGGAAGAGCGGGGCAACAAGGGCGCCGCCCTGACGACCTTCATCAGCCTGGCGGGCCGCTTCATCGTCCTGATGCCCAACAACCCGCGGGCAGGCGGCGTTTCCCGCCGGATCAGCGATGCCGACCGGGACGAGATGCGCGAAACCCTGAACGACGTCGAGGTGCCTGAGGGCATGGGCGTCATCGTGCGCACCGCCGGCGTCGGCCGGTCCCCCGAAGAACTCAAGTGGGACATGGACTACCTCCTCGGGATCTGGGAGGCCATCAAGACGGCGGTCGTGAGCCGCCCTGCGCCATTCCTCATTTTCCAGGACAGCAACGCGATCATCCGGGCATTGCGCGACCACCTCGCCAACGACATTGGCGAGATCCTGATTGACGACGATGCGGCCTATGAGGAAGCCCGGCAGTTTGTCGAACGGGCCATGCCCCAGAACCTTCGAAAGCTCCGCCAGTACACCGACCCGGTACCGCTGTTCACGCGTTTCCAGATCGAGAGCCAGATCGAATCAGCCTTTTCCCACCTGGTCGAACTGCCGTCCGGTGGCAGCATCGTCATCGACCATACCGAGGCGCTGGTTTCCATCGATATCAACTCGGCCCGGGCGACCAAGGGCGACGACATCGAGGCCACGGCCTACGCCACGAACCTGGAGGCGGCGGACGAGATCGCCCGCCAGTTGCGCCTCCGCGACCTGGGCGGCCTGATCGTCATTGACTTCATCGACATGGGCCCGCAGCGCAATCAGCGGGACGTCGAGAATCGACTCCGTGACGCCGTCCGGATGGACCGCGCCCGGGTGCAGATCGGCAAGATCTCGCGCTTCGGCCTGCTCGAAATGTCCCGCCAGCGGTTGCGTCCGTCGCTCGGTGAGTCGGCGCACCAGACCTGCCCGCGCTGCAGCGGGATCGGCCATATCCGCAGCGTCGAGTCTCTGGCCCTTTCGATACTCCGCCTGATCGGCGAGGAGTCACGCAAGGAGCGTACCTCCCGGGTCATCGCCCAGTTGCCCGTGGATGTCGCCAACTACCTGCTCAACGAGAAGCGCGAGTGGATCCGCACCATCGAGGCACGCGACAAGCTGCAGGTGACCCTCGTGGCCACCCCGGAACTGCAGACTCCGAATTATGTGCTTCGGCGTATCCGCGACGACCAGTCTGCCCTGCCGGAGAACACAGGCCCCAGCTACCAGATCACGCAGGGACCCGAGCCGGCGGAAATGGAGCTTGCCGAGACGGCCGCAGCGCGCCCCAAGGCGCAGGCACCGGCAGTCGCCAGCGTCCTGCCCTCGACACCGGCGCCCACCCCGCCTCCGGCACCCGAAGTTCCGGTCCCGGCAGCTGTCGCGGCCACGCCCGGCCTCTTCGCGAGGCTCAAGGTCTGGCTCCTCGGCTCGGGTGAGCCCACGCCCTCCGCGCCGGTCAACGAACCGGTGCGCCGCGACCACGGCAGCCGTGCCCGTCCTGAAAACCGGGGCCGCGGCCGGAGTCCCGGTGAGCGCGGTGAGCGCGGTGAGCGCGGTGAGCGCGGCGATCGTGACAGGAATGCGTCCCGCCGGGGCAGTCGCCCGCCGCGACGGGATTTCGAACCCGGCCCTCGCGGGGCACCGGCAGACGGTCGCACGCCGGATCAGCGGAGTGGCAGTGGCCGCCCGACCGATGTCGCACAGTCCGAAGCGAGAACCGCCGATAACCGGGGCGCGCAACCGGCACGCGGCGGCGAACCGCGCAATCCGCAGGGACGACCCGCTGACCCGCGCACCGAGGGACGCGCGTCGGAGGCGGGCCAGGAACGGCGCGAGGGCAGCGGCGACCGTTCCCGTCGGGGTGGCCGCCGTCGCCGGGGTGGTCAGGACAGGGATGGTCCGCGGGAAAACAGGCCGGACAGCCACATCGAGAACCGTACCCAGGCGCGGGAAGCCCCGGTGGCGGACGATAACGGCCCGCGGGATCCGCACCAGGAAACCGTGCCCATGCTCGCACCGCTTCGCCCACCGGTGAGCGGCGGCAACGGCCAGTCGTTGCCGGCATCAATCCCTGTGGAGACCACCGCACCGGCCGGGTCCCCGCCGCCCGCACCACCGGCACACAGGCCCTCGGCCGAAACAGCGTCGGCAGAGTCCGGTCCCGGCCCGCTGATCGAACGGGGCACCGGCCGGCGTCTGCCGTGGGAGGGCGGCGGCGAGAACTCACCGGGTCTGTCCACGCCACCGCGGCCGGCAGCGTCACCTGCAGCGATACCGTCACCACCGGCGGCACTGTCATCTGCTGCACCCACCGCGGCACCGGCGCCACCCCCACCGCCACCGCGCCCCCAGGCCACCTACACGGTCTGGTCAGGCAATTCCGACGCGGATCATTCGCCGAAGCCGGGAACCGGCGGCGAATCCTGAGGCACTTCAGTCCCGGGCCGCCCCCTCGGTGTCGAGGGTGGCGGCCCGCTCGGCTCCCAGGCGCTCCAGTTCCCCGACCAGGCCGGCCATGGCCTCCTCGACCAGGTCGAGCACGCGCTCGAAGCCCAGCATGCCCCCGTAGTAGGGATCCGGCACGTTGCGGTTAGACGCCTCACCGGCGTAATCCAGCAACAGCCGGATCTTGCCGTGATGTGCTGCAGGCGCCTGCTCCAGCAGGGCTGATCTGTTGTCCTCGTCCATCGCAATCACGAGATCAAAGCGCTCGAAGTCCTGGTCCCGCACACGCCGCGCCCTGAGACTGGAAATATCCACCCCCCGGCGCAGCGTGGTCTCCTGGGCGCGGGAGTCCGGCGCCGCCCCCTCGTGGTAACCGTGGGTTCCGGCTGAATCCACGTCGACGGGCAGGGGCAGGCTTCGCCCCGAGAGTCGCTGCCGCAGCAGGCCCTCGGCCATCGGCGAGCGACAGATGTTGCCCATGCAGACAAGGAGAACCCGCACGGCCGGCTCGTCCCGGTCCCGGTCCTTCGACCTGCCAAAAAATCTTCTCATCAGCCGCCTCCTGCGCGCGCAATGAATTCTGCCGCCCGGTCCAGGTCCTCGGGTGTGTCCACATCCGGGCCGAGCCCGGACCCGGCCAGCGCCACGCGGATCTCGAGCCCCAGCCACAGGGCGCGAAGCTGCTCCAGATTCTCGCTCTGTTCAAGCGCGCAGGGCGGCGCTGCTGCAATGGCCTGCAAGGCGCCGACCCGGTAGGCATACAGCCCCACGTGGCGGAAACTCGTTGGAAAGGCCGCATCCGTCAGGGCAACGGACGCACCGTGGCCGGCAGCCGGGATAGGCGCCCGGCTGAAGTACAGGGCGCGGCCATCCATGCCTGTCACCACCTTGACCACATGCGGACTCAGGTAGTCGGCCACGTGCCCGATCGGCGTGCACAGGGTTGCAATGGCTGCACCCGGATGGCTGGCCAGCAGGTCGGCGACCTGATTGATCGCCGCGGGGGGAATCAGCGGCGCGTCGCCCTGGCAGTTGACGACCAGGTCGTCGGCCGCCCACCCGCGCCGGGCCGAGACCTCCGCAGCCCGTTCGGTGCCCGAGCGGTGGGTGATGGCCGTCATCGCGACATCGGCGCCAAAAGAACGGGCCGCCTCTGCAATCCGCGGGTCGTCGGTGGCCACGACGACCTCCCGTGCCCGGCTCAAGCGCGCCTGCTGCCAGACATGCTGGAGGATCGGGCGCCCGGCCAGCACGGCCAGCGCCTTGCCCGGAAAGCGTGTTGAGGCGTAGCGGGCCGGTACGACGACCCGGAAAGGCGCATCTGCCATTAACGGCCCCCCGCCGGCCGGAGTGTCCCAAGACGCGTCCGCACGAAGGCCCCTGCCTCCGGCGGCATCGTGAGCTGCAATTCTGCCACCCAGACCGGGCAGGAACACGCGCCCGGGTACTTGACGGCGTCCTTCTCCGTCATCACCACGACGGCGCCATCGTCCGGGCACAGCGTCTCCGGGGCGACCCGCCCGTGATCCGGCACGGGAACCGGTGTGACCTCGAGGCCGGCCGACCGCAGTTCGGCATAAAAGCGCTCCGGATTGCCGATGCCGGCGACTGCGCGAACCTGCCGTCCCCGGAGATCGGCCAGACCAATGCAGCCCTCGCCGTCCAGGGCGCGGAGCGCACCGATGGCCGTCGCAAAGGCCTGCTCGCCGTCGCGCGGCACCCCACCGCGCACCAGCACGAGGTCCACGTCCGCGAGCCGCGATGGCGGCTCCCGCAGCGGCCCGGCGGGCAGCAACCAGCCGTTGCCCAGCCGGCGATCACCGTCCACGACGGCAATCTCGAGGTCGCGTCCGAGCCGGTAGTGCTGCAGGCCGTCGTCGGCAATCACCACGTCGACGCCGGCTGCCACCAGCTGCAGGCCCGCGGCGGCCCGGTCCGTACAGACGCTGACCGGCACCCCTGTGCGCCGGTGCAGCAGCAGGGGCTCGTCACCGACCTCGGCCGCGGTGTCGGCTGCACGGACCCGGTGGGGCACCTTCCGGGCGCGCCCGCCATAGCCACGACTGACGACGCCGGGCCGGTACCCGGCCTCCAGGCAGAGACGGACCAGCCACTCCACCACGGGAGTCTTGCCCGTGCCGCCGACGGTGATGTTGCCGACCACGATGACGGGCACCGGCAGGCGCCGGACCGCGAGGGCCCCGGCCCGGTAGAGACGGCGGCGCACGGCCACGGCCAGACCGAAGAGCGCCGCAAGCGGCAGGAGAAACCAGGCGACCGGGGAGCTGCCGTACCAGATGGCCGCCAGCAGGCGGCCCGGGTCAGGCAGCCTCATCGCGAAACTGCAGGCGGTACAGGTGCGCGTACTGCCCGCCGGCGCCGAGCAGCTCGGCGTGGGTTCCGGACTCGAGGATCGCACCGCCGGACATCACCAGGATCCGGTCCGCCCGCTCCACCGTGGAGAGGCGGTGGGCAATGACGAAAGTGGTACGGTCCTGCATCAGCCTGCCGAGCGCATCCTGGATCCGCCGCTCGGATTCGGTATCGAGCGCCGAGGTGGCCTCATCCAGTATCAGGATCGGCGAATTCTTGAGGAGCGCCCGGGCAATGGCGATGCGCTGGCGCTGCCCACCGGACAGCAAGACGCCGCGGTCACCCACCCAGGTATCGAGTCCGTCCGGCAGGTCGGCCGAAAAATCGTCCACATAGGCTGCCCGGGCTGCTGCCTCGATGTCCGCCCGCGAGGCACCGCTCAGGCTGCCGTAGGCAATATTGCCGGCAATGGTGTCGTTGAACAGCACGATATCCTGGCTGACCAGGCTGATCTGGTTGCGCAGCACCGGCAGCGAATAGTCCGCCACCGGATGATCATCGATCAGCACGGTGCCCCGCGCGGCATCGTAGAAACGCGGCAACAGGCCCACGAGGGTGGTCTTGCCACTGCCGGATTTACCCACGATGGCAATCGTCTGTCCGGGGGGTACGACGAGATTGATGTCCCGCAGCACGAGGCCCTTCGCGGCCAGGTACTCGAAGCTGACATCGCGAAACTCGACCTTCCCGCGTACGCGGACTGGCGCCAGCCGGCCGGTATCGCGCTCGCTCTCCTCGTCCAGCAGCGCAAACACGCTGGCGCCCGCGGCAATGCCGCGCTGGATGGCCGCATTGATGCCGGTCAGCGCCTTCAGGGGGCGCATCAGCAGCAGCAACGCCGTGATGAAGCCGCCGAAGTCGCCAATGTCCAGAGAGTCCCGGATGAAGTCCTGGGTTGCCACGAACACCACGCCGGCCATGCCCACCGCGGCGAGCAGTGCCGTCACGCCGTCGCCGGCCGCGCGCGTGGCATACAGGCGCATGTTCATCCGCCGGTTCTGCTCATTGGCGGTCTCGAAGCGGCGGGCCTCGTAGTCCTGCCCGTTGAAGATCTTGATCACCCGGTGGCTCTGGAGCGCCTCACCGGTAATTCGGGTCAGGTCGCCCATGGACTCCTGGATGCGGGTGCTGTGCCGCCTGAACATCCGGCTCAGGACACGGATCAATACCCCGAGAAACGGCGCAACGATGAACACAAAGGCGGAGAGTGCCGGACTGACCCAGACCATGTAGGCGATCAGGCCGATTGCGGTCAGGCTGTCCCTGATGAGTACCGTGACCACGTTGGAGGCCGACTCGGCAATCTGCTCGATGTTGAAGGTAAGCCGTGACAGCAGGGCACCGGTCGACGAACCATCGAAATAGCGGGTCGGCAGGTGCAGGAACTTGCCGAATACCTGCGCGCGCAGCTGCTTGATGACCTGCCTGCCTATCCAGCCGAGGCTGTAGGTCGAGACAAACTCGGCGCTGCCCCGGACCAGGAACAGCACGAGAATGCCGAGTGGCAGCCAGCGGCGGACGAGTTCTGCGCGCGGGTCTTCCGCACCGGGGGCTGAATCGATACTGGCGAGGAGCTGCTTGACCAGAAAGGCAAAGCCGGTATCGGTTGCCGCGTAAGCCGCCATGCCCACTGCAGCCGCCAGGAACACCGGCCAGTGGGGCTTGGCATAGCCGAGCAGCCGTCTATAGATGTCGAGCGGCCGCACCTGCGCTGCCTGCGCCCCGCCCGCCCCTTCGCTATTCACGTTCTGGTCACTCGCCGGGCCGGGTCCTGACGGTCGTGATCCGGACCTCGACGAAGCCCAGGCGCCCCGCCACGTCCATCGCCGTCACCACGGCCTGATGGCTCGCACGCCCGTCGGCGCTCAACGTCACGTGACGCTCGCGGACCTCCGGCATGACCTGACGGATAGCGGCCTCCAGGGTCTCGGGGCGGCTGTCAACCAGTTCGCGGCCATTCACGCGGAATTCGCCCTTGCCGGTAATCGTGATCTCCAGTTCACGCTGGTCGGTGGGCACCTCGGACGTCACGCCCGCCTTCGGCAGGCGGACGGCAATCTGGGACGGACGGATGAAGGTGGTGGTCAGCATGAAGAAGATCAGCAGCAGGAGCACCACGTCGATCAGCGACGTGAGGTTGAGTTCCGGGTCGTCCCGGCTGGTCGTGCCGCGCAGCCTCATCGGGCGCGACCGAGGGTATCCATCATCTGCTTGCGATGCAGGGCATCGACCAGGGCCATCGCCTCCTTCTCCATCTGCACCACCAGCCCGTCCACGCGACCGCGCAGGTAACGATGCGCGATCAGGGCCGGGATGGCCACCATCAGCCCCGCGGCGGTCGTGATCAGGGCTTCGGAGATTCCGCCCGCGAGGGCAGCGGGGTCGCCCGTCCCGCCGGAGGTCAGTGCCGAGAAGGTGCGGATCATGCCGGTCACCGTACCCAGCAGACCGAGCAGCGGGGAAACCGCCGCGATGGTTCCCAGCGTGTTCAGATAGCGCTCGAGTTCATGAACGACGTGGCGCCCGGTGTCCTCGACGGCCTCCTTGAGCGTGGCCCGTTCCTGCTGCCGGCCGGCGAGGCCAGCCGCAAGGATCTGCCCAAGGGGCGAGCCCACGCGCAGTTCCTGGATCCGCTGGTGGTTGAGCTGGTTGCTGGTCACCCATTCCCAGACCTGGCGGGACAGGTCCCGCGGCACCACCCGGCCCGGCTGCAGGGTCCAGAGACGCTCCAGGATGATGGCCGCAGCAATGATGGAGCCGAGGATGATGGGGATCATCACCCAGCCGCCTGCGATCACGATTTCGAGCATGCGCACCCGACCCGGAGAAACCGGCAGCAACTATACATCGCGCCCCGGCGCGGGTCACAGCTGCCCCCGGCCACAGGGTGACGCCATGGCGGGCCGCATGAGCCAGACACCACGGGCGGCAGCCCGCTCCCGGCGCACGATCGTGAACGCCGCGCCGGGCGTGCTTTCGAACTCGATGGCACCCTCCTCCGCTGTATTGAGCAGACAGGCACCGGCCGCTGACCAGCGCCCCGCGACATCAGGCCGGGGAAACTTCCAGCGGTTGCCAAAGCCGGTGGAGAACAGCACAAAGCGCGGCAGGCTTGCCTGTACCAGCTCATCCGAGGACGAGGTCCGGCTGCCGTGGTGGGGAGCAAGAACCAGATCCGAGCCATGGATGGCGCCGCGCGCCACGAGCTCACGCTCGACGGCCGCGTCTATGTCTCCGGGCAGCAGCAGACGGGCGCCGTGGCCACTCACCACGAGGACGCAGGAGGCAGCGTTGCTCTTCAGCGGAACCTGGCCCGCGACGGGATGCACGATCTCGAAGTCGAAGCCATCCCAGTGCCAGCGCATGCCGGCACGGCAGGGCTCGGCGGCAACGCCCGGCGGCGCCCACCCGATGCTGCGGGTCATGGGATAACGCTCAAGGACGGCAGCAGCACCCCCGCTGTGATCGGCGTCTGAATGGGAGACCAGCAGCGTGTCGAGCCGCCGGAGGCCCAGAGCCTGCAGGGCCGGCACGACCACGCGCTCGCCGGCATCGCTGTTGCGAAATGCCGGACCGGCATCGTAGAGGAGACTGTGCCCGGCGGTCCGGACCAGCACCGAAAGCCCCTGCCCGACGTCCAGCACCAGGACCCGCAGGCTGCCGTTGACGACGGACGGGCCCGGAGCCCACAGCAGTGCGCTCAACAGCACCGGAGCCAGGCAGCGCCCGGGTGCGGGACGGGGCCAGAGCACCCAGACGACACCGGCCAGTGCGAGGGCCCAGTTCAGCGGTGCCACCGCGGGCGTGTACCAGACCGCCACCGGCAGGTCCGAGCACCACTGCAGGAAGTGCCCCCAGACCGCGAAACAGGCGGACGCGATTTTCAGTACGGGCAGGCCGAGCCCCGGTGCCGCAGCCAGCAGCGCGGTGCCCATCAGGGTAAGTGGCAGCAGCACCAGGCTGAAGGCCGGAACGGCGACGAGGTTCGCCAGGGTTCCCGTCAGCGGCAACTGGCCGAAGAAGAGCACGAGCAGCGGCGCGAGCCCTACCGTGACCGCAAGCTGGGTGACGATCAGCAGCCGGAGCGGCCCGGCGATGAGGCGCCGGATGGCGTTGCCGGATTCGCGGACTGCCGACGGACGGGCGTTGTCCAGGGCAACGACCGTGAGAATCGCCACCCCGGCAAAGGACAGCCAGAATCCCGGGGCCAGCACGGCCACTGGCTCGAGCACCAGCACCATGATCATGACCAGCGCAAGCAGACGGCTCACCGACAGCGCCCGGGCGAGCGTCACCGCCACGGCGACGGTGACCAGGGCCACCACGGCCCGCAGCGTCGGGATGCTGAAGCCGGCCAGGGCGCCATAACCGATTGCCGGGACCACGGCAAACCAGGCGGCGACGGCCCGGGGCCTCACGCTGACGCCGAAGCGCAGCGAGAGCCCGGCAAGGCTGAGCCCCAGGAACGCCCCGGGCACGGCCACGAGTGCCACGTGAAAACCGGAGATCGAGATCAGGTGCACCGTCCCCGTGCGCCGGAGGCGATCCCACTCCGTGACCGGCAGCGCCTCCGAGGCGCCGATCGCCAGACCAAGGATGTAGGGCAGTGCCGGGTCATCAGCAAGGGCCGCTCTGAGTTCCCGCGCCAGGCGGGCCCTCAGCGGCGCCGCCCGGCAGCCCCGGGCCTGCCCCGCCAGGCGTTCATTGTCCCCGGGCCGCACCCAGCCGGTCGCGCCGATGCCCCGGCTGAACAGCCAGCGCTCGAAATCGAAGCCGCCCGGATTGACGAGGCCGCGGGGTGGGCGAAGGCGCAGCGTAAGCCGCCAGACCTGCCCGGCGTCCGGTGGCCCGGCAGCGGGCAGTGGCACGCTGTCGTACCAGCTGACGAGGATGCGGGCCGGCGCACCCTGCGCCCGGGATGCCGGGTCCGGCTCGAGCACGAAGCGCCAGGAGCCGGGCTGCGCACGCGGAAACCCGCACAGGCCGCCCGTGACCGTGAGATCCGTGCCGGCACGATCGGGCGGCCAGCGCCCCGCCAGGTTCTGCTGGACCGTCAGGGCGCACAGGGCCGACGGCAGGCCGACCAGCAGGATCAGGAGTGCCGGTCGCAGACCGCGCAGGCTTCCCACCGCCAGGGCGGCCAGCGTGCTGACTGCCGCCAGCCCGCCGGGTGCAACCGGCCCCAGCGGCGCCCACAGGATGAATCCGCACAGGAGCAGGCTGGCAATTGCCGCGGTTACCATAGCCCTGAACCAACCCTAACCGGGATAATGGCCGGGTAATCCCACGGGATGCCGGAATGACCGCCCGGCTCATCACGGTACCCAATGGCCCGCAAGTTTCTGAGGCGACTAAGTGCCCGCTTTCGCGGGAATCAGCCGCCAGATGCCTGGTATGTCCGCCCCTTTGCCGCTCTCCTCGCCCACCCGGTTTACTTCTCGATCAACCGTCGCAGCGTGGTGCGCGGCCTGTCGCTCGGCCTGTTCGTCGCTGTCCTGCCCATCATCGGCCACACGCCGCTCGTGATCGGGCTGGGGCTGCTGCTGAGAGCCAACCTGCCCGTGGCGGCACTGACCATCTGGATTGCCAATCCGCTGACCTATGGCCCCATCCTCTACCTCGAATACCAGCTGGGCGCCCTGCTGCTCGGCGAACCGGGTCCCGACTTCTCGCTGGACCTGCCGATGGGCGAGCTGACCGGCTTGCTGTTCGCCGCCTGGCGCCCGATCTGGGCGGGAGCCATCGCGGCAGGCGTGATGCTGGCTGGGCTGGGCTACGTGGCGGGCAATGGAGGGTGGCACCTGATGACAAGGCTCAAGATGCGCCGGCGTCGGGAAACGCGCGCACAGCCGGGTGTACGCGACCCGCGCTGAACACCAGTCCGGCCGCTGCCGGCCTGTCAGTCGTGCGGCGCTGCCCGATAATCCGCCGTCGTATCCACGATGGCCCCGTCCTGCAGGGTCAGGACCCGGTCCATCCTCGCGGCGATATGCGGATCGTGGGTGACGATGACGAGACTCGCACCCACGTCACGATTGAGGGCGAGCATGACCTTGAGCACCGCCTCGCCGGTGCGGCGGTCGAGGTTGCCGGTGGGTTCGTCGGCCAGCACGACGGCGGGCTCTGTGACCAGGGCACGCGCCACCGCCACCCGCTGGCGTTCGCCACCGGACAACTCACCGGGCTTGTGGGTGAGGCGCTCACCGAGCCCGACCCGCTCGAGCAGTTGCCGGGCGCGACCGCGCACGCTGTCCAGGGAGTCCCGGCGCACCAGCAGCGGCATGGCCACGTTCTCCAGGGCGGTGAACTCCGGCAGGAGGTGATGAAACTGGTAGACAAAGCCGAGGTGACGGTTGCGCAGGCGGCCCCGGGCCGCGTTGTCGGTGCCGGCCAGGTCCTCGCCGCGAATGCGCACTTCGCCGGAGGTTGGCGTATCGAGCCCCCCCAGCAACTGCAGGAGGGTGGTCTTGCCGGCACCGGAGGGTCCGACGATCGCAATGCGCTCACCGGCCGCGATGCTGAGATCCACGCCCTTCAGCACCTCCAGCAGATCTGCGCCCTCGGCAAAGACCTTGCGCAGGGCGCGACACTCCAGCACGGGAACCTCAGGCATGACGCAACACCTCGGCCGGCGCGGTCACGGCGCCGCGCCAGGCCGGATAGATTGTGGAAACAAGGCCCAGCAGCAGTGCGATGCCTGCTATCTGCAGCACATCAGACCAGAGCAGGCGACTGGGCAGCTCGCTGATGAAATAGACGTCAGGCGCCAGAAACCGCACGCCCGTCACCCGTTCGACGAGCAGCGTAATGGCACTGACATTCCACGCACCGAGCACACCGAAAACCACGCCGGTCACTGTGCCGAGCACGCCGACTACCGCGCCCTGGTAGATGAACAGGGCCATGATGGAGCCAGGCGATGCACCGAGCGTGCGCAGGATGGCGATCTCGCCCCGCTTGTCGCGCACCACCATCACCAGGGTAGATACGATATTGAACGCGGCCACGCCCACCACCAGCAGCAGGATCACGAAAACGATCGAGCGGGTCAGCTGGATCGAGCGGAAAAAGTTGCCGTGCTCCCGGGTCCAGTCGCTGATGTAGACGCCCCCGCCCCAGACGCCCGCCACCCGGCGCACCACGCCCGCGGCGCGCAGCGGGTCCACGACGGACAGCCGGATGCCCGAGACGTCAGATCCGAAGCGCAGCAGCCGCTGGGCGTCGCCGAGGCTGACAAAGGCCAGCGCACGGTCGAATTCGTACATGCCCGCGTAGAAGATGCCCGACACGCGAAAGCGGCGCATGCGGGGCACGACCCCGGCCGGCGTCGTGATGCCCTGCGACACCAGCATGATCAGCGAATCGCCCACGCCAACCCCCAGTTCTTCGGCGAGCGTCTGGCCAAGGACGATATTGAACAGGCCGTCCTCCAGATCAGCGAGTCGACCGGCAACGAGGAGTTCACCCAGCGCGGATGTCCGGAGCTCGGTGACGGGATCGATACCCCGGACCTGCACACCTCGAATCTCGCTGGCACCGACCAGCATCGCCTGCCCGTCCACGAAGGGTGCCGCCGCCAGTACCGCCTCGTCCTGCACGGCAATTGACTCCAGAGCCTGCCACCCGGCGATCCGGCCCTCCAGGCCCGTGATGGAGGCATGGGCCACCACCTGCAGGATCCGGGTCCTGACCTCCGACTCGAAGCCGTTCATCACCGACAGCACGACAATGAGCACGGCAACGGCCACGGCAATACCTGCCATGGAAATCAGTGAAATGAAGGAGATGAACCTGTTCTTGTTGCGCGAACGCACGTGACGCAGCGCTATGGCCAGCTCGAAGGGGCGGATCATGCCTGCCAGCTACTCGTAGCGGAGCACTTCGGCCGGCAGGACGGCCGCAGCCCGCATGGCGGGGTAGATGGTGGCACAGGCGGTGAGCACAAGGGCAATGCTGCCGACCCAGAGCACGTCGCTGGCCTGCAGGTCTGCCGGGAGGCTGGTGATGTAATAGACATCTGCCGGCATGAACTGGAAACCGAAAAGGCTCTCGAGCGCCGGGGCGATCATCCCTATATTGCGTGCGAGCAGCACGCCGCCGGCAATGCCCGCAAGCGCCCCGGCCCAGCCGAGCAACAGCCCCTGCAGGGCAAATATGCCGACGATGGCCCGACGCGAAAACCCCAGCGTGCGCAGAATGGCGATTCCTGGCCGCTTGTCCGTCACGACCATCACGAGGGTCGCGACGATATTGAACGCGGCAACCGCCACGATCAGTGACAGGAGCAGGGTCATCATGGTCTTCTCGATGCGCACGGCACGGAAGTACGTGGCGTTCTCGCGCGTCCAGTCCGTGATTACCGGCGCGTCCCGGCCAGCCGCGGTCCAGCGGTTACGCCAGCCCGTGACCACGGCGGGTGCCGAGAAGATATCGGTCGTGCGAAGGCGGATGCCGGTAACGCCCTGCCCGAGTCCGCCCAGTATGGCTGCATCCTCCAGGTGCACGAGGATGCGCACGGCATCATGGTCCTTGATGCCGATCTCAAAAAGTCCCGCCACCGTGAACTCGCGCAACCGCGACACCACCCGGCCGTCGGCATCCCGGACCGGGACCAGCACCCGTACGGAGTCCCCGACGCCCACGCCGAGACGCAGTGCGAGGGAGCGGCCGAGCAGCGCCCGCCAGGCGCCCGCTTGCAGTTCATCAAGACCCGTACGCATGCCGGGCAGGGCCTCCGCGGCGGAGAGTGGCGATTCCCGCGCGGGATCCACGCCCTCGATGACGGCGCCGGCCAACTCTCCGCCCACCGCAACCATGGCCTGCAGTTCGACGAACGGCGCTGCAGCCTTGACCCCGGGAAAGTCCTGTACATCGGCGAGTATCGCCGGCCACGCCGCCGCCTGCTTGCCCGTCAGTATCGCGGCATGGCCGCTGATCGTGACCAGCCGCGAGCGCAGTTCGTTCTCGAAACCGTTCATCACCGACAGCACGACGATCAGCGCGGCCACACCGAGGGCCACGCCGATCACGGACGCAAGGCCCACGAAGGACGCGAACTGGTTGCTGCGCTGGGCACGCAGGTAGCGCACCGCAATCCAGGCCGTCACCGGTCGCATCATGCAGCGGGGCTCCCGGGCAGCCCCGGCAGGAACCGGGCCAGATAGCGCAATTCTCCAGCCAAGTCCATGAGATACGTGGTTTTTATGAGCTGAAACCGGGTGCTATAGTGAAAAGGCTTGAAGCGGTGGAGAGGTTAGCATGGCTGCCAGCAACAGATTACCGGCCCTGTGTCTTGGCCTGGCGGGCGCGCTCCTGCTCGGCGGAGCCCCTGCGGAAGCCGACACCCTCCTGATCGAGGGCGTGACGGCAGCCGGTCCCACGGCCTCCGAAAGGCCGGCGCGGGGCACCAGCATGGCGCGGGTGGAGAGCCTTTTCGGAGCACCGGCACGCCGGGAAGGCCCTGTCGGCCAGCCCCCGATCACCCGGTGGGAGTACCCCGCGTTTATCGTGTTCTTCGAACACAGCCACGTCATTCACGCCGTTCGCCGCGCCGTACCGCCGGGCTGACCGGGCAGGAGCCAGTCCCTGTGGGATAATGGAACCGGCGCCAGTGCGCGGGTTCCCATGAATTCCAGTCAGCCGTCCCCCCAGCCCCTGCTTCCCCTGCCGCTACCCCTGCCCCAGCGGGCCGGGCAGCGGCACGTCTGGGAGGGTCTCGTGCCGTCTGCCCAGGGACTGGCCCTCGCCGCCCTGCGCGCCGGCACGCCGGGCTTCTGGCTCATTGTCGTGCCCTCGGTGGCCCGGGCCGAAACCCTGGAGGCGGAGCTCGCCTGGTTCACCGGTGGCCCCGCAGGCATCGCCCGGTTCCCGGACTCCGAGGTGCTGCCCTATGACACCTTCAGCCCGCACCAGGACCTGATCTCCCGCCGACTCACCGTGCTGCGCGACGTGGCCGGCGGCCGGGTGCAGACCCTCATCGTGGCCGCCTCCACGCTGCTGCCCCGGGTACCACCAACGCGGTATATCGCGGCTTACAGCGTGGGTCTTGCGCGCGGCCAGAAGCTGCGACCGGAACAGCTTCGGCTGCAGCTCGAGACGGCCGGCTACCAGCGCGTTTCCCAGGTACTGGAACACGGCGACCTGGCGGTCCGCGGCTCGTTGCTGGATTTTTACCCCATGGGCCGGCAGCGGCCGGTTCGTGTCGATTTCCTGGATGACGAGATCGAGAGCCTGCGGGAGTTTGATCCCGATACCCAGTTGTCCGCGTCACCGATCGAGTCGCTGGAGACACTGCCTGCCCGCGAACTGCCGTCGGACGCCGAGGCTATCCGTCAGTTCCGCCAGGCCTACCGGCGGCGCTTCGAGGGCAACCCGGCCCGCTCGATCATCTACCGGGAGGTGTCTGAGGGCCGGCTGCCGGGCGGCATCGAGAACTACCTGCCCCTGTTCTTTGCCAGCCCGGCGCTGCTGTGGGACTACCTGCCCCCGGACCGGCTGACCATTACCCTGGGCGACGCAGAGGCACTGCTGGCGCCCGCATGGGCCCAGGTGGGGGAACGCTTCCGCGATGCCCGCGAGGACTCGGAGCGCCCTGCCCTTCGACCCGAAGAACTGTATGGCACGCCGGAAGAGCATCTGGCCAGGATGGCGGCCGGGCCACTCCTCGTGCTCGGCGCACCGGCGCAGGGTCCGACCACCGGCGCACAGCAGCCCTCAAATAGCGGCGTCACACTGCTTCCGTCGCTCCGGATGGATTCCCGGGCGGAAGAGCCCGCCGCCGAATTGCGCACCTTCGTGCGCGACTTCCCGGGACGCTGTCTCTTCGTCGCCGAATCCCCCGGACGGCGGGAGATGCTGGCCAACCTGCTGCGCCAGATCGGCATCCAGCCCGCTGAAGCCGCCACATGGCCGGCCTTCCTGGCCGGGGATGCGCGCGCGATGCTTGGACTCGCACCGCTGGAAACCGGACTGATCCTGAAGGACGCGGCCATCGCGCTGATTACCGAGCAGGAACTGTTCGGGGAGCGGGCCACGACCCGGCGGCGCCAGCGGCGGGTCCGGGATCCTGAGCAGATCCTCCGGGATCTCACCGATCTGCATGCCGGCGCGCCGATTGTCCATGTGGAGCACGGCGTCGGCCGCTACCGGGGCCTGACGACCATCACCATTGATGGCCTGCCGACGGAGTTCCTTACGCTGGAGTATGCCGGCGGCGACCTGGTCCACGTCCCCGTGGCCTCGCTGCACCTGATCTCCCGCTACACGGGCGCATCCGCAGAGGAAGCGCCGCTGCACCGGCTGGGCAGCGACCAGTGGAGCAAGGCCCGGCGCAAGGCCGCGGCCCGGATCCGCGATGTGGCCGCAGAACTGCTTGAACTCTACGCACGGCGGGCTGCACGCCAGACCTCGCGCCCGACGGCCATGCAGTTCGATTACGCGGCCTTTGCCGCCGGCTTCCCGTTCGATCTTACCGAGGACCAGAGCCAGGCCATCGATGCCGTCATCAGCGACTTCGAAACCAGTCGACCCATGGACCGGCTGGTCTGCGGAGACGTGGGTTTCGGCAAGACCGAGGTGGCACTGCGGGCGGCGTTCCTCGCCGTGGCCACCGGACGCCAGGTGGCGGTTCTGGTCCCGACCACGCTGCTCGCCCAGCAGCACTTCCAGACTTTCTCAGACCGCTTTGCCGACTGGCCCGTGGCGGTGGAGGTCCTGTCCCGCTTCCGCACACCCCAGGAAATCCGCAAGGCCCTCGAGGGCGTCGAAGCCGGACGCATTGACATCATCATCGGCACCCACCGGCTGCTGCAGGGCGACCTGCGCTTCAGGAACCTCGGCCTGCTCATCGTCGACGAGGAGCACCGCTTCGGTGTCCGCCACAAGGAGCGGCTGAAGGCGCTGCGCACCGAGGCGGACGTACTGACGCTGACCGCAACACCCATCCCGCGCACGCTCAACATGGCCCTCGGGCGCCTGCGCGACCTCTCGCTGATCGCCACACCACCCGAATCCCGCCTGAGCATCAAGACCTTCGTGACCCGCTTCGAGGATCGCGTCATCCGTGAAGCCTGCCTGCGGGAGCTGAAGCGCGGCGGGCAGGTCTACTTCGTCCACAACCACATCGAAGACATCGGGAAGGTTGCGGCGGGACTCGCGGAGCTGTTGCCGGAGGCCCGGATCGAGGTTGCCCACGGCCAGATGCGCGAGCGTGACCTGGAGCGGATCATGCTCGACTTCCATCACCGGCGCTTTCACATTCTGGTTTGTACAGCCATTATCGAGAGCGGCATCGATATTCCGTCCGCCAACACCATCATCATCAACCGGGCGGACCGTTTCGGCCTGGCGCAGCTCCACCAGCTGCGTGGACGCGTGGGGCGCTCCCACCACCAGGCCTTTGCCTACCTGCTGGCTCCGCCGCGCGAAGCCCTGACCCCTGACGCCGAAAAGCGCCTGGAAGCCTTTGCGTCCCTCGAAGATCTCGGCTCCGGTTTCATGCTGGCCACCCACGACATGGAGATCCGCGGTGCCGGTGAACTGCTGGGCGAGGAACAGAGCGGCCAGATGCAGGAGATCGGCTTCGAGCTGTACAACGACATGCTCGCCCGTACCGTCAAGGCGCTCCAGGAAGGCCTCGAGCCCGATCTCGACAGTACGCTGCCGTCCCAGGCGGAGATCAACCTGCACGTCCCGGCCCTGCTGCCGGATGACTACCTGCCGGACGTGCATCTGCGCCTGGTGCACTACAAGCGGATTGCCAGTGCGCGCTCCGAGGCAACGTTACGGGAACTGCAGATCGAACTGGTGGATCGCTTCGGCCTGCTGCCCGACGCGACCCGCAACCTCTTCCGCATGACGGCGCTGCGACTGGCCGCCGAGCCGCTCGGCATCCGGCGGCTGGACGCGGGTCCGGCGGGCGGCTTCGTGGAGTTTGCCCCGCGCACATCGGTGAGCCCTGCCTGGATCGTCGGCCGTATCCAGAGCGACCCTGAAACCTGGCGGCTTGACCGGCAGCAGAGGCTGCGCTTCTCAGCGGAACTGGACGGGACCGAGGCGCGTTTCGGGTTCGTGGAACAGATGGTCGCGGCAATGCTGGCGAACTGCGAAAAGACCGATGCATCGGAGCCCCTGGCGCGGACCGGCGCGGCGGCAACGGCCCGGCGCTGAACCGGGCTGCGCCCAGTCACCCCGCGTCGGCGCTGATGTCGGGTGCAGCGGGGCAACTGTCCCGCGGCGTGCCCTCGGCGATCCTGCCCTCGGCAAGCTCCAGCAAGCCGGGCTCACGGGCTTCATGGGCAGGGATTTCGCTCGCGAGGCTCCAGGACACCGTGACATAGCGGGCCAGGGGCGAACGGGGATGATGGATGGCCAGGTCCCGCACCCGCTGGGCTATACGTCCCGCATAGGCAGCCACGGGCTCCTCATCGCCACCCTGAACCAGGATGGCGAAGCGGTCATGGCCGATCCGGGCGTACAGGTCACCGGCCCGCTGCAGCGAACTGCCGATTACATGGGCCACCTTGCGCAGGCAGGCGTCGGTCGTGTGCCGGCCAAAAAGCGTGAAGTAGCTTTCCAGCGCATCGACCTTCATGACGACCACGCTGATACGCATCTGCTCGCGGCGGGCCGCCGCCCAGTCCCGCAGCAGGGCCTCGCAAAAGGGCTGGCGGCCGGGAATCCCGGTTACCGCATCGGTACGCTCATCCCGCTGCCTCGGACTCCAGAGGTCGGTGCCATTGAAGACGCCCGTGGTGGCCATGACCGAGGCCGCCTGCGCGCGCTGGAATTGCCCGGCGCGAGCCCGGGGTGTCCGGGCCGGTGCCTCGACAGCACCACCCGCCGTAAGCAGCCAGTAGCTGACCCGGCCGGGTTGCTCGTAAAGGGCCACAACCTGCAGCTCGACGCTGCCCCCCGCCGGGGTCTTCAGCCGCCAGGCGTCGCCCGCGCGGCTGTCGAAGGGGAGGTCGGCAAGCCGGTCCGCCGGGCGCCCGATGAGTTCGCCCGCCTGTGCGCCGAGCAACCTCCCGGCTGCGGGATTTGCGTAGACGATCTCGCGGGACGCGCTCCGTGCATCGATGATCAGAGCCGCCCCATGGACCGCGTCGAGGGCCTGACGCCACAGATGTTTATTCATGCTTTTTAGTGACTTGTAATTCATATCTCAGCTACTTGAGATACGTCGCCGCAAAGCCCTGCGCGGCTGCGCACCACCCGGATGGAGAGCTTATTCGCAGCCCGGGATCGATTCTGTGAAGGCGATCACTGCCCGGCGTCCGGATACGCGCTCCGGACGCGGCGTGCGCGTCAACCCGGGGACAACAAGGCCGCAATCAGCCGTCCTGCAGCCTGCATACCGGCCCCCGCATGGGCTGCCATTTCGACGTGCGGGCCCTGCCCCGGGGCACCGCGCCCGGCTGCCCGGTTCACGACCAGACAGCACAGCGCATAGGACAGGTCGATCTCCCGGGCCAGGCCCGCCTCGGGCATGGCCGTCATGCCGACAACGTCGCAACCGTCACGCTCGAGCCGGTCGATCTCCGCGGCCGTTTCCAGCCGGGGGCCCTGGGTGACGCCGTAGGTCGCCGTCGTGGTCACCGGCAGACCGGCCCTTGCCGCCGCACCGGCCAGCAGCGCCCGCAGTCCGGCCGCGAAAGGCTGGGTGAAGTCCACGTGGCAAAGCACCCTGCCGTGTTCGCCGGCAAAGGTCTGGGCCCGCCCCCAGGTGTAGTCGATGAGCTGGTCCGGAATGACCAAGCCCCCTGCCGGGGCCCGGGCCGTGATGCCCCCGACCGTATTGATGCCGAGCACATGCGCGGCTCCCAGCTCCCTGAGCGCCCAGATGTTCGCGCGGTAATTGACCCGATGCGGCGCTATGTCGCCCGCAGGACCGTGGCGCGGCAGGAACAGGACGGTGTGCCCGGACACTGCAGATTCGCCTATCGGCCCGGATGTAGTGCCCCAGGGCGTGGCCACCGGTGGCAGGTGTTCCCCGCCCGGGAAGAGCGCCTGGCTGCCCGTACCGCCGATGATGCCAAGTCGCATGCTGCCCGCCCTCAGGGAACCGGGAGGCCCCAGATATCGGGCAGGTGCCGCCACTGCCCCCGGTAATCCATGCCCCGGCCAAAGACATACTCGTCGCCCACCTCGAGGCCGGCGAGGTCAGGCGGCGGACCGGTCTGCGGCCGGTCATGCCGCTTGCGAACAAGAACCGTCGTGGTCACGCGGCTCGCGCCCAGCGCCAGGCACCGGGCCCGGACGAACTGCAGCGTCACCCCCTCGTCGTGGATATCGTCCACTACAAACACATGCCGGTCACGCATGTCGGCCTGCGGGGGCAGAAGCCACTCGGGAGTGCCGCCCCGGAAGGCATCGCCGTAGCGGCGCACCCGGCAGGCATCGAGGACAAAATTGCCCTGCAGCCGACCCGAGAGCTGCGCCAGCGGCACCATGCCACCGAGGAGCACGCCGAGGAGCACACAGGGCTCGCGCAGGACGACCGGCTGTATGGCCCCGGCCAGCCGGTCAAGGGCCGCCTCAACGGCCTGCCGGTCCACCAGGAGCCGGGCGCCGGGCACCGGCGGCGGACTGCCAGGATTCCCGGTCATCAACTGAGAGTCAGCCCGGGACGGGCCAGCGCCTCCTCGAGAAGCGCCACGGTCTCGCGCCAGTCGGGCGACCCCCGGACCGCCCCGGCGCGGCCCGCGGGCTCCCGGTTGACCCCTGCCCGGGCGCGCAGCGTCACGAGACGCGCCTGACCGGCCGGGTTCTGATAGCCCCGCAGTGCCTCGAGTGTGGCGTCTGCATCGGCCGGCGCATTGCAGATGAGCGCCATGTCGGCGCCGGCATCCAGGGCCAGTCGTGCACGTACCGGCATGTCGCCCTCGGCGGCCAGGGCCCGCATGCTGAGATCGTCGGAAAAGATCACGCCCGTGTACCCCAACTCGCCGCGAAGGACGGTCTTCAGCCAGTACGAAGACAGGCTCGCCACCCGGTTGTCGACCTGCGGATAGCGGATGTGCGCAATCATCACGCCGTCCAGCCGGAGGCCATCAGGTTCCTGACTGATGAGTCGCTCGTAGGGCAGGAGGTCGTCATAGAGCCCGCCAAGGGTTCGCGGGTCGACGGGCAGGTCCAGGTGGGAATCCGCGACGACGAAGCCATGTCCCGGGAAATGCTTGGCGACCGCAATCATCCCGGCCCTGTGCATACCCTGGATGTAGCTCGCTGCCAGGTCGGCCACCACGAGCGGATCCCTGTGGAAAGACCGGTCGCCGATGATCTCACTGGTGCCATAGTCCAGATCGACAACCGGGGCGAAGCTGAAGTCCACGCCGGTATCGAGCACCTCGGCCGCCATGAGCCAGCCGCAGGCATGGGCCAGGCGCCGGCCCCGCTGGGGATCAAGGTCAAACTGGTGCCCCAGCCAGTGCAGCGGCGGCAGCGGGAAGAATCCCTGCCTGAAGCGCTGCACCCGCCCGCCCTCCTGGTCCACCGCAACGAGCAGCGGCGGTGACCGCAGGGCCCTGATCTCCGCCACCAGCGACTTCAGCTGTTCGAGACCGGCAAAGTTCCGGCTGAAGAGGATCACCGCCCCGACCAGCGGGTTGCCGAGCCGGTTGCGATCCGCGTCAGTCAGCGCCAGGCCCTCTACGTCGAGCATCAGGGGTCCGAGCGTCATCAGGGGCTCCGGTTGTCCGTCACTGGTGTGCGTCAGGCGATGATGTTTACCGGCGTACCCGGTACGACGGCGTCGAAAAGCGCGCAGACCTCGGTCGTGCGCATTCTGATACAGCCGTGCGAAAACGGCACGCCCATCGGCTCGGCGTCCGTCGTACCGTGGATATAGATGAAGCGGCGCATCGTATCCACCGGACCGAACCGGTTGCGACCGGGTTCGCGGCCCGACAGCCACAGGATGCGGCCCAGTATCCAGTCGCGGCCCGGATGCCTCGCCATCAGCTCCGGGGTGATGAGTTCGCCGGTCGGGCGTCGGCCGCTGAAGACCGTCTCCGGCACGCATCCCCGGCCGATCATGGCCCGTATCACATGGCGCCCGCGGGGAGTGCAGAGGCTGCCTGCCCGCTCACCAGGTCCGTAGCGGGAGGTGGATACGGGATACTCCAGGATGCGCTCACCCTGACGCCACAGGGACAGCCTCTGGTGCCCCAGGTGGATCACCACTTCCAGCTCCTGCGCCCTGTCTGCGGCTGCCATGCCAGTCTAGTGACGCACGAAGAGCGCCATCGATTCCACGTGGCTGGTCTGGGGAAACATGTCCATGACTCCCGCGCTTGCCAGGCTGTAGCCGTATTCCCGCACCAGCAGGCCCGCATCCCGGGCGAGCGTACCGGGATGACAGGACACATAGACGATGCGCCGCGCACCCACGCCCGCCAGGGCCCGCAGCAGCTCCGCGGCCCCGGTGCGCGGCGGGTCCAGCAGCACGAGGTCATGGTGCTCCTGCGTCCAAGCGCCCTCGGTGCCCGCACCGCTCAGGTCGGCCTCGACGATGCCCACGCCGGGCAGTCCGGCGGCGGCGGCATTCTGGCGGGCGCGGCGGACCGCCGCGGGGGCGCCCTCCACGCCCAGCACGGTCCGGCTGTGGCGCGCGAGCGGCAGGGTGAAGTTGCCGATCCCGCAATACAGGTCGAGCACCCGGTCCGCCGGGCCCGGCGCGAGCAACCGTAAAGCCTGGTCGATCATCTGCAGATTGACCTCGCTGTGCACCTGGATGAAATCCGTGGGTCCGAAGGACAGGCGGAGGTCGAAGGCCGGTATTCCGTAGCAGAGATCCTCCGCTGGCGCCGGGTCCAGCGACGTCACGCTGTCCGGCCCGCCGGGCTGGAGGTAGATGCGCACACCCTGCTCCGCAGCGAAAGCGGCCAGCATGTCCCGGTCCGCAGCGCCCGGCGGGTCGAGCACCCGGAACACCAGGGCCGTGACGTTGTCGGCCACGGTGGCCTCCACCTGCGGCAGCCGGGCCCGGATCGACAGCCCGCCAATGAGGTCTGACAGGGGAGCGATCAGCCGACTGATCGCGGGGTGCGCCGTCTCGCAATGGAGCATGTCGGCCACCCAGGGCCGGGCCTGCTCCCGGAATCCGACCAGTACGCGTCCCTTGCCCGCCACATCGCGCACGGCGAGCCGCGCCCGCCGCCGGTATCCCCATACACTGCCGCGCAGCGCCGGAAGGACCTCCTGCGGCCGTTGCCCGCCGATGCGCGCCAGGCTGTCCAGCAGGGCTGACTCCTTCATCGCCAGCTGCGCCTCCGGAGACAGGTGCTGCAGCGAACAGCCGCCACACCGGGAGAAATACTCACAGGCGGGTGGAACCCGCTCCGGGGCGGCGACCAGCACCTGCTCCAGCACGCCCTCGTCATAGTTCCGGCGACGCCGGTGACGGTGAAAAGTGATCTCCTCGCCGGCCAGCGTACCGGGCACCAGCACCCGCTTGCCGCCCGCCGGCGCCAGCACGCCGCTGCCCTCGAGGGTGAGCGCCTGAACGCGGCCCGTTTCCGGCCCGGCGGGCAGCGTCCCGCGCCCGCCCCTCATGCGGCCTGCACGGGCCAGGCTGCGGAGAATTCCCGCAGGTGTGGCGCAGGGGACGCATCGAGGTAACGCCGGACGCGCGTGAGCTCGCCGGCGAGCGCCTCCGCATCCAGATGACCGCGCATGAACTGGAATCGCAGCCAGATGAGGTAGGTGTTGAGTACATCGGTCTCGCAGTAGTTGCGGATCGCCTCGATACCGCCCGACTGCCACGCAGGCCACACCTGGTCGCCGGAAAAGCTGAGCTTGCCCGGATAGCCGAGCAGCGTCGCCATGTCGTTCAGGCTGGCGCGCGAGCGGCCCTGGAAGCCTGACAGCACATCCATCAGGTCTACATGCCGCCAGTGAAAACGGCCAAGGTAGTTGTTGTAGCGAAAACTGGTGTCGTTGTCGCCGGTTTCCCAGTAGCGTGGCGCCTGGATACCGTGCAGCAGCGCCCGGTAATGGAGCACCGGCAGGTCAAATCCCCCGCCGTTCCAGGACACGAGTTCCGGCGAGTACGTCTCGATCAGCTCGAAGAACTTTGCGACCAGCTCGTCTTCCGGACTGTCAGGCTCGCCCAGGCTTCGGACCTTGATGCCATCGCGATAGCGCCAGACCACGGAGATCGCCACGATGCGCTGCTGGTGCGGGGGCAGAAAGTCGGAACCGCTGGCCTGCATGCGGTGGAACGTCATGGCCTGAGCCACATCGGCATCGGGCAGTCCTTCGAGGCCGTAGAGCCTCCTGCCGGTCTCGACGTCAGGAATGGTCTCGATATCGAACACCAGTACGCGCACAGGATCCCCCCGCGGTCAGGCCCGTAGCAGGACGGCAACGGCGACGATCAGCCCGGCCTCGTCCGACAGGGTGATATGCCCGGCGCCGACTCCGAGTTCATGGCAGACCCTGAGCCCCCTGGCTGAATAGCGGATCTCGGGTCGGCCGCGGACATCGCTGACGATGCCTGCATCCCGTATCCACATGCCGTGGGCAAAGCCCGTACCCATGGCCTTGACGATGGCCTCCTTGGCCGCGAAGCGCATGGCGAGGAAACGGACCGGGTTCCGTGCCAGCCGGAAGTCGCTCATCTCGTCCGGCATCAGCAGGCGGTTGACGAAGTGCTCCCCAAAGCGCCCATGGGCAGCGGCGATGCGCTCAATCCGCAGGATATCGGTGCCGATGCCGAAGATCATGTTGCACGGGATTCCCGCATGAGTCGCTTCATGTCGGCAACCGCTGCCGCAAGCCCGGAGAAAACGGCGCGCGCGATGATGGCGTGACCGATGTTGAGCTCGACGAGTTCAGGGATTGCAGCGACAGGGCCGACGTTATGGTAGTTGAGCCCGTGGCCGGCGTGGACCCTGAGACCGGCTGCCGCAGCAAGGCGCGCTGCCTCAGCGACCCGATAAAGCTCGGCGGCGCGCTGCTCGCCCGTGACTGCATCGGCATAGTTGCCCGTGTGCAGCTCAACGACCGGAGCCCCGGCGCGGGCCGCCGCATCGATCTGGCGGGGATCCGGGTCAATGAACAGCGAGGTGCGAATGCCGTGCTCACCGAGGCGCCGGCAGGCTGACGTTACCGCGTCCAGATGCCCGGCCACGTCGAGCCCGCCCTCCGTGGTGAGTTCGGCCCGCCGCTCGGGCACCAGGCAGCAGTCGGCGGGTCGCAGCCGGCAGGCAATTGCAAGCACCTCATCGGCAACCGCCAGTTCCAGGTTCATGCGCGTCTGCAGCAGGCGCTGCATGTTCTCCACGTCAGACGCCTGGATATGACGGCGGTCCTCACGCAGATGCACGGTGATGCTGTCGGCCCCTGCCTGCTCGGCGAGCAGGGCCGCCTGGGTCGGGTCGGGGTAACGGGTGCCGCGGGCCTGGCGGAGGGTGGCCACGTGATCCACGTTGACGCCCAGCTGGATGCTGTTCGGCAGACTGATCACGGCGACACCACCGGCTGGAAACGCATGGCTGCCAGCACCTGGCGCGTGCGGAGTGTCCGTCCATCCAGATGATGGGCAAGAACCGCCCGCAGCAGGCGCTTGGCCGACTGCAGCACCTCGTGGCTTTCGAATTCGCCGCGCCCGATGGACAGCAGGTGGCTGCCCGAAAACACCAGCGGCCCGGCGTCGTCCCGGACCGGCACCGGACCCAGTTCGAGGCGGTACTCGTAGCTGCTGCCGGGATCGAGTGGCGTATCGCCGGCCGGATTGCCGGCAAGGTTCAGGCCGTAGCCAACTTCACCGAGCAGGAGCAGCTCGAAGCGCCTCAGGGCCGGCTCCGGATCCCGCAGCGTGCGGAGTTCGGCCAGGGCTGCCGCATAAGCCGCAAACAGTTCCGGATGGGGGTCGCCGCGGCGCGTGAAGTTGATGATCAGCTCATTGAGATAGAACGCCCCCATCACGGAGAGGCCGGCCATCGGCGTGGTAAATCCGGCGGGCTCTGCTGCCTTCAGCGTGTGCAGGTCTCCGCGACCGGACCAGGAGAGACGCAACGGCATGAAGGGTTGAAGCAGGCTGCGCCAGCGTGATGCGGGCCGCCTGGCGCCACGGGCGACGAGCCCGACCCGGCCGTGCTGCCGCGTCAGGACTTCCAGGATCTGGCTGGTCTCCTGGTACGCCCTGGCATGCAGCACATAGGCCGGTTCGAGTTCGCCGCCCGCGAAGGTCACGGATTGCCCTCAAAGCCGAACTGCTGCAATGCCCGGGCGCTGTCTGCCCAGTTGGTCTTGACCTTCACATGGGTCTCCAGATGAAACCGGCACCCAAAGATCTTCTCCAGTTCCAGCCGGGCACTGGTGCCGACGTCCCGGATCGTGGTCCCGCCCTTGCCGACCACGATGCCCTTGTGCGAATCGCGATCCGCCCAGATCACGGCATCCGCAAGCACCAGCCCCGGCCGCTCCTCAAGCGCCTGGATTTCAACCGCAAGGCCGTAGGGAACTTCCTGACGCAGCGCGATCAGGAGCTTTTCCCGCAGGATCTCCGCCACCCGGAACGCCATGCCCCGGTCGGTGCTGGCATCCAGCGGATACAGGGGCGGCCCGACGGGCAGCAGGGTGGTGACCAGGTCCAGCAAGCGCTCGAGGTTGTCGTTTGCGGTGGCCGATACGGGCACGATCGCGTGAAAATCAGCGCGTTTCGCACAGCTCTCCAGGTAGGGCAGCAGGGCGCCCTTCGGCCGCAGCAGGTCGATCTTGTTGACGACCAGCAGCACCGGAATCCGGGCCGCGCGCACGTGCTCGAGGACGAATTCATCGCCGGTCTTCCAGGCGCCGGCCTCGACGACAAACACGGCGACATCCGCCCCCGTCAGTGCGCCCTCGACGGCCCGGTTCATCGCCCGGTTCAGCAGGTTCCGGATCCGGGTATGGAGACCCGGGGTGTCCACGAACAGGAGCTGTGCATGGGGCCGGGACAGGACGCCCACAATGGCATGCCGGGTGGTTTGCGGCCTCGGCGTGACGATACTGATCTTGCGGCCCACCAGGGCGTTGACGAGCGTCGACTTGCCCACGTTGGGCCGGCCGACCACGGCCACGAACCCGGTACGGTATTCCTCAGTCATCGATGCCCAGCTCCCGCAGGGCGCGGGCGGCAGCGGCCTGCTCCGCGCCCCGTCGACTGGCCCCCTGGCCCGGGACAGTCAGGCCGGGAGCGGCGAGGCGGCAGATCACGTGAAACTGCTGCGCATGGGGCGCGCCGCTCACCTGCTCCACCTCGTAGGCGGGTAGCGGGCTTCCCCGGCCCTGGAGCCACTCCTGCAGGCGCGTCTTGGGATCACGAAGGTCCTCAACAGCCGGCAGTACGGTCACCCGCGGTGCCAGCAGGCGCCGTACCAGGACGTCGGCGGCCTGCCAGCCGCCGTCCAGAAAGGCCGCCCCGATGACGGCTTCCAGACCGTTGGCCAGGATGGAACCGCGGCGGTGTCCGCCGGAACGCAGTTCGCCGCTGCCCAGGCGCAGACGGTCGCCCAGCCCCAGCTCCCGGGCCAGCTCCTCCAGGGTCTCCCCGCGCACGAGGCGGGCCCGCAGACGACTCAAGCCGCCTTCGTCCGCATCCGGCCGGACCTCGTACAGCATCTGGCTGACGACGAGGCCCAGAACCGCATCCCCCAGGAACTCCAGCCGCTCGTTGTGCTGACCGCCCGCGCTCCGGTGCGTAAGGGCCTGGTCGAGCAAGGTCTCATCCAGGAACCGGTAGCCCAGGGCCTCGAATGCCCAGGCCGCGGCCCCTGTCATTTGCGAATCTCAACCGAATTGTCAAAGTCGGCGGTCAGGGAAATATTGGCGATATACGGCACGGTGTCCGAGTAGCTTATTTCCACGCGAAAGCCGTCGTTGGTCTTGACGACATTGAAGTCCTGCTGGCGTGGATAGCTGATCATGTCGACATCCATCTGCCTGCCGATCGCCGACTGGATGCGCGTCTGCGTGGGGTTATTGCCGTCAAACTCCTCACGGAGGTTCGTCATCAGCTTCTGGATCTTCATCTGGTTCAGATACACGGGGATCAGCCGCACCGCGCCGTAGCCCACCAGCCCGACCAGTGCCGCAATCAGGATGAAGCTGATCGCCGTCATGCCCTTCTGCCGGTAAATCATCATGCTCCCCTCAGGTTGCCCGTTCACTCGTCCCGCCCACCGTCACTGGATGGCCTGGCCGATGCGCCGCCAGCGCGGCAGGCTTGCCAGGTCCCAGTTCATCCAGATGCGTACCGCCTTGCCGACAATGTTGCCGTCCGGAACCATCCCGACCCCGTCGTAACGGCTGTCGCGACTGTTGTCGCGATTGTCACCCATCATGAAATAGTGCCCTGCCGGCACGACGAAGGTGCCCTGCAGGCTGCTGCGTCCGGGCATGAACAGCACGTCATGCCTGGCCTCACCAAGCTTCTCGCGACCCATCACCGAGCCGGGCTGGTCCACACCGGGGTAAGGGCCCGTGATCTCGATCGGAACCGGCGTCCCGTTGACAAAGATCTGATTGTCGAGATAAGTGACCACGTCGCCGGGCAGCCCCACCAGCCGCTTGATGTAGTTCGTCGACGGGTCAGAGGGCAGGCGAAAGACCACCACATCACCGCGGGCCGGGGATCCCAGCGGGACAATTTCGGTGTGCAGAACCGGCAGCCGCAACCCGTAGGTGAATTTGTTGACAAAGATGAAGTCGCCGATGAGCAGGGTCGGCATCATGGACGATGACGGTATCCGGAAAGGCTCGAACAGGAACGAGCGGATGACAAGCACGACCAGGAGGATGGGAAAGAACGAGCGCGCATACTCGACCAGCACAGGATCGGATACCGCCACCGACACCCCGGGGTCTACACCACCATTTGCCGCCGCCGCGCGCCGCGGCCGGAACCAGGCCGCATCCACGGCCCAGACCAGGCCGGAAGCGGCCGTTGCCACCACCAGAACAAGAGCGAAATCCACGAGTACCGTCAGCCCATGCCTAAACCGGCATAGGTTAGCACGCGCCCGGTTCTACCGGCGCGGACCGGGCACGGCGGTCAGACCCCTGCGTCGACGAACAGCCTGAGAAGTACGTCACGATCCAGCCGGGCCACCGCGATCTCCCGCTCATCGAGGCACAGCACGGGCACCCGGTCACCGAACCTGTGCCGCCAGTCATCCCGGGTGTCCACGTCAAGAACCCGGATGGTCGCCCGCCCGCGACACAGCGGGACGAGTTCCTCCAGCATGAGTTCACAGAGATGGCAGCCACGGCGGCTGTAGACGGTGAGCTGCATGGACGCCCGTGCCTTCAGCGGCGGGCAGCGATCGGCGGGGCCGGTTGGACTTCCCGTGCGATGGCTTCCACCGTCCGCAGGGGGACATCGCCCACGGCAGTGACGAGATGGTTTTCCCGCATCAGGGTATAGGCATTGGCGGCACCCATGCGCGAAGGCCCGCCGCCCTCATCAACAGCCTGCGCACCGGCTTCGATGAACACGGAGACGCTGGCCACGCCATCCGAATAGACGAGCTGCTCAACAGGCGCACCGCCCTTCTCCGTCTGGATCCTGGCCGCGTGCAGCCGGAAACCGGGCGGCAGGGTCCGGACCTCCCAGCCAGCCGCCCCGCCGGATACCTCCGCCTGGGATGCGCCCACGCCACCCCGGACCGTGTAGTCCTCATGCGCCATGGAGGGTTCTGTCGCCGCCTCGGGAATGCGCCCGGAAAGCTGGATATCCGAGAACAGCAGCTGTTCGACGACCACACCGTCGTCGCCCGCGATCTGTACCTTGAGAGGCATGGCCGTGCTTTCATCCAGCCACAGGCGGTAACCGTAACGGTAACGGTCCATGGCCTGCACCGTGACCAGACGGGTATCGCGACCGACCAGGCGGCCCCCGCTGGCAATCGCCAGCCGGTACAGGCTCTCGTCAAACTGCGGACCCGTCGCAAACTGGCTGCGGAGTGGGCTGCCGGAACTCCCGGCCTGGCTGCGCTTGCCGACCAGCACGGAGCGCTGGTCGGGCAGGATGCAGGTCACGTCCTCGCCGCGTCGAACGATCTCGCGGCCCACTTCGTCCATGGCCGTGATCCGCTCCGTCGAGACACCGTCCTCGACGCGATGCACGATACGCATCACGGCTGCCTCGGCCCCCTGCAGCTGGACCAGCGTTCCCTCATAGTTCAGGTGCTCCAGCGCATGGCCCATCCGCTCCAGCCAGTCGCGGGCGTTGTCGTCAGCCAGGGACAGTACCGGGTGCGCCAGCAACAGCCCCGCCAGCAGCACCGACCGGCACCAGGCCTCTGACCCGGGGATATGGCGGGACGGGCTCATCGGGCCGGGACGCGTTCCACGGCCGGCATGGCCGCGGCATAGGGGCGCTGGCTGACGATGTGGGAATCGGTGACCCGGGCGGAGAGACCACCCGAGTACTCACCGTGGTACACAAGGTAATTGGTCAGGCGGCCCGTCGACAGGGATACCCTGCGGTCACCGACCGCCAGCGATCCCGTCGCCGAAGCGCCCGCCGCGACGGGAACCGGGGCCCCAGCCTGCAGGGAACTGCCGTCCGGACCATCGACCTGAACCACGGGAATGCCGGTAGACGCCGGCGGGCGCAGCACGGCGACCAGCACGAACACGGCAAGCCCGAGGCCGGCGACCGCCGCCGCCGGCAGCAGCCGCGTCGAAGTACGCCGGGGTCGCTCCACTGTGGTTGCAGCGACTGAAGGTTCATCACTGCCCTGCTCGTCCAGAGCCGCCCCGACACGCGCCGCCAGCCCCCGGGTGGCCAGGGAGACAGCCAGCGAACGGCCACCGGTGTCCCTGAGGACGCTGCCAATCAGCGCATACCGGGCAAGACGCGAACGCTGCTCCGGCTCGCGCACGAGCCGGGCAGCAAGCAGTTCGAGCTCTTCCGGAGGTAGCTCGTCATCCAGCCACGCGGAGATCTGTTCACCGGCAGTATCCCTGCTCATCCCTGGTGCCCCCTGTCGGCGGTCGATCGCCGGCCCTCAGTCAAGCAGGTGCCGAATGGCAACATCGATCGCCTCCCGGCCGCGAAAAATCCGGGAACGGACGGTGCCGACCGGGCAGTCCATCGCGACCGCAATTTCTTCATAGCTGAGACCCTCGACTTCCCGCAGGAGAATGGCGGTGCGCAATTCCTCGGGTAATGCGGCAATGGCGCCTTCCAGCGTGGTGCGCAACTGCTCCTGCATTGCGAGCCCCTCCGGCGTCTCGTCCTCGCGCAGATCAGGATGGGCATCGTGCTGCTCCCCGGCATGCGCATCCAGTTCATACGCGACAGGCTTGCGCTGAAGGGAAACCAGATAATTCTTGGCCGTATTGATCGCAATACGGTACAACCACGTATAGAAAGCGCTCTCTCCGCGAAAGCCCGGCAGCGCCCGGTAGGCCTTGATGAAGGCCTCCTGGGACACGTCCAGAGCTTCGGCCGGATCACGAACGTAGCGCATGACGAGCTTCACAATCTTTTGCTGATACTTCAGTACCAGCAGATCGAAGGCGCGTCGATCGCCCCGCTGGGCACGCTCCACGAGAGCCAGATCGCCGCCTGTTCCTGCCATGCCCGGGGTCCTGTTATGGATCGCGGGCGCCGTCCTCTCACCCCCGGTCAGACCCGGAGGGTCGTGGAAAGTTCGCCGCCCGGACGGAAGGTCACAGGCCAGCAAACCCGGTGATCCCGTTTAGGCTCCGTGGTAGTGCGGCGCAGCGCCCGGCGTGATTCTACGTGAATGGCAGGCCCCTGGGTTCAGGACCCGCCGTAGCGCAGCCGGACGCGCAGCCGGCGCCAGAGCGGAGCCGGCAGCAGGTCGCGAAAAACGATGACCGCGTGGTACCCGCCATCCGGCGAACTGAAGGCCAGGCCGGCTGCGCGGTCACCCAGCACCCAGAAACCGACCAGCACCGTCCTCGTGACTACCGGGTGCCCCCGCCGGCCGGTGACGACGGACGCCGTGTCGGCTGCCAGCAGGATGCGCCCCACGAAATGCGGCGAGGCGGGCAGATGCCGCCGGATGCCGCAAAGCCCGACGGCCACGGTCACGAAGGCCATGGCCAGCGCCAGCCCGGGCGGCAGGTCACAGCGGGCAAGTGCCACAAGGGCAGCAAGCGCAAGGCACAGGATCAGGAGCGCTGTCCGCCAGCAGGCGGAGCGCTCAATGTCGAGCGTGAGCAAGAAGCCGTTGGAGCACATCGCGCAGGTGCGGATTCTCCGCGGGCACATGCCCGCCCAGCCAGTCGACTATCTCGGGATCCTGGGCAGAAAGCAGCGCTTCAAAGGCCTGCTGCTCGGCCGGCGGGGCGTGCAGGAATTCCCGGTCGAGGTAGCGCATCAGCAGCACGTCCAGCTCGCGCATGCCGCGGCGGCAGCGCCAGCGCAGGCGGGCAAGATCCCGCGCTTCCACCGTACTCAGAGCTGCCGCTCGGCCAGCATCCGCTTCGTCGCGGCGATTGCCCGGGCCGGATTCAGGTCCTTGGGACAGGCATAGGTGCAGTTCATGATCGTGTGGCAGCGATACAGGCGGAACGGATCCTCGAGAAAGTCGAGCCGCTCCCCGGTGGCCTCATCCCGGGTATCCACCAGCCAGCGGTACGCCGCCAGCAGCGCGGCCGGTCCCAGATAGCGGTCACTGTTCCACCAGTAGCTGGGACAGCTGGTCGAACAGCAGGCGCAGAGGATGCATGCCGACGGACCGTCGATCAGTTCCTGGTCAGCCTTGGCCTGCAGGCGCTCCCGGTCGGGTGGCGCCGGCGTGCGGGTCTGGAGCCACGGCTTGATGGAGGCGTACTGGGCATAGAAATTGGTGAGGTCGGGAACGAGGTCCTTGATGACCGGCATGTGGAGCAGCGGGTAGATCCTGACGTCCCGGCTTATGTCGGTGATGGCCTGGGTGCAGGCCAGCGTATTGGCGCCATCGATGTTCATCGCACAGGAGCCACAGATCCCTTCGCGACAGGAGCGCCGGAAGGTCAGCGTGGCATCGATCTCGTTCTTGATCTTGATCAGCGCATCCAGAACCATCGGACCGCAGCGGCCGAGGTCGATCTCGTAGGTATCCAGACGGGGATTGCCGCCGGACTCCGGATCGTAGCGATAGATCTCGAAGCGCCGCACAGGTCCCACGGCGGGCGGGTTGCCCGGCAGCGGGTGCGTCTTGCCCTTTTGCACCCGCGATCCCGCGGGCAATCTGAACTCTGCCATGCTCAGTATGTCCGCGCCTTGGGGGCGACGGTCTCCACTTCGTCTGTGAGGGTCTGCAGCGTGACCGGGCGATAGTCCAGGCCAACCGTGCCCTGCCCGTCAATCCACACCAGGCTGTGCTTGAGCCAGTTCACGTCGTCGCGGGCCGGAAAATCCTCACGGGCATGGGCTCCGCGGCTCTCTTCCCGCTTCCCCGCCGAGGTGATGGCAACCATGGCCTGCTGGAGCAGGTTGTCGAGTTCCAGCGTTTCGACCAGGTCGGTGTTCCAGACCAGGCTTCGATCGGTCACGCGGACGTCGGCAAAGGAGGCAAGGCAGCGGGCCAGCAACACACGTCCCTCCTCGAGGGATTCGCCGGTGCGGAAAACTGCCGCATGGGACTGCATGATCCGCTGCATCTCCAGCCGGATCTCCGCTGTCGGTCGTGAGCCCGTGGCGTTACGCAGGCGGTCCAGCCGGCCGATCGACGTATCGGAAACGTCCTTGCGCAGTGCGCGCTGCCGGGCGCCCGGCGTCAGGGTCGCGGCGCAGCGCCGGGCTGCGGCCCGACCGAAGACGACCAGGTCGAGCAGCGAATTGGACCCGAGCCGGTTCGCCCCGTGCACCGACACGCAGGCCCCCTCGCCGATGGCCATCAGGCCGGGCACCTGCGCGTCCTTCCCGTCAGCGCCGAGGGTAAGAGCTTCGCCGTGCACGTTGGTCGGGACACCGCCCATGTTGTAGTGCGCGGTGGGCAACACCGGGATCGGCTCGCGCGTGACGTCAACCCCGGCAAAGATGCGCGAGGTCTCGGCAATGCCCGGCAGACGCTCACGGATCACTTCCGGTCCCAGGTGCTCCAGATGCAGGTGAATGTGGTCCTTGTGCTCGCCAACGCCCCGCCCTTCACGAATCTCGATGGTCATGGCGCGGCTGACCACATCGCGCGACGCAAGGTCCTTGGCATTCGGCGCATAACGCTCCATGAAGCGCTCGCCGGCCGAGTTGGTCAGGTAACCGCCCTCGCCCCGAACGCCTTCGGTAATCAGGCAGCCGGCACCGTAGATACCCGTCGGGTGAAACTGGATGAACTCCATGTCCTGCAGCGGCAAGCCGGCGCGCAGGACCATGCCGTTGCCGTCCCCCGTGCAGGTGTGGGCCGATGTACAGGAAAAATAGGTGCGGCCATAGCCGCCTGTCGCCAGGATGGTGCGCTGGGCACGAAACCGGTGGAGTTTGCCGGTGGCCATCTCCAGCGCGACCACGCCGCGACATTCGCCGTCCTCCATCAGGAGGTCCAGGGCAAAGAATTCGATGAAGAAACTGGCCTGATGCCGGAGCGACTGCTGGTACAGGGCGTGCAGCATCGCGTGGCCGGTGCGATCCGCCGCAGCACAGGTGCGCTGGGCCGTGCCCTTGCCGAACTCCGTGGTCATGCCGCCGAAGGGCCGCTGGTAGATACGTCCATCCTCGGTCCGGGAGAAGGGCACGCCGAAATGTTCCAGTTCGATGACGACCGCTGACGCCTCCTTGCACATGTACTCGATGGCGTCCTGGTCGCCGAGCCAGTCGGAACCCTTGACGGTGTCGTACATGTGCCAGCGCCAGTCATCAGGGCCCATGTTGCTGAGGGCCGCACTGATACCGCCCTGCGCGGCCACGGTGTGGCTGCGCGTCGGAAAGACCTTGCTGATGCACGCGGTGGACAACCCCGCCTCCGCGAGGCCCACCACGGCCCGGAGGCCTGCGCCGCCGGCGCCCACCACGACCACGTCGTAGGTGTGGTCGGTAAACGTATATGCATTGCTCATACGGGAGCTCGCGCCGCGATCAGGACCACGGCCAGGACACCGGCAGCCCCCAGGGCGAAATGCCCGAGACGGAGCAGTACCAGCACCGCGACGCGCACGGCCGGAGCATGGATGTAATCCTCGGCAACCACCTGGGTTCCTAGGCTGGAGTGGTACACCAGCGCCACCACCAGAAGGGCCAGGAGCAGCGCGTGCAGGGGATCGGCCACCCAGGCGTTGACGGTGTAGAAATCCAGACCCGGCAGGGTCACGAGCGAGACGGCGAACCACAGTGTCAACGGGACCAGCGCCACCGCCGTCAGTCGCTGCGCAAGCCAGTGCCCGGTACCGGAACCGGCGGAGCCGAGGCCCAGCACCTGCCCCATCGGCGACTTGAGACTCATGCACCACCCCCGGCCAGTGCCAGCACCCAGAACAGGGCCGTGAGCAACAGCGCGGCGCACACCACCACGATCCCGGACCGCCTCGCCACCGCCCGGTCGAATCCGCGATCGGCATCCCAGGCCAGATGCCGGAGGCCGTTACACAGGTGATAGCTGAAGGCAAAGGTCCAGCCGAGGATCAGCAGCTGCCCGAACAGGCTGTCCAGCAACCAGCCGAGCTGTGCGTAGGCCAGCTGCCCGGACGCGAGCGCCACGAGCCAGCCCACGAGGACGACCGCACCCGCCGTCAGCGCAAGCCCGGTAGCACGATGCAGGATCGACAGTGAACTGCTGATCTGCCAGCGATACACCTGCAGATGCGGTGACAACGGCCGCGATAGTTGTGTCATTGGTTTCTCCACCCGGCCTTATCCCGCCGGACTGATCGTCCGGCCAGGTGCCGCGGTTTTTTCAGCCACGAAGTCCTCCGGATCCGGTGCGCGCTTGCACTTTCCCGAAGTAACAGCCTCAGAAATCTATGCAGCGCCCGCCTCTCTCCCAGTCGCCAAAACGGGTGGGTTCAGGGCCTGCGGGGCCACCCACCTCTTGCGGCCGGACAGGGCCTTTCAGCGCCGGACCTGCCGACCCGGCAAGCGCTACGGTCGGAACCCTCGGTGCGGCATCGGAATCGTCATCGGGCGGGAGGCTGGGCACCCCGCTAGTGTGCCAGAATCAGCCACGCCGCTCCAGACCACGGCTGGGGTCTGGCTGGAATTTCCTCGGCCCACACAGGATCTCATGTGTCGCCATTTACGCTCCTCGATCACCTCCGCCTGATAACGATTGTCGGGCCGGACCGGGCGACCTTTCTGCAGGGCCAGCTGACGCAGGATGTGCTGCTGGCCCGGACGGACAGCACGCTCCTGGCCGGCTGGGCGGATGCCCGCGGCAGGCTGCATTTCGCCGGCCACCTGTTTGCCCTGGGAAGCGGCGAGGATCAGGCTCTCGCACTGCTGGTGCCGGCCGAACGTGCGCCAGCACTCACGAGCCGGCTGAAGCTCTACACATTCAGGTCACGCGTGCAGGTGACGGTAGCCGACGTTCCGCTGCTGGGAATGGCGACGGGTGGTGTGACGCCGACCGGCAGCCAGGTGCTCGCCCTGGCCGGTGACCCCTCACGGCAGCTGATTGTCGGCGACGGAACGGGCAGGACCCTGCCTGCCGGGCCGTTTGCCGCCAGCCCGGACTGGGAGCTCGCTGACATACGTGCCGGCATCCCGACGATCCATGCCGCCACCAGCGGTGAGTTCGTGCCGCAGATGGCCAACCTCGACCTGCTCGGCGGCATCAGCTTCACGAAGGGCTGCTACACCGGTCAGGAGATCGTGGCCCGGATGAAGTACCTGGGCCGGGTGAAGCGGCGCATGTTGCACTTTTCTGCTGCCGGCGCGATGCCGGCCCCGGGCGATGCCCTCTACGCGGCACGGGGCGCCGCAGGCCAGGTGGTGCGCTCGGCCCCGTCCGCGGAGGGCTCGGAGTTTCTCGCCGTGGTGGTCCTCGACGACCTGCCCGGGCCCTTCTGGCTGGACCCCGAACAGTCCCGCGCGGTCCGGCGACTCGAATTGCCCTACGCCATTCCCGGCTGAGCCCCCCGCATCGGGCCGTACGGTGCCCCCTCTACCACCGGGCCCGGCGATTGCCATGGGTTGTGCTCTGTTTGCCATCGGTTCACACACCCGGCAGCGCAGCCTGTCTACACTGCAACAAACACGAGGCAGCATCATGACCTGCGTTGCCACCCCGAACGGCATCTACCGGCAAGTACCGGGACGGTGCAGACACCTGCCCGTCGATATTCAGCAATTTCTCACCCTCAACCGTAATTTTTCTGCCGTATGGCCGGTGACCAACGCCTGCGGCCAGGTGCCGGCAAACGCTGCCCACGGGGACAGCGTCAACGGCAGCTTCAGTTACCCTGATTTACCGGAGAAAGTCGCATGAGCGAAGCAAAAACCTTGGCCCAGCCGGCACCCGCCAAGTCAAAGCTCTGGAAGCCGCCCATCGTCGGGCTCATCACCTTCGTGCTGATGTTCCTGGCCGTAGGCCTTGGTCACACCATGATGGTGATGATTGAGCACTACCTCGGACGGGACACCACCCTGGCGCTGTCACCGCTGCTCGGCTTCAGCGGTATCGTGATGCTCTGGTACGGGGTGAAGTCGAAGAACGAGACCTTCCAGACCTGGATCGGGTTCTTCGGCGCCCTCATGGTCTGGATGTGCTGGGTGGAATTCTTCTACATGTGGTACGGCCGCATGAACTGGGGAATGCTGCCCCGGATGGACGGCGCCGGCGGCCTGGAAGTCAGCGGCACCTACCCCGAGTACATGATCATGGGGTCCACGGTGGGCGTGCTGCTCATGATGCTGTGCTTCTACACCTTCGACAAGGACACCCGCTGCAACATGTTCCTCTGGTTCCAGGACAAGCTGGGCCTCAAGGAAGGTCTTGGCCCCAGCACCAAGACCGCGAAGGAGCGCAACTACGCCATCATCACCTTCATGGAGACCTTCTTCGTCACCTGGTTCTGCTATGCCTGGAACCTGCTCACCTTCGATCCGGGCCTGATGGGTACGGGCACCCTGTTTCTTGCCGTCAACCTGGCCTCCGTGTTCGTCGCCGTGGTCTGGGCGGGGTTCTGTCTCACCCGGCTCATTCAGTTCAAGCGCACGGCCACGGCCCTGCGCTACGCGATCCCGGTGGGCAACATCGCCTGGGTGAACGTCGAGATCCTGGAGAAGCTGGACCTGATGAGCCACGAGGTCTTCCTCGATCCCTGGAGCCACACGCTGGAGGCATCGGTCCTCCTGGGGGCCCTCCTGACCCTGATCACCCTGCTGTTGATCGCCCCCAAGAAGCCCTCCGAGCTGGGCCGTCGCGTCACACCCGCCACCGAATGAAGGACGGATCCCGCCCCATGAACTTCCTGAACCGAAAGCACCGCCACCAGACGCTGCCTGCCCTCGCGCTGCTGCTCGCCGCGTGCGGCGCCTCGGCCGAAACGCTGGTGATGCCCCGCGGGATGGGCGGCGTGCCCGATATCGGTGCGATCCCCTGCTCGGTGTATAACGAAATGGTGAGGATCGCCGCACTCGGCAGCCGGCACTCGCTGATCACCTGGTCCGCGGGCTACCTACAGGCGGTCACCGGCAAGTCGCTGCAGGACGCCGTGAACGCAGCAGACCGCCCGGGTTCGACCTGGACCTACAACCGCCTCGGCGATGAACTCACGGCTTTCTGCAAGGCCAATCCCGAGGCGCTGACGCGCGACGCGGTGCTCAGCGTGGCCCAGGCGCTGCAAGCCGAATAGGCTCCGCAAGCCGGATATTAGAAGCTGCCACTGGCCTCGTGGCAGCCGCCCCCGCCGGGACCTACCCGTCCCGCATGTGGGGAAACAGCAGGACGTCCCGGATGGACGCCTGGTTGGTCATGAACATGACCAGCCGGTCCACCCCGATGCCGAGGCCGGCGGTTGGCGGCATGCCGTACTCGAGGGCAGTGATGTAGTCCGCGTCGTAGAACATGGCCTCTTCGTCACCGCCGGCTTTCTGTTCTACCTGCGCCCGGAACCGCTCCGCCTGATCCTCGGGATCGTTGAGCTCGGAGAATCCGTTGGCGATCTCCCGGCCGGAGATGAAGAATTCGAAGCGGTCGGTCAGGAACGGGTCGCTGTCCGTCCGGCGGGCCAGCGGGGACACTTCGGCAGGATAACCGGTGACAAAGGTCGGCTCGCGGAGCTGGTGCTCGGCGGTCTTCTCGAAGATCTCTATCAGCAGCTTGCCCGCACCAAAGGATGCCTTCACCGGAATGCCCAGCGTCGTGCAGGCCTCGCGCAGCGCGACAGGGTCCCGGAGCCGATCCGGCGGGAAGCCCGGGTTAAAGGCGAGGACGGCCTCCTCCACCGAGATCCGGCGAAACGGCTCCGACAGGTCGTACTCGTGCCCCTGGTACTCCACGACGGGCCGGCCGGCCACATGGACGGCGAGACTGCGCAGCATGTTCTCCAGCAGGTCGATGAGCGTCGTGCAGTCGGCATAGGCCATGTAGAGCTCGAGCATCGTGAATTCGGGATTGTGCTGGGTCGACACGCCCTCGTTGCGGAAGTTGCGGTTCAGTTCGTAGACCCGCTCGAAGCCGCCGACCACGAGGCGCTTCAGGAAAAGTTCCGGCGCTACCCGCAGGTAAAGCTGCCGGTCGAGCGCATTGTGATGGGTCACGAAGGGACGAGCGACCGCCCCGCCGGGGATGGCCTGCATCATCGGTGTCTCGACCTCCATGAAGTCGAGAACGTTCAGGTACGAGCGCAGGAACTGCACCACACGGGTCCGGGTCTCGAAAACCTGGCGGGTCTTCTCGTTGACGATCAGGTCGATGTAGCGCTGGCGGTAGCGGGTCTCCTGGTCCGCAAGACCGTGAAACTTCTCGGGCAGCGGCTGCAGTGATTTGGCGAGCAGGCAGAGTTCGGCAGCCTTGATGCTGAGTTCCCCGGTCTTCGTGCGGAACACGGTACCGCGCACGCCCACGATGTCGCCGAGGTCCAGGGACCGGAACAGGGCATAGGCCTCATCCCCGATCGCGTCCTTCTGCAGGAACACCTGGATCCTGCCCGAGCGATCCTGGAGCGTGGCAAAGCTGGCCTTGCCCATGATCCGGCGGGTCAGCACGCGCCCCCCCACCTGGACCTCAACCGGGTCTGCCTCCAGGGACTCGCTGCCATGGCCCTCGTACAGGGCATGCAACTGACCGGCCAGTGCCGTTCGCCGGAAGGTGTTCGGCCAGCAGAAACCCGCCGCGCGCAGTGCGTTCAGCTTGGCGCGCCGCTCCGCAACCAGCCTGTTCTCGTCGTCCGTCATGCCCCTGCCCCGCTCCCCTACAGGCCCTGCTTCAGACTGGCCTCTATAAACCTGCGCAGATCGCCATCCAGCACCTTGTCGGGACTGCCCGACTCGACGCCCGTGCGCAGGTCCTTGACCCGCGACTGGTCAAGGACGTAGGAACGGATCTGCTGCCCCCAGCCGACGTCGGATTTGCTGTCCTCCAGTGTCTGCGCCTCCGCGCGCCGCTTCTGCTCCTCGAGTTCGTAGAGCTTGGCGCGCAGCATCTTCATCGCGGTTGCCCGGTTCTTGTGTTGGGACCGCTCGCTCTGGCACTGCACCACCGCATTGGTGGGCAGGTGGGTGATGCGCACCGCGGACTCGGTCTTGTTGACATGCTGGCCGCCGGCCCCGCTTGCCCGGTAGACGTCCACCCGCAGATCCGAGGGATCGATTTCGATCTCGATGTCGTCATCGATCTCCGGGGAGACGAATACGGCTGCGAACGAGGTGTGCCGCCGGTTACCGGAGTCAAAGGGCGACTTGCGGACCAGGCGATGCACGCCGGTCTCCGTCCGGAGCCATCCATAGGCGTGGTCACCGATGACGTGGATCGTCGCGCTCTTGATGCCGACCACCTCACCCGCCGACGTCTCGACGAGCTCGGCGCTGAAACCGTTGGCCTCGGCATATTTCAGGTACATGCGCAGGAGCATTGCCGCCCAGTCCTGGGCTTCGGTACCGCCGGCGCCGGCCTGTATGTCGAGGAAGGCATTCGCGGCGTCATGCTTGCCGGAAAACATCCGCGAGAACTCGAGCTTCTCGACCTCGCCGGTGACGATGCCCAGATCGCGGACCACCTCGGCAACCGTGGCCTCATCGTCCTCCTCCTCCGCGAGCTCAAGCAGCCCCGCCGCATCGGCCAGGGCGCGTTCGATCCCTTCGATGCGCTCGACCACGGCCTCGAGCTCGGCCCGTTCCCGCCCCAGGGCCTGGGCGCGGGCCGGATCATTCCAGACGGCGGGATCCTGCAGGGTCTCGCTGACCTCGCTCAGGCGGCGCAGCCTGGCATCGAAGTCAAAGGTACCCCCTCAGAGCGCCACTGCGCTCCCCGAGGTCGCGAATGCTGAGCTTGATCTGGGCTGTTTCCATGGCCGGACGCCTGCACGAAAGCGCGCATCCTAGACGCATTCAAGATGCTCAACAACCAGCTGATGGCGCCGGCTGTCCTGCCAGTTGTTCACGTCCAGGCGGTACAGCAGGCGCACCCGCGCGGGCAGCGGGGTACCGAGCGGCGGGCGGCTGAAGGCGATGGCATCGGTCCAGGGCCCGCCGTCGTCGTGCCGGACCCGAAGCCGCAGGTGCCGCTCGCCGACCACGCGCTGCTCCCGGACCCGGAAGCAGTTGTCGAACAGCGGCTCTGCAAAACCCTGCCCCCAGGGTCCGCTGCCGGCGAGGGCACCGGCCAGCTCGAGCCCGATGTCGTCGGGGCGGAGTGCGCCGTCGGTCCACAGGACTTCCGGCCCGCCGCTCCCGGCCTGCTGGCGGGCCAGCTCGGCCGCAAAGGCCTGCCGGAATGCCGGCAGCTCCGCCTCCGGCAGCGAGAGGCCCGCGGCCATCGCGTGCCCGCCAAAGCGGATCGTCAGGTGAGGCAGGCGGGCAAGGGCGGCAGCGATCGCATCGCGCACGTGCAGGCCTTCGATGGAACGCGCCGATCCGCGCAGCATGCCGGGCTCCATGGCACGGGCGAAGGCGATCGCGGGCTGCCCGGTCCGCTCACGGATGCGGCTGGCGACCAGTCCGATGACGCCCGCATGCCAGCGCTCATCGAACAGGCAGCTTGACCCGTAGATCCCGGCCCCGGAGGCCTCAAGCCCATCGAGCAGCGAGGATGCCTCGTCCTGCATGCGGTCCTGGAGTGTGCGGCGTTCGCGGTTCAGACGCTCGAGTTCACCCGCCAGGGTGCAGGCCTCGTCCGCATCGCCAGCCAGCAGGCACTGCACGCCGATGGTCATGTCGTCGAGGCGACCGGCCGCGTTCAGCCGGGGCGCGATGGCATAGCCGAGGTCGGCCGCGCGCGCATCCCCCGGATTGCGGCCCGCCACGCGGAACAGGGCCTCGATGCCCGGCCGGCTGCGCCCGGCGCGGATGCGCCGCAGCCCCTCGGCCACCAGGATGCGATTGTTGAAATCCAGCGGCACGAGATCAGCGACCGTACCGAGGGCCACGAGGTCCAGCCCTGCCGTGGCCGCTGCCCGCGCTGCCCCGGGACTGACGAGCCCACGATCGGCGAGCAGCCGGCCCGTGGCTGCAAGCAGATAGAAGGCCACCCCGACCCCACACAGCGACGGACTGCCGAAGGCGCTTCCCGGCAGGTTGGGCGCCACGATCCAGTCCGCGTCGGGCAGCTGCTCTCCGGCCAGGTGGTGATCCGTGATCAGCACGTCGATGCCCAGCTCGCGGGCGTGGCGCACGCCCTCGTGGCTCGTGATGCCGTTGTCCACGGTCAGGATCAGGTCCGGTTTGCCGGGTGCGGCCAGGGCGACGATGCCCGGCGAGAGGCCGTAGCCGAGGGTGAACCGGTCCGGCACCAGAAAGGCCGGCGCCGTGAAGCCCAGAGCCCGCAATGCCAGCACGCTGAGGGCCGTTGCCGTTGCCCCGTCGGCATCGAAATCGCCGACCACGAGCACCCGCTCTCCCCGTTGCCGGGCGAGCAGCAGGCGTTCGGCAGCAGCGGCCACGCCGGGCAGGGTGCCCACCGGGACCAGCCGCGACAGGCTGGGCGCGAGCTGCCCGCCTGTCACCTGCCGCGCCGCAAGCACGCGGCGCAGCACCGGGTGAAGACCGGCCGGCAGGGCGGCCTGTGCCGACTCTGACGGGCGGCGCGCCCTGATCACGGGGCGAATCGACGTATCATCGCCGGGGGCGGGACGGGGATTCACGATGAAACTGCATGCGGGAACGGTGAGAGGAAATTATATACAGTCGGTCGCCCGTGAAGTGGTCGTGATCAACGGGCAAGCCTATGCCGCCCCCCTGATCGTCAGCACGGACACCATCCGCACCGGCTGGACGCCACGACCCGTAGCGGACCTCGCCCTGGACGACTTCCGGTCCGCGCTCGACCTCCTGCCCGAGGTGATACTTTTTGGCACCGGCACGGCCCACCAATTCGTCAGCAATCGCCTGGCCACGGCGATCATGACCGGGGGCGTGGGTTTTGAAGTGATGACCACGGCAGCCGCCTGTCGCACCTACAATGTGCTGCTGGCCGAAGACCGGCGGGTCGTGGCGGCCCTGCTACCGGGGTGACGGCGGGAGCTCGGTCAGCGGATTCAGCGGCTCGCCGTTGCGACGGATCTCGAAGTGCAGCGCGGGACTGTAGCCGGGGCCCGCGGCCGTGGGCCCCTCGCCCATCCGGGCGACGATCTGGCCGGCGCTGACCTGCTCGCCCTCCCGGACCAGCAGTTCCCGGTTGTAACCGTAGGCCGTCAGCCAGTTGCTGCTGTGCTTGATGATCAGGAGTTCGCCATAGCCAACGAGCCCGCTGCCGGCATAGACCACCTGGCCGGCCGCCGCGGCGCGCACGGGATCACCGGTACGACCGCCCAGATGGACCCCGGAGGCGGTCACTGGCGAGGCACCGAAGGTGCCGACCACGGGACCGTTGACCGGCCACTGCCACCGGGGTGGCGACTCGATGCCGGCCGGCGGGGCACCGGCACGCGTGTCGGCAGACGCGCCCACGGCGCCGCCGGGCGGCGAAAGCCGCAGCCGCTGGCCCACCCGGATCATCGATCCGTCACCCAGGTCATTCCAGCGCGCGAGTTCGGTGACGCCGAGGCCGTAGCGCGACGCGATGCGGAACAGCGTCTCCCCCGGTTGCACCGTGTGCCAGCCGGGGCGGTCGGCGGGCCGGGGCACCGCGGCGCGGGGCGGAGTGGCGGGCTCCTCCCAGCGCACCGCCCCGCTGCAGGCGGCAAGCAGCAGCATCACGCCGGCGCTGGCGATCCGTACCAGGTTCCTGCCCATGCCCTTGCCGGTCAGCCCGTACCCTCCACCAGCGGGACGAACGAAACCCGGCAAAGGAGTTCCCGCGGGAAGCCGTCCGCCGTGCGGGTGACCCGGACCAGATCCTGCTGACCGGGAGGACCAACAGGAATGATCAGCCTGCCGCCGACGGCCAGCTGATCGAGCAGCACCTGCGGAATCTCGCCCGGCGCCGCCGCGACCAGTATGCCGTCGAAGGGTGCCTGCCCGGGCCAGCCGAGGAAACCGTCGCCGTGGCGATAACGGACACTCTTGATGTCGAGGGCATTGAGTCGTGTCCTGGCCGCCTGCTGGAGCGCACCGATGCGCTCGATGGTGTACAGCTGGCGCACGAACGGAGCGAGCACGGCTGTCTGGTACCCGCAGCCGGTGCCCACCTCCAGGACCTTCTTCAGGGGCAGCAGCTGCCCCTCCGCCCCGACGACCAGCGCCTGGGTCATCAGGGCCACGATATAGGGCTGGGAGATGGTCTGTCCCTGGCCGATCGGCAGCGCACTGTCCTCGTAGGCCCGGCTGGCCAGCGCCTCGTCCACGAACAGGTGACGCGGGACGCTGCGAATCCGTTCGCGTACCGCCGCGTTGCTGATGCCCCCGTCTGCCAGGCGCTGCACCAGGCGCTCGCGCGTACGGGCCGACGTCATGCCGATCCCGCGGATGTTGTTCTGCGCGCCGTTCACGCGGACAGCCAGTCAGCGATCACGCCAACCCGGTCGTGATCGCTGAGATCGATCTTCAGCGGCGTTACCGAAACATAGCCGTGCTCGATGGCGTGGAAGTCGGTACCCGGACCGGCATCCTGGCCCTTGCCGGGAGCACCCACCCAGTAGATCCGCCGTCCCTTGGGGTCACGGGCCTCGACCACCGCGTCGGCGCGATGGCGATAGCCGAGGCGCGTGGCCTGGAAACCGCGCAGTTCCCCCGCCGGGACATCCGGGACATTGACGTTGAGGATCGTATCGGCGGGCAGCGATGTCTGAAGCAGTCGCTGGAACAGCGTGCGAATCGCCTGGCCGGCCGTGTCGAAATAGCGGTGCTCGCCAGTCAGCGACACCGCGATGGCAGGCAGGCCGAGAAAGCGCCCCTCCACCGCGGCCGCCACCGTACCCGAGTACAGCACGTCATCACCGAGGTTCGCGCCGTGATTGATGCCCGCAATCACCATGTCGGGTTCGTGCTCCAGCAGGCCGGTGATGGCCAGGTGCACGCAGTCGGTCGGGGTGCCCGTCACGTAGTGGATGCCTTCCCGCGTCCTCGCCACCCGCAGCGGCAGGTCCAGCGTCAGGGAATGGCTTGCGCCACTCTGGTTGCGATCCGGCGCAACGACCGTGATGTCGGCCAGGTCGGCCAGGCTGAGGGCAAGGGTGGCAAGGCCATCCGCCTGATAGCCGTCATCATTGGAGAGCAGGAGACGCATGTTTCAGCAGCCGGACCGGTGAAGTCCTAGAATGCTAAAGCATCCTGCAGGGAGGGTGCAGTCCCATGCCCCGACAGCATCGAAAAAAAAAGCCGCCGGCCGATCCTCCGGCAACGACCGGCGGGTTCAGTGAGCTGGTCGGGCCGGTCGAGCCGGTCCGCGCCCGGCGCCGGGTCGTGCTGCGCAAGCCCGCGCCCGCGCCAAAGGCCCGGTTTGCGCGCGCCGACGAGCAGCAGGCACTGCGCGAATCACTGGCCGGGCACCCGGGCGACGTGGACCTGGCAACCGGCGAGGAACTGAGCTTTCGCCGACATCACGTCCGGGTACAGGTGCTGAAGGATCTGCGCCGCGGACGCTACACTATCCAGGACGAGCTGGACCTGCACGGACTGACCGCTGACGAGGCGCGAGGCATGCTGCGCGAATTCATGGCGGATGTGATCGCCCACGGCCATCGCTGCGTGCGCATCGTGCATGGCAAGGGGCTGCGCTCCGGGCCCGGTGGGCCGGTGCTGAAGGCCCGGCTCAACCGGTGGCTGCCGCAGTGGCAGGAAGTCCTGGCCTACACATCGGCACCGCCCCGGGACGGGGGAACCGGTGCGCTCTACGTGCTGCTCACGGGCTGAGCCGCTCAGTTCTTCTGCAGGCGGGCGACCAGGGTCCGCATGCCCGCCTGGGTCTCCGGACTGAACCACCAGTCGGTGGCAACCGCCGGATCGTCCGCGGTTGCCAGCGCCTCGATCAGGCGGGCCTTGCCCGCGAGGCGCGTCACGTTCATGGCGGTTGGCGGCAGCGCCAGCAGTTCGCCGGCGCGGGCCAGCGCCGCCGCCAGCAGCTCATCCGGATCGACGAGTTCGTCAATCAGACCGACCGACAGCGCATCCTCCATGGAGAGCATCTCGCCGCGCGTGCTCAACCGGCGCGCGAGGCGCGGACCCACCACCAGTTCCAGTGCCAGCAGGATGGTCGGTGGCACCGGGAGGCCCACCTGCACCTCATTGAGGCCGATGCGGAACCTGCCGCGGACACCGATCCGGTAGTCGCACTGCAGGGCAAGCACGGCGCCGCCGGCTGGCGCATGGCCGGATAGGGCCGCAATCACCGGCACGGGGCTGCCGGCAAGCTGACGGATGACGGCGAAGAACAGCGCCCATATGTCCTGCATCTGGTGCCGGTCGAGCGCCAGCAGTGCGGGCACGTCAAGCCCGCCGCTGAACATGCCGGGTCGCCCCGTCAGGATGATGGCCGGCGCCTGTTCCCGGCGCAGCGTGTCGAGCGTCGCGCGCAGGCGCTCGAGCAACTCACCGTCCAGCGCGTTGGCCGGCGCGCGGTCCAGGCGAACCTCGGCAATGTGCCCGTGCTGCCGGACCTCCAGCATGCCCGTTCAGCCCGCAGGCCCAGGAGGCGCGGGCTCCCGTGGGGTGCCGAACAGGTAGAAACTCTCGCCGGGACCGATCAGCCCGAGATCGGACCGGGCGCGTTCCTCCACGGCACTGTCCCGGGTCCTGAGCTCGACAACCTCGGCCTCGAGCCGCTGGTTGCGCTGGCTGAGCCGCTGGTTCTCGGCCTGCTGCCGGCCTACCAGCACCGACAGCCGGGCGACCTCCCGGAAACCATCGTCGGAGACCCACAGGCGGAACTGCAGCACCAGCATCAGGGCCGAAAGAAGGCCGATGCCGACCCGCGTCAGTATGATTTCCTCCCGCATCGTCCCTACCTCCGCGTCCCGGCCCGGATTGCCGGACCCCTACCTCGCCAACTCTACCGGGAATGCACCGAAGCCGGCATACCGGGCGTCGGTACCCAGAAGTTCTTCGATCCGCAGCAGCTGATTGTACTTCGCCATCCGGTCGGACCGGCACAGGGAGCCGGTCTTGATCTGGGTGGCCCGGGTGCCGACCGCGAGATCGGCAATGGTGGCGTCCGAGGTCTCGCCCGAACGGTGGGAGATCACGGCCCGGTAACCCGCGTCCACGGCCATGTCGATGGCAGCCAGGGTCTCGGTGAGCGTGCCGATCTGGTTGGGCTTGATGAGGATCGCATTACCGATACCGTCTTCGATGCCGCGGGCGAGTATGGCCGTGTTGGTGACGAACAGGTCGTCGCCAACCAGCTGGATCTTCCGGCCCAGTGCCCCACTCAGCAACGCCCACCCGTCCCAGTCATCCTCGGCCATGCCGTCCTCTACGGAAATGATCGGGTACTGCCGGACGAGCCCCGCCAGGTACTCCACGAAGCGGTCGGGCTCGAAGCGCCGGCCCTCCGACTCCAGCAGGTACTTTCCATCCCGGAAGAGCTCGGAGCTGGCCACGTCGAGCCCGAGATAGACGTCCCGGCCGAGGGTGAAGCCCGCCTTGCCGACCGCTTCGGCAATGGTGTCGAGCGCTGCCGCATTGGAGGGCAGATTGGGCGCAAAACCGCCCTCGTCCCCCACCGCGGTGCTGAGACCGGCAGCCTTCAGGACAGCCTTGAGGGCGTGGAAGATCTCCGTGCCGTAGCGGAGGGCCTCGCTGAACGACGGCGCGCCAACGGGCAGCACCATGAACTCCTGTATGTCCACGCTGTTGTCCGCGTGGGCGCCACCGTTGACGATATTCATCATCGGTACCGGCATTTCCGATCCCGGGCCGATGGAACGAAACAACGGCAGGCCGCGCTCGGTGGCGGCCGCGTGCGCCACCGCCAGCGACACGGCGAGGATCGCGTTGGCACCCAGCTTTTCCTTGTTGGGCGTGCCGTCAAGATTGATCATCCGGCGGTCGACGGCCGGCTGATCGAGCCCGTCCATCCCGAGCAGTTCGCTGAGAATTTCGCCATTCACGCTGGCGACCGCACGCCGCACGCCGCGCCCCAGGTAGCGCCCGGAATCCCTGTCGCGCAACTCGACCGCTTCCCGGGTGCCGGTGGAGGCTCCGGACGGCACCGCCGCCCGGCCAAAGGCACCGCTCGCCAGGGTCACGTCGGCCTCGACGGTGGGATTGCCGCGGGAGTCCAGGATCTCCCGGCCGCGGATCTCGACGATACTGCTCATCGGCTCTTGTTCTCCATCAGGTCCAGTTCGGCCAGTGGCCGGCGTTTCACCACCCGGTCAAGTTCCACCAGGGTCTCCAGCAGGCCGGCCATCCGGTCCAGTGGCCATGCATTGGGGCCGTCCGACAGGGCCCTGTCGGGATCCGGATGGGTTTCCATGAACACCCCGGCCACTCCCGCTGCGACAGCAGCCCGGGCCAGCACCGGAACGAACTCACGCTGCCCGCCGGAAGACTCGCCCTTGCCTCCCGGCAGCTGGACGGAATGGGTGGCGTCGAACACCACCGGGCGGCCGGTGCCGCGCAGGACGGCCAGCGAGCGCATGTCCGTGACCAGGTTGTTGTAGCCGAAGGTGAAGCCCCGCTCGCAGACCATGATGCCGGGATTCCCGGTACTTTCGGCCTTGGCCACCACATTCTGCATCTCCCAGGGGGAGAGGAACTGGCCCTTCTTGATATTGACCGGCTTGCCCTGCCCGGCCACGCGCAGGATGAAATTCGTCTGACGGCAGAGGAATGCCGGGGTCTGCAGCACGTCGACCACGGCGCACACCTCGTCGAGCGGGGTGTCCTCGTGCACATCGGTCAGGACCGGCACGCCGAGCTGCCGGCGGACGCTGTCCAGTACGCGCAGTCCCTCCTCAAGGCCGGGTCCCCGGTAGCTCTTCAGTGAAGAGCGATTGGCCTTGTCATAGGAGGACTTGAAGATGAAGGGTATGCCAAGCCCGGCGGTGATCTCCTTGAGGCGGCCCGCAGTCTCGATGGCGAGCGCCTCGGTCTCGATCACGCAGGGGCCGGCAATCAGGAACAGCGGCCGGTCATTGCCAACGGCAGAATCCGCCAGCCTCATGCGCGTACGGCGGCCGGCAGATCCTCGGCGTGCAGTCCACGCGCGGCCCGCACGAAGCCGGTAAACAGGGGGTGCCCGTCCCGCGGGTTGGACTGGAACTCCGGGTGGAACTGGCAGGCGAGGAACCAGGGGTGATCCGGCAGCTCGACCACCTCCACCAGTCCGTCGATGGAGAAGCCGGAGACCACGAGCCCCGCATTGCAGAGCCGGTCGAGGTAATTGTTGTTGAACTCGAAACGATGCCGGTGACGCTCGCGGATGATTTCCGTGCCATAGAGATCCCAGGCCAGCGTACCCGCCTGGAGCCGGCACTCCTGCGCGCCGAGGCGCATCGTGCCGCCGAGCTCGGAGCCGGTATCGCGCTTCTGCAGGCTGCCATCCTTGTCCTGCCACTCGGAGATCAGGGCGATCACCGGGTGCGGCGACTGGCCGTCGAACTCGGTGCTGTGTGCCCCGGCCATGCCGGCCACGTTGCGCGCGAACTCAATGACGGCCACCTGAAGGCCAAGGCAGATACCGAGATAGGGAACGCCCTGTTCACGGGCATACCGGACGGCGGCGATCTTGCCTTCGATGCCCCGCTCGCCAAAGCCGCCGGGCACGAGTATGGCATCCACGCCCGCCAGCAGGCCGGTGCCCTCCTTCTCGATGTCCTGGGACTCGATGTAGCGGATCCTGACCCGCGTCCGGGTCCGGATCCCCGCGTGCATCAACGCCTCGGAGAGCGAGATGTAGGAATCGCGCAGGTCGACGTACTTGCCGACCATCGCGACCGTCACCTCGGCCTCGGGGTTCCTCCGCGCGTCAACCACGGCCTCCCATTCGGCCAGGTCGGCCTGCGGCACCGACAGGCCGAGGCGCTCCACGACGATGGAGTCGAAGCCCTGGCTGCGAAATGCCATTGGCAGCTTGTAGAGATCATCGACGTCCACGGCAGAGATCACGGCCCGTTCCTGGACGTTTGTGAACAGGGCGATCTTGCGGCGCTGCTCCTCGGGCAGGGGCTTCTCCGAGCGGCACACCAGGATATCCGGCTGGATGCCGATCGAGCGAAGTTCCTTGACCGAATGCTGTGTGGGTTTGGTCTTGATCTCGGCCGACGATGCGATGTACGGGACCAGTGTCAGGTGCACGTAGACGCAGTTCTGGGGGCCGAGGTCAACGCTCATCTGCCGAATGGCCTCGAGGAACGGCAGGGACTCGATATCACCGACGGTACCGCCAATCTCGACGATGCAGATGTCCGCGTCACCGGCACCGAGCCGGATACAGCGCTTGATCTCATCAGTGACATGGGGAATGACCTGGACGGTGGCTCCCAGGTAATCGCCCCGGCGCTCCTTGGCGATCACGCTGCCGTAGATACGGCCCGTGGTGAAATTGCTGTGGCGGCCGGTTGTCGTCCGCACGAAGCGTTCGTAGTGACCGAGGTCGAGGTCCGTCTCGGTGCCGTCAGCCGTGACAAAGACCTCGCCGTGCTGGAACGGGCTCATGGTGCCCGGATCCACATTCAGGTACGGATCGAGCTTGATCATGGCGACCTTGAGCCCCCGCGCCTCGAGGATGGCGCCGAGGGAGGCGGCCGTAATGCCCTTGCCCAGCGAGGACACGACGCCACCAGTCACGAAAATATAGCGGGGCATTGACCCATCTCCGGCGATCGTCCGCAAACCACGACACGCCCGCCACAGGCTAAAGCCCTACCGGCGGTCAGGCACTGGCAAGGCGGCGAACTGATCGGGCTGAATTCTCCATCAAGGAGGCAGATGGGGAGCAAAAGTTACCAGATAGGCCGGCGGCTCACAACGCAATCACCGAAATCGGTCAGCTGAGCGCCTCGTGCGCGGACCACCGGATGCAGTAACCCTCCCCGCCCGGCGGCGCGGCCGCCCAGTCCGCGATCCACAGGTCGCCAACGGCAGCAAGCCGCCCGGCCGCAAAGATCAGCGGCACCTGCGTGCGCATCCAGGGGACGATGCCGCGGCGCTGAAACAGGTACTTCAGGCTGCGCTCGTGAGGATCGCCCGACGGCCGCAGCGTTTCACCACCGGTACGAAACCCGACTTCCAGTGCGGTTACCGGGACAGCCGCCGACAGCCCGGTACCCGTGGCCGGCTCGAGCCGGAGTTCGCCCCGGGGCGCCCCGAGGATCAGCGCCTTGCCCGGCGCCCACGGCTGGCGCCCGGGTGGCGGCGTGCCGCCGGCGGCCCGCAGGTACAGGTGGCGGCGAAACCGGCGCAGCTCCCGGCCGGACCAGCACATCAGCGGCTGACGATCCCGGTCAGCCGCGAGCAGCTGGTCCAGTCCCTCCCGCAGGCGGCGCTCGGGCGGCAGTGGCCAGCCCGCCCGACGGGCAAGGTAGCGAACCAGGTTGCGCTGGCGTGAAGCGCCCAGGGCCGCAAAGGCCTCGAGCTCGATGCGGTTTCCCGTGACCATCCGTCCCGCATCGGCTTCAGCCAGTCCGTCGAGCAGCCCGGCCGCCTCCTGGGCGAGCGACGCGCTGCGTGCACCTGCCCGTGCGGCGGCAGGCCAGCGCGCCAGCAGAGGGGGGAGGACGGCACGCCGGAGATAGCTGCGATCGAAGTGCGGATCCTCGTTCATCGGATCTTCCACCCACTGAAGTCCGGCCTCCTGCGCATAGGCAGCAAGCCGCTCGGGGGGGACATCGAGCAGAGGCCGGCAGAGCAGGCCCGCCCCCAGCGGCGCCGACGACGGCATACCCGCGAGTCCCGTCACCCCCGAACCCCGCAGCAGGTGCAGGAGTACGGTCTCCAGCTGGTCGGCCGCATGGTGCGCGGTGAGGAGGTATTCCCCAGGACCCAGCGCGGCCGCCAGTGCGCCATAGCGGGCATCGCGGGCTGCGGCTTCGATCCCCCGGCCGGTGGAGCGGCTCACCGGCACCTCGAGACAGGCGATGGGCACGCCCCATTGCGCCGCCACGTCGGCGCAATGCCGTGCCCAGGCGCCGGCCACAGCCTGCAGGCCATGATTGACGTGCAGCGCCCTGAGCGCGTAACCCCGCGAGGGACGCAGCACGCTGAGCGCGTGGAGCAGCACGGTGGAGTCCCGTCCGCCGCTGAAGGCGACGCAGAGCGCGGCACCCCCCGGCAGGTTCGCAGCCAGTACGTCCGGGATCGGCGTGGAATGGCCGTCCATGGCACACCGCTGCCGCCGGCCGGCGGTCAGCCCTCCCGGAAGCTGCCGTAGGACTGCAGGCGCGCGGCGCGCCGCTTGAGCAGTTCGTTGATGTCCACCGCCTCGACGTCACGCAGGTGGCCCTGCAGGGAAACGCGCAGCGCTTCTGCGGCACCGGCCGGATCCCGGTGGGCGCCACCGAGAGGTTCCCGGACCACCTGGTCGATCAGGCCCAGTTCCCGCAACCGGCGCGCCGTGATGCCCATGGCCTCGGCGGCCGTCTCGGCCCGGTCAGCGCTCTTCCACAGGATGCTCGCGCAGCCCTCGGGAGAGATCACCGAGTACACGCTGTATTCGAGCATGATCACCCGGTCGCCAACCCCGATGGCCAGCGCACCGCCGGATCCGCCCTCGCCGATCACCACGCTGATGATGGGCGTCCGCAGCCGGGCCATGACGAACAGGTTCCTGGCAATGGCCTCGCTCTGACCCCTTTCCTCGGCGCCGATGCCGGGGTAGGCGCCGGGGGTGTCGATCAGGGTTACCACGGGCAGGCGGAATTTCTCGGCCATCAGCAGCAGCCGCAGGGCCTTGCGGTAACCCTCGGGCTTGGGCATGCCGTAGTTGCGGCGGACCCGTTCCCGGGTGTCGCGGCCTTTCTGCTGCCCGATGAAGACCACAGGCCTGCCCTCGAACCGGCCGACGCCCCCGACCATGGCCGCGTCATCGGCATACATCCGGTCACCGTGCAGTTCCTGGAAGTCCGGGCTCAGGGCCGTCAGGTAATCCAGCGTGTAGGGCCGGTGGGGGTGCCGGGCGATCTGGGCAACCTGCCAGGCGCTGAGACTGGCGAAGATACTGCGCGTCAGCGCATCGCTCTTGGCCTTGAGCCTGGCAATCTCATCGCTGATGTTGATCTCGGAGTCATCGCCCACGTAGCGCAACTCGTCGATCTTGGCCTCAAGCTCGGCAATGGGCTGTTCGAAATCGAGGAATTTCAGGTCCATAGGCCTAGACACTAGCCCGGCAGGCGGGCGACAGACAAGGGATGTTCACTGCCGAGTGCCCTCATAGACAAAGCGGAAACCGTCCAGACCGACCAGTTCGGAGAGGCGCTCCCGGAGTTCCCGCGTGGGCCGCACGCACCAGTCACTGCCAAGCGCCAGCTTCGCCTGGGTCCCCGCAGTGCTGTAGTACAGGGCGACGCTGCAGCGGCCCGGACGGTAACGTTCCATGACGCTCTTGAGCAGCTGGGGCGTCAGTGAGTGGTCCACGTCGGCGCGCCAGCGCAGCAGCAGGCCCGTGGCGCGCGACTCGACGATCCGGTCGAGGTCCAGAACCTCCCGGGCGTTCAGGCGCCAGTTGTCCAGGTAGTCCTCGAAGCGCAGGGAGCCCGAGATGGCGACCAGGCTGTGCATACCGAGAAGGTGCCGGTACCTGTCCCAGGTCTCCTGGAAGAAGCCCACCTCGAGCGTGCCCGTGCCGTCATCCAGCTCGATGGACGTGCGGTTGCCCCGCCTGCGGATGTCAGCCACCAGGCCGGCAACGACCACATCCCGCCCGCCGGCCCGGAACTCGCCAGGCCCCGCCGCCGCAGGACGCTCGGCGACCAGCGCCTCGAGGGTGGCGGAACAGATGAAGGGCTGGTCGGTGCGGTACTGGTCGAAGGGATGCCCGGAGAGGTACAGGCCAAGGCTCTCCCGCTCCGCCTGCAGCCGCCGGCCCCATCCCCAGTCCGGCACTGCAGGGACGACAGGCTCCGGCGCCGGCGCCGACGCCGGAGCGGCGAACAGGTCATCCTGGCCGACGCTGGCCGCCGCCGCGGCCTGTTCGGCGCCCTCCATCGCCACCGGCAATGCCGCCAGCAGGCTCGGACGGTTGGGACCCAGGGCATCGAAGGCACCGGCCTTGATCAGCGCCTCCACGGGACGCCGGCCCACCTTCTGCCCGGCAGCGCGATGGCAGAAGTCCTGCAGGCTGCGAAAGGGGCCGCCCGCCGCGCGCATTTCCACGATGTGCTCGGCCGCCCCCCGCCCGACGCCCTTGACCGCGCCCAGCCCGTAGCGGATCCGGCCTTCAGCGTCCACCTGGAAGGCATAGTCGGACTGGTTGACGTCGGGCGGCAGCAGACTGAGTTTCAGCGCGTCGCACTCGCGCCTGTGGATGACGAGGGCATCCGTATCACCCATTTCCGTGGTCATCACGGCCGCCATGAAGGCGGCAGGGCAGTTCGCCTTCAGCCAGGCGGTCTGGTAGGCCAGCACCGCATAGGCAGCGGAATGTGACTTGTTGAAACCGTAGCCCGCAAACTTTTCCATCAGGTCGAAGATATGGGTGGCCCGCACGGGCTCCGTGCCTCGCGCGGCGGCGCGCTCCGTGAAGCCGGTGCGCTGCTTCGCCATCTCCTCAGCCTTCTTCTTGCCCATGGCGCGGCGGAGCAGGTCCGCCTCGCCCAGGGAGTAGCCGGCCAGGCGCTGGGCGATCTGCATGACCTGCTCCTGGTACAGGATCACGCCATAGGTCGGCCGCAGCACCGGCTCCAGGTCCGGGTGCAGGTAGTCGACGGGCTGATCGGGTCCGGCGTGCTTGCGGGCAATGAAGTCATCAACCATGCCCGACTGGAGCGGCCCCGGCCGGTACAACGCGACGAGGGCCACAAGGTCATCGAAACTGTCAGGCTGCAGGCGCCGGACCAGATCGCGCATGCCGCGCGACTCGAGCTGGAAGACGGCCGTGGTGCGGCAGCTGCACAGCAGGGCAAAAGTGGCAGGATCGTCCATCGGCAGGCCGCGCACGTCGACGGGCGTCTCGCCGGTCGCCTGCCGCGCGGCATTGATGGCCCGCGTGGCGCGGTCAATGACCGTCAGCGTTCGCAGGCCCAGGAAGTCGAACTTGACGAGGCCGGCTGCCTCGACGTCATCCTTGTCGAACTGGGTGACGGTGAACTTCTCCCCCTCGACCTGGTAGAGCGGCGTGAACTCGGTGATGGCCCGCGGCGCAATGACCAGTCCGCCAGCATGCCGTCCGGCGTTACGCACGAGGCCCTCGAGCCGCCGTCCGAGGTCAATCAGCCCCCGCACCTCGTCGTCCTTCGCATAGAGATCGCGGAATTCCGCCACCTGGGACAGGGCGATATCGAGGGTCATCTCGACCCCGGGATCGTTGGGCACCAGCTTGGCGAGCCGGTCGGTCAGGCCATAGGGCATGCCGAGGACACGGCCGACATCCCTGACAACGGCCCGGGCAGCCATGGTGCCGTAGGTGATGATCTGCGAGACACGGTCGCGTCCGTAGCGCTCGCTGACGTAGTCGATGACACGGTCCCGCCCCTCGATGCAGAAGTCGATGTCGAAGTCCGGCATCGAGACACGTTCCGGATTGAGGAATCGTTCGAAGAGCAGGTCGTGGCGGATCGGATCGAGGTCCGTGATATCGAGCGCCCAGGCAACCAGGGAGCCGGCCCCGGAGCCGCGCCCGGGGCCTACCGGGATTCCCTGTTCCTTGGCCCAGCGGATGAAGTCCTCGACGATGAGAAAGTAACCGGGGAAGCCCATCCGGCAGATCACCTCGACCTCGGTAACCAGGCGCTCCCGGTAGGCCGGGGGCGGCTCGCCGGCACCGGGAAAGGACGCACATCGCGCGGCCAGACCCGCCTCCGCCTTCCGGCGCAGGTACTCGTCGGGCGTCAGGCCGTCGGGCAACGCGTAGTCCGGCAGGTGGGTCTCGCCGAGGACCAGCGCGAGGTTGCAGCGCCGGGCAATCTCAACCGAGTTGGCGAGCGCCTCCGGCAGGTCGCTGAAGAGCACCTGCATCTCCTCCGGGGTACGCAGGTACTGCTGCGGGCTGTAGAGGCGCGGCCGGCCGGGGTCGCCGAGTACGCGACCCGACTGGATGCAGACCCGCGCCTCGTGCGCCTCGAACTCATCCGTTTGCAGGAAACGCACATCGTTGGTGGCGACCACCGGCAGGCCCGCCGCGCCCGCATAGGCTACGGCGGCGTGCAGGTAGTCGTCTTCCTGCGGGCGACCGGTGCGCTGCAGCTCCACGTAGAAGTCACCGCCGAACCAGCGCTGGAAGTCCGCGGCGATACGCGCCACCCGGTCGCTGGCGCCCGTCAGCAGGGCCCGGCCCAGCACTCCCTCCCGGCCTCCCGAGAGGGCAATGAGCCCCGCTCCGCCGCCCTCCTCCAGCCAGTCCGGGCGGATGATGGGCAGGCCACCCCGCTGGCCCTCCAGCCACGCGCGGCTCAGCAGCCGTGACAGGCTGCCGTAACCGGTCATGTTCCGGCACAGAAGGACGAGTCGCGTCGGATCCTGGGCGTCGGCCTCGCCGGCAAACCAGATCTCGGCACCGACGATGGGCTTGATCCCGGCTGCCAGCGCCGCCCGGTAAAACTTCACCAGTCCAAAAAGGTTGCCGAGGTCCGTGATGGCCACCGCAGGCATGCCCGCCGCGCCGGTAGCCGCGACCAGCTCCGGGATACGGACCACGCTGTCCTGGATCGAAAACTCGGTGCGCACGTGCAGGTGCACGAAACCCGGCGGGCTCACGGACACGATCCGGCCCTCCCCAGCACGGCCCGGACGGGCGCAAAGCTTCGCCGGTGTTCCGGGCAGGGACCCAGGGCCCGCAGCGCCGTCCGGTGCTCGGCCGTCGGGTAACCCTTGTGACGGTCAAAGCCATACGCCGGATGGCGGCCATGCAGCGCCGTCATCAGATCATCGCGGTGCACCTTGGCTAGGATCGAGGCGGCACCGATCGCAACACGCAAGCGGTCGCCACCAATGACCGCACTGACAATCCCCGGGTAACCGGGCAGCTCAGGCACCCGGTTTCCGTCGATCTCGACCAGGCCGGGCACGATGCGCAGGGACTGGAATGCACGGCGCATGGCGAGCAGCGTGGCGCCGAGGATGTTCAGTTCGTCGATCTCCCGGTGGGAGGCCTCGCCCAGCGCCCAGTCGAGCGCCTCGGCGCGGATGCGCTCCGCGACCAACAGACGGCGCGGCGCCGAAAGCAGCTTTGAGTCGCGCACACCGCCAATGGCCTGCCCGGGCGCCAGCACCACAGCCGCGGCCACCACCGGGCCGGCCAGCGGCCCCCGGCCCACCTCGTCGATGCCGGCTACGGGACTGGCCGCCGGGATGACCGACAGGGATTGCAGGGGCTTGTACATGGCCTCAGGAATTATACGGAGCGGGGAGCATGGCCAGCACCGCGTCTGCAGCCCGTTCACTGGCATTCTGGCGCAGCAGGCCGCTGATCTCACTGAACCGGCCGCTGAGTGTCGCCCGCGCCGGCGCAGACTCGAGCCAGTGCAGGACGGCGCTGCCGAGGTTTTCAGGCGTCGCCTCATCCTGGATGAACTCGGGAACGAGTCGCGCACCTGCCAGCAGATTGGGCAGGGCGACGTGCTCCACCTTGACCAGGTCCAGGAGCGTGAGCGCCCGGAATGTGAGCGGGGCCACCCGATAGGCGACCACCATTGGACGGTTCACCAGCATGGCCTCGAGCGTCGCCGTACCCGAAGCCAGCAGCACCGCATCGGCAGCCGCCAGGGCAAGATGCGCCTGGCCCGGAATGATCCGCAGGCGGTCCGGCGTGCCCGCTGTGGCCCGCCAGGCGGTACGGAAGGCTTCGCCCAGCGGCTCGGTGGCGGCGGGAACCAGGAATGACAGGGCGGGATCCCGGGCCGAGAGCCAGGCCGCTGTGGCCGCGAACACGGGGCCCAGCCGGGCCACCTCGCCCGTCCGGCTGCCGGGCAGCAGCGCAATGACCCGTTCACCGGCCGGGATGCCGATCGCCCGACGGGCGCCCTCCCGTTGCGGCGGAACCGCAAGCTCATCCGCGAGCGGATGTCCCACAAAGCGGCCGGCCACGCCGTGCCGGCTGAGGAACTCCGCCTCGAAGGGCAGCAGACAGAGCACCTGGTCACAGGCGGCCCGCAGTACCCGGACGCGGCTCTGGCGCCATGCCCAGACCGAAGGACAGACATACTGGAGCGTGGGGATCCCGAGGTCGCGGGCCCGACGCTCGACCCGCAGGTTGAAGTCGGGTGCGTCAATGCCCACGTACAGGTCCGGCGGAGCGGTCTGCAGGCGCCGCTCGACGTCCCGCAAGATGCGTCGCAGACGGGGCAGATGCCGCACGACCTCCGCCAGGCCCATCACGGCAAGTGCACTGCTGGGCGACCAGACTTCGCAACCCGCAGCTGCCATGTCCGGTCCCGCGATCCCGGCAAACTCGACGTCGGGATACCTCGTCCGCACGGCCCGGATCAGGCCCGCTCCCAGGCGGTCTCCCGAAAGCTCGCCGGCGACAATCACGATGCGCGGCATACGCGCGCTCAGCGGATCAGGCTGCGTTCGGAGGTATCGATGAAGTCGACGAGGATGCGGATCTCCGGCTGACTGGCGGCAAGCTCCGCCAGCCGCTCCCGGGCCTCGGCCAGCTGCAGGCCCTCCCGGTACAGCAGCCGGTAGGCTTCCTTGATGTTGCGCAGCTGGTCTGCGCTGAAGCCGCGCCGCTTCAGGCCCTCGCTGTTGATGCCATGGGGCGCGGTGGGCTGACCGCCCACCATCACGTAGGGAGGCACGTCCCGGGTCACCGCAGCAAAGCCGCCGAGAAAGCTGTGGGCGCCCAGGCGGCAGAACTGGTGGACGGCCGAGAAGCCGCTGCAGATCACGTGGTCTTCGACGCGCACATGTCCCGCCAGCGTTGCGTTGTTGGAAAAGATCACGTCATTGCCCACGACGCAGTCGTGGGCCACATGCACGTAGGACATGATCCAGTTGTCATTGCCGATCCGGGTCGTGCCCTGATCCTGGGCAGTGCCCCGGTTGATCGTGGTGAACTCCCGGAAGGTGTTGCGATCACCGATTTCCAGCCGGGTTTCCTCGCCCCGGTACTTCTTGTCCTGGGGATCCTCGCCCACGGACGCGAACTGGAAAATGCGGTTGTCCCGGCCGATGGTGGTCGGGCCCTTCAGGACCGCATGGGCGCCGACCGTGGTACCGGCACCGAGGCGCACGCCCGGGCCGATGACGGCATAGGGTCCGATGGTCACCCCGGCATCAAGCTCGGCCCCCGGGGATACGATGGCGGTCGGATGTACCTGGGTCACTTGCGATCTGTTCCGCTCACGCGTTTCTCCAGCTCCCGGAGGCGCCGGGCGATCTCGTCCAGCTGGCTGAAGCGCGCCATGTTGCGACGCCACCGTTGCAGGGTATCGGCCGGCGTTCCCCCGCCCGCGTAGACACCAGGCGCCCTGATCGGCCCGGTGACGCTGGTGCCGCCGCCAATCACCACGTCATCGGCAATGGCGATGTGGCCCGCGAACCCGACCTTGCCGCCGACGATACACCGGGCGCCGATGGTGGTGCTGCCGGAAATACCCGTATGCGCCGCAATAACAGTGTGCTCGCCGATGCGGACATTGTGCCCGACCTGGATCTGGTTATCGAGCTTCACGCCGTTGCCGATCACGGTGTCATCGATCGCACCGCGATCGATGGTGGTGTTGGCCCCGATCTCCACGTCGTCGCCGATCAGCACACCACCCAACTGCGGCACCTTGAGGTGGGAGCCGTCCGCCTGCCTGGCAAAGCCAAAGCCGTCAGACCCCACCACCACCCCGGCATGCAGCGTGCAACGGGCACCGATGCGTACATCCGGATAGAGCGTCACCGCCGGCATCAGCACCGAATCAGGGCCGACCTGCACGCCCGCGGCCAGCACGGTCCGTGCCCCCACCCGGACGCGTTCGCCGAGGATGACTCCCTCCCCGAGCACCGCACCCGCATCGACCTGGCAGCTGGCCGGAACCTGTGCGCCTGTAGCAACGACCGCCGCGGGATGGATCCCGGGTATCCGCGGGACCGGCGGGTGCAGTTCGGCGGCAACCTGCGCGTAGGTGCTGTAGGGATCGCGCGCCACCAGCGCCGGCACAGGGCACTCGGCAGCAAAGCGGGCCTGCAGGATGACGGCCCCCGCCCGGGTGCCGGCCAATTGGGACCTGTACGCGGGATTGGCCAGAAAACTGATGGCCCGGGCATCTGCCCCGCTCAGTGTTGCAACCCGTTCAACCCGGGCCTCCGGATCACCCGCCAGCTCGCAGCCGAAGCGCACCGCCAGCTGCCCGAGGGTCATGCCCATCGCGCCTCTCCCCTGCCCTTCAGGGCCACTGCGCCACTGCCAGGCCCCGGCCAGCCGTCACGAGGGGGAGCTCCGATCAGGGCTTGGCCCGGCTCTGGAGGGCCTGCAGGATCTGCGCCGTGACATCGAGCGCCGGATTTACGTACAGCAACCCGTCGCTGACGATAAGGTCGTAGTTGCCCTGCCGGGCGAATCCCTCGACCTCGCGCAGCAGCTCGACCCGCAGCTTGCCCAGTTCCTCGTTCTTGCGGTTATTCAGGTCTTCCCGCAGCTCGTCCAGCTGACGGGCAAGTTCCCGCTCATCACGTCGCAGGTCGTTTTCGGTATTCCGGCGCTCGTCGGCGCCCATTACCGCACCGTCCTTCTGGAATTTCTCGGCCCGGGTCTTGAAGCTGTTCTGCTTGGCAAGGAGGTCCCGCTGCCGGGGGGCAAACTCATTCTCGAGCGCACGGTTGGCCGCAGTGGCCTGGGGGGCTTCAATGAGAAGGCGCTGGACGTTCACGAAGCCGATCTTTATCGGCTGCCCAGCCTGCTGGGCGTGTGCGGGCACCACCAGCAGCACGGCAGCCAGCACGAGCAGGCCCCGCACGAATGACTTCAACTGCAACATCTTGTTCCCTTGGTTCGAAGAACCTGCGAAATGGATCTACCCAGTCCTGCCACGTCATCAGAAGGCGCCACCGATCGAGAACTGGAACCTCTCGGTGTCGTCGCCGTAAAGCAGATTGGTTGCATTATCGGCATTCAAGGGGAACGCGTAGCTGAACCGGAACAGGCCCAGCGGCGCGAGCCACTGGGCAGAGATGCCCGCTGACTGCTTCAGGTTCCCTGCGTCGAAATCATACTCGATTGGCGTGACCCGGTCCCGGGCATAGAACTGCACGTCGCCGAGCGAGTAGACGTTGCCGATGTCGTAAAAGAGGGTGAAGCGGGCCCGGGCCCGCCAGGACTCCGGCATCGGCAGCAGGAGCTCGGCCTGGCCGGCCACGAGGGTGTCGCCGCCATAGGGGTTGCCGTAATCGTCCTTGGGCCCGAGCTCGTTCTCGGCGAAACCCCGGACCGAGTCCGGGCCACCGGCAAAGTAGTTCTTGTAGGGCGGCAGCGAGGTCGTGTCGCCGAGCGGGGCACCGTAGCCCATGCTGAGGCTAAAAAGCATGGTTGCCCAGCGGGTTAGCGGCAAGTACTTCTGTGAAGTGTAGTTTACGGTGAAATACTCCACCTCACTGCCGGGGACAGTGGTATTCAGAATCAGCCGGTGCCGCGAGCCGCGATCGGCAAACAGCGCCCGGTTACGGCTGTCGTAAACCCAGCCCGCCACCAGCTCGAAGGTGTCGAACTCGGTGGTGTAGAGCGCGGCGCCGCCTATGGTCTCAGTGGTGGAGTTGCCGTTGTTGCGCACCCACCCCTGCGCCTGGCGGCTCTTGAACTCGTCGCTCAGCAGCTCCGCGCTCTGCCAGGTACCGCCCAGGATCAGGCGCTGGAACTCCGTGAGCGGGTAGCTGAACTCCACGGAGGCGGCCAGCGTCTGGGTTGAGAAATCGGACGCACCGGACGTGAACTGGGTGATGTCGCGATAGGCCAGACTGATGGTGCGGCTGACCTCGTTGATCGTGGTGTAAGGGTCGGTATAGGCAAGGCTGTAGACCGTCCGGTACTGGCCGGAATTGATGTCGGCCTGCACGCGGTTGCCGCTGCCCATGAAGTTCGTATGCACGAAATTGGCGTTGAGAATGAGCTTCTGGGACTGGGAGTAGCCGACGCCCCCACCGAACTGCCCCGGCAGCCCTTCCGTGATGTCGAAGTCCAGGTCCACCAGATCGGGCGTGCCGGGGACCGGGTTGGTGACCTGGTCCACCTTCTCCACGTAGGGCAGCCGCTGGATGCGGATCTTGGAACGTTCCAGCCGGCTGTTGGACAGGTACGCGCCCTCGAACTGGCGCAGCTCCCGGCGGAAGACCTCGTCATTGACCGATGAGGTGCCGTTGAAATTGATGCGCCGGACATACACGCGACTCTTCGGTTCCACATACAGCGTTACCGCCACGGTCTTGTTCTCGCGGTCGAGATCCGGTACGGGCTCTACCGTGGCAAAGGCATAGCCCTCTTCGCTCAGGCGCAGCCGGATCAGGTCGGCACTCTGCGTGATCAGCTGCTGGGAGTAGATCTGGCCCGGCTTGACCTGCACGAAGGGATTCAGCTGCGTCTCCGGCAGGATCAGCTCCCCACCCAGGCGCACGTCGCTGACGGTGTAGCGCTCGCCCTCCACCAGGTTGATGGTGATGAAGATATCGCCCTTGTCCGGCGCAATCGCCACCTGGGTGGACTCGATCCCGAAGTCGGCAAAGCCCCGGTCCATGTAGTAGGAACGCAGCGTCTCCAGGTCGCCCGACAGTGACTCGCGCGAGTAGCGGTCATCCTGCCGGATCCAGGACAGCCAGCCCGGGGTCTTCAGCTGGAAACGGTCGAGCAGATCCTCGTCGCTGAAAGTGGTGTTGCCCACCAGATTGATCTGCCGGATCCGGGCCCGGTCGCCCTCGGTGATCGTGATGGCAATGTCGACTTTGTTGTCCGGCAGGTCACTGACCTCGGTCTTGATCTTCGCCGCGTATTTGCCGCGGCTGAAATACTGATCGGTGAGGGACTGCTCAACCTCATCCAGGACCGACTGGTTGAAGATGCGCCCCTGCTTCAGGCCGATGCGGGACAAGGGCTCCTGGAGATCCTCCGTCTTGATGTCCTTGTTGCCGGTAATCGTGAAACTGGCTATCGACGGCCGCTCCGCGACCGCGACGACCAGGACGCCGGCGTCCCAGCGGATCTCGACGTCGCGGAAGAATCCCGTGCCGTACACGGCGCGTATGGCTTCCTGGATGCGGCTCTGGTCCAGCTGATCGCCGATATTGACCGGCAGGTAGTTGTAGACGGTGCCTTCGGCAATCCGCTGCAGTCCGTCGACCCGGATGCTGCGGACCACGAGGGGCTCCTGGGCAGCGGCCGGCACAATGCCTGCAACAGAGGCGCCCAGGAGCATCAAGGCCAGCAGGGTACGCCCGGTTCCGGTAGTCACCGCTGCTGCACGCATGGGGAGATCAGCCGAAGACGCGGGACAAATCGTTATAGAACGCAAGGGTCATCAGCATGAGCAGGAAGGCAATGCCCACCTGCTGGCCGATGATCTGCGCCCGTTCCGACAGCGGACTGCCCTTGACCGATTCGGCAACCGTATAGACGATCTGGCCACCGTCGAGCATCGGGACGGGCAGAAGGTTCAGTACGCCAAGGCTGATGCTGACGATGGCGAGGAAGCTCAGGAAGGCCGTCAGGCCGATGGTGGCGCTCACGCCGGCGTACTGGGCAATGTTGATCGGGCCGCTGATGTTCTTCACCGACACATCGCCAGTGACCATGCGCCAGATCATCCGGAGCGTGAGCAGGCTCATCTCCCAGGTCTTGGCCGTGGCGCGGGTCAGTGCCTCAACCGGGCCATAGCGTTCCTCGGCGCGCATTCCGGCCAGGAGGTCGGCGGGCATGTCTGCTGCCGCGGCACCGATCCGGCCGATGCGCCCGGCATCAGTGTCGGCAATTTCCACGTCCACCAGAAGCTCAATCTCGATGTCGCCGCGCAGAACGGTAACAAGCAGCTGTTCGCCAGGACTGGAGCGGATCACCTCGACCCAGGCGAACCAGGTCCCGATCGGCTCCCCGTCGACATCGAGGACGAGATCGCCAGGCATCAGCCCGGCCCGTTCCGCCGGCCCCCCCGCCACAACCGTCCCGATCAGCGGGGGCGGCCGGGGCGACCAGGGACTGAACCCCAGGCCGGGAAACAGCTGCCCCGGCTCGGTCAGGCGGGACTCCTGGCCGGCCGTCGGCAGCGACACCGTGCGTGACGTCCCGGCATCGTCTGCGACCGCAAGCCGGACGGCACCCTCGCTCAGGATCCCGTCGAGGATCGCGAGCGTTGCCGACTCCCAGGTGCCCACCTGGCGATCCCCCACCGTAAGGATCGTGTCGCCGGCACGCAGCCCGGCGCGCGCGGCGACCGAGCCGTCCTCGACCGCCCCGATGACCGGCTTCATCCCGGGCACGCCGCTTACGAACATCACGGTGTAGGCCACGACCGCGAAGGCGAGATTGAACAGGGGACCGGCCGACAGTATGGCAATACGTGCGGGAGCGGACTGGCGGTTGAAGGCCCGGTGACGCTCGGCAAAGCTCACCGGGCAGTCGCGTTCATCCAGCAGCTTGACGTAGCCCCCGAGGGGTATCGCCGACAGGCAATACTCCGTCTGGTCCGGACCACCCCGCCGGGACCACAGTACCCGACCGAAGCCGATCGAATAACGAATTACCTTGACGCCCAGCAGCCGGGCAACGATGTAGTGCCCGTACTCGTGCACGGCGACCAGCAGGCCGATGGCAGCTACAAAAGCCAGTAAGGAGGTCAGGAAGGGCGGCATCAGCGCAATATTAAGTCATTCTGCCCGCGCTTGCTTCAGCCCCGGGCGCAGCGCTGCCGGAGGCCGCCGGCCGAGCCGCAGCGCAAACCGCACCATCGCGGGACTCATGCTGCAATCACGCCCAGCAGCGCGAGGGCGAAGACATAGAGCGGCAGACCGGCCGTAATGCTGTCCAGCCGGTCGAGCAGGCCACCATGGCCGGGAAAAAGATGGCCACTGTCCTTGGCCCCGACGTGCCGCTTGAACAGGCTTTCGGTCAGGTCGCCCACCACCGACAGGGCCGCAACGCCCAGGCCCACCGTCACGATGGCGGCAAGGGGCAGACCCAGAAGAATCCCGCCCAGCGCCGAGACCACGGCGGCGGCCAGGAGTCCGCCTGCAACACCCTCCCAGGTCTTGCCCGGGCTGACCTTCGGGGCCAGCTTGCGACGACCGAAGCGGCGCCCCGCGAAGTAAGCACCTATATCGGCGGCAAACACCATCGACAGGGCGAGCAGCGTCAGGGACCGTCCCGCGCCTGGAATGCGCAGCAGCGTCGCCAGTGCCAGCCAGGCGGGAACCAGCACCAGGCACCCGGCAACGGCCACGATCGGCACGGGGACCGGGGTCGGGTAGCGGAACAGCCAGACGAAGGCGGCAAGCCACCAGGCCAGCGCAACGCCGAGGACGGTCGTCAGGCCCACGCGCTCCGGAACCAGCCAGTCGCAGGCCAGTATAAGCAGGCCGATCAGCAGCACAAAGGCCACCCGGACCGGCAGCGTGCGTGGCCCGAGGAATACCGACCATTCCCAGGCTGCACCCAGCATGAGCAGGCCGGCAAGGGCGACGGTCAGGGTCAGCGGCGCCAGAAACAGCGCCAGGAGCAGAAGGGCGGCGAGGCAGGCGGCCGTCAGGATTCGTTGCGCCAGCGGGGACATTGCGGTGGCGCGATCCGTGCCGGGTAAGGCTTCAGTCGCCGATGGCTTCGAGCTGGTCGCTCGTACGGCCAAAACGCCGCTCGCGGCGCATGTAGAAATCGAGAGCGCTGTTGAGGTGCGACACGCTGAAATCCGGCCATAGCGTGTCCGTGAAGCACAGCTCGGTGTACGCCAGGTCCCAGAGCATGAAATTGCTCACCCGCTGCTCGCCGCCGGTACGGATGAGCAGATCGGGCGCAGGCAGGCCAGCCAGGGCCCGGTGACGGTCGATGAGGCTCTCGTCAATATCGGCGGGATCCAGTTCACCAGCCCTCACCTTCTGGCTGATCCGGCGGACGGCCTGAACCATGTCCCACTTCCCGCCATAGGCGACGGCGAGCACGAGGGTCATGCGGGAGTTGGCGGCCGTCCTGGCCTCCGCGTCCGCCATCCGCTTGCGCAGGATGGTCGGCAGGGTCTCCCGCGCACCGATGAAGCGCAGCTGTATGCCATTTTCGTGGAGGGTATCGACCTCCCGCTGCAGGACCTCGACGAACAGGCGCATCAGCGCGTCCACCTCGCTGGGCGGCCGCTTCCAGTTCTCGCTGCTGAAAGCAAACAGTGAGAGCACCTTCACGTCGGATTCGGCACACGCCTCGACGATGGCCCGGGCCGAGCGGACACCCGCCCTGTGCCCGGCGTGGCGCGGACGGCCGTTGCGCTCCGCCCAGCGGCCGTTGCCGTCCATGATGATCGCGACATGGGTTGGCGTTGCCGGCCCAAAACTGCCGTTGCTGGTCATGAAGTCCCCATCCTTGGTTCTGCGCCAGATTATGACTAGAACTCCATGATTTCTTTTTGCTTGTCTTCACAGATTCGATCGATCTCTGCCGAATGCCTGTCGGTCAGATCCTGAATCTGCTGGGCCGCCTGACGCTCCTGATCCTCGTTGATCAGCTTCTCCTTCAGGGCCTCCTTGAGATCCTGGAGGGCGTCGCGTCGGACGCTCCGGACCGCCACACGGCCGGTCTCGGCCTCCTGCTTCACCAGTCGGGCCAGGTCACGCCGGCGCTCTTCCGTCAGGGGGGGGAGCGGTACGCGGATCACGGTGCCTGCCGTGCGGGGGGTAAACCCCAGGTTGGCGCTCATGATGGCCTTCTCGATCACCGCAACCATCCCCTTCTCCCAGGGCGTCACGGTGAGCGTGCGGGCGTCCTCCACCGCGATATTCGCGGTCTGGGACAGCGGGACGCTGCTGCCGTAATAGTCGACCATCAGGTGCTCGATCAGGCTCGGATGGGCCCGCCCGGTGCGGAGTTTGCGCAATGCCTGCCCCAGGGCGGTGACACACTTGACCATGCGCTGGTCGGCATCCTTGCGAATCTCGTCAATCACTGCTGCTCTCCGCCCGGGGTTCCATCAACCCGACACCAGGGTACCCACGTTGTCGCCGCGGGCCAGCCGCACGAGGTCACCCGGCGCGTGCAGATCGAATACCCGGATCGGTACATTGTTTTCCCGGCACATGACCACCGCCGTCGTGTCCATCACGTTGAGCTTGTCGTTGATCACCCGATCAAAGCTCAGCTGGTCATAGCGGGTGGCGCCCGGGTGCTTGACTGGGTCGGCCGTATAGACACCATCCACCTTGGTCCCCTTGACGAGCACGTCGGCGCCGATCTCGATGGCCCGCAGGGCCGCCGCGGTATCGGTGGTGAAGAAAGGATTGCCGGTACCCGAGGCAAAGATCGCTACCCGCCCCTTTTCGAGGTGACGGATTGCCCGCCGCCGGATGTAATCCTCGCAGACCTCGTGGATCTGCAGGGCGGACATCACGCGGGCATGGGTACCTACCCGCTCCAGGGCATCCTGGAGGGCCAGGGCGTTGATCAGGGTGGCAAGCATGCCCATGTGGTCGCCGGTGACGCGGTCCATGCCCGCCCGGGCAAGACCCGCGCCGCGGAAGATGTTGCCGCCGCCGATGACGATGGCGAGTTGCACGCCGAGCTCATGCACCTGCTTGATGTCCCCGGCAATCCGGGTGAGCACGGCAGGATCAATGCCGTAGTCACCGCCGCCCATCAGCGCCTCCCCGCTGAGCTTGAGGAGAATCCGCCGATAGCTTAAGGGAACCTGGTTCATCGGGCAGAGGCCACGGGAGATATGCGGGCTAACCGGGCGAAAGACGGCCGGATTCTAACCGATCTGCCCGTTGCCAATGTGACGGATTGGCAAGGCACTTTTCCTGGGGAAACTGCCCGGGAAAGCCGTGGCTCCCTCACGCCTGCGAATGCATGGCCGCCACGGCCTCGGCGATATTCTCGGACTTCTTCTCGATGCCCTCCCCGACCTCGAGCCGGACGAAGCGGTGGACCTGCGCCTTGCGGTCCTCGAGAAGCCGGGCCACGGACTTGTCCGGATCCTTGACGAACGGCTGCCCGAGCAGCGTGATCTCGCCGAGGTACTTCCGGAGCCGGCCCTCGACCATCTTGGCGATGATCTCCGGCGGCTTGCCCGGCGCCTCGGTCAGGGCCTGTTCGGTGAGGATCCGGCGCTCGTTGGCCCGCACGTCCTCGGGCACCTCATCCGCTGACAGGAAGCGCGGATTGCTGGCGGCAATGTGCATGGCGAGATCCCTGCCAAGCGCGCTGTCGCCACCCTCTACGTCCACCAGGACGCCGATGCGGGTACCGTGGAAATAGGCGCCGAGCTGGCCGGCAGGCTGAAGGTAGCCGATACGCCGGATGCCGATGTTCTCGCCAATCTTGGCGACCAGGTCGCGGCGGGTCTCCTCCAGGGTCCGGCCGTCGTCGGCCGGCAGCGCCATCAGCTGCTCCACGGTCGGGGGCCGGTCGCTGGCGGCACGCGCGGCCGCGATCCGGGCAAATGCCTGGAAATTTTCCGCCTTGGCGACAAAGTCGGTCTCACAGTTGACCTCGAGGATCGCCGTGACTTTCCCGTCGGGAGCCGAGGCCGTGACGATCAGGCCTTCGGCCGCAATCCGGCCCGCCTTTTTCTCGGCCTTGGCCTGGCCGCGCGTCCGGAGCAACTCCTGGGCCGCCTCGATATCACCGCCCGTGTCGACCAGCGCCTTCTTGCACTCCATCATGCCGGCGCCGGTACGTTCCCGGAGTTCCTTGACCAGATTCGCAGCTATCGACATCCCATCAGTCCCTTGCTCAGCTCTCTGCATCGCCGGAATCCGTTACTGAGCCTGCCGCTTCTTCGGCCGGGCCGGTATCGGCTGCAGTCGCTTCCTTCTTCGGGGCGCGAGCGCGCGTCGCTGGCGCAGCGGCCTTACGCGCGGGCCGCTTCACTGCGGTTCGCTTCGCCTCGGTGGCCGTCTTTGGCTTGCCCTCCGCATCGAGTTCGACGAAATCGTCTTCGCCAATCGTCAGCACGGGAATCGTGGCCTTGCCCTCGAGCACCGCATCGGCAATTGCAATGGCATACAGCTCGGCCGCACGCATGGCGTCATCGTTGCCGGGAATCATGTACTGCACGCCATCCGGTGAAGAATTGGTATCCACGATACCCACAACCGGAATACCCAGCTTGTTGGCCTCGTGCACCGCAATCTTTTCGTGCCCTACGTCAATGACAAACAATGCGTCAGGCAACGATGCCATCGACTTCACACCGCCAAGGCTGCGCTCGAGTTTGTCCCTTTCACGCCGCCGCTCGAGGACTTCCTTCTTGGTCAACCGGCCGAACCGGCCGTCCTGCTCCATGGCGTCCAGGTCTTCGAGGCGCTTGATGGACTGCTTGATGGTCTTGAAATTGGTCAGGGTACCGCCCAGCCAGCGGTGGCTGACGCACGGCATTTCGCACCGTTCCGCCTGGGCCCGGACCGCATCCCGTGCAGAACGCTTGGTACCGACAAACAGGATCCGGCCACCGTCCGCCGCGAGCTTCCGGATGAAACCGGCAGCCTTGCGGAACAGCGGTACCGTGTGCTCGAGATTGATGATGTGGATGTTGTTGCGCGCCCCGAAAATATAGGGGGCCATCTTGGGGTTCCAGTAGCGGGTCTGGTGGCCAAAATGCACGCCCGCCTCAAGCATCTGGCGCATGCTGACGTCAGTCATGGGATCTCCTCAACAGCAGTTGTCCCCCTGGCTTGCGCCGTTGGGGGCTCTTTCGGGTTAGGGCCGCCGCGTTCCCCATCCGGCAACCGTGTCCCGAATCGGGACACCGGCACCCGGCCGGACGTGTCGGAACGCGTGTGGATTTCGTTGCCTCAAGGGCGGGCGCTTTATACCATAGCCTATTGCGCGGCACAAAGCCGATCCCGCTCCGGAACGCCCCGCCCGGAAGGCCGAATCAGGACGTCAGCCAGGGCCCGCCCTCACCACGGATGATCATCACCATCAAGACCCCGGAAGAACTACAGGCCATGCGCGTGGCCGGACGCCTGACGGCCGAGGTCCTGGACATGATCGGCCCCTATGTCCAGCCCGGGGTCACCACCGACGAGCTGGACCGGATATGCCACGACTACATCGTGGACGTACAGCGCGCGATCCCGGCGCCGCTCAACTACCGGGGCTACCCCAAGTCCATCTGCACCTCGGTCAACCACGTGGTCTGCCACGGGATTCCAGGCGACCGGCGGCTCAAGTCCGGCGATATCGTCAACGTGGACATCACGGTCATCAAGGACGGATTCCACGGCGACAGCAGCCGGATGTTCTTTGTCGGCAAGAGTACCGTCCAGGGCGAGCGCGTGGTCCGGATCTGCCGGGAAGCCCTGTGGCTCGGGATCGGCCAGGCGCGCCCCGGGAACCGCCTCGGCGATATCGGGCATGCGATCCAGACCTTTGTCGAAAGGCAGGGCTTCAGCGTGGTTCGCGAGTACTGCGGGCACGGCATCGGACGGGCCTTTCACGAAGACCCCCAGGTGCTGCACTACGGCGAGCCGGGCACCGGCCTGGAGCTGCAGGAGGGGCTCACCTTCACGATCGAGCCCATGGTCAACGTCGGCCGGCGCCACGTCCGCCTGCTGCCGGACGGCTGGACGGTGGTCACCCGGGACCACTCGCTGTCGGCCCAGTGGGAGCACACGATCCTCATCACCCGGGACGGTTGTGAGGTGCTGACCCTGGGCGCGGGGGAGCAGCGGTGACCAGCCCGGTTCTGACCCTGCCCGACGAGGCCCGCGAACTCGCGACCACGGTCCTGCAGTCGGACGGCGCCGTGCTCGACTGGTCAGCGATCCGCAGCCTGCTCGGCGCTCCCGGCGATGCCGTCGTCCAGCTGCGCCATACGCTGGTCGCGGTCAATGCAGCCCTGAAGCAGCGCTTTCTGGCCGGCGAGCCGGCGGCCCAACTGGTGGCCGATCGGGCGCGGCTCGTGGACATGGTCGTCTGTGAGGCGTGGCGCCGGGCGGGGCATACGGAGCATGCCGGCTGCGCCCTGGTGGCGGTCGGCGGCTACGGGCGCGGCGAACTGCACCCGTGCTCGGATGTGGACCTGCTCGTTCTGACGCCCGCCCGGGACAGGGCACCGACCCCGGACAGCCTCTCCGACTTCCTGACCCTGCTCTGGGACTCGGGCATCGAGATCCGGCACAGCGTACGCAGCCCCGACGAGTGTGGGCAAGACGCCGGGCGGGACCTGACGGTCCTGACGACCCTGATGGAGTCCCGGCTGCTCCTCGGTCCGGAGGATCTGCTCTGGGAAATGCAGGCAGCCATCGCGCCCGGCAGGATCTGGCCGTCACGTCAGTTCTTCGAGGGCAAGATCCGCGAGCAGGAGGCCCGTCACCACCGCTATGACGACACGGCCTACAACCTCGAGCCCGACATCAAGGGAAGTCCGGGTGGCCTGCGGGACATCCAGACCATCAGCTGGGTAGCCCAGCGCGAATTCGGGCGGGGCGACCTCGAGCACCTGGTAAGCCGGGGCTTCCTGAGCCCCCCCGAGCTGCGGCTTTTGCTGCAGGGCCGGGAGTTTCTCTGGCGGATCCGCTGTGCCCTGCACCTGCTGACCGGCAGGCACGAAGACCGGCTGCTGTTCGATCACCAGTCGCGTATCGCCCAGCTGTTCGGTTACCAGGATGCGTCGTACATGCTCGCCGTCGAGCAGTTCATGCAGCGCTACTACCGCACCGTCATGGACCTGAGCCGCCTGAACGAGATGCTGCTCCAGCAGTTCCAGGAGGTCATCCTCAACGATCCCCATGCCGATGCCCAGCCGCTGACCGAGCACTTCAGCATCCACAACGGCTTTCTCCAGGTCGTGGATGAGGGCACATTCGACAGCAACCCGGCCGCGCTGCTCGAACTCTTCCTGCTTCTACAGCAGCGGCCGGAACTCAAGGGCGTGAGCGCAGGCACGATCTCGCTGATACGCCGCAGCCTCAACCTCATCGACGATGCCTTCCGGCAGGACCCGAGGAATCACCGCGTTTTCCTCCAGATCCTGCGCGCCAGGGAAGGCGTCACCCACGAACTCAGGCGGATGAATCGCTACGGCGTACTCGGACGCTACGTGCCGGCCTTTGGACGCGTCGTCGGCCGCATGCAATACGACCTGTTCCACGCCTACACCGTGGACG